>Ga0070708_100000494_pt1 | contig 29731 bp, 32 predicted proteins | sample KBSK5503metaG_FD_65469 | JGI IMG/M metagenome (GOLD analysis project Ga0070708, IMG submission 65469) | Corn, switchgrass and miscanthus rhizosphere microbial communities from Kellogg Biological Station, Michigan, USA - KBS K5-50-3 metaG | ecosystem: Host-associated > Plants > Roots >... | reverse complement strand
TTCGCATCAACGCGTCTTCCGCGCGCCGCCGTGCAGTCGCCTTGGAGAGTCCGGCGTCCACGAGCGCGACGGACAGGGCGTCGATCCATTCGTCGAAGATCGCGCGGAGCTGCGGACGAAACCGCGTCCGGCTGGTGCCGAGCACGAGATTGCCGAGGACACACGCCTCGCGTCCGCCTCGATAATAATCGTCGAGCGTCTTGACCATGTTCGCGACTCGCCGACGCGCGGGCCCCGGCTGGCGGAGCGGATCGAACACCGCTTCACGCAGCTCACGCTCGAGATGCTGCAGGACGACTCGAACCATGTCGTCCTTGCCGTCAGGGAAATGGTGATACAAGCTCGACTTTCCCAGGCCGGTGGCCTTGGACAACTCGGCGAGCGACGCCCCGTCGTAGCCGTTGCGGCGAACGACACGCATCAAACGCTCGACGACCTCATCGCGAGACAGCAGGGCTGCTGGCATAACGCACAGGAAGGCTGAAGAGGATTGTACCGATTAGTCCAATGTACGGGGTCGGTCAACATCGTGCCCGGTGTACTAGGGCATCTTGGTCTCCATGTTGCCGCCGCTCAGGAGCACCGGTGTCGCGCGATAGAGCGTCGGAAACCTCTGCCTCAGCTCGGCGATTTTCGGTGCGTCGTTGATGACGATGTACGGTTGATTCGGATGAATCGTCGCGTAGTTCTGATGATAGGCCTCGGCCGGATAGAACGTGCCGAGCGCGGAGACCTGTGTGACGATGGGATGCGGCCACAACTTCGCCGTTGTTGACTGGGCGATGTACGCCTCCGCGGCGGTTTTCTGCTGCGCGTTCGCGTACCAGATTACGGAGCGATATTGCGAGCCGTGATCGGGTCCCTGGTAGTTGAGCTGCGTAGGGTCGTGAGCCACCACGAAAAAGACGTCCAGCAGTTGCTGGTACGACACCTGCGCCGGATCGAATGCGACGCGAACCGATTCCGCGTGACCCGAGCTGCCGTCGCTCACCCGATCGTAGTGTGCCGTGGCCGCGTCACCGCCGGCGTATCCGGACACCGCGCTCGTGACGCCTTGGACATGTTGAAAGACAGCCTGAATTCCCCAAAAACACCCGCCTGAGAATACCGCGAACTGCTCGCTCTTCGGACCGCTAGCGAGCGCGACGTAGCGCGGCGATTGCGCCTCGGTCACCGTAGCCGCCACACCGAGAAAAACCGCGATCGGGGCGATGCCTTGAACAAAGTTGCGGAACATGGTGTTACCTCCATTGAACGAGATGAAGCGTAGGTCGGAGCAGTTTCGGTCGGTCTCTCGACCTTGATGCAATGGCAATCAGAGAGCCAAGCCGCCGCCCCTGCACATCACGCACAACTCACTCGGCCCCAGCGACTTGTGTGACTGGCCGTCGCACAGCGCCTTCCGAGGCTCGTTTCAGGGAACGCTCATGCCGCCGATGAAACAGTCGCATGAAACAGCCGCATGCCGATGGATTGCGCGGGATGCATGCTCTCGTGGTTGCCGGCGGCACGAGAAGCGGCAATCGATGCAAAAGTGTCAGCCAATCTGGTTTAGCGTGACGGAACTTCTGCGACGACATCTGACTTCCCAACGCGGTCAACACTTGGTTCACTCACTCGTTTGCGGAGAAGTCAAATGTCCTCATTGCCGATGTCTCGCGAGCGCGGGAACGTGGCGCGTCGCAGTGCACAACTGATGGCTGGTCGCGCCGCTCTCGTGCTCAGCCTCGCCGCCTCGGGCGGAATGCTTCACTCCTGTGTCGCCTCGGCGCAGGAATCCGCGCTCATGCTCGGCACCGATGCGCCGTCGGCCGCGGTCACGACGCTCGATGGTCAGTCGGCGAATCTTTCGACCTTCCTCGCCGAGAAGAAACCGGTCGTGATCGAGTTCTGGGCGACGTGGTGCCCGCTGTGCAAAGAGTTGGAGCCGGCGATGGCCGAGGCGAAAAAGAAATACGACGGACGCGTGGTCTTCGTGTCCGTGGGCGTTCCGCAAAACCAGACGCCGGAGAAGCAGCGCGACTACGCGAAGGCGCACAACCTGGGCGGTGAATTTGTCTTCGATCGCGACGGGAAGGCGATCGCCGCGTACAAGGCGAATCACACATCCTACATGGTCGTCGTCGATGCGGGCGGGAAGGTTGTGTACACTGGCTCCGGCGCAGACCAGTCCATTGAGAACGCGATCGCCAAGGCGTTTCCCATGCACGGAATGTGAGGGAACGTCTGCGAAAGCGGTGACTGGACATCGACAGAAACGAGAATTGCGTTGCTTCGCGACACGAACGACGCGGTGAGCGTCATCGCCCACCGCGTCGATGTTCGCGAGGCTACACAGCTTGTGCGTACACAACACTACATGCAGCCTGGTCTTGTGATGTGCCTGGCGCGTTACGTCGCTCTCGGGAACCCGTGCTCGATGAGAGCCGCCTCGACTCGCCGGCGCAATGACTCGGCAACACCGGCATCATTATCATCATCGAGAAGGCGCGACACGGAGCGCAAGAATGCTCCCTCGAATGTGTATTGGTCGCGACAATGGTCGCACAGCTCGAGGTGCCGTCGAATTCGTTCTTTTCGCTCGGCGTCTATCTCTCCATCCAGGTAATCCCACACGCTCCGAATGACATGCTCGCAAGGAATGTGATCGACCGAGTGTTCCGTCATGTGAGTACCCTCTCATCCCCGCTTTGGGTGACGGGCGGCTTGGCTAAACCAATGTCGCGTGCATGCTCGATGAGCGCTTGCTGAAGGAGCCGTCGTGCGCGAAACAGTCGCGAACGGACGGTTCCGACCGGAAGGCCGAGCGCTTCCGCGGCGTCCGCATACGTATAATCTTCGATATCGACGAGGATCACCACATCCCGGTACTCGACTTGTATCCCCTGGAGTCCGCGCTCGAGGGCCGGCCCGAGGTCGATACGATCGAACAGGTGCGCGAGCCCGCTCTCGGCCGCGTCCCAATACAACTCCGCGATTCCTTGGACGTCGGCCTCCGGATCCTCGACGCTCACCATGCGGGCCGCGCGTTGCTCGCCGCGCAAGAACAGGTGGCGGCAAATCGTGAACAACCATTTCCGGCAATCGCTTCCGGGCCGGAACGTCGACCAGTTGAGATACGCGCGCAGAAAAGTCTCCTGCGCGAGGTCGTCGGCGTCTGACTGGTTTCGCGTGAGCAGACGCGCGTACCGCGCGACGTTCGGCAACCACCGAAGCGCTTCGGAGCGGAATTCGGCTTCCGTGAGTTGATGGTGGCTTTCGGCGAGGGTCATGACGACGGTATAGTCACAGCCTCCGCGAATAGTTCCTGATCCCCACGATGGAACTTTCCCGATGACTTCGAGCTTCACGGCGGATAGTCAAGCGGACAATCATAATGGTAGTGGAATACACAATCACGGCGGCGAGACCGAAGGATGTCCCGCTATTGTCGTCCATCGAGCTCGCCGCGGCGGCGCTCTTTGCCGGCTACGTGTCCGACGCGGTTCCAACCGATACGACGAGCTTGGAGGACCACGAAGAGGCGCAGCGCGAGCGCCGTCTGTGGGTAGCTCTCAGGGACGACACTCCCGTCGGCTTTGCGCACGTCGACTTGATCGAGCCCGGGGCCGCACACCTCGAGGAACTCGATGTGCATCCCGACCACGGCCGGCGCGGCGTTGGGACACGACTCGTCATGGCCGTCTGCGAGTGGGCCGCATCTCGAGGATTCCAGGCCGTCACCCTCACCACGTTCAGAGATGTGCCGTTCAACATGCCGTTCTACGCTCGGCTTGGATTCGCGGTCATCCCGCCGGAGGCGCTCAGCCCCGCGCTGCGGTTGCGCGTCGAGCACGAGGCGCGCCGCGGGCTCGATCCCGCGAGTCGTGTGGCCATGCTGGCCACAGTGTAGCCAGCGGGCAAGGTTGACCGCCTGATTACGGATTGGTCGGGTCCTTCTTCCGAAGGAGGTCGGGACCTCCGACATCGAGCATGAGCCCGACCATCGTGATGCGGCGGCGATTCACAAACCCAATATTATAGTAATCTTGTCCGTCGTTCCAACGTACGAACAGGCCGGTGCCCAGGGCCCAGTAGAACGCGTGCGACAGCTCGACACTACCTCGCCAGGGCAGAATCGCAGGATCGAATCGCGGTGCCAGCGGTCCGGTTGCCCTGGGCGCCCGCTCACCTTCGACCGTGAACCGGCTCCGACCGCGAGCGGCGCAGGCGACTCTCTCCAGAAGCGTCCTGGTGTGCAAGTCGGGGCAGCCAAGCCCGGAGACGAGCATTCCTTCCGCCTGTCCATGAACGCGCCAGCTGCCGTAGAGTGGCCGTTGTTCGTCGGACAGCGCGCCGAAGATGCCGTGCGGGTGCCAGTCGTACGCGGCGGCAACGCCCACGCTCCATTTCGGCGTGTCGCCGTGACTGAAGTCCGACAGATAGGTCGCGTGCACCATCGCACTGACGAAGGTCGATGAAAAATCTCCGTCCGATCCGTTCAGTTTCACCTGCATCGTGTCGCGCGGCAGGACCTTTGTCGGATCGATGATCGGAATCGGCTCGCATTCGTTCGCGTGCGCATCTTTGGGCCGGTAGCCCTGTCGAAAGCAGCCGGCCTGGCCGTTCGAATGGTGCGTGAGCGACAGGCGCTCGCCCGAAAGCAGCAGCCTCGAATACTTCACGTTGTTGCCGAGCACCAGTGGCGTTCCAAGTCCGTGAACCCAGAGTTGTTCGATCGCGAGAATCCGCGGCATGAACGAGGGCGTCCTGACCGCGGCTGACGAATCCTTGAGTTGGCGAATGCGAAACATTGGCGAGGTGACCAAGCGCAGCGCGTACGCGTTTCGCCGCGGCTCGCCGGTCGCATCTTCTGTCCGCGTCAAGCGATCGTACGCGAGCGGCAGGCCGTCGACCAGAAAGAGGTGCGCCGCCGGCAGGGCCTCGTAGAGGAGCGACGTGTCTTTTGGCGGCCAGACGAAGTAATTGCGTTCGAGGAAGTGATAGGCGGGCGTGGGCGTGCGCGCCGACAGACTGGCGCACGCGGAGCCGGCGACGAGCGAAATTGAGCTGAACGTTCTCGCGGCGCGCGCCAGCGTGTTTCGCATCAGCCGGTCGCGATTTCGTCGATTCGGCACAACTGGAGCACCCATCGCAATACGCCTTCGTGCTGCTGATCCTTGAGGCTCAAATACATCCCAACTTCCATGAACCGCGACGATGCCTGCGACGACGGGACTTCGATCGAATACAGGTGCTCGACTGGCAAGGGTGTCGGTTGCACGTCGGCCGGAAATCCGGCGAGAACCTCCGCCTCGATGTCCTTGGCGCTTGCGTTACTCGGGTCGACGTCGAAGCTGGCGAGCAGGTACGGGGCTTTTGGCGCCACAGTGCCCTCCGGGATCAGGAAAAGAGTATTCGAATAAGACCTCGTTCCACGGTCCGCTCGGATTGGAGGGAGCGACTACGATAAGGCGTACGAAAGAGGCCGTCAACCCAGCTGCTCGCGAGAATATTAGAGCGCTCTAATGTTTGGACGCTAAGGCATTGGAGTGAGCTCGTGGCCTATTCGAGCCGAGCTCGAGGGCTCTACAGTGGCTCGGGCCGCGACGGACGGCCGCCACGGCAATCGTGGATCTCTACATATATTGACTTACGCGAGAAATCTACATAAATAGAGTTACCGATTGCTACCGCGGGAGAATGTGTGATGAGGCGCGTATTCGCACTGAACCTGATCGTCGGCGTCGCCTGGGCCGCCGGCGCCGTCGCCCAATCGTCGCCGCGAGAGGCGAACCCCGGGCCGGAGTTGCAACGACTGGCCTACTTCATCGGAACGTGGCGAACCGAGGGCGAGATGAAGGAGAGCATGTTCGGTCCCGCTGGGAAGCTCAGCGGGACCGTAAGCCACGAATGGGTTCTCGGAAAGTTCTTCTACCTCACGCGACACGAAGAGCAGAACCCAACCGGCAAGCACGCTTCAATGGGCGTCACGGGCTATGACTCGAGCCGACAGATCTACATCGGCTACTCGTTCGGCGGCGAGGGCGGCGTAAGTCGCGCCGAGGGTACCGTCTCGGGCGACACGTGGACGTGGGTCACCGAATACACCGTCGAGGGCCGCCCGATCAAGACGCGCACCGTCATCAAGCCGACGTCGGCGACGTCGTACGATTTTACCTGGGAGATCGCGCCTCACGGCGACGATTGGACCGTCGTGCAAACAGGCAGAAGCACGAAAGTGAAATGAGTGCGACACGCGCCGGCTTGGCGCTTCAGTCTGTCGTCTTCGAAGAGGAGGTCAAGCGTGATCCGCGACACGATGAGCTATCAGAAAGAGCGTCATCGAGTGTTCGACCGCACGATGGCATGTGTCGCCATCGGCGAGGGACCCCCGATCGTGTTCCTTCACGGGAATCCCACGTCATCGTTTCTGTGGCGAAATATTCTGCCGTACCTCGAACAGCACGGGCGGTGTATCGCGCCGGATCTCATCGGAATGGGTGACTCCGACAAACTGCCCCGCAGTGGACCCGGCTCATATTCGTTCGTCGAACACCGCCGGTATCTCGAAGGGCTGCTCGTCTCGCTGGGCGTGACGGACAAGCTCGTCCTGGTTGGCCACGATTGGGGGTCGGTTCTCGCGTTTGACTGGGCGAAGCGTCATCCGGGCGCGGTGCGAGGGATCGCATTTATGGAGGCGATCGTACAGCCCGTCACATGGGACCAATGGTCTCCCGAGACGCGAGCGTTCATTGAACAACTGCGCTCGCCCGCCGGCGAGCGGATGATTCTCCAGGAGAATCGCTTCGTCGAGTGGCTTCTGCCGGCACGGATCATACGCAAGCTCTCTGACGCGGCGATGGACGAATATCGCCGCCCGTTCCGCGAAGCTGGCGAAGCGCGGCGCCCCACCCTTTGTTGGCCTCGCCAGTTACCGATCGAAGGTGAACCACGCGAGATGCTTGACATCGTACGATCCAACGCCGCATGGCTCGCGGCGAGTGAGGTGCCCAAGCTGTACATCAATGCGGAGCCAGGCACCATCTCCAACGATGAGCGCGAACTGTGCCGCAGCTGGCCCAACACGACTGAGGCGAGCGTGAACGGCCTTCACTTCATTCAGGAAGACTCACCAGACGACATAGGGGAGGAATTGGCTCGATGGCTAGTGACAAATTCATTGCAGCGTTGATCGCCGACTCGCCTGCACCGGGCGATCCGAACTATACGCTCTTCGACCCGTTTGTCGGCTCTTGGAGCTTCGACTTGTACACCTACGACGGCGGTCAAGAGCTCCTCGCCGGCCGAGGAGAGTGGCACTTTTCCCGGATTCTCGACAGCCGGGCAATACAAGATGTCTGGGAGTGTTACACGAAAGCCGAGCCCAGCGTACTGCTGGAACGTGGCACAACGCTGCGGATGTACGATCGATCCCGCAAGGTTTGGCGTATTGTGTTCTTCTCGCCCATGCGAGGGTTTGTCGACACACTCACAGCCAACAAAGTGGCCGACGAGATCGTTCTCCACGGGACCGGACGAAGTGGAAGTCCGTGCCTTTGGATCTTCTCAGACATCAAGAGTGACTCGTTTCAATGGCGCGAGGAGGAGACCCCTGACCACGGAAGAACTTGGACGAGGCTCGAGCTGATGAAGCTCACCAGGCAGCGCTGACCTGTCTCGTAGACTCAACCGTATGTCACGACGTGCAGAAAGAGCGTCGTGCCGGCAACGAGCGCGCCCGTCGCGACGGACCGTCGGTGGCGCCAGACGGCCGCCGCGACGACTGTGCAAATCGTTTCGAGTCCGACGATCACGAGGACGCGTTCGAGCGCAGACGATCGGACTAGCTCTGGCCACGACATATGGGGAAGCCTCACCAGCGTCGCGAGACAGATCGCCATCATACCGGCAGCCATGAACGCGCCGAACGCCACGCCCACGGTTGTCGTGCCGACGCGCTTGATCGACATCGCGTGGGCCAATCGACTCGGCTGCGCGAGCCGCGCGCGCAGATAGCGCGGCGCTCCGTGCCGGATGAGTGCCGCCGCGCCGCCGAGAGCCCACCACAGCGCCGACCAATTGCCCTCGACGTAATCCAGTTCGCGCAACATCGCCGTCGCCCAACTGTCGGACTCGGACGACGCTTGACTCTGCAACGCCGTCAAGAGTCTCTGGGCCAGTTGGCGACGGGCCGTCATCGGCGGTTCACCGGCCAAACGCCGCGCGCGGCGTCCGGCCGGCGAGCAACCCTCGAGAGGACAAGTGCTCGCGCGCGACGCGGACACCCTGCGCCGTCAAGCGGTACATGTGGCGTGGTGGGCGACCGCTCTCGGCATCCTCCCAACGCGTCTCGAGGAGTTCTCGGTCCGCGAGGCGCATCAGGATCGGATACAGCGTACCAGATTTGAGCGCCGTGGTGCGACTGATGTCGTAGCCGTACTGCCACTGCTTTGGCGCCTCCAAGAACGTTTCGAGGACCTGAATCGTTTGGGCGGATGATCGCAGTCGCGTGGCCACGGCCTGTAATCTATATGTATAGACATTCGGGCACCATGATCACTCCGAATCAACCGCGCGCGCGAAAGAAGACGGCTCCGACTATCTGGAGGCGTTCCAGTCTCGCAAACAAACGGGAGCGCGGGCAGGTGTGACATCATCGCGGTCACCTCACGGTAGGTTGCACCTGTTCGGCTGCTAGTAGCGCTTCGCCACGCTCCGCCAGCTTTGGACACTTATGACGCAGTGTCTCTTTGAGTAGGAGGCGGATTCGCTGCGCGTCGGCAACCAGGGCATCGATCTCCGCCAACCGGCGTTCGGCCGATTCGCGCCAACGCTCGGGGCGCGGCCGCTGGTCTTGGTTGCTCAACAGGAGTCGCGTTTCGGCAAGTCCGAACCCGAGGTGTTTTGCAAACCGCACTACGGCGAGCGCCTCGAGCACGGTCGGATTGTAGCGGCGCCGGCCGCCGACTCGATCCGGCTGAGGGAGAACCCCAAACCGTTCGTAGTATCGAATCGCTGATCGGCTCACTCCGGCTCGGCGAGCAACCTCACCAATCGTCATTTCCATTTTTTCGTCCTCTCCTATTGACCTGAAGTGCGCTTCAGCATGTAGGCTGCACTCGTCGGCTTCCACAAACTCGAATCAATCACGGAGGGCGTTATGAAGGCGTCGAGATATGCAGTCGCGCTCGTGATCATTGGTGCGGCGCTCGCCGCGCAGCAGCACGGCGCCAGCGGACCCGCGATGTCCCTCGAGCTCGAGAACGAGTCAGTTCGCGCATTTCGCATCCGGATCGCGCCCCACGAACGCATACCAATGCACGACGTTACCCCTCGAGTTGTCGTCTGGTTGACCAACGCGCATCTCCGCGATTCGCTCGCGACCGGCAAGATTCGAATGGAGGACCACAAGGCCGGCGAGGTCAACTGGGTGCCTGCGCAACGCCACAGCGGCGTCAACTTATCTGCTGCGCCGATCGAGTTCATTGCGATCGAGCCCAAAGCGGCCCGCTGATCGGCCGCGGCGCGGGGTCGTCGACGCGTCGAATCGAGCCGAAGCATCGCGATGTGAACGGGCTCGAGCTTACTCGAATCGACGATGGCGTCGTTGTCGAGATTGCCGATTCCCGTATTCGCGATGTAGTAGAAGTTGTCGTCGACGACGGCGCCGGTCGTGGGAAAGCTGACCAGCGGCGTCCGCTGCTCCAGCGTCTCGAATGAGGTGACCCGCAGGCCGTCCGTCGATAGGCCGGCGCGAATGATTCGACGGACGCGCGTGCCGTATTGCACGCCGACGAGTCCACCGTGGTACCAGTAGAGGCCATCGATGCCGGCCAGCGTGTTGCCTCGCCCGGGATCCACGTCGCGCTGGCCGCCTGTTCGGAGATTGACTGTGATCACGCCGAGGAGGTCAGCGATGTAAAGCGTTTGCCCGTCGCCGGAGAGTGTGATGCCGTTCGGAAGACGGACAGGGCGGTGGAGCACCAGCGATGTGAACGCGTGCGATCGACGATCGAATCGATACACGCGGTTGGCACGCGAGTCCGTTAGGTAGATCGACCCTGTTCGATCGAGGACGAGGTCGTTGAGAATGTGTGGCCCCTCGTCGGTCGTCGCGAAGCGCGCGATGAGCTCACCCGTCGTATCGAAGTGCACGAACTCCGGGCCGTCGGTGGCGGCCCACACGGTGTGGTCGATTGGGTCGACCTTGATGCCGCCCACTGGCTTCAGATCAAACCGCCCGGGTTTCACGAAGTCGAACACGGTCGCCGCATCGGTGACCGCGATGATCTTTCGGCGGTGCATGCTGCCCATATAGAAGACATGCCGCTTGGCATCGTGCGCGAGGCCTTCGGGGAACAAGTCGCTCTCTGCGATCGTGTACGCGACTCGCGCCCTGTGCACCACGGGAGACTGGGCGCGCGCGCGCCGCACGAGCCGATGGAAGTCGTCCTGTTCGCGCAATGCTTGAAAGGCCGGGTCGTCGCCGGGGTCGAATCCTTGTCGTAGCGCGACGCACTCCTCGAGAGTGGTGAGCGCCTTTCGGAGGTTGCCGGAGTGCGCATAGCTCTTCGCGAGATAGAAGAGCGCCGCTCCGCGGTCCGCGATCCGCGGCATGGCGTCTTCAATGAGCTTCGAGTCGCTCTGGGCGAGCCCCGTTCGGGTCGCGCCAAACACTAACAGCATCACGGCGATTCGCACGGCTATTTGCCTTTCGCCCGAGCCCTGCGAGGAGATCGTCGCGCAATGCGGCGGGGCAACTCATCGGCCAGGCTCCTCCGGACAAAGGAGCGACACTGATCGAGGATTTGCAGTCCCTCTTTCTCCTCGAGCACGCGGGCCAGAATGATTCCGCCGATCAGGAGACGGCGCTGACGGAGGTGCGGGTAGAACTCCGCTGCGACGGCAACATCTTGGACGTAACGCTGTGGTTCGGCGGCAACAACTGTAATCATCGTCACCTCACGCATCGCACCGAAAACGCCCGGTACTTCTCGCCCTCACCCTGCCTATGGAGCGCGAGCCCGCCTTGGCCAAAGTTGTAGAACCATGCACTCGCCGGATCGTTCTCTGACGACGTCCAATAGAATCCGTGGGCTTCCAATCGTCCGTACTGCCGATCATCACGGCCACCGCCGAGCAGGGCATTGAAGCCCGAGCTGCCGCCGATGACGAGCGCCTTGTACGCCGCCCTGCCGCGGTCGTCCGAATCCTCACTGACTCCTCCATAGCGCTTCGCCAGTTCCCGCCATTCGCGGTCCGTCGGTAGTCGCCACGCGGCTCCCAACGATTGACATGCTCGCTGCGCCGATTCCCACGTATACAAACGGCCATAGCGACGGCAATTCAGCTCGGCATCGTCGTAGCAGTATGACTGGACAGTGTTGACGCTCAAATTCTCCGTCGTCCACACTTTGCCATCCGGCATCAGTCGGGAGGGAGAACTCATGCCGGGCACTCTCTGATCTTGTGCTGAACGGTGCGTCGCGCACGAGGCGCCGACAGCGCCAAGGGCGATACTCGCCGCGGTCGCCGCGACGCGGATTCCAATCGTCATCATCTTGTCGTCAGCGGGAAAATGGCGGCCGCCTTGTCAGTTGCACAAGTTGTGGTTAAAGAAACCAGGTTGCGAACTCGACGCAACGTTCCGACCGGTGCGCTGCGCGTCTTGCGAACGCTCAGCAGTTACTACCCCTCGATGCACCTGAGAGCGCGCATTACGGCATTTCGCCGCGATCGGCTGACTGCAACGCGAGTCCCATCGCTCAGTACAACTGCGAAATAATCGGGCCGCATGCGCTCGAGGGCACGCACGCATGCGACTCGCACAATCGCTGAGCGGTGCACGCGGAGAAAGTCCTCCGGGTTCAAACGTCGCTCGAGTCTGTCCAACGACCCGCGAAGAACGTACTGCGTTGCCGCCGTCACCGCCTTGACGCAGTAGCCGTCCGCACGAAAAGACACGACGTCGGCGATCGGCACGACCATGCCCCGTTCACCCATCGATACCACGAGCCGTTCGGCGTACGACTTGGCCGATTGAGCGATCTGGCATTGGTGGAATGGCGACGACGCGCATCGGCCGGCGTCCGCCAAAACCGCGGATGACTGCGCATATGCAACGGCAACGCGGTGCTCGCGGAGGCGTGTGAGAGCCCGATCGATAGCCAGATCAAGACGCTGCGGAGAGTATGGTTTCACCAAATAGTCGATCGCCGCGATCTCGAATGCCTGCGCCGCAAACTTGTCCGACCCCGTGATGAGAATGGTGCAGGAAACCGTCGAGGCAATGGCCCGTAACGCTCCGAATCCGTGGAGGTCGAGCGTTTTGACGTCGAGGAGGACTAGGTCCGGCTGGTGTTTGCGAATACAGCAGATGGCTTCATTACCGTTCTGGCATTCGCCAACGACGTCAATGTTCGGGCGCACCGAAAGCACGGCGCGCAAACAGTCGCGACCCGCAGGCCCGTCATCCACGACAAGCGCGCGGATCGGTCCGTTCATGATGTCCCGACCACCGACATCGATCGGGATTTGATGCCGGTCCGCGTCAGGCGCGGCGTAAGGCATCAGCAGGATCAATCGACGCCGCGCGGCGCGCCGGCACCAAGCTCGCGACGAACGTAATGGCGATCAGGACGACGCACGTTCCACCGAGCGTGAGCGGATCCGTGGGGCTGATGCCGAACAGCAGCCCGCGAAGTACACGCGTCACGGCCAACGCGGACACGAGGCCGATTCCGACGCCTGCAAGGCCGAGCCGCAGCCCTTGGCGAGCGATCATGAGATACACCTCGCTCGGTTGCGCTCCCAGCGCGATCCGCACGCCGATCTCGCGCTGACGCAGGGTCACTGTGTACGACATGACGCCGTACATCCCAACGCCGCCGAGGCCGAGCGCCAACGCACTGGCGAGAACGAGCAAGATGAGTGTGACGCGAGCGCGGGCGGTCGCCCCGAAAACGATGGTCGTGAGCGAACGCTCATCGAAGGTCGGCAGTTCGGGATCGAGCGTTCGGACGGCCTGTCGAATCGCCGCGGCAACGTTCGGGGCGTCGGTGCCGGCATCGACTACGAGCGCGACGTGACGCGGAACCCCCATCTGCGTGTCTGAATCTGCCGCGGCGAACGGCAGGTATACCGACTCGCTCATGGGTTTGTCGAGTGCGTCATAGTGCGCGTCGGCTGCCTCGCCAACGATCGTGAACCACGCTCCAGACAACCCCAGTCGAATCCGCTTGCCAAGCGCGCTTCCACCCGGCCAAAAGCGTTCCGTGAACGCGTGAGTCACCACAGCTTCATGAGAGCGGTGCTCGGGATCGAGCGGCTCGAAGGTTCTCCCGGCGAAGAGCGGGATCCCCATCGTCGTGAAATACGATCCGTCGACAGTCATGACGGGGCGAACACCCGGCACAACACCTGGCGCCGCAGGATGGTCTTCGACGGCGATCACCGCCGAATTCTGATCGTCGGTCAGCGGCACCCAATCGGTCAAACTCGCGGCGTGGATCCCTGGCACGGCGCGAACCGCCTCGAGCAGGCGACGTTCCATGAGAGCGACTGAGCGCCGGGTGGGATACGTTGTGGTCGGCAGCACGAGGCGTGCGGTGACTATTCCGTCCGAACGGAAGCCCGGCTCCACGTGACGCAATTGCATGAAGCTCCGCGCAAAGAGCGCCGAGGCCGTCACCAGGACGAGGCCGAGCGCGACTTGCGCGACGACGAGCGCGTTGCGAGTGTGTTGGCGCGTTCCGTGACCCGTGCCGGCGCGCCCCGCCTCGCGCAGCACAATCGCGATGGGAATTCGTCTGGCGCGCAGCATGGGAATCGCACCGACCACTAGCGCACACAGGCCCGCCAAGCCGACACCGAAGGCGAACACGCGATAGTCGACACTGATCTGCTCCAGCCGTGGGATCGGGAGGTTGGCGGCGTAGGCGTTCGCCCACCTCACCGCGAACTTTGCCGCGGTGATGCCAAGAATTCCGCCCGCGGCACCGAGCACCAGCGATTCGCTCAGCGTCGTCGCCATGAGCCCGGCCAGCCCAGATCCGAGCGCACCGCGCACCGCCAACTCGAGCTGGCGACTCTCGGCCCGCACTATGAGCAAGCTCGCCACGTTCGCGCAGGCAATCACAAGCACGAGCGAAACGCTTCCGAGCAGGATCCAAAGGAGGCGCCACACGTCGCCGACGACGTAGTCCCGCAATGGAGTGAGCACCGGTTGGACATGCGCTCGCTGCCACATCGCGGGAGGCACACCGCTCGGGAACTCGTCGACGATTCGAGGCAGGATTCCTGCGAGATCCGTTCGTGCCGACTCAATCGTTTCCCCCGCGCGCAGACGAGCGACGCTACGAAACGGGAAATCGCTGATGCTCGCCGTCGCCCGATCGAGCGTGACCGGATACCAGAGCTCGGGCGCGGATCTGATGAATGTGAACCCGCGCGGCATGATGCCCACGATCTGCCGTTGGACACCGTCGATCTCGATCAGCTTTCCCACCGCGGCCGGATCGCTGTGAAAAAGGCGGCGCCAAAGTCGGTTGGATAGAATGACGACGGGAGTCGCGCCGGGCCGGTCCTCGCCGGCGCGGAATGAACGTCCGATCGCCGGACGAACACCGAGCACGTCGAAGAGATTCGCGGTGGTGAGCGCGCCCGAAATCCGTTCGGCGGGGCCCGGGTTTTCCGGTGGGCGAGATACGTTCACGTCGCGGTCTTGCCACCCTCCGCTCGCCGCCAACTCCCGGGCGTGCTCCTGATAGTAGAGCAAGCCGGCGGCCGATTGGTCGACGCTGGTGACCCCGTCGACTTGCGCCGTGTGCGTCAATTCGACGAGCCGATCCGGCTCGGGATATGACAGCGGCCGCAACAGGATGCCATTGACGACGCTAAACGCGGCCGTCGTCGCTCCGATTCCGAGGGCGAGCACCATGATCGTCGCAGCAACAAACGCTCGTGTCCGTCCGAGGCGACGCACCGCATGGCGAAGTTCGGAGACGCGAAGCGCGTTAAGAAGATTTTTCATCACGGATTCCTCATTGCACCGACGATCCATCAATGCCCGCACCGCCGCGGCACACCGTTCGGTGAGCCCTTGAGCCATGACGTCGTGCAGCGTTTCGATCCAGAACGCGGCGGTTCTTCCATCGCGCGCCGCGCCCCGTCGGGCATCGCGAAAGGTTTCAACGCAGTCCCGCGCGAACGCTCGCCGGAAATTCGCCGGGTACAGGTAGAGGCACGCGCGATACAGCCGCTCGCCCGCGTTGAGCCTCGGCACTCGAAAGTCAGTCATGCGCCCGTCGACGGCAGCCAATCATGCCATGGCTCCGGCGCCCAGAGCAGAACGTGCCGCGGCGGCTAGTGCCGCCATGCGCTCGGCGTCGGCGGCGATTACGCGCCTGCCAAGTGGCGTGATTCGATAGTATCGGCGCCGCTCGTCATCAGCGTCCGCGGCGGGCCGGCGTTGTGATTCGACGACCAGTCCGTCGCGCAGCATTCGGGCGAGCAGACGATACAGTACGCCGATGCGGAGTTCCACGCGTCCGCCGGAGCGTTCAGCGGCTTCTTGCATGATGGCATACCCATGCCGCTCGCCGTGAAGGAGCACGAGGAGTACGCAGAACTCGTCAGGCTTGAGGGGAAGGCGGTTGGCAGCTAGCGGCATTGTGCTTATAAGCAGAAAGATTATAGTCTGTGCGTATGTATGCGGTCCCCCATCGCATTTGTCAATACGCTCGACGCAGGCAAGGCGCTCGCCGCGCATACTCGCCGTTCGTGGCCGCAGTACGCCCATTCGGAGCATCGCGTTACCGACGGGGGTACGGCCACGTTAGTGTGCGCAGCTGCTCGACATCGTGCAGCGTCGCGTACGAGATGTCGCAACTCGGTTGCCCGGAGGGGAAATGCCAGGAATTCACAAGATTGCCACGGTCACCATCGCCGTGAAGGACCAGGATGAAGCGCTGGTCTGGTTCACGGAGAAGCTCGGGTTCGAGACGAGAAGAGACATATCGCTACCCGGTACTCGGTGGCTCACCGTGGCGCCGCCGGGACAGAAGGAGGTCGACTTTCTGCTGGCGTCATGGTTTCCCGAGAAGATCGGCATGAATGCCACGTGTGTCGTAGAAACCGATGACTGTCAGAAGACTTACAAGGAGCTCGTCGGCCGCGGCGTCAGGTTCACTCAAGAACCGCAGGAGCGGCCGTACGGCGTCGAGGCAGTCTTCAAAGATCCCTGGGGCAATTCATACGCGCTCGTCGGGCGAGCAAGCACACGTTAGCCATGACGCACCTCCATGCGACTTCAAGGTTTCCGAATCTCTCCGGATAACCGTCGTTGGTCGATGACTCCAAAGACCTGTCCGCCGGGGACAGCGAAGTAAAACGTGGTCGTGGCGGCATACTCGACCCTCGGAAGGCCGGCCTCCAGAATGCGCCTCTTCAAACCGTCCGGGTCGTCGGTCTGGATCTCGAGCCACGCCCCGCGGCGAGCCGCGGCCTCGTCGAGCGCCGTTTCGCTGAACTCGATACTGACAGAGCCTCCGTTTGGGAAGCGAAACGCGAGGATGGGTTCGGCCAGCCCCGGCGCGACCAACGAGGCGGGAGGGCCACATCGCAACACTGTCGAAAAACACGAGATCAATTTGTCCCTGAGCTCGGGCCGGGCCGTGAAGTGCGCCCGGTTTCCCAGGGCGATCACGTCGCTCCCCGCCTCAGAGGGACGACCGCCCGATTCGCTTCGGTGCGTGCGCGTCATTGGGTCTCCGTCCTGGGCATCGAGGCGCCCCGACGAAAACGCGAGCAGCGAGCTACCCGCGAGCAACTGTCTCAGGACGCTGCGCCGAGTCGGTGCAACCATATCGCGATCTCTGTCCACTGTCTGCTCGACCTCCCAAGCGCGACGCACGGCTGCGTCGCGCACGTATGTGGATCTGTGATCACCTGCCGACGCGTCGGTCCCGAATCGGCAGCGCGTGGTTTATATTATCAAGCGATCAGTAGAGAAAGTCAACCGACGACGAGGAGACACGACATGCGCACCTACGGCCAATACTGCGCGTTGGCAAAAGCCCTCGACATCGTTGGAGATCGCTGGGTTCTCCTGATTGTTCGCGAGCTCTTGATCCGCGGGCAGTGCCGGTATTCCGACCTGAAGGCTGGACTTCCCGGGATCGCCACGAACCTCCTGGCGCAACGCCTCCGCGAGTTGGAGGAGGCGGGCGTCGTCGAGAGGGCCTCGGCCGCCGCTCCGATCAGCGCGCCAGTCTACGCACTCACACCGCGCGGGAAGGAGCTCGAGCCGGCCATCGCTGCGCTGGGTCGATGGGCATCTCCGCTCATGGGTGCTCCTGCGAAGGGTGACACATTCCAAGCGCATTGGCTCACGTTGCCCGCGGAGCTCTTCTTGGCCGATCGCGAGCCAAAAAAAACCGCCGTAACGATCGAAGTTCGCACCGGCGAGGGCGTCGTGACCCTCGAGACTAGAAAAGGCGGCGTACGCGCGAGCTTGGGCGCAGCCGATCAGCCGGACGCAACGCTGTCTGGTCCGCCGAATCTGGTACTTGGTCTCCTCATGGGGAGAATCACAATGGCGCGTGCTCGCGCTGGAGGGCTTCGGTACACGGGGAGAGCGCTCGCACTTCGTCGATTGACTCGCGTGCGCGAGTGAATTCGGGGCGGAGCGTTGCGCGGTCCCGGCGAGCGTTCACTCGCCGAGTGCCGCTATGACCAGGTTCGCTGTCTCGCCGCCGGAAAAATTCTGTTGGCCGGTGATGAGGTTCCCGTCGCGAACCGCAAACCCGCGCCAGAGCCCGGCCTGCAGATAGTTTGCCCCAATCTTTCGCATTTCATCTTCGATCCGCCACGGCATCACATGCTTGTCACGCGAGAGAAGTCCCATCGTCCACACCGCGTTGTCCGCAAAATCCTCTTCGACGTTCGCAAACCCGGTCAAGGTGCGGCCCTTCGCCAGCAACTCACCGTTCGACAATCTGGCGTAGCGGAGCAGCGAGACGCCGTGACAGAATACGGTCGAGACTTTGCCGGCCTCGAAGAACTCGACGAACTTCTCTTGAAGCGAGGTCGCCCGCTCGTACGTGAACATCGGACCCTGCCCGCCGGTCACGACGATCGCATCGAAGGCGTTGACGTCGATATCGCTGACGTTCTTCGTTTTTTCAAGCAACGCGGCAAGCCGCGGTGTGGCGATGAAGCCCATCGTGATCAAATCGTTGGCCGAGTAGCCCGACGGGTCTCGCGGATCGCTCAGCGAATCTGCTTCACAACGCCCACCATCGGGGCTGAACAACTCGATCTCGTATCCAACTTCGGTGAAGGCATGATACGGGTGTGTGAGCTCGCTCCACCAAAAGCCCACAGGCCAGCCGGTCGTCGTGGCGACTGCGGGATTCGAGACAACGATGGCGATGCGCTTCGGCTTCGCGCGATTGACGGGATTGGGATCTCGAAGGCTCATGTGTTTGGAGGTTGAGGTTATCGAGTAGCGGGACGCCGCCGCGTGGCCGCGTTCAGGATCACGTCATGCTGTGAACGCCTACCTTGTTGCCCTCAGTATCGATGAACAGACCGACATATCCAGCTTCTGTGGCGATGAACGTCTTTTCGAGGACTACCTTGCCACCCGCCTTCTTCACTCGACTCAGGACCTTCGCCAGGTCTCGCCCTCCGTCGAGATAGACGACCGTACCGTCTTCCGTCGGATTCTGGGAACCCCCAGCTACCAGCGCACCGCAATTGAACCGATCATCAACGGCGAAAATGGCGTAACGCACGTCGCCGATCTGCATGTCTCGAAGCTCGACTTGCAGAATATGCGAATAAAAGGTCTTCGCGCGTGCGAGATCGCGCGCAGGGATCTCGATCCAGTTGATAAGGTGTTGCATGACAAAGGTCTCCTTTCAGGGTTGTGGTACACGCGGATCGGATACCGTTTGGTCTCGAGCATCGCGCGCGCGTCGCGTCGGTGCCGATGTCGACGCTGTTCACAACCCACCGGGCGCTCCGTCGACTCTCCGAGTGAGGCGGAGGCAGAGTCCGATGGCAACGATCTCCAGCACGCAGAAAAGGGATGCCGCCGGGAAGAAGTCGATCCAAGACAAGGCGGTAACGGCAATCATCGCGAGAAGGAGCACCCACGTCATTCGTGCCGTCGGCCCAGGATGTGTTTCCGCCAGATCGCCCCAGCACCCAGCATAGGGCCGCGGAGAGCGCAAGAGAGATCGAGAACAAGAAGCCGAAGCCTCTGTAGTGGTCCCTGAATCGTATGGCCGAGGTCGTGCACCACGAAAAGAATTGTTGCCGCCCGCAGCGGAGTTCGGCTTCGCATAGCGTTGCGTGTCGAGAGTCCGATGATGGGACACTAGTGCCTTCGATCCGGGCGCAGCCAGCACCTTGCTCTGAGCTGTCTCGATTCGTTGGTGCGTCGCGCGGAGGTGCGGCGAGTTGTCGGCGCGAAACGTTCGCGGCCGCGACGGAGCGAGCTTGTCAGTTCATCGCGTTTTGAATGCCGGAAGCGTCATCTGCTCAACGCACGACGTGTCCACATCCGACGGCCGCGCGTGCGCGAGAAACTGGCGCTCCATCGCGTCGATGCACGGACCGTTGGGCACGTGGCCGCCCGGCGCAATGACGCGAATGCTGCTCGCGAGATAGCGGGCCGCATCGGCAGCAAACGCCGACGGCGCGACCGGGTCGATCGTTCCGGACAAGAGAAACACGGGCACGTTCGACCGCACCGGTGTGAAGTCGCTCGTCGCGACCGTGCCGCGTGTCCAGTGGGCGCATGCGGCCTGCTGGTCGCGCACGCGATGGTCACCGAGATACGTATTGTTCGTTTCCCGCGCCACCTCGACGTCAGTTATCCTCGGCACGTCTTCGGTACACGTTTGCGAGAGCAAGAAGCCAAGACGAATGGCGGTCCGCGTTTGACGATTGCGCGTGATTGCGGCGCTGATAAACGGAGCATAGTCGCCGGTCGCAGCATGGTGAACGACGAAGGGAAGCGACCGCTCGGTTTGCGCGTTGTAGCTCAGTAGCCGCACGCCCTCGGTGAAGGCGTCTCGCGTGATCACGACTGTCGAATCCACACCGCCCATGTCGACGGGCATCGCTACGTGCCGTGCTCTGACGCTCAGCGAATCGAGCACGGCGTAGAACTCGTCGCGCAGACGTGGGAACGCCGATGCGCATGCACCGTCGCGCGCGCACTGTGCGAACAGCGAGTCGAGTGCGACTTGCGCGGCCTTCGCATGCGGCAGCGGATTCTTGAAGGTGACCGGTACGACGCCCTCGACGATCGCGCTCCGCACGGACGTCGGGTGTCGTCGAATGAACTCCAGGACTTCGCGCGTTCCGCCCGATGCGCCCCAGAGATTGACGCGCGCATAGCCAAGCGACGTGAGGACGTCGTGCAAATCGTCGACGACCGCGCGCGTCGTGTAGAACCGCAGGTCCGCCTTCGACTCCAGCTCGCGCCTACATCGGTCGATTCGGTCGATATCGAACAGCCCATCGAGATATCCGCCAGGGTGCTCGACAGACCCGCTCGGCGGGCAATCCAAGCGGCTCGGTCCACTGGTTCCGCGCAGGTCGACAAACACCACGTCGCGATCCTCGCGCCACGCTCGCGCCACGCCGAGTGCAACGAGTTCGCTGTTCGTGAGGCCGGGACCGCCTGGGGACACGACGACGAGCGGCTCCGGAGCAGGGTGCTCGGTTGCTGCCGGCACGACGCGGATGAGCAACGGTATTCGCCTACCCGCCCCGCGCGCTCTGTCTTCGTACACCAAGAACGTGCCGCAGCGTATCTCGATTGCCACGTTCGCGACGTGACATGGCGTGAGCACTGTTTGCTCCGAGGTCGCGCGCGCGAACGCATCGCCGCCGAGGCCCGCGCCAACGCACGCGAGCGCACCCGCCACGATCGGAAGCCAGCGGCTTTTGACAGTCAGCGGAGCAAGTGGGAGTAGACGGAGCACCATGACGATGGCCGCGGACGCGACGTTGAGTGAATCGTGCGATCGAAGGTGATTGAGAAAAGCGCCAGACATATCGAGCGTGAGACCGGCGACGGCGACCAAAGTGAGCCACCGCAGGGCGCCGAAGCGCCCGCGCTTCGCGTGCACCGCTGTCAATCCAAACAACTCGCCGATGAACAAGTTGGTCAATGCGATCTCGAGGCCGACAAAGACGTTTTGCGATGTCAGCGGTAGCGATCTCATCGCCGCAAATCAGTGATAGCGGTCCAGCCGCATTTGGCATAGAATGACTCACTCCTGCCCGCGCATCTATGAGCAAGTACACGCTGAGCGTTAACGGCCAGTCCCACTCGGTGGACGTGGCGCCGGACACCCCGATGCTGTGGGTGCTCCGCGATACCCTGGGCCTGGTCGGCACGAAATTCGGCTGTGGCATCGGCGAGTGCGGTGCCTGCACCATCCATCTCAACGGTGTGCCCACGCGCGGGTGCCAAACGCCGGTATCGAGCGTGGGAGCCGCAGCGGTCACCACGATCGAGGGCCTCGCCCCAGACAACCGACACCCGGTGCAACAAGCCTGGTGCGAGCTGGATGTGCCGCAGTGCGGGTATTGCCAGGCCGGCCAGATCATGACCGCAGCCGCGTTGCTCAAGCGCAATCCGCATCCGAACGATGCGGACATCGACCGCGCGATGGCGGGCAACCTGTGCCGTTGCGCGTCGTACGTCCGAATCCGCGCTGGAATCAAGCGCGCCGCGGAGCTTGCCACGGGCGGCATGCCGGCGAAAGGAGGCCAGCGATGAAACCCTCGATCGATTCTTCTTCGCCAGTTGTGGATCGGCGCCGCTTCATCAAGGTCAGCGCGCTTGCCGGTGGCGGCCTTCTGGTCGGCACGCATCTGCGTTTCGGAAATGCTTCTGCATTCGCCGAGGAGGCGCCGGTCATCGCCGGCAACTTCGCACCGAACGCGTTCATCAGCATCGCGTCGAGTGGGGCGGTGTCGATCATCGCGCCGAATTCCGAGATGGGGCAGGGCATCAAGACCGGACTCCCGATGATCGTCGCCGAGGAGCTCGATGTGGCGTGGGAGCAGGTAACGATCGTACAGGGCGATTTGAATCCGGTGTACGGCCGCCAGTCGTCGGTTGGCAGCGGCTCCACGATCGCGAACTACACGCCGCTCCGCGTCGCTGGTGCGACAGCACGCGCGATGCTCATCGAGGCCGCGGCACAGACCTGGGGCGTGCCTGCGAACGAATGCACGACCGAACGAAGCACAGTGATTCATGCGACGTCCAAGCGCCGCGCGACCTACGGCGAGCTGGCAGCGAAAGCCGCGACGCTCACCCCGCCGCCGAGCGCTCCACTCAAGGACCCGAAGGACTTCACGCTGATCGGCACGCGCGTGCCCGGCGTCGACAATCAGAAGGTCGTTTCAGGCGCGCCGCTCTTCGGCATCGACGTGAAGCTGCCCGGGATGGTGTACGCGACGTACACGAAGTGCCCTGTGTTCGGGGGCAAAGTCGTGAGCGCAAACATCGACGACGTGAAGAAGCGCCCGGGTGTGCGCGACGCGTTTGTCCTCGATGACATCGTAGGGTTGACGTCGGGCGTCGCTGTCATCGCCGACTCGACGTGGAACGCGCTCAGCGCGACCGACACACTGCGTGTCCGGTGGAACGAGGGCGCAGCGGCTAGCCAGAGCAGCGTGGAGATGGCGAAGGTGGCGGAGCAGCTTGCGAAGGCGACGCCGCCGGCGTCGTTGCCCGGCGGCGCAAAGGCTGTGGAGGCAGTCTACCACTATCCCTTTCTCGCGCACGCCACGCTCGAGCCGCAGAACTGCACAGCGCTGTTCAGGAATGGCGTGATGGAGATGTGGACGCCGACGCAAATTCCAGCGAGCGGTCAAGGTCTCGTCACGCGCGGACTCGGTCTCGCGCCCAAGGACGTGATCGTGCATATCACGCGGCTTGGCGGTGGTTTCGGCCGTCGCGGGAGTAACGAATTCTCTATAGAAGCGGCCGCCATCGCGAGAAGGCTCGAGGGCACTCCCGTCAAGCTGATGTGGACCCGCGAGCATGACTTCGCGCACGACAATTACCGCTCGAACGGCTGGCACTATTTCACTGCGGGTCTCGACGGCGCAGGAAAGATTGTGGCGCTGCACGATGCGTTCGTGAAGATGCAGGGCGGTCCCGGTGACATGGGGGCCGGCGGGTTTCCGTTCAACGCGGTCCCGGGCTCGCAGGTGAAGTCGAGCAAGCTACCGGCCGGCGTCCCGACCGGGTTCTGGCGCGCCCCAGGCGACAACGGCAACGTTTGGGCGACGCAGTGCTTCATCGACGAGCTGGCCCACGCTGCTGGCCGCGACCCGCTCGCGTTCACGTTGGACTTGCTCACCGCGGTCCCGTCGCCGACGAGCGGGGGAGGGCGGGCACTCGACGCCGCGAAGATGGCGACAGTACTCAAGCTCGCGACCGAGAAGGCGGGCTGGGGCGGGGGTCGCTCGCGTCCGCGTGGCGAGGGCCAAGGGTTTGCCATCACGCATACCAACAACGCCTACGTCGCGATCGTGGCCGACGTAAGCATCAGTCGTGAAGGCGAGCTCGCGATCAAGAAACTCACGGCGGCGGTCGACGCCGGGACGATCATCAACCTCAGCGCGGCAGAGAGTCAGGTCCAGGGCGCAATGCTCGATGGCATCAGCGCGGCGTGGTTTCAGAAGATCACGATCGAGCACGGCGCTGCGGCGCAGAGCAATTTCGATGCGTATCCGATGCTGCGGATGAACCACTCACCGCCGCTCGTGAATGTTCACTTCGTGAAGTCCGTAGCACCTCCGACGGGCCTGGGCGAGCCCGGTCTCCCGGCCGCTGCGCCTGCGCTCTGCAACGCCATCTTTGCCGCGACCGGCAAGCGCATTCGTACGTTGCCCATCGTCGACACCGATTTGAAATGGTCGTGAAGGCGGCGGGCTGACGGTCCGACACGTTCGCCGCGCGGGACGTCGAGAGTGAGGTGAGACGCGACAACTGGCCTGCTCGTGAATCAATTGATATTAACGCATAGAAAGGAATGGTGTATGAGAAAGATCATTCCATTCACAGCGCTATTCACGGCGTCGTTACCGGCGCTCCGAAAGACGACAAGACTGTCTTGTTAGGGCGCCCCACCTACGAGGATCTCGCGCGGAAATGACCACTCGTCAAAAGAGTAAAGTGGTCGCGGCGCTCGACGACTCAGCGCGCGTCCATGATGCGTCGCTGCAACGAAGCATCGACATTGCCACGTCTCCAGGAAGCATGGATGGCGTAAGAGTTTGCTCACAGCTGCGATCGTTATTCCCCTGACATGTCTCAGTGCCGTAGCGACGGATCGCAGTCGCGTATTGGTAGCGCGATCTGACGACGACGCGTGGGACCGACAACCGCCCCTGCGAGTACCTCTCGCGGGGCTGCTGGCGACGATCTAAAGCCTGCGCGGCGTCACTCCGATAGATTCGGGAGCCCGTTCTCGGACCGGTACCGGTTTGCCACAGATCGTGGTCGAGCGCCTCACCAAATCGTACTTCGTGGCGGAGCGAGCCCCCGGGCTGCTCGGCGCCATGAAAGGCGTCATCCATCGCCGCCGCCGGCGCATTGAGGCGCTCACAGACGTGTCGTTCTCGCTTGCGCGAGGTGAGCTCCTCGGTTTCATCGGACCCAACGGGGCAGGGAAGTCCACCACCATCAAGATTCTCTCGGGCATTCTTCGCCCCGACTCGGGACACGTCGACGTCGACGGCCTCGTACCCTACGACGATCGGATACGCCACGTCGCGCGCATCGGCGTCGTGTTCGGTCAGCGTACCCAGCTCTGGTGGGATCTGCCGGTGATCGACGGTTTCGACCTTCTGCGCGACATCTATAGAGTAGACCGAGCGGCGTACGTCGAGACACGGGACGAGCTGGTCGCCATGCTCCGCCTCGAGCGCCTGCTCGATCAACCCGTGCGGCAGCTCTCGCTCGGCCAGCGGATGCGCGCCGAGATCGCGGCCGCGCTGCTCCACGCGCCGAGCATTCTATTTCTCGACGAGCCGACGATCGGGCTCGACGCCCCGTCTAAGCTGGCGGTGCGGAGATTCGTCAAACGCCTCAACCGCGAGCGTGGTGTCACCGTCCTCCTCACGACGCACGACATGCACGACATCGATGCGCTGGCCGAGCGCGTGATCGTGATCGGGCACGGGCGCGTGCTTGCGGACGGAACGTTTAATTCGCTGCGCGCACAGATCGTCGCCGAGAATCCGGACGACAGCGACGAGACGGCCTCGCTGCCGATCGAGGAGGTGATCGCGCGGTTTTATCATCTCCACGGCGCCTCGGAGGCCTGAGCAATGGACCTTGCTCGGCCGTACGTCGCCGTGTACACGGCCCGTTTTCTCCTGATGCTGCAGTACCGCGCGGCGGCGTTCGCGGGATTTCTCACGCAATGCTGGTGGGGCGGGATCAAGATCATGGTGTACGCCGCCTTTTATCGCGCGTCGAATCCATCGACGCACCCGGCCATCACGCTCGCGCAAGTCGCCACGTACACCTGGCTCAATCAGGCGCTGCTCGCGCTCATGCCTTGGAGCTGCGATCCGGAAGTCGCCCTTGCCGTGCGCACGGGGGTCGTGAGCTATGATCGGCTGCGTCCCGTCGACGCTTACGCATACTGGTACGCTCGCGCCGCCGCGTTCATGACAGCGCGCGCCGTGCCGCGCGCAATTCTCATGGCGCTCGTCGCGGGAGTCGCAATGCCGCTTCTGAGCTTTCGCGAGCTGAGTTGGGCCCCGCCGCCGAGCGCGGCGCAATCTGCACTCTTTGCGCTGTCGCTCGTGCTGCTGGTGTGCCTCGCCTCCGCGTTCATGATGCTGCTGAACATCGCGGTCGTGGTGACGCTGAACGACCGGTGGGTGAGCCAGAGCCTCAACCCGCTGCTCGTAGTGCTCTCCGGCAGCCTCGTGCCGCTGGCGCTCTATCCTGACTGGGCGCAGGGCGCGTTGTTCCTTCAGCCCTTCGCGGGCATCGTAGATATTCCCTTTCGCATCTACTCGGGTAACCTCGCGGGCGCGTTCGCGTATGGGGGACTCGCGCTCCAACTGTGGTGGATACTCGTGTTGGTGTTCGTCGGTCGCTTTTGGATGGCGCGCGTCATGCGGCGACTCGAAGTGCAGGGCGGTTGATGGACGCTATTCGACTTCTCATACGCTATGGGTCGGCCAGCATCCGCGCCCAGATACAGTATCCCTTCAACGCCATCATGCTCGGCGTCGGCCAGTTCACGGCGACGATGATCGACATGATCGCCATCTGGGCGCTCTTTGCCCGCTTTGGCGCGCTCGACGGCTGGCGGCTCGGCGACATTGCGATGTTTTTTGGGCTCGTGAGCGTCAGCTTCTCCGTCGCGGACTTTCTCTCGCGGGGATTCGATGTACTGGGCGCCGAGTTCATCAAGACGGGCCAGCTCGACCGCCTTCTGCTTCGACCGCGCACGCTGACGCTGCAGCTCATCGGCAACGACATGCGGCTGAGCCGATTCGGCCGCCTGGCGCAAGGACTGGTCGTGCTATGCATCGGAACGGCCAATCTCGATTTCCATTGGACCGTTGCCAAGTTGGCGCTTGCGCTCTGGGCGATCGCGGGCGGCACGGCGCTCTTCTTCGGGTTGATCGTCATCCAGGGTGCGATCTCGTTCTGGACCGTCGAAAGCCTCGAAGCGATGAACGTCCTCACCTACGGCGGTGTGCAGGCGGCGCAGTTTCCGCTCAGCATCTACGCGCGCTGGTTTCGAACTTTCCTCATCTTCGTTGTGCCCATCGGATGCGTTGCCTATTTCCCCGTGCTGGCGATCCTGGGCAAGCCGGATCCACTCGGCGCACCGGCATGGTTTCTCCCGGTGTCCCCGCTCGCGGGCTTTGCGTTCCTCGCCGTGTCGTTCCTGGCTTGGCGAGTCGGCCTCGCGAGGTACGCCTCGACCGGCAGCTGACACGCGGCTTCTCGCACGGCGCGCTAGCTGCCTGCCGAAGCAACGGTCGTTGGAACGGCATCTCTGCTCGAATCCGTGCACTCTGGCGCGGAACGTGAGGAGCTCATGCGGGCGATGAACCGAATCCTAACGCTTGCTTTCGCGCTCACCCTGGTTGCGTCGGCGAGTGTGCCGGCGCAGGGCGGGCCGCCAATGACGACGGACGATCCCGGAACGCCGGGCAGCCGGACGTGGGAGATCAACACGGGCTGGAACGCCAAGAGAATCCCGGGCTCGTTCATTCATTCGCTGCCCCTTGTCGATGCGAACTATGGCATAGGGAATCGGATCGAGATCACCTATCAGGCACCCTTCGGCATCGTTGCCGGCGGCGGCCGCACGCAGGCTGCCATCGGTAATTCAGAGATCTCTATCAAGTGGCGATTCGTCGACGCGAGCGATTGGCAGATCTCGATGTACCCCGGCATCGATGTTCGGACGCCTGGATCGCGCGTGGACATTCCGGGGCTCACGGACTCGGCGCGCACGCTCGAGCTGCCGTTTGAGATCGAGCGGAATGTCGGTCCAGTCTCGATCAACTGCGACGCGGGTCGGACGTTCAGCACGGATCCCGCCGACGATCAATGGTTCGGCGGTGTCGCGGTCGGTCGAGACGTGAGACCGGGCTGGGAGATCGTCGCCGAATTGCACGTGAACGCGTCACCGCGAGTCCAACGAACCGAATGGATCGCCCATGCCGGCACGCGCGTCGACCTCTCGGAACGACTGACGTTGATGTTCGCGTACGGTCGCGACGTTCGCAACGATTTCGTCCCGCGGACGTTTCTACTGGCCTATGCCGGCACGCAGCTCAGGATCGGGAGAGGGCCCAAGAAGGCGGGTTCGCGGTCAGGGCGTCACAGCTAACGGACGCCAATTCGAACAGCAACGCCTGGCAAACATTAGTGGTGAGGCGCGAAACGCTCGACGGTGACGACTGACGCGTCGAGTGATTGCCCGCGGTCAAGAACCGTGTCGGTCGCGTCCCGCAGGACCTTGTCGAAGAAAGCTCGCGTGTAAAGTCTCGTCAATCTCAAGGCATCCAGCGCCGATTGTGTCTTTCCCGAATCCCCCAGTGCGAGGATGAGCGGCTCGTCGCTGAAGCCCATGTGCGGCATTCCAGGTATTCTAATCGTGACGCGCCACGCGCCCGCCGGCATGGCCCGCAGCAGAGTGTCAGGCCGAAACTGCAACGAGTTCAAGAGCGAGTCATTCTCGGCACGCGTCATCTCGAGCACCTTGAGCATACTGTCGGAGTCCACCGGGCGAACGTAGGTGCGCGTGAGATACATGAAAGGCTGCGACATCGTCGTACCCGCGGAGTCACGATCGAACGGAAGATTCCGTATGGCGCCATCCTGATTGAGGCACGCACGGATCCGCGTATCGAGTTGGCAGGCGCGCGCGGCGGCCATGCCTCCCGCCGAATGACCCAGCGCACCGACTCGCGCGAGGTCGAGGTGTGCCGCGAACGGTGACGAGCTCGCACGGTTCAACTGCGTCATTTGGTCCAACACGAAGCGAATATCCGCTGCTTCGACGCGCTGGACGCGACGTCCTTGGTTAGCTCGTGCGTCGGATTGGGCGGACTCGCGCCTCCAGCGCGGAAGGCCGCTCCATTCCGGCGGATCGGGGGGTGTGGCCGCGGGAGCGGAACCGATCGATCGCCCGCCGGGAAAGACGACGCGATGCGTATCGCCGGTGTGCGCGATCGCCACCACCACGTATCCGTGACTCGCGAGGTCTTCGTATTGTGCCGTGTAGAGCGAGCGATCAACGCCGCCGCCGTGAGAGAAGATGAGGACCGGGCACCCACGCGCTGGGCAGCGGACGGGTGCCCCCTCGTCGGCGTGCGTGCGCAAAGCTCCGGCTTCGATCGCCGCGTATTCCGGCGCGAAGCGCCGCCGCGCCACCGAGTCGCTCATCGGGATGCGGAAATCCGAGAGGTACGGCAGATACCCGGCGGTGCCCCCCGCCACGGCAGTCGGATACCAGACATCGACGAGGATTTCGCGACGCGCGGCATCGGTGTCGTCAAGGAATGCGGCGCGTGACGAATCGACCCAGTCGTAGGTGATTCTTCCAACGGCCAGTAAGCCAGTCGGCGCAGGCAACAGCGTGGGCCTGGTGCTCTGGGCACCGAGTCGACCAGCGAGCGCCAACGCGAAAGCAAGATAAGCGCGCGTCATGAAACCCTTTGACGTCGTATAGCGCCAATTGGTTCGGCGCCGCTCGTCAGCTTCAGCGCCCGCTAGGCAGCATGGTCGAGGCGGCTTCGATGCGGAATCCGTTCGGAAGGTACGGATGGTCCGGATGGTCGAGACTCTGGAAGGCCTGGCCCGAGTTGCTCCATGATGCGGCCGACTCGGGCTAACAAGCCCAATGGCTACCTTCTCGGCTCATACCGCATCGCCACCGCCCCTGAGCCGAACTCCAGTCGGCTCACGAGCTTCAAGTCGATAAGCTTCGAGAGCCCCGCAAACAACGTCGGCCCGTGGCCCACTAGCCTGGGCTGCACCACGAACTCGTACTCGTCGATCAATCCCAGCTCCGCCAACGCCAGCGGCAGCTTCACGCCTCCCACGAACAGTCCCTTACCCGACTCCCGCTTGAGCCGCTGAACGGCCTTCCCTAGATCCCCGCGCACGAGCTCCGCGTTCCAATCGACCCGGTCCAGGGTGCTCGACACGACGTACTTG
>Ga0070708_100000493_pt1 | contig 29763 bp, 28 predicted proteins | sample KBSK5503metaG_FD_65469 | JGI IMG/M metagenome (GOLD analysis project Ga0070708, IMG submission 65469) | Corn, switchgrass and miscanthus rhizosphere microbial communities from Kellogg Biological Station, Michigan, USA - KBS K5-50-3 metaG | ecosystem: Host-associated > Plants > Roots >... | reverse complement strand
GCGAAGCCGGGCGCCGCCGTGGCCAGGGGCGCCGTGCTCCTGGTCCTCGAACCCCGCGAGGAGCAGGAGTGATGTGGCCTGGAGCGGTGGTCGGCGCTGGGCAGATCAGTGCTTGCCGAGGACGACAGGGGCGTCGAGCGAGGCCCGTCCCTCGCCGGCGTGGATATTGCTGGCGACCAGGTACTTGCCCGTCTCGACGATCTCGATGTTCTTCCCGTCCGGGTCTTTGAGGATCATGAACTTCGATCCCTCGACCGGGCCATCGGGCGTGACCTGAGGCTCGGCGTGAATGGTATAGCGCTTGGCCGTCCATTCCCTATACGCCGCGTCGATGTCCTCCACCTCGAAGCAGGGGTAGGCGTAGCCGACGTCGTCCTGCCGGCCGTCGTACGACGCTCGCCGCACCGGGTGGAACTCGATCAGTTCCAAGATGACGTCACCGACGGCGAGAAGGGCTACGCGCTGCTCGTGCTCGGGCAGGCCGAGAGCTCTCGCGGTCTTGGCCCCGGCGTGCACCTGCAGGGCCATGCCGGGGACGAGGCCGAAGGCGTCCGCGAAGAAGTCCAGGGTCCGCTCCAGGTTCGTCACGGTGATGCCGATGTGATGGAACTTCACGTCGATAGCCACTGACCTGTCCTTACTTAAGTTGATGGGTGGGGATTCAGGGCCGATCTCGGGTTAGCTGGTCGCGCCGAACCTTGCCGAGTGCGTTGCGGGGCAGCGCGTCGACGAAGCGGATCTCGCGCGGTCGCTTGTAGGCGGCCAGGCGTTGGGCGGCGAAGTCCAGCAGCGCTTGCTCGTCCGGCGGCCCGTCGCACACGACATAGGCCACGACCGCCTCGCCCCACTCGTCCGAGGGATGACCGACAATTGCGGCCTCCTGCACGGACGGGTGGGACAGCAGCAGTTCCTCGACCTCGCGCGGGTACACGTTGTAGCCCCCGGAGATAATCAACTCCTTGGAGCGGCCGACGATGCGCAGGTACCCATCCTCGTCGAACTCGCCGAGATCTCCGGTGCGGAACCAGCCGTCGGATGTGAAGACGTCGGCCGTGGCCTGACTGTCGCCGTAGTAGCCGAGAAACACACTCGGGCCACGCAGCTGAATCTCGCCCGCTCCGGTCGCGGACTTGGCCAGTCGCAGCTCGGCATTCGGCAGCGGCAGACCTACCGTGCCCGGCTTGCGGGCCCCCTCGTAGGGATTCGACACCGTGATCACGGTCTCGGTCATGCCGTAACGTTCGAGCACCCGTTGCCCGCTGGCCGCGTGGACCCGTTCGTGGAGTTCCGGTGCCAGTGGCGCCGAACCGGACACGCACAGCCGCAGCCGCCGCAGGGACGTGAGCCGCTCGTCGGCGGCCAGGCGGTGGTACATCGTCGGCACCCCGAAGAACAGCGTCGCCCGGTCGCCGTCGATCGCCCCCGCCACGGCAGCGGGCCGGAACCTCGGCAGCAGCAGCGCGGTCGCGCCGGACACCAGTGTTCCGTTCACGCCGATCCCGAGGCCGTGCATGTGAAACAGCGGCAGGGCGAGGACGAGGCGGTCGTCTGGGTTCCAGCGCCAGGCGATGCGGACGGCCTCGGCGGACGCAAGAAGATTTCCGCTGGTGAGCACGGCCCCCTTCGGGGCGCCGGTGGTACCGGAGGTATGGCCGATGAGCGCCGGAGTGTCGCGAGTCGACTGATCAAGACCGGATGGCGGCCCGCCGGGAATATCGACGTCGCAGCCGGTCACGAGCATCGGCCCGGCCGACGCCGCGCCGACGAGCCGCCCGCGCTCGACGTCGTCCACGACGGCCGCGCGCGGCGCGGTGTTACGCACGACGTGCCTGATCTCGCCGGCACTGTAGCCGGTGTTCATCGGCACCGTGATGAGGCCGAAGCGGTGGGCGGCGACGTAGGCGACCAGGAGCTCGATCGAGGCTCCGGCCGAGATGAGGATCCTGTCGCCCGGTTGCAGCCCGGCACGTTCGAACCGGCCGGCCACCCAGGCTGAGCGCTCCTCGAGCTGGGCCGCTGCGATGGTCGCGCCGTCCGGGGTGACGGCCACGACATGAGCCGGATCGTCCCGCCAGCGGCTGACCCAGGCACGCGGCAAGGACTCCTCGGCGAGGACGTCGATCCGATCGACACCCGCCGGTAGGTGCCCGGCTACGCGGGCGTGAGATGTGATCATGGACCCGAACCCATCGACTCCATCGTCTCGGTGATCTGCTAGGGGACGTCGACGTGCACCAGCCTAACATATATAGTACTTACTATCAGAGTATCTCATTGTGTTCCACCCGGTGGGAGGTCCCGTGACCAGGTTCGTCGCCTTCGAGGACACCGAGTTCCAGCGTGTGGCCGAGCCCGGCTACAGCTTCGACAGCCACGTCTTCTTCGGCAGCCGGAAGTACTCTGGTCCCGGTCCGCAGATCTATATGAACAACGTCGATCCGGGGATCACGCTGAGCGCTCACTTCCACCGCATCGACCAGTTCCAGGTCTTCTTCGGAAACGACGGGGCGAGCTTCCAGCGCAAGCCGATCCCTTCGGTCTTCGTCCACTATGCCGACGCGTTCGCCACGTACGGCCCGTTCTCGGCCGCCCCGGACGCTTCCCTGCTCTACGCCACGATCAGGGCCCGCTCCGACAACTACGGCGGAGTCATGCCCGGCGCCCGCGGCGAGCGCCCGTACCTCGGCCGGCGTCACGTTTCGGCTGGCGTAGACGGATGGGATGCGGCCAGTCGGCCGGCCGCGGGCGCGGTCGAGACGGTCGAGGTCTTCCGCCCCGCAGCCGATGGCCTCGCCGCCTATCTCGTGCGCTTGGGCGTCGGCGCGGCCTGGAACTCGCCCGACGTCCACGCCACCTCCGGCCGGGCGCTGTGCGTCCTCGACGGTGAGGTGCGAGCACACGAGATGTCCTACGGGCCGCGGGCGATAGGCTGGCAGGCCCGCGCCGACCCCACGCATATCGTGCGGGCCGGCCCGGATGGCTGCGCCCTGCTCATGCTGAACTTCCCCTGGCCCGCCACCCATGGTGCGCACCAGGAGACCGGCGGGGAGAGCGCCGAGCAGCTGTCAGGCGGCGGCTCACCAGGCGACCGACAGACCCAGGTCGACCGGTAGCACGATGCCGGTGATGTAGCGGGCCTCGTCCGAGGCCAGGTAGGCGACGGCCGCGGAGATGTCTTGCGTCTCGATCCACGGCTCGTTGAGCGGGTGCATGGATCGCATGACCTTCTTGGCGTCTTCGAGGTTCGGCTCGAGCGAGTCCGGGCTGAAGACCTGATACAGCCGGTCGTTCAGCACGAAGTCGGTGGGTACCGCTGTCGGAGCGACGCAGTTGATCCGGATCCGGTACGGCGCCAGGTCGTTGGCCATCGAGCGCATCATCCCGATGACGCCGGTCTTGGCCGCGATGTAGGGCGACAACTGCGGCGCGGCCCTGAGCGCGGCGGCCGAGCTGGTCATGATCACCGAGCCGCCGTGGCCCATCGCGATCATGGACAGGACCGCCGCGGATACGGTGTGCCACACTCCGGTGAGGCACACCCCGATGACGTCGTCCCACTCTTGCTGGGAGACCTCCCAGAACGGCCGCGAGTTGATGCCGATTCCGGCGTTGGCCACGACGATGTCGATCGGCCCGACCTCGGCGGTGCCCTCCGTGATGATGCGTTCGATCTCGCCGCGGTCGCGCACGTCCGCGCGGCCAGCGTAGATCTTCCCGCCGGCCTCCTCGATCAGCCTGACCGTCTCGTCCAGGTCCTGCTGAGTCGCCTGCTTGTACGGGACGGTGTCGTAGGTACACAGCCCGTCGAAGCCAATGATCGACACACCCTCGGCGGCCAGCCGCAGCGCGTGCGAGCGGCCCTGACCGCGGGCCGCGCCGCTGATCAGCGCGACCTTGTTCGTCAAGCGTCCCATCGTTATCCTCTCGGGTCGTGACGCCGGATTCTCGCGGGGCGGCAGCACACTAGGTCCCGCCGGAGGCGATCAGGTCGCGGGTCAGCACCTGGAAGCGCGCTTCGACCCGGGGTAGCGAACCGGGGTGCGGTGCCAGCAGGAACTGACCCGACTCGATGGCATCAAGGATCTGCCGGGCCAGCCCGTCCGGCTCGAGCAGGTAGTTCGTGCTGCCGGCGAACGTGTTCGGGTTGCGCTGCGGCACGACTCCGCGGTCGGCCTTCGGCCGGTACCGCTCGGGCCGCTCGCGCGGGCCCTCGGTCATCAGCCTGGTCCGGGTGGGGCCCGGGCAGACCACGGTCACGCCGACATCGACGCCCTGGGTGCGCAGATCGGCTGCCAGCGTTTCGGACAGGGACAGCACGGCGTGCTTGGCGGCGTTGTACGGACCGTTCAGCGCGACCGTAGTCAGCGCGGCCATCGACGCGGTGTTGACGACGTGCCCGTGCCCCTGGGCGACCAGATGCGGTACGAACGCTGAGATCCCGTGGATCACGCCCCACAAGTCCACGGCGATGATCCATTCCCACTCAACCCGCTCGAACTCCCACATCGGCATGTTCTTGCCGACCGTGCCGGCGTTGTTGCAGACGACGTCGACCCGACCGAACTCGGCCAGCGTTCGCTCGGCCAGCCGGCCGACGTCCTCGGGCGAGGTGACGTCGGCGCGGACGGGGAGTACTCGGCCGGGCGAGCCGGCCAGCCGCCCCGCGGCGTCGGCGAGCGAACCCTCGTCGATGTCGGACATGACCACCTGCAGGCCAACCTTCGCGAACTGCTCGCACAGGGCGAACCCGATCCCGTTAGCCCCGCCGGTGACGACCGCGACCTGTCCAGGCTCGAGCTTCATGAGCGTGCCCCTTAGATGCCGATGCGCTGCGCCAGCAGTTCTCGGTGGTAGGCGGGATCGCCGAAGAGAAGCTCGCTGCTCTTGGCCCGCTTGAAGTACAAGTGGGCCGGGTGTTCCCAGGTAAAGCCGATCCCGCCGTGGATCTGGATGTTCTCGGCCGCCGCGTGGAGATAGGCCTCCGAGCAGTACGCCTTCGCCAGGCTCGCCGCGACCGGCAGCTCATCTCCGTCATCCGCCGCGAAGCAGCCGTAGTAGGCGGCCGAGCGGGCCGACTCCACCTCGAGCAGCATGTCGGCGCACTTGTGCTTGATCGCCTGGAAGCTGCCGATCGGCTTGCCGAACTGCACCCGCGTCTTCGCGTAGTCGACGGCCATGTCCAGCACGCGCTGGGCGCCGCCGACCTGCTCGGCGGACAGCGCCACGGCGGCCAGGTCGAGCATGCGGCTGACCGCGGCCCAACCGGCGCCCTCGGCGCCGACGAGCCGCGCGGGCGTCGCGCCCAGCAGCACCCGGGCCTGCTTGCGGGTCTGGTCCATCGTGGCGAGCGGCTCGACGGTCAGGCCGGGCGCTCCCTTCTCGACCGCGAAGATCGATATCCCGGCCGGGGCCCGGGCCACGACCAGGATGAGGTCGGCAATCGTGCCGTCCAGCACGAACAGCTTCTCGCCTGTCAGCGTCCACGCGCCAGCCGGCCCGGATGCGGTGAGCGCCACGCCGGCCTCGTCCCAGCGGCCCGACGGCTCGGCCAGCGCGACGGTGGCAATGACATCGCCGCTGGCCAGGCCGGGCAGGTAGTCGGCCTTGGCGACCTCGTCATCCGCGCTCAGCAACAGGTTGGCCGCCAAGGCGACCGTGGCGAAGAAGGGCGCGCACAGCAGCACACGGCCCATCTCCTCGAACACCACGGTCAACTCGACGTAGCCGGATCCGGAACCGCCGAACTTCTCCGGGATGGCCAGGCCCTGCAGTCCGAGTTGCCGGGCCGCCTGACGCCACACCTCGGCGTCATAACCAGAAACGGTCTCCATCAGCTGGCGGACCTCAGATTCAGGCGACTTCTCAGCCAGGAACCGCCGGACGGCTGCGCGCAGCTCTTCCTGCTCCTCGCTGAAGGCGAAATTCACGGGATCCTCCGCAGCCGCTCGTGATTAGTAGTAAGTACTGTACTACATTAATCCGAGCGGGTCTACGCAGGAGAGAAGAGCGGCTTCCCCTTGCGGCACCGACATTGTATAGCGTTTACTTATCTCAGCTTGCACTCGCCCCTAGCCTGCACAGTGACCTGCTCCGCACAGAAGGGAGGCGAGCCGGATGGACTACTCGATCTGCCTGGCCACGACTGGCGCTGGGCTGTGGACCAGCCACGACGCCGGAAAGAGCTGGCTACTTTCCCGTTGCGACAATCCGAAGTATCCCTACGAGCTATGCACTCGGGCGGTCGCCTCGACCGCGGCGCAACCGGGCGTGGTGTGGGCGTCGATCGACGGCGAGCGCGGAGAGGACGTCGTGGCCCGCAGCGCCGACAGCGGCGAGACGTTCACCTTCGCCGCGGTCCCGGCGCCCGGCCGCCAGATCTGGGCGCTGGCCGTCGACCCCTTCCAGCCCGACACGATCCTGGCCGGCAGCCGACCCGCCGGCGTGTACCGCAGCACCGACGGCGGGCGGACATGGTCGCCGCTCGACACGGGGGCAGCCGAGGCGGCGAGCATCGGCCACACCCGCGTCACCAGCATCCGCCATACCGAGATACCCGGAGAGATCTGGGTATCGGTCGAGATCGGCGGGCTGCTGCACAGCAGCGACGGCGGCGACACCTGGGAGCACAGGCATACCGCGGGCGGCCAGGTGCTGCTCGGCCCGGGCGAGGTGTGGACCGACGACCGGCACTTCGACATGCACGACGTCGCGATCGGGCAGACCGTCGGCGCTCGCCGCGCCCTGTTCGCCGCGACGCCGATCGGCTTCTTCGCCTCCGAGGACGGCGGGACGTCCTGGCGATGCACCCGCTACCCGGTCGACGGCGGCTACGAGGCCTCGCTGTTCTACAGCCGCAGCCTGCACGTCAACCCGGCCGAGCCGACGACCGTCCTGTGCGGCGTCGGGCGGCGGCCACCGGATCACGGCTCGCTCGGCGGCATCCAGCGCAGCACGGACGGCGGCCTGACGTGGCGTCCGGTCAGCCCGGTGCTGCGCTCGGTCGTGTGGAAGATCGCCGCCCACCCGGCCGACCCTAGCCTCGTGGTCGCCGTGACGCTGTTCGGGCAGATCCTCGCCTCCGCCGACGGCGGCGAGCACTGGCAGCAGGTCGACCGCGAGTTCGGCGAGATCCGCGGCGTTTGTGTCACGGGCCTTTAGGGACAGGCCGGCCCGTGGCGACGAGTAGCGAGGATTAGCAGCGGCCCCGGTCAGGAGCCGACGCCCAGGTACCGCCGGGTGAGTTCCTCGCCGTCGAGCGCGTCGGCGGGGCCAGCGAACGCGACCCGGCCGCGGTCCATCAGGTACACCGTGTCGGCGATCTCCAGCGCGCGCGGCACGTACTGCTCGACGATGAGCAGCGCCGTTCCGGACGCGGTGATGGTCGCGAACGTCTCGAAGATCCGGTCGACCAGCACGGGGGCCAGCCCCAGCGAGGCCTCGTCCACGACCACGAGAGAAGGCTCGCTGAGCGTAGCCCGCGCGAGCGCCAGCATCTGCTGCTCGCCTCCGCTCAGGCTGCCGGCGACCTGGCCGAGTCGCCGTCCGAGCTCGGGGAACGTCGCGGCGATCCGTTCGATGCCGGCCCGCTCAGAGCCGCGCTTGGCCTGCAGGATCAGGTTCTCCCGCACGGTCAGGGACGGGAAGATGCCGCGTCCCTCGGGCACGTGGCACAACCCGGCCCGCGCGACGAACTCCGCAGGCCGCCGCGTGATCTCCTGTTCTCCCAGCCAGACTCGTCCCGACATCGGCGGAATCAGGCCCGAGATCGTCCGCAGGAGCGTGGTCTTGCCAGCCCCGTTCGGCCCCAGTAGCGCCACGACCGACGCCGGCGGGACGGTCATCGTGACGTCGCGCAGCACGACCGTCTCGCCGTATCCGGCCGTGACGTTCTCCGCCCGCAGCGTCGCCCCGGCTGCCGGGCCGGGAGCACTTTCCTCGGCCATCGTCGACATGCCGCTCACCCGCCCGCCATCTCGATGCTCTGCTCGTCCAGCTCGGTGGTCCGCTCGCCGAGGTAGGCCGAACGGACAGTCGGGTTCGTGATCATCTGCTGCACGGTGCCATCGAAGATGAGCGAGCCGAAGTCCAGGACGTAGACATGGCGGCAGATGCGCGTCACCAGCTCCATGTCGTGTTCCACCAGCAGCACGGCCACGCCGCGCTCGGCGACTACCCGCTGCAGGATGTCGCCGAACTGCCGGCTCTCGGCCGCATCCAGCCCGGACGAGGGCTCGTCGAGCAGGATGACGTCGAACCCGCCGGCGAGCACGCGAGCCAGCTCGACGAGTCGCTTCTGCCCAGTCGAGAGTAGCCCGGCCTGCGCGCCTGCCAGGTGCGCGATGCCGATTGCCGCCAGCGCGCCGGTGACGGCCGCGTCCACCTGCCGGTTCTGCGCGCGGCTAGCCGCGAGCTGCCGCAGCGGGTCGGCACCGGCCAGAGCCGCCTCGCGACCGAGCGCGACGTTCTCGGCCACGGTCAGCGAGTCGAACAGCTGCGCCTTCTGGAAGGTCCGTCCGAGGCCCCGCCGGGCGCGCGCCGACGGGCTCGACCGGGTCACGTCCCGGCCGTGCAAGACGACTCGCCCCTCGCTCGGCCGCAGTAGCCCGGAGCACGCGTTGAAGATCGTCGTCTTCCCGGCGCCGTTGGGGCCGACCAGGCCGACGATGCCGCCCATCGGCGCGCGCAGGCTCACCCCGCGTACGGCGCGCACCTGCCCGTAGCGGACGGTCAGGCCGCTGATCTCCAGGCCGGGCGCGTCGGTCTCGGGCGTCTTCTCCCGGAGCAGACCGGATGACCTCGGCGGCAACGCGACCGCATCGCGGGCCGGCGGCGGAGACGTGGCGAGCTTACGCCGCCCGAGGCGATCGAGGAACGCGCGCAGGCGCTGCGGCACCCTCGGCACGTGGTCGACCTGCAGCGCGAAGACCACCGCGAAGAACCCGGCCGCGATCTCGAGGTAGGTGTTCACGTTGGACGCCGTCCAGTATCCGGGCAGCACGGCCAGGCCGAGGGCCCCGAGCACCGCGTACCAGGGATCGCCGATGGTCGCGATCACGACCACGGCCAGCAGGGTGAGCGAGTTGAACGAGGCGTAGTTGCCGCCCACCCCGTAGTGGAACAGCATCGCCAGCAGCGCGCCGGACACGCTGGCCATGGCCGCCGAGATGCAGAACACGACCACCTTCGTCAGGTTGACGGTGGTGCCGTAGGCCTCCAGGCCCAGCGGGGAGTCCGACATCGCGCGCAGCAGCCGGCCGAGCCTGCCGCGCTGGACCGCGAGGGTGAACGCCGTGGCGAGCAGGACGATCAGCAGGATCAGGTAGTAAAAGCCGGTGTCGCTGTCCAGGTGCCAGCCGACGAGGGATACGTGGGGACGGGGCGCCGGCACGCCGTCGGTCCGCGAGCCGAACATGAACGGCTGGTTGTAGAACATCTGCTCCGCGAAGATGCCGAAGCCGAACGTGGCCAGGGCGAGGAACACGCCCGACAGGCGGATGGCCGCCACGGCCAGCAGCGCTCCGATCGGGATGGCGATCACCGTCGCGGCGAGCAGGGCGACCAGCCAGGGGACGTGCGCGTCGTGGGCCAGATGGCCGAACGTCGCCGCGCCGATCGCCGCGAATGCGTACTGACACAGCGACAGCTGGCCCGAGGTACGCACCAGCAGGCCCAGCGAGAGCAGCAGCATCACCTCGATCAGGAAGGTGGACCACACGCTGATCTCAGTACCGGCGAATCCCGGGATGAGCAGCAGGACGATGATCACTGCGGCGCCGAACCCGCCGCGCACCAGCGGCGGCGCGTAGTAGGGTGGCCGGACCGCGCGGATGAAGGTGATCCGCCGCTCGAGCAGCAGCCGCCGCGGCATGACCAGGAGGACGACGAACAGGATCGCGAACGGCAGCGACGACGGCAACCCGGCCAGCCACGGCACCTGTACGGCGTACTTGGTCGAGAGCGCGCCGGCGATGCCGACGATCAGCCCGCCGGCGAAGGTCAGCGGGAGGTTCGAGAAGTACCCGATGGCCGCGGCGCCGAAGGCCTGCACGACCAGCATCGTGATGATGAGTGCGTCCAGGCTGAGCGCCGGAGCGAGCATGAGCCCGGCGAGAGATGCGAACACCGAGCCGATTAGCCAGGCCTGCCGCCGCACCCGCACGGGGCTCTCCCCGGTGAGAGAAAGCAGCGCCGGGTTGTCGACCACGCCGCGCATGGCCACGCCGGCTCTTACGTTGCGGAAGAACAGGTAGAGCACGACCGTCAGCACGATCGACAGCGAGGTGACGATGATCTGGTCAGAGCCGACGTTCACGCCCAGGACGTGGATCGAGGTGGTCGGCAGGAACGGAGGGATGATCGTCTGATTCTGCCCGTACCAGAGCGTGCCGATGCCCAGGACGACGAGCAGGATGCCGACGGTGGCCACCACCCGTATCTCGGTCCCGACGCGGTCCAGCGCGCGTGCGAGCCGCTCCATCAGCAAGCCCTCGATCGGGGCCAGGACGCCAAGGCAGATCAGCGCGGCCCACGGCCACGGCCACCCGTGCTCGTCGTGCAGGAAGTAGAACACGAAGATCGACAGTGCGGCGATGGCGCCGTAGGCGAAGTTGAAGATGCCGGCGGTCTTGTAGGTCAGGACGAGACCGGTCGCCGCCAGGCCGTACGCCGCGCCAGTCGTAATACCCACGACGATGAACGGCAAGAACGTGGAAAGCATCAGACCTCGCGCCCTTCACCCGGCGTCTACTGCTTCGGCAGCCGCGCGTACCCGCGCGGACCCTCGTAGGCGTTGGACGGGACCTCCTTGAACAGCCCGCCGTGCTGGCCCACGATCTCCTGCACGGTCCACTGCCCCGGCTTGACGATCATGTCGCTGAGGTGCGGCATGCGGACGTGCGCCACGATGCCGCCGTACACGATGAACGTCTGGCCGGTGATCTCGCTGGCCGCGTCGGTGCAGAGAAACGTCACGAACGGCGCGATATTGGACGGATCCATCGCGTCGAATCCGCCCTCGACGGTCTTGAACTCCCCGGCGCGACTGGAGTTCTCGAACGTGGTCGAAGTCAGGCGGGTGCGCGCGCGCGGCGCCACCGCGTTGACCGTGACGCCGTACTTGCTGGTTTCCTTGGCCACGGCGAGCGTCAGCCCGACGATGCCGAGCTTGGCCGCGGCGTAGTTCGACTGCCCGACGTTGCCGAACAGGCCAGACTCGCTCGTGGTGTTGACGATGGCACGGTGCGAGGTCGCGCCGGCCTTGCTCTGCTCGCGCCAGTAGGCCGTCACGACCCGCGTCGGGAGGTAGTGGCCGCGGACGTGCACGTCGAGCACTGAGCCCCACTCGGCTGGGTCCGAGCTGAACACCATGCTGTCGCGCAGGATGCCGGCGTTGTTCACGAGGATGTCGATGCCGCCGAACGTGCTCACCGCCTGGTCGAGCAGGCTCCGCGCGCCGGCCTCGGTGGCAACGTTCTCGAAGTTCGGGACGGCCTGGCCGCCCCGCGCCCTGATCTCCTCGCACACCCCGGCAGCCGGACGCTGGTCACTGCCTTCACCATTCCAGTCGCCGCCCATGTCGTTCACGACCACCCGGGCACCCTCGGCGGCCAGCGACAGCGCCTCGTCGCGCCCGATTCCCCGGCCGGCGCCGGTCACCACGGCCACCCGGCCGTCCAGAAACCCCATCTTCCTGTCTCCGTTCCTGCTCAGCGGTACCAGCCGGCGGCCTGACGGCCACGCCTCACGCCGCGGCCTTCTCGAGAATGTGCACGCCGCACGCCGAGCCGAGGCCGATGACGTGGGCCAGCCCCACCCGTGCTCCGTCGATCTGCCGGTCGCCGGCCTCGCCGCGCAGGTGCGTGGCCACCTCATAGAGCCCGGCTACCCCGGTCGCGCCGATCGGGTGGCCCTTCGAGATGAGGCCGCCGGACACGTTCACCGGGAGCCGCCCGTCGCGACGGGGCGCCCCTGAGTCGATGAAGTCACCGGCACCGCCGGGCTCGCACAACCGCAGGTTGTCGTAGTGAACCAGCTCGGCGGTGGCGAAGCAGTCGTGGAGCTCGACCAGGTCGAGCTCGGTCGGGCCGACCCCGGCCAGCTCGTAGGCCTTGTCCGCGGCGCGCCGGGTGAGCGTGTTGATGTCTGGCTGCGCGTGACCGCCGGGCGTGTACGGGTCGGTCGTGAGCACCGAGGCGCTGATCTTTACGCTGCGGTCGCGGATGGCGGCGCTGAGCGAGCGCCGCTTCTCGTCGGACACCAGGACAAGCGCGGCCGCGCCGTCGCCGGTCGGGCAGCACATGAGCACGCTGTTGGGATAGGCGATCATCTCGGCGTTCATGATGGCGTCCAGGTCGTACACGTTGCGGTACTGCGCCAGCGGGTTCAGCGAGGAGTGGAAGTGGTTCTTCTCCGCGACCTTGGCGAACTGCCGGAACGTCACGTCATGCTCGCGCGCGTAATCCATGCCGGCCTGGGCGAACACCCCCGGCATGAGCCCCGTGCCGAGGATGCCCTCGGTGCCCATGACCGCGCCGAACCGGCCGCTCGCCGTGAAGACCTTTCGATCCGAACGGGCCTTGCCGGCCGCGCCGAGCATACCCATCTTGCCCATCTTCTCGACGCCGATGACCAGCGCCACGTCGGCCTCGCCTGCCTGGATGGCGAGGTGCGCGGTGCGTACCGCCGTCGCGCCGGTCGCGCACGCGTTGAAGACGTTGTAGGTCTCGATGCCGGTCTGGCCGATCTGCTTCTGGATGCGCTGGGCGACCATGCCGTTGGACTCGTAGGCGTTGCCGACGGCGAGCACGCCGACGTCGTCGATCGTCATGTCCGCGTCGGCGAGCGAGTCGAGCGCCGCTCCGGCACCCAGGTCGATCAGGTCGCGGTCCTTGTGCCGGCCGAACGGCGTCATCGCCGCGCCGACGATCCAAGTCGGTTGGCTGCTCATCGGGAATCCCGTTCGTCTTGTGCGTAGCCGAAGGCCACGGCCTCGGTTCCCTCGTCGTCGGTCCCGGCCACGAACGTCGTCAGGTGAACGCGCCCGCCGAGGTTGATGGCCTTGGGATCAGGCTCGACGCCGACCAGGTTGGCCTTGATCACGCCGCCGCCGTCGAGTTCGACCACGGCCGAGACGTAGGGCGCCGGGACGTTCGGGGCGGCCCGGTGGACGATGGTATAGCTGCGCAGCATGCCGGTGTTCTGCACCGGCACGGTCGCGAACTGCCGCATGCCGCAGCTGGCGCACGCGTTGCGCCGGTCGAAGAAGGTCGCGCCGCAGCTGCTGCACCGCTGGGCGACCAGGTGCGGGGGGCCGTCACCGCTCAACACGAGGTAGCTGACCATCGGGATCCGCGCGGCAGGGTTCGTCATGAACACACCATACAAGTACAGTACTTACTTCGACAATGGTCCAGGGGAAGGTGTTGCCCGCTCGGCTGGTTCTCTCGGCACCGGTTGATCACGTGGGCCGATACGGCAGTCACGCGCGGGTGGACAAGATATAGCTAGTAGTTACTATGTCTAAGTAACTGCTTCCGCGTCGCGCGGAAAGGAATGACAGGGTGACTTTGGAGATAGACCTCGGCCCGGACGCGCTCGCCTACCGCGCGGAGGTCCGTAACTGGCTTTCCGCGCACGCCCCGGCCGAGCTGAAGGGCGTGGACGTCGACGACGCCACCCCGGAGCAGGCACCCCGCCTGGCCCGGTGGGCCAGCCAGATCCACGGCGCCGGCTACATGTGCCTGACGTGGCCGGTCGAGTACGGAGGCCGCGGGCTGTCCGGCCTCGAGTCGGCCGTCCTCGACGAGGAGTTCGCCCGGGCCGGCGTTCCCCGGATGACTCGCGGTGTCGGCGAGTGGCTGGTCGCCCCGGCCATCCTGCAGTGGGGCACGCCCGAGCAGAAGGCCTACTTCCTGCCGCGCATCGCCGACGGCACCGACCGTTACTGCCAGGGCTTCTCCGAGCCCAGTTCGGGATCCGATCTCGCCTCACTGAAGACCACGGGGCGTGTCGACGGCGACGAGCTGGTGATCAACGGGCAGAAGGTGTGGACCTCGGGCGCCGAGCGCGCGAACATGCTGTTCTGCCTGTGCCGGACCGACGCCGCGGCGCCGCGCCACCGCGGTATCTCCTACGTCCTGGTCCCCATGCGCACCGCGGACGGCGGGAGCAACGGCATCGAGCTGCGCCCGATCCGCCAGATCGACGGGGGCGCCGACTTCGCCGCCACGTTCCTCGACGACGCGCGCGCCCCCCTCGCCAACGTCATCGGGGGGTTGAACAACGGCTGGCGGGTCACCATGACCACGCTCGGCAGCGAGCGGGCCGGCAGCGGCTCGACCCAGCACATCCCGTTCGCCAGGCAGTTCTGGCAGGCCGTCGGCATCGCCCGCGACCGTGGCCTGGCCGGGGACGCCCGCGTGCGCCAGGAGCTGGCCTGGGCCTTCACCCATGTCGAGGTCATGCGCTACCAGGGCCTGGCGGCACTCGGCGACGCGGTCGCGGGCCGGGATCCGGGAGCCCGCGCGTCGATCCAGAAGATGTTCTGGTCGGAGTATTCGCAGCGTTTCCTCGATCGCGTCGCCAACCTGCGCGGCCCGCAGGCCATGCTGCTCCCGGATCAGCCGGCCGGCAGCTACGAGCCCGACGACTGGAACCTGTCCCTGCTGCGCAGCCGGGGCAGCACGATCTGGGGCGGTACCGCGGAGGTCCAGCGCAATATCGTCGGCGAGCGGGTGCTCGGCCTGCCCCGCGACAGCTGAGGGACCGGGCACCGGATCCTCCGGACGTGACCGGCAGCACGGCTCACCAGCGGCCTCAGCGGGCGGCGTAACGGTCCAGCCACCCGAGGGCGTGCGCGCACGCCGCGCGGGCGGAGGCCTCATGGTAGGTGGTGCGCAGGTCGCAGTGGAAGCCGTGCCCGGCCCCGGCGTAACAGTTCACCTGCCCCGGGGCCGGTGACCGGGTGATCTCGCGTTCGAGGGTGTCGATGTCCGCGGCCGGAATCCAGCGGTCCAGCGTGCCGTAGCAGCCGAGCAGCGGCGTGGTGCGCGCCGCGGCCACCTCGGTGAACGCGGGCACCGAGAAGTGCGGCGTGGCGATTCCGGCGCCGTAGAAGGCAACCGCCGCCCCGAGCCGGCGCGCGCCCGACGCGTAGAGCGCGACCGACCCGCCGAAGCAGAAGCCGAGCACCCCCACGTTCGCCGGCGAGATGCCCAACGCGCCGAGTTCGGCGATCGCGTCGTCGACGTCGGCCATCACGCCGGCCTTGGTGAGCTGCATGGCGTGCGGCCCGATGGCCTCCGCGGCTGCCCGCTCCGCCGCCGGCTCACGGCCGTCGACCCCGTCACCGTGGTTGACGTCGTAGGCGAACGCCGGCGAACCGCTGCGGTGGTACAGGTGGGGTACCGCTGCCGACCACCCGGCTGCGGCCAGCCGCCCGGCCACGCCGAGTAGGTACGGAGTAACGCCGAATGCCTCCTGCAGGACGACGACGCCGCCCTTCGGCGCAGCGGATTCCACCACCGTAACGTGCTCGACGGGCACTGCGGGCTCCTCGCTGCCTGCGTTGGCCCTGCTCAGGACGATGCGCAGGACGGGCTCGAGCCGAACGGGTTGGTGAACTTGCCGTCCTTGACCTGGTAGTAGAACCAGCACTTCAGGCTGGTGGGCTTGCCCTTCGTGAACGTCAGCGGCGCGGTCAGGCCACCCAGCGTCTCGCCCTTGAGCGCGTACAGGCCGTCGAGCAGCTGAGCTGGCGTCGGGTTGTCACCGAGGTGGCCCGCCCGGGCGGCGGCCTCGAAGAGCTGGCCGGCGGCCCACACCATCGAGGAACCAGGGCTGAACTCGGCGCTGCTGAGCAGGCCGGGATTGAATGCATTGAGCGCCTGGTCCATGGCCTTGATCTCGGGGTTGGCCGTGTCGCTCGCCGAGAGGTTGGTGATCTCGCCGACGGCTCCGTTGATGTTCGGGTTGCTCAGCGACGAGTTCCCCAGGGAGGACTCCGCCGCGATGTAGGTCGGCTTGTACCCCTGGGCCGTGCAGCTCTCGGTCACCGCCAGGGTCTGCGGCGCTCCGCTCGCGATGAACAGGCCGTTGGCCCCGGACTGCTCGGCGGCCAGGCACGGCGCGGTGTAGTTCGGCGCCGCGTTCGGGATGGCTCCCGAGTACGAGATGCTGACGCCGGCCGGCCCGCCTATCTTCTTCAGCGCCGGGGGAAGCTCGGCGCAGATCGGTACCCCGGAGCAGTACAGCACGCCGAGCTTGCTCACCTTGGCCGTCTTGGCCGCGGCGATGATGCCGGCCGGAATGCCGTCAGCGGTGCCGCCGGCGGTGAAAAAGTCCGGGTTGGTGGCGAACAGGTCACTGTCGAGGTTGCCGCCCACGACGGGGACGTGCACGCTCGCGATGTAGTCGCCGAAGGAGGCGTCCACGTTGCTGAGATCGATGATCGTTAGGACGTGGTCCTGCTCGGCCATCTTGGTGACCGCCGAGAGCGCGGTACCCGGGTTCTGCGAGTCATCGGCCTTGAACAGCTGGATCGGGTGGCTAGCGATACCGCCTGCCGCGTTCACCGACGCGGCCCACGCGGCGACGATGTTGGTCATCGTCGTGAGGCTGGCGGCGTTAGAACCCGAGCACGAGCAGATCACGCCGAGCTTGTACGGCGAACCGGTGGCCTTGTTCGTCGACGCCCCGCTGCTGGTAGTGCTGCCGCCGGACGTCGCGCTGCTACTGCACCCGCTTACCACGAGCGCGACGCACGCAAGGAGGGCGGCTGCCCATCGGATTGGTCTCATGGCCTGTCTCCTGGTCTCGAACAGTCAGGGACCGGGCGCCTGACTGTGTGACGAAGATAACCAGCGACGGCCCATATTGCAAGTGAGTGCTATACAATATTTGTGCTACGCCAGGTGGTCGGTTCCCGTGCGCGGCCGAGCCGCCCCGGTCTGTCCGATCGACCTCGATGAAGGGCGGTAAGTACCGTGACCCAGCATCCGGACGCCTCCGTGACCATCACGAAGGTCGTCACCGAGCCCGGCAACACCGCCGCGGTGCTCGACATCTTGCGCGAGATCGTGGTCCTGGACGCGGGTGAGCCCGGCACCCTGGTACAGACCGTTCAAGTCGATCGCGCCGATACCTCGGTCATCTGGCTCTACGAGGTGTGGGCTTCGGCCGAGGCCCGCGAGGCGCATCGCGCGAACGGCGCCGCGCAGCGGCAACGGCTGGCCCCGCTGATCAGCGCACCTTATGAGGTCCACGAATGCGCGCCCCTTTTCGGGCACGGCCTCGACCTCGAGGCGATCGTGCGGGACGCCTGACCGCTACGCCACCCGGACCGGGAACATCTCGATCTTGAGCACGCCGTTCCTGATGAACGGCAACTGCTCGAAGGCGGCCCGCGCGACCTCCTCGGACTCGGCCTCGACGACCGTGTAGGAGATCGAGCCGTCCATCCGTACGTAAAGCCGCTCGATGACCCCACGATCCCGGAGCGCCTGCACGCCGCGGGTCTCGGCCTCCTGGTACGGTTCCCGGTCGGCGCCGGTCGGCTCGGCCACCACGAAGAACTTCACGTTTCCTCCCGCGGGATAGATGCTCGCGCTTCCCACGCCCGTGCCCTCCGGTGTATGAACTTTGTATAGCATTTACTCAGCCAGATGTCAGGAGCGGAAATGGACCACGCGGCCGACGACGGCATCCTGATCGCGGAGAAGGACACCGATCCCGCCGTCGTCACCGTCACCCTCAACCGGCCAGCGCGCAAGAACGCGGTGAGCTGGCCGATGTGGCAGCGGCTGCTCACCACCTTCCGCGCGCTCGCCCTCGACTCGGGCGTCCGCGTGGTCGTGCTGACCGGCGCCGGAGGCGACTTCTGCTCGGGCGCGGACCTGGCCAGCCCTGCTCCTAACCTGCATCCGCTGATCCAGATGGACGAGATCAACAACGTGGTCCTGGCGCTGCACCGGCTGCCGAAGATCACGATTGCCCGCGTCGACGGCGTCGCCGTGGGCGCGGGGATGAACCTGGCCCTAGCCTGCGACCTTGTCGTGGCCAGCGACCGCAGCCGGTTCGCCGAGATCTTCGTGCGGCGCGGGCTGTCGATCGACCTCGGCGGGTCATGGATCCTGCCCCGGCTGGTCGGCCTGCACCGGGCCAAGGAGCTGTGCCTGGCCGGCGACATCATCGACGCGCACGAGGCGGCGCGGATCGGGCTGGTCAACCGCCTCACGCCGGCCGCCGAGCTGGACGAGGCGGTGACCGAGCTGGTCGCGCGGGTCAGCCAGGGCGCTCCGATCGCCCAGCTGCTCACGAAGCGGCTGCTGAACGAGGGACTGCAGTCGACTCTGGAACAGGCGGTCAACCACGAGGCGATGGCCCAGGTGGACAACCTCGGCTCTGCCGACGCCGCCGAGGCGCGTGACGCCTTCCTGCAGCGGCGCCCCGCCACGTTCACCGGGGGCTGGCCCGGCCGGTGACGGCCTGCCTCACCCGCCGGTGACCGGCGCGGGCCCGGGCCGCCGGGCGATCCACTCGTCGCGCAGATTCCGCTTCAGGATCTTGCCGGTGGCATTCTGCGGCAAGGCCTCGTAACGGATCTGCCACCGGGTGGGGACCTCGAAGTAGGCCAGGTTCTGGGCGGCGAAGGCGGCCAGCTCGTCCGGGCTGGTCCGGTCGCCTTCGGCCAGCACCACCACCGCCGCTACCTCCTCGCCGAGGTGCTCGTGCGGCAGGCCGAGCACCGCGACCTCGCGGACCGCCGGGTGCTCCAGCAGGCGGTTCTCGACGTTCGGGGTGGCGATGTTCTCCCCGCCGCGGATCACGATGTCCTTGCTGCGGTCGGTGACATAGAGGTAACCGTCCTCGTCCATCCGGCCGATGTCGCCGGTGTGCAGCCAGCGGTCCGGGGTGATCGGGCCGGCGTCGTATGGGTGATCGGGGCCGGACCAGTAGCCGAGCATCACCGACGGGCTGCGGACCACGATCTCGCCGCACCCCTCCTCGTCCGGCTGGTCGATGCGCAAGGTCACGACCTTCAGCGGCTTGCCGACCGCGCCGGGCCGGCTGAGCAGCTCCGGGCCTGCCGCGGTGACGAGCACGCCGCCCCCCTCGGACAGCCCGTAGGTGACGGACAGACCGCGCGAGGCGCTGGGGAACCAGCGTGGTACCTTCCGGCGCAGCTGCATCCCCACCGGCGACCCGCCGAGGCCGACCGTGCGGACGCACTCCAGCCCAGGGTGCCGCGTCTGTTCCATCCAGTCCATTACGCGGCTGACCATGGTGGGCACGGTCGACCAGACGGCCACCTGCTCCCGGTCGAGCAGGTCCACGACCCGTTCGGGGTCGAAGCGACCTTCGGTGAACACGAGGGTTCCCCCGCCCAGCATCGGCGTGATGATCTGCTGCAGGCCGCCGACGTGGAACAGTGGGATGCTCAGCAGCGACCGGCTGGGCGGCGGCAGCCCGGCTCCGGCCACCGGGAGCCGCCGGGTCAGCAAGGCGAGGCTGTGCAGGGTGGCCAGGATGCCACGGTGGGAGAGCGCGGCGCCCTTCGGCAGCCCAGTCGTGCCGGAGGTGAACAGCACGACGGCCGGGTCATCCTCGTCCGCGGGGGGACGTTCGGTGACGGGCGGCGGCTTGTCGGCCGAGATCGCCGCGCCGAGGTCGGCGAAATCCAGGCAAGGCTGGCTGTCCGGCAGCGACTTCGCCCGGGCGGCGTCGGCCAGGACGAGGCCGGGGGCCACATTCGCGAGCGCGTGCTCGATCTCGACCCGGCCCCACCAGGCGTTACCGAGCACCACGGTCGCCCCGGTCTCCAGGATGGCCCAGTACCCGACGACCCACTCCACGGAGTTGGCGCCGAAGAGCATGACCCGGTCCCCGGGCCGCACCCCGCGCTCGCGCAGCAGCCCGACAGCCCGCCGCACGGCGGCCTCGTGCTGGTCGAAGGACACCCGGCGCTCGCCCTGGACGATGTACTCGCGGGCTCCGAACCGGCGCCCGTCGATCAGGAGGTCGGCCAGGTGGCGGCGGCGCTTGACGAAGCTGAGGCACGGGTATCCGAGCACCTCGACCTCGGCTACCTCGCTGCCCCAGGCGTCATGGACGTCGTGGCTCGGCACGTTCGATCTCACCATGCCATAAATATAGTTGTTACTTACTTCAGGTCAACGGATGCCACCATCGCGGGGAAGCCCGAGCACCCGCTCCGCGACGATGTTCTTCTGGATCTCGTCGGTCCCCCCGCCCAGGCGCAGGCCAGGCTGGCCGAGGACGAACTCCGCCCACATGTAGGTGCCAGGCTCGCCGGTGTCGGCGATCAGGCGGGGACCGAGCGCGACCGAGACGAGGTGGCACAGCGCGGCCAGGTTGTTCGTCAGCGCGATCTTGCCCATCGACATCTCCGGGCCGGGACGCTGGCCGGCCTTGCGCCGCGCCTCAGCGCGCATCCGGGTCACCCGGCTCGTGACGAGCGAGCAGTGCAGTCGCATGAGTTCGTCCCGCACGGCCGCGTCGTCCAGGCGGCCGAAGCGCCGCAGCAGCCCGGCGATCCGCTCGGTGCCCAGGATGCCGCTGCCGCCGGCCGCGGGTGCGCCGACCGCCGCCCGCTCGTTCATCAGGGTCGCCACGACGACGTCCCAGCCCTTGTTCACCTCGCCGAGCCGGAACTCGTCGGGGATGCGGACGTCGTCGAAGAACACCTCGTTGAACGAGGCCCCACCCGTCATCTGCCGGATCGGCCGCACGGTGACCCCCGGCGCGTGCATCGGCAGCGCGAACGCGGTCAGGTTGCGGTGTCGCGCCCCGGGATCGCCGGTACGGCACACGAGCAGTCCCACGTCGCTCAGGTGAGCCCCCGAGCTCCAGACCTTCTGACCGTTGATCAGCCAGCCGTCCCCGTCGCGCTCGGCCCGGGTCGAGATCGAGGCGAGGTCCGAGCCCGCGCCTGGCTCGCTGAAGAGCTGGCAGCCGACGATGTCGCCGCGGTGCATCGCGCGCAGGTAGCGGTCCTTGGCGACGTCGGTGCCGAAGGCGAGGATCGCGGGCGCGACCATGCCCAGCCCGATGTCGTAGATGCGCTGCGGCGGGAAGGCGTGGGCCCGCTCGAGCTTCAGGTAGGCCCGCTCGTGGGCCGCGGACAGGCCGGCCCCGCCGTATTCGACCGGGCCGCTGAGCCAGCCGAAGCCGGCCTCGAAGCGCTCCTGGCGCCACGCCCGGGCGGCCTCGAGCTCGGCCTGCTCCTCCTGCGGCGTCAGGTCGGGAAACAGCGCGACCCGCTCCGGGGCCGGCGCGGAGGTCGGGCCGGCCCTGCGCGCGACCGCCGCCTGGATGAAGCTCGTGGCTGCGGCGAGGAACTCGGCCGGGACACCCTCGCCTGAAGTCACGATCTGCTCCCGCCTTTCCTCGCTCTTAGATAGTAAGTGTTATACCATCTTATAGCCGCCAACGGAGGCGGAGGACGGAGACCAGGAGCCGAGGAGACGAGGTGCGCCGATGTTCGATCACAGAGGGGACGGCCGATCCCGATGACCGGGTCGGCTCTCGACGGCATCAAGATCGTCGACCTGACCGTGGCCCGGGCCGGGCCGGCCGCGGTGCGCCTGCTGGCCGAGTGGGGGGCCTCGGTGATTCGCGTGGAGGCCCCGGGCGAGGGCCTTGGCATCGCCGCGGACCACCACAGCTCGGACTACATCAACCTGCACGGCAACAAGCGGCTCATCACCGCGAACCTGAAGGACGCGCGCGGCGTGGCCATCGTCCGCCGGCTGATCGACGACGCCGACGTCCTGATCGAGAACTTCCGGCCGACGGTCACCAAGCGCCTCGGCTTGGACTACGAGACCCTGGCCGCCCGGCGTCCGCGGCTCGTCTACGGTAGCATCTCCGGCTTCGGCCAGGACGGCCCGCTCGGCAACCGGGGCGCCGTGGACCAGATCATCCAGGGCATGAGCGGTCTGATGAGCCTCACCGGCGAGCCCGGCACGCCGCCGATGCGGGTGGGGATCGCGATCGCGGACATGGCCGCCGGCCAGCTGCTCGCCACCGGGGTCCTGCTCGCCCTGCTCGAACGAAACCGCAGCGGCCGGGGACAGTGGGTTCAGGTCTCCCTGCTCGAGGCGCTGCTGTCGACGCTGGACTTCCAGGCCGCGCGCTGGACGGTCGACGCCGAGGAGCCCACGCAGGCCGGGAACCAGCATCCGACGATCACCCCGATGGGCACGTTCCGGACCGCCGACGGCTTCCTCAACGTCGCCGCCCCCAACGACAGGCTCTGGCAGCGGCTGCGCGACGCCCTCGGGCGGCCCGCCGCCCTCGACGACCCGATGTTCGCGAGCGTGTCCGCGCGCCACGCGAACCGCGATCGGCTCAGGGAGCTGCTCGAGGCCGAGTTCGGCCGCTACCCGCGCGCCGAGCTGGTGAAGCGGCTGGACGCCGCGGACGTGCCGTGCGGTCCGGTGAACTCGGTCGCCGAGGCCTTCGCCGAGGACCAGGTCCGTCATCTCGGCGTGGTCACCACGGTCGACCATCCCGCGCGCGGACCGGTGGGAGTGCTGCGCAGCCCGATCCGGATGAGCCGCACCGGCGCCTCCCCCAAGTCGCCCGCCCCGCTGGCCAGTGCCGATACCGACGCGGTGCTAGGCGATCTCGGCTATGGAGCCGACGAGATCGCGCAGCTGCATGCGGAGCACGTGGTCTAGGCAACCTCGCTTTCACCTTCTAGTAAGGAAAGGACAGGGGCCCTACTCATGCTGCTTCAGTACGAGGTGGATTCGCTCTTCATCGGTGGTCATTGGTCGGCCGGGACCGACCGGCCGGAGGTGACGTGGGTCGCCCCGTCCACCGAGGAGACCTACGGAAGATCGGTGCAGCCCACCGAGGCCGACGCTGACGCGGCCGTGACGGCCGCCCGGCAGGCGTTCCGGGACGGCGCCTGGCGCGAGCGTTCGGTGCGCGAGCGCGGCGACGTGCTCCGCCGCGCCGCCGCGATCATCCAGCCGAAGGTCGCCGCCATAGCGATCACGTCGGCGTACGAGATCGGCGCGCCGCTCGGCGTCACGACGATGTTCGCTCAGGTTGTGTCGACCGTCGTCAACCGGATGTGCGACCTGGCCGCGAGCGTGCCGGACGTCGAGACCGGCACCGGGCTGTGGGAGTTCGAGATCCAGCGGGAGCCGGCCGGCGTGGTGCTCGACGTCGTGCCGTGGAACAGCCCCTTCACCGCCACGATGATGAAGTCCGCGCAGGCGCTGCTGGCCGGGTGCTCGGTCATCAGCAAGCCGCCGCCGTCGGCCCCCTTCGCCGTCCGAGCGTGGGCCGATGCTCTGACCGAGGCCGGCCTGCCGGAGGGCGTATACAGCCTCCTTCCCGCCGAGGCCGACGTGAGTGAGTACCTGGTCGCGCACCCTGGCGTGGGCCTGGTCGTCTTCACCGGCGGCACGCCGGTCGGCCGCCGGGTTGCGGAGTTGTGCGGGCGCAACCTCAAGCGGGTCATCCTCGAGCTCGGCGGCAAGTCGGCCGCGATCGTCCTCGACGACGCCGGCCTGCAGGGCGTCGTGGACGCCGTCGCCTCGGGCGTGTACTACAACTCCGGCCAGATCTGCAGCGCGCTAACCCGGATGCTCGTCCCACGGGCGGCCGTCGACGAGGTGGTGGAGCGGTTGCGGGCCACGGCGTCGGCCCTGGTCATCGGAAGCCCGTTCAACGAGGCGACCACAATGGGGCCACTGGCGTCCCGGTCGCACCAGCAGCGGGTACTCGACCGGATCGCCGAAGGCGAGAAGGACGGCGCCCGTTTGGTATTCGGCGGGCGGCGCCCGGCCTGCCAGCCACGTGGCTGGTTCGTCGAGCCGACCCTCTTCGTCTCCTCCAACGACACCTCGATCGCCCGCGAGGAGATCTTCGGTCCCGTCGTCACGGTCATCCCGCACGACGGCGACGACAACGCGATCGAGATCGCCAACGACTCGGACTACGGCCTTGGCGGCAGCGTGTTCGCGGCCGACGAGGAACGGGCCCGCCGCGTCGCGTCGCTGCTAGACACGGGCAGCGTCACGATCAACGGCTACACCACGAACCTGCTCGCTCCCCGCGACCCGCACAAGTGGTCCGGCAGCGGCTCTGTGACCGGCGTGGCCGGCTTCCAGTCCTTCCGTTCGAGCCGGCTTGTCAACCTGCGCGCCGCCGCAGGGGCGTGGGCGCCGGCGACGCTGTTCGCCGACGCCGGCTGACCGCAACCACCCGACAAGGAGACCCGCATGTTCATCACGCTGTCCCAGTTCCGTGTCGAAGGCGACGGTGCCGCGTTCGACGAGTGGATGCTGCCGCTCGCGGACAAGATGCGCGCGCTGCCGGGCAACGTTCTCTACCGGTTCCTGCACGACGCGCGCGACCCCCGGGCCCGGTGCATCACCGAGGTCTGGGAGACCGAGCAGGACCACGAATACCACCTGGTGGACCCGGCTCACGTCGAGATGATCGCGCTCGGCTCCGAGAAGGGCATGCGGGACGTGTACGCGCACCACTGGAGCCGCGCCGAGGGACACATCGAGCGCGGCCGCGAGCGGACCGAGCGCCGGCTGGCCGATACCGGCGCGCGCGGCGAGATGTACCGGCTCATCGACGAGTTTCGCGCCGCCCGCGGGCTACTGACCACGACCGGCTGAGGTCAGGCGGACTTCTCGCGAACCCCGCCGGTGAACAGCACTGTCAGCCGCTGCGCCGTCTCGCTCAGGTCGACCTTGCGGTGGCGCAGCATGAGGTCGAGCGCGATCGCCCACTGGGAGCCGAGGATGGCCCGGCGCACCAGGTCGGCCTCCAGGCCGCGCTCGGCCCAGCCCATCCGCTCGGCGATCAACTCGCCGATGTGATCGAGGATCGGCTTGAGCGAGGTCAGGTAGAGCTCCTTGCCCTTCGCCAGCTCGGAGTACAACGCGACCGCCTGGATCGCCGCCATCTCGGCGTAGAAGCGCAGGCACCGCTCGTTGACCGCGTTCATAAAGGCGATCGGATCGGTGAGCGTGTCGTAGTACACCTGGATGTCGTAGGCCAGCGCGGCCAGGCCGACCCGCAGCGGCTCGAGGATCGCGGCCTCGTACATCTCCTCCTTCGAGGCTAGATGCCGGTAGAGGAAAGCCTCGGTCACGTCGGCGCGCTCGGCGATCTCCTTGGTGCGCGCGCCGCTGTAACCCTGCTCGATGAACACCTCGGCCGCCGCGGCGATGATCTTTCTGCGGCGCTCGGCCGCAGAAAGCCGGCTTTTCGGGCGCCCAAGCGACAACTCAGACACAGGCGGATACTACCATTCAGCAGCCGGTGAACCGCGGCGCGCGCTTCTCGAGGAACGCTCGCTGGCCCTCAGCGAAATCCTCCGAGGCATGGCACGCCGCGACCGCGGCACGGATGGCCGGATCGTCGCGGACGGCCCGGCCGCACGCCAACGTGCGTAGGGCCAGTTTCGAGGCGGCGAGGGCGAGCGGCGCGTTACCCGCGATCGCGGTCGCGGTCTCGTACACGAGACCGCCCAGCAGCGGCGACGGCACTACCCGGTTCACCAGTCCCGACGCGGCCAGCTCGCCGACGTCGAAGAGCCGTGCGGTGAAGAGCATCTCGGCTGCCCGCGCCGCGCCGATCGCGGCCACGAGCGGCTCGACGTCGACGTAGCCGAGTCCCATCCGCGCGGCCGGAATCGCGAAGCTGCTGCCTTCGGCGGCGAACCTCAGGTCGCAGGCGAGGGCCAGCCCGACGCCGCCGCCCACGCAGGCTCCCTCGATCATCGCGATCGTTGCCCCGTCGTGTCGGCGCACCCGGTCGAGCATGGCCGCGTACTCGGCCTCGAAGGCGGCGACCACCGACTGTCCGGCCGAATCGGAGAAGTCGGTGATGTCGACGCCCGCGGCGAATGCGCGTCCGCCCGCGCCGCGCAGTACGGCGACGCGCACCGCCGGGTCCTCGGCCAGGTGATCGAGGACGCGTGGCAGGGCTCGCACCATGGCGCGGCTGAGGGCGTTACGACGACCAGGATTGTTTAGTACTATCGTCGCAATGCCACTGCGCACTCTAACGTCAAGTTGCTCGGTTCCGGCGTCAATACGTACGGGAGCGGAGGTCGCGACGGTCACTGCCATGCTGACATAGTATGTATGGCAGTTACTTTTGTCGAGGCTGCAAACGCGAAGAAGGCTGCTGGAAGGGCGTCGCGGCACCAGCCGGGCGTCATCGTCGTCAATGGTAGGGTGATACGGTTCCCAGATGGGTGCTTCGTCTGCACAACCGCAGGTGCGTACGCGGCTTAGCGCGGCTGAGCGGCGCGCCCAGATTATCGCCAATGCCCGCGAGGTGTTCATCGAGCAGGGCGTGAACGGTGCGCGTTCACGCGACATCGCTCAGCGTGCCGGAATTACCGAGGCCTACCTCTACCGGCATTTTCACTCCAAGCACGAGATCTTCATGCTGGCCATCGACCGGCCGCTCGACGAGATGATCACGCATCTGCGGGATGAGACCCGCGAGCTCGCCGCGCGCAGTGACGTCGAGCGCGCCGACGTCCTGCTGCGCTCGCACGAGCTCCTGCTGGAGTGCATGGTGGAGATCGCCCCGCTCGTCGCCGCCGCGCTGCTGTCCGACAGCGGTCGTAACGATCAGTTCTACACCGACCACCTGTTCCCGCGTCTGCGCAACGTCCTCGCCCTGGTGATCCCCGACATCACGGGTTATCCGCTCAAGGCGTTTCAGCTGGATATGTTCGTGGACGCGATGATCGGCATTCACCTGACCATCGCCCTCGAGCACCTCCTGGAGAACAAGCCGGTAGACGTGCCGGCCGTCGCGCGCCAGGTGACCACGATGTTCGCGGTCGGTGTCGGACACGCCGACAAGCCGGCCAAGCGCGGCACCGTCAAGGCCGTCAAGTCGGCCGCGAAGGCCGCGGCCGACCCCGCCCCGAGCCGATCGCCCCGGTCAGCCCGATCGACTGGGTCGGCCGCCGCGAGGGCCAAGACCGCCAGGCTGAGCCCGGTCAAGGACCCTGCCGTCGGTCCGGCGTCCCCGCGCTCTGACGAGCCCCAGGCCGCCGCGCTCCCGGCCGCCTCCATTCGGTCGACCAAACGCTGATACCGCACCCGGGCGGCTCGGAAGCGAGCTTCCCGGCTGCTGATATCCCACCCGGGCGGCTCAGAAGCGAGCCTCCCGGCCGCTTGTGCCCGACGCGCCGCCGGCACCGAACGGGCCCGCTCCCGGGCCAACTCGCCCGCGGCGCCTCCCCCCTTGGCCCGCCTGGTTGCCGCGACGTCGATCTGAACGATAATGCGTAGTAATTACTTGACAAACTTATCGGCGGAAGGCATGGTCCAAGATGGAGGGTCGGTAACTCGAGCCGTTCGACGCTCTCGACGTGCGCCCCACATTCCCGGAACGGAGTCCCAGATGTCGCAGTCCACCATCGACCTGAATACCGACCAGGGTGAGGAGCGTTACGCCAAGATCACTGACCAGGCCCTCGAGAACCTGCGCCGGCTGATCGGCGTCCCGATCGTCGACACCGTCGAGCCGTGGTGCTACGAGGCCACGCGCGACAACATCCGCCACTACGCCCACGGCCTCGGCGACGACAACCCGCTGTGGTGCAACCCGGACTACGCGGCCGGCACGAGCTTCGGTGACGTGATCGCGCCACCGAGCTTCGCCTTCGCGCTCAGCCGCATCCTCTCCGGCTACGTGGGCGGCCTGCCGGGCGTCCACGCCATGTGGGCCGGCGCTGACCTCACCTGGCACCAGCCGATCCGCCGCGACACCAAGGTCACCACCTTCGCCCACCTCAAGGACCTCGTCGAGCACCAGACGAGCTTCGCCGGGCGGGCGTTCCAGCAGATCTACCACGTCGAGCTGGCCGACCAGCAGACCGGCGCGAAGCTCGTCTCCGGCGACTCGTGGTGCTTCCGCACCGAGCGCGACGCCGCGCGCGAGCGCGGCTCTAAGTACGCCGAGCAGAAGGCGAGCGGCAAGACCCGCTACACCGACGAGGACCTGCGGGCGGTGTACGACCTGTACGAGAGCGAGGTCGTCCGCGGCAGCGCCCCCCGCTACCACGAGGACGTGGAGGTCGGCGAGCAGCTTCCTGTCATGGGCAAGGGGCCGATGACGGTCACCGGCTTCATCGCGTTCGCCCAGGGATGGGGCGGCCTCTACATCAGGGCCAACAAGCTCGCCTACAAGCTGATCAAGGCGCACCCGGGGCTGGGAATCAAGAACGAGCTCGGCATCCCGGACGTCCCGGAGCGCGTCCACTGGGAAGACGCGCTGGCCACCGACGTCGGCACGCCCGCGGCATACGACTACGGCCCGGAGCGGTGCTCCTGGCTCACCCAGCACCTGACGAACTGGATGGGTGACGCCGGCTTCCTCGCGCGCCACCAGGCGCGGATCCGCCACCACAACGTCGTGGGCGACAACCTACGGATCACCGGCACCGTGACGGCCAAGGGCCTGGACGAACAGGGCCGCCCGACCGTGACGATCGAGCAGCGGGCGGAGAACCAGCACGGCCACACTTCCGCCGTCGGCACGGGCGTCGTGGTGCTCCCCACGCGGCCGTAGCCCGCCGTCGGTCTAGCGCAGCCGCAGCACACCGTTGCTCAGCGCGACGACGCGGCGGTCGGCCACCTCGGCCTGGACGAGGAAGCGGTCATCGTGCTTCCAGGCCGACACGACGAGGGTCTCGCCCGGGTAGACGGACCCGGCGAACCGCGCCGACCAGCCCCCTACCGCCGTGGTGTCAGCGTCGAGCAGGCCGTCCACGATGGCCTTGCAGACCATGCCGTAAGTGCACAGCCCGTGGAGGATCGGGCGGTCGAAGCCGGCCCGTGCCGCGAAGCTGGGGTCGATGTGCAGCGGGTTGCGGTCGCCGGACAGGCGGTAGATCGCGGCCTGCTGCAGCAGCGTCGGAACCTCCACGCGCAGTGCTGGCTCGCCGCTGACTTCCCACGGCTCGGGTGCGGGACCGCTGTCGCCGCCGAAGCCGCCCTCCCCGCGGATGAACAGCCGGAACCGGTTGGTGCACAGCAGCGTCCCGTCGGTCGTACGGGTCTGACCCCGCAGCACGAGCAGGCCGGCCTTGCCCTTGTCGTAAACGGCCTCGACCGCCGGGGTCGTGACGACGCTGGCCTCTGACGGCAACGGGTTGTGCACGACGAGTTCCTGCTCACCGTGCAGCAACTGCGAGATCTTATAGTCCAGCCCAGGCCCCCGCATGGCAGGGCGCACTGCCTCGAATCCGGGAATCACGCTGAAGGTCGGGAGCACCTTGAGATAGCGCTCGTTCACGTAGGCCAGTTCGGCCGGGTCGGTCGGACGGACGCCGGCCCCGAGCCCGACGTGGTAGAGCAGCACCCGGTCGGCGCCCCATGAATCGGGGACGTCGGACTGTGGTGCGGCGGTGGCGATATCGGGATCGAGCGGCATAACGACTCCTGGCCTGGTGAGTTGCTACTTCTGACGGAAGCGATGGGGCGGGAACAACTGCGCGGCAATGGTGTTGCGCAGCACCGGCGGCGAGCCGCCAGCCACCATGGCCGCGATGGCGTCGCGGTGCAGACGCTGGATCGGGAAGTCGAGCGTGGCACCGTCGCCGCCGTGCAGCAGCAGGCCCTTCTGCGTCAGGTCCGGCAGCATGGCCGCCCCCGACAGCTTGGAGACGGTCGACTCCAGCGGCTTGGGGAATCGGCCGTCGATCGCGGTCGCCGCCGCCCGGTAGGTGAGCAGCCGGTG
>Ga0070708_100000492_pt1 | contig 29822 bp, 12 predicted proteins | sample KBSK5503metaG_FD_65469 | JGI IMG/M metagenome (GOLD analysis project Ga0070708, IMG submission 65469) | Corn, switchgrass and miscanthus rhizosphere microbial communities from Kellogg Biological Station, Michigan, USA - KBS K5-50-3 metaG | ecosystem: Host-associated > Plants > Roots >... | reverse complement strand
ATTACAGAACCGGGAGCGGTAGCGACCGCACTCAACTTTGGTAAATGACTCCCTATGAATTTACGAGGCGCGAGCAACACGCATTACAGAACCGGGAGCGGTAGCGACCGCACTCAACTTTGGTAAATGGCAACTATGAATTTACGAGGCGCGAGCAACACGCATTACAGAACCGGGAGCGGTAGCGACCGCACTCAACTTTGGTAAATGACTCCCTATGAATTTACGAGGCGCGAGCAACACAGATAGAGGGGCTGGCTAGCTGGAACAGCCTTGCGAGATGCGCTCGTTGAGTGCGGTCGCTACCGCTCCCGGTTCTGTAACGCAGCGACAAGCTAATCGGAAATACCATCATGGAAGCACTCTTACAAGACATTCGCTTTGGCGTTCGCATGTTGGGGAAGAACCGGGCGTTTACTTTTGTCGCGCTATTGACCTTGGCTCTCGGCATTGGTGCGAACGTCGCTATTTTCAGTGTTGTTAATTCGGTACTGTTGAGGCCCCTGCCATTCAAAGAACCGGGGCGACTCGTCATGGTCTGGGAACGACGACCCAACTCAGGCACAGCGAATCTTCCCATATCCGCGCACGAGTTCGTCGCCTGGAAAGAGCGGGCTCATTCGTTCGAGTCCCTGGCACTCGTCCAACCAGATGGACTCAATCTCACCGGAAGAGGCGACCCAGTGACGGTCACTGCGGCGCAGGTTTCGGGACAGTTCTTTTCGGTTGTGGGCATCCAGCCCTTGTTGGGTCGAACTTTTGCTCCCGGCGTGGACCAGGCAGGAGGCGCCAAGGAAGTAATACTGAGTCAGAAGTTGTGGACGCGAGGTTTTGGCGACGACCGCGGGATTATCAACCAAACGATCACCTTGAACGATCAGTCCTTCACGGTTATCGGCGTGATCCCGTCCGTGGAGTTAATTCCCGATGTACTGTTGCCGATTGATTTGCCGGCGGAGGCGCAGAGAGTAGGCAAGCACAGTAATGAGGTGATGGGTCGGCTTAAGCCCGGTGTCACATTGGACCAGGCGCAGGCAGAGCTAGCGCACATCGCGAGTCAACTAGAGCTGCAATATCCGAACAACAATGTCGGGCACAGCGTGCGGGCGGTTTCTCTGCACGAAGACATAGTGGGAAATTATCGCCTGGCATTGTTTGTTTTATTTGGCGCCGTCTGCTTTGTCCTGCTGATCGCGTGTGCGAATGTGGCCAATCTGCTACTCACTCGGGCCGCTGCGCGCCAGAAAGAGATGGCAATCAGGACCGCGCTCGGCGCTGGGCGCTGGCGATTGATTCGGCAAATGTTGATTGAAAGCTTGCTGCTGGGCGCCCTGGGCGGGGCTCTCGGTCTGCTGCTGGCGGTTTGGTTGATTGATCTGCTCCCGAAGGTCAAGGCGATCAATATTCCACGTTTGGAACAGGTCAGCATGGACAGGCGGGTGTTGGTGGCGACAATTGGATTTTCACTCCTCACTGGAGTGCTCACTGGGATAGCTCCAGCTTGGCGTAACTCTGGTCCTCGTTTGAACCAATGGATCAATGAAGGAGCTCGAGGATCAGGCGGCCCGGGTCGGCGCCGCATTGGCAGCACACTGGTAGTTCTCGAATTTGCGTTGGCGATGATCTTGCTCGTCGGTGGGGGTTTGATGCTCAAGAGCTTTGTGCACCTGGTCCGAGTAGATCCCGGCTTCGATCCGCACCAGGTCCTGCGGCTCGACCTCGCGCTACCTCGTCTAAGATACCCCCAGGCCCGACAACAGATGGTCTTTTATGAGCAACTCATCGAACGGCTCAAAACGTTACCGGGCGTTGAGTCGGTAGGGGCAACCTCGCGAACACCGCTGAATCCCGGTGACAACTGGGCCGGCTTTGTTATTGAGGGGCGTCCCGAACCGACACCGGGGCAGGAACAACAGGCCGCGCTGCGCAGCGTCAGCAACGATTATTTTCGCACTCTGAAGATTCCGTTGACGAAGGGCCGCTTCTTTAGCGACGCAGATGCGCGAGTTTCGTTGCCGGTGATCCGGTGGTATGAACAACAGCCTTACCCGCTACATTTCTACGAGCCGCAACCCGTGCCCACCGTAATCATCAATGAAAGGATGGCTCGCCTCTATTGGCCCAATGAGGATCCGCTTGGTCGGCGCTTACGGATCATTGCGAGCCCCTGGTTGACTGTGGTTGGCGTGGTGGGAGATGTGCACCACACAGGACTGGATTCCCAGCCTAACCCGGAGATGTATTTGTCGCACCTTCAGGAACCGGATGCTTCTCTGGCGGTGATGGTGCGCGCCACAGCGAATCCGCTGTTGTTAGCTTCAGCCGTGCGCGAGCAGGTCAAAGCGCTGGATAAAGATCAGCCCCAGACGATCACGACCATGGACCAAATTTTTTCAAACTCCGTTGCCGGGCAGCGCTTCAATTCGCTACTGCTCGGTCTCTTTGGCGCATTAGCGCTGGTCCTCGCTATGGTTGGTGTCTTCGGCGTGATCAACTATTCCGTGGCGCAACGCACCCACGAGATCGGTATTCGCCTCGCGTTAGGCGCACAGCGCAGAGATGTCTTCAGACTGATTGTTGGTCGGGGACTGCTTCTAGCTCTGCTGGGGATCGGGCTCGGTTCGGGAGGCGCCTTTGCGCTGACCCGCCTGCTCACGGGTTTGCTCTACGGTGTGAGTCCGACTGATGCAGAGACGTTTGTCATCGTTTCGTTGTTGCTCACAGCGGTCGCGCTGTTGGCCTGTTACATGCCGGCGCGGCGCGCTACGAAAGTAGATCCGTTAGTGGCATTGAGATATGAGTGAAGCGGATTTCCGATTTGCGATTTGCGATTTGAACAGCAATCGGAAGTAGCTTGGCACAAAGGGAGCGAACAATCGGAAATCTAAAATCTAAAATCGGCAATCAAAAATCGGAAATACCATCATGGAAACACTCTTACAAGACATTCGCTTTGGCGTTCGCATGTTGGAGAAGAACCGGGCGTTTACTTTTGTCGCGCTGTTGACTTTGGCACTCGGCATCGGTGCTAACACCGCGATCTTTAGTGTCGTTAACGCGATTGTGTTTCGCCCGCTCCCGTATGCCGTGCCCCAACAGTTGGTTGGTGTTTGGACCAAAGATCTAAAACGACCAGGTTCTCAGTATCCCGCGGCGTTGCCCACATTCCGCGACTGGCAACAACAATCGCAGCTGTTCAGTGGCTTCGCTGCTTACGCCTTTAACCGCTTTCATGTGTCCGGAAACGAAGGTCCGGACGAGACACGCGGCGTCTTTGCCACGTCGAATTTTTTCGAAATCATGGGAGTGAAACCGGCGCTGGGGCGAGCCTTACAGCCCACTGATGAACGCGAGCGTGTAGTTGTAATCAGCGACGTGTTGTGGCGCCGGCGATTCAATGCGGATAAGAACGTACTTGGCAAAACCTTAAATCTTAATGCCGAAGCGTTCACGATCATCGGCGTGATGCCTCCTTCGTTTCGCTTTCCCACACCGGACATCGAACTCTGGAGCAGTTTGGCTCCTATGTACAACCTTGGCTCTCAGTCATCGGTGGGAGATTGGATTAACAGTCGTTCACTGCGCGGCTATCGAGTCGTGGGACGTTTGAAAGATGGCGTACTGTACGAGCAAGCGCAGGCTGAGATGAACACTATTGCTGAACGCCTCGCCAAAGACTATCCGGACTCGAATGCCGGGACTGGTGTCGTACTCGTCCCCCTGCGCGCACAGATGGTCGGTGACTATCAGAAGCCACTGGTTGTATTGCTGGTCGCGGTCGGTTTCATCCTGCTGATTGCTTGCGCGAATGTAGCGAATTTGATGATGGCACGAACCGCTGCGCGGGATCGTGAAATTGCAATTCGCAGGGCAATGGGCGCCGGCCAATTGCGACTGATCCGTCAGTTGCTCACCGAGAGTGTGCTGCTTTCAACCTTGGGAGGATTGATTGGATTGCTTCTGGCCACTTGGGGCGTGCAGTTGTTACTCGGCCTTACGCCTAAAGACATTCCGCGACTCGAGGGCGTCAGCGTCGATCGCTGGGCTTTGCTTTTTACATTCGCTGTCTCTATTGGCACCGGTGTGTTGTTTGGATTAGCGCCGGCATGGCATGCGCGCAATCTCAGCCTGAATGAATCGTTGCGCGAGGGTGGTCGCGGCATTGCCGGCCTGGTGCGGGTCAAGCGCCTGCGCGGCTTGCTAGTAATGAGCGAGATTGCTTTGGCCGTTGTATTGCTAATCGGGGCGGGTCTAATGCTGAAGAGTTTTCAGCGGCTTACAGACGTCAACCCGGGGTTCAATTCGGATAACCTGCTGACGATGGCCCTCGGTCTGCAATTCGTTCACTACCAGGATCCGGCCAAACAAGTAGCCTTCTTCGATCAAGCTTTGCAACGCATTCGCGCGCTGCCCGGAGTAGTTGCGGCGGGCGCTTGCACCAGTTTGCCGCCCTCATACATTCAGCAAGGCACCTCCTTCGCGATAGAAGGTCGCCCCCAGGAACCGGGAACACAATCGCCTTCAGCGATTTACATGCCTGCAACGCCCGGTTACCTGGAAGCGTTAGGCCTCCCTCTGCTGCGTGGTCGCACTATAACTGATGCGGATACAGCCCAGGCTCCCGGCGTTGTTGTGATTAACCAAACGCTGGCGAATAGTTTTTTCCCCAATGAGGATCCTGTGGGCCACCGTGTCACTGTCGACGGTGTGGTGCGTTACATCGTCGGCATAGTAGGAGACGCAAAGTATCAGGGACTGGGAGTCGAAGCTGGACCACAGACGTATGTGCCTTATGCGCAGAGTCCATTTCCCGGCATGCGAATAGTTGTGCGAACGACTGCTGACCCGATGAGTTTGGTGTCTGCCGTGCGCGCTCAGATCCAGTCAGTCGACAGCGAAGAAGGGCCCACCCGATTTGCACCAATGACGGAGTTGCTCTCGGAGTCAGTCGCGCAGCCGCGTTTCAATACCTTTCTGATTGGTCTGTTTGCCGCCCTCGCATTCTTTCTTTCGGCAATCGGCATCTACGGCGTAATAAGTTACGACGTTACGCAGCGCATCAGTGAGATAGGTGTTCGTATGGCCCTCGGCGCGCAGTCGCGGGACGTCATGCGCTTGATACTCAGACAGGGGCTTGTCTTGACGCTTGGCGGTCTCGCCGGCGGTCTCGCCGGAGCCATCCTGTTAACTCGGTTCCTGACGGGCCTGCTGTTTGAAGTTAGACCAACTGATCCCCTCACGTACGTGGCTGTTGCGGGTCTACTGGCCTTCGTGGCTCTTGCTGCTTGCCTGATTCCCGCGCGACGCGCAACGAAAGTCGACCCGTTGGTGGCCTTAAGGTACGAGTAGTAGAGAGCTTTGTACTTAGATCTTTGTACTTTGAAATTCGAACCACGGCATTCAACTGCAACCGAGCATTACAACGAGCTAAGAACAAAGCACGAAGAACAAAGTACGAAGGACAAAGTACTCCGGAGAGTAGGGAGCAACATGGAAGCTTTGCTTAAAGATATTCGCTACGGCATCAGGAGCCTGTCAAAGCAACCCGGCTTTACCGCCGTCGTGGTTATTACACTCGCGCTCGGCATTGGAGTGAACACCGCGATTTTCAGCCTGGTTCACGCGGTGCTGTTGCGGCCGTTGCCGTTCGCTGACTCGAACAGCCTGGTCGTAGTCAAGGATCAGAACAGCAAGACAGGCGAAACGCTTCCGTCCGTGTCACCGGCCGATTTCTTTGACTGGAAAAGTCAGAGCCAATCGTTCTCGAATGCGGCAGCCTACTCAGGTTGGTCCATTACGCTGCTTGAGGGCGAAGTGTCGGAGCTGATTCCTGCAACCCGCGTGACTGATGAGTTCTTTAGCACGCTTGGCGTGCCGCCGCTGCTGGGGCGCACCTTCACACCGGACGAATTCAACACCGGAAGCAGTGTTGTGATCTTGAGCCACCGTCTCTGGCTGCGGCGCTTCGGTGGCGACCCAAACATCATCAACAAGACATTGGCGCTCGCGCAGGGCCGCGTCACAGTGGTTGGCGTGATGCCGGAGCAATTCAAGCTTCCCGCTTCCGCCGAAGCCTGGACTCCCGTTGCACAGGATTCCGGCGAAATGCACTTGCGAGCCGCTCGCTACTTTGAAACCGTGGCGCGTCTCAAACCGAATGTAACGCCAGCGCAGGCCGAAGCCGAAATGCGCACCATCGCCGCCCGTTTGGCGAGCCAGTATTCGGAGTCGGATTCAAACTGGAGTGTACGTCTCGCAACCTTGCGCGAAACGCTGGTTGGTGACTCGCGACTGCCGCTATTGATTCTGTTGGGAGCTGTCAGTCTGGTACTCCTGATTGCGTGCGGCAATGTCGCTAACCTGATGCTCGCCCGCACAGCGACCCGCCATCATGAATTAGCCATTAGAGCAGCACTCGGCGCGTCGCGTTGGCAGATCGTACGCCAACTAGTCATCGAGAGTCTGCTGCTATCAGGCATCGCCAGCGCGCTGGGCCTGCTGTTGGCCGTCTGGAGTGTGAACGCGATCGTCTGGTTAGTTCCCAAAGATTTACGTTTCCCTCGCATTGAAGAGGCGCAAGTCAATCTTGCAGTGCTCTTCTTTGCTTTCGCAGTTGGGTTGCTGGTCAGTGTGGGTTTGGGTTTGATTTCGGGGCTAAAAGCCGCGCGACCGAACGTTCAGAATTCCCTCACTGAGAGCAGTCGAAGCGTAAGTGCTGGTGTTCGCTTGCAACGACTGCGAGGCGCTTTGGTGGTCGCGGAAATCTCCCTGACCTTAGTACTGCTCGCCGGCGCCGGTCTATTGATCAAGAGTCTGATGAAGTTGCAGCGGGTTGACCTGGGGTTCAATCACGACAGGCTTCTCGTCGTGCCCATCGGAGCCGCAATGCCAAAGTACGCGGAACCGGAAGCGCGAGCAGCATTTTTCGAGAGGCTGGCCGGCCAGGTTCAGATCGTGCCGGGAGTACGGTCGGTTGCAACGTCTTCCACTCCACCGTTGATGTACACCATGTTCTTTCCATTTGGGGTCGAAGGCAAAGCGAACCCGAACGAGGTGCCGCAAGCGTGGTTTAGTATGGTCAGTCCAAACTATTTCGACGTTATGCACATCGCGCCGTTGGCTGGCCGATCATTCACCGACCAGGAGCGTTTTGGGGCAACCCAGGTCGCCGTCATAAACGACACGATGCGGCGGCGTTTCTTCCCGGGCGAAGACCCGATTGGTAAACGTCTGGTGGTGAGTTTCCTCAACACGAAGCTTACGGTCGAGATCGTCGGCGTCGTCAGCGACATCAAGCAGGAATCGCTGAGCGCACCGGCCAACGCTCAAATCTATCTCTCATATCTGCAAGTACCATGGTTCACCACAGCGCTGCTGGTTCGCACAGAAGTAGATCCGAGCACGCTTGTCGCTCCGATCGAGCGCGCCCTTCGTTCGATCGATCCGGCGCAATCCGGCTCCGGCACCAAAACCATGGAACAGTTACTTAGCGACTCTCTGGCCCAACCGCGGTTCTACAGCTTGCTGCTGGGCAGCTTCGCTGCCTTGGCTCTGGTCCTGGCGATGGTTGGTGTATATGGCGTCATTTCATATTCAGTGGCCCAACGGACTCACGAGTTGGGAATCAGGATCGCTCTGGGCGCGCGGGTGCAACATGTCCTGATACTCGTGATGGGCCAGGCAATGATGCTCGTGATGGTGGGAGCGGTCATTGGTCTCGGAACCGCCTTCGCTCTGACGCGGCTACTGACGAAGTTCTTGTTCGATGTAAACGCAAGTGATCCCATGACTTTTGGTGGAGTCGCCGTATTGCTTGCGCTGGTGGCGTTGATTGCCTGCTACATCCCAGCGAGGCGCGCAACGAAAGTCGATCCATTGGAGGCATTGAGGTACGAGTGAAGGGGATTGCCGATTTTCGATTTCCGATTGTCGATTGAACAGCAGTAGCTTGGCACAAAGGCAGCGAACAATCGGAAATCCAAAATCTAAAATCTGAAATCGGAAATAACGAAATGGAAACACTAATCAAGGACGTTCATTACGCGCTGAGGAGTCTTTTGAAACGCCCAGCGTTCACTCTGATTTCAGTAATTACGCTCGCTTTAGGCATCGGGGCCGGTACGGCTATCTTCAGCGTCGTGCATGCGGTGTTGCTGCGTTCATTGCCTTACGGCAGTGCTGACCGTCTGGTGATGGTTTGGGAAGACATCCACCGCACAGGTGGCAAGGCGGAAAACGTGATCAACCTCGGCAATTTTTTCGATTGGAAAGAACAGAACCATGTCTTCGAAGATATGGCTGCGTTCTTTGACCTGAGCGCTAAGTTGACTGGCGACGGCGAGCCCGCAGAAGTTCCCTCACAGATTGCTACTCCGAACTTGTTTTCAGTACTCGGTGTGAACGCGATCATGGGACGAACATTCTCACCAGATGATGGCAAGCCGAATCAGCCGGACGTAGTCGTCTTGAGTTATGGCCTATGGCAGAGACGCTTTGGCGGCGATCGGCACATCATTGGCCGTCACCTCATCATGAATAACCGTGACGTTACGGTAGTTGGCGTTCTGCCAATGGACTTCACCCTCCACATCGCAAAGAACTCGATGAGCAACAAGCCAGCAGAGTTGTGGCGACCCTGGCAGGTGTCAGATGATTTGCGTCAGCGCCATGGTCGTTTCGCGCTCGCTGTCGCGCGGCTCAAACCCGGCGTCACGCTGAGTGAGGCACAGGTCGAGATGAATACGATCGCCGCGCGGCTGGAAAAGGAATATCCCGATTTCGATGCAAACGCCGGCGTCAACCTGGTTCCCTTAAGAACGCAGTTCAGCGGCGAGATTCGCAAGGCGCTGCTCATCCTGCTTGGCGCCGTGGGCTTCGTCTTGCTGATCGCTTGTGCGAACGTTGCGAATCTGCTTCTTGCGCGCGGGGTATCCCGGCAAAAAGAGTTCGGCGTCAGAGCCGCTCTCGGCGCCGGCCGGGCCCGCATCGTCAGGCAACTACTTACTGAAAGTTTGATACTAGCGATGCTTGGCGGCGTACTGGGCTTGTTACTGGCCTGGCAGGGAACTGATCTGCTGGTAGCGCTGAGTCCGCCGGAATTGCTTGGGCCATCACGCGTGGGCCTGGACACACCAGTGCTCTTATTCACACTGGGAGTCTCCGTGCTTACCGGAATTATTTTTGGCCTGGTACCCGCTTTCGAAACGACGCGGTTCGATCTTTACGAGTCGCTCAAAGAAGGCGGCAAGAATATCGGTGGCAGCGCCCGCAGCCATCGCCTGCGCGGAGCTTTCGTGGCCGCGGAGATTGCTCTCGCCTTCGTGCTACTCATCGGCGCCGGCCTGCTTATCAGGAGCTTTCGTCGTCTGCAATCAGTCGATCCGGGATTCAATGCGAGAAATGTGCTGACCATGAGTGTCAATCTGTCAGCATGGAAGTATGACACTTCACGCAAGACGGTTGACTTTGTCAAACACGCAGTTAGCCAACTACAGACGCTTCCCGATGTCGAGGCTGTCGGAGCGATTAACTACCTTCCGTTCAATGGGCCACACGCCGGTACGCTCGTGGAGATCGAAGGGCGACCTAAACCACCCCCGGGTCAGGGACTCAGTACCGGCATCTGTGTGACTGACGCCAACTATTTTCTCGCGATGAATATTCCGCTTAGGCAGGGCCGCTTTTTCAATGAGCAAGAGGCGACCGAAGAGCATCACGTCGTAATCGTCAACGAGGCCTTCGCGCGCAAGAATCTACCCGGCGAAGACCCACTCGGTAAGCGTGTGACAATCTACATGAAAGACCAGAATGTGCCGACAGAAATCATTGGCGTCGTAGCCGACAGCAAGCACCTGTCGCTCGATGGCGAAGCAGAGGCAATTGCCTACTGGCCGCATCCGGAATTGAGTTATCCGTTTATGACTTTCGTTATTCGCACGCGCGGCGAAGCGACGAACGTGGCGGGGGCTGCTCGCAACGTGATTCACACACTCGATCCGCAACAGCCCATCGGCGATGTCACAACGATGGAGCGTCTGTTGGCAAAGTCCATTGCGAGTTCGCGATTCAATACAGTGTTGCTGACGGTTTTTGCGTTCGTGGCGTTGGCACTCGCGGCTGTCGGGACCTACGGCGTTATGTCGTATGCCGTGACGCAGCGCACGCACGAATTTGGTATCCGCATGGCGCTGGGAGCCGGCACTCTCGACTTGTTGCAGTTGGTGCTGCGAAGGGGGATGACACTCGCAATCATTGGCGTGTTCCTCGGATTAGTCGGGGCGCTTGCCTTAACCCGACTGATGACGAGTTTGCTTTTCGAAGTTAGGCCAACCGACGCCATTACCTTCGTCGCCGTTTCTTTCAGCTTGATCGTCGTCGCGTTGCTGGCTTGCTACATTCCCGCGCGGCGTGCAACGAAAGTAGATCCGCTGGTGGCGCTGAGATATGAATGAGGTCATTGCCGATTGCCGATTGTTGATTGTCGATTGGCAGCGGTATCTCGCAAGGAAGGATTTGGCAATGCAAATTCGGCAATCGGCAATCGGCAATCAAAAATCGGAAATGATCTTATGGAAACACTAATCAAAGACATTCATTACGGAATTCGCAGTCTCCTGAAGCATCTAGGCTTCACTGTAGTCGCCGTGCTTACGTTGGCGCTGGGCATTGGGGCCAACACGGCAATCTTCTCTGTTACTGACAAGCTGCTGCTCAGATCGTTGGCCGTTAAGGACCCAAAGCAACTGGCTTTGATCAACTCTATCAGCGTATCGCCACACTTTGTCAGCAATGCTTTCTCTTATCCAAATTTCAATGATTATCGCGCCCAGAATCAGGTCTTCTCAGGGTTGCTGGCATTCTCTACAGCGCAATTGGAATTAAAGACAAATGCTCGCGTCGAGCGCGTCGCGAGCGAATATGTCTCGGGCAATTACTTTGACGTACTTGGCTTGACTGCCGCGCGCGGTCGCACATTTTCACCAGATGAAGATAAGACTCCGGGCACTCAACCTGTCGCAGTCGTCAGCGACAGTTTCTGGCGCAAGCGTTTTGGGGCGGAGCGAAATCCCATCGGTCAAACAATCACAGTCAACGACGTGCCCCTGACTGTCATCGGTGTCATGCCGCCAAGTTTCAATGGGATGATTCTCGAAGAGCCGACGGAAATCTGGGTCTCCGTGTTGATGCATCCGCAACTGGCGCAGTCGAAATTCATTCAGAATCGCAGAGACGGCTGGCTGCAATTACTTGGCCGGATCAAAGACGGCGTTAGCATGGCGCAAGCAGAAGCGGGAATGGATCTCCTCGCCCAGCAGATTAAAGAAGCGAATACACCCGCTGGAACTGTCACCAAAGGACTGCCATTCAGCGAACAACATATCAAGTTCGAGCCAGGCGGAAAGGGCATTTCAATTCTACGAAAGAAATTCTCTTCGCCGCTCAAGCTGTTGATGGCTGTCGTCGGCTTAGTACTGCTGATCGCCTGCGCCAATGTCGGCGGACTCTTGCTGGCCCGCGGAGTAGCGCGGCGGAGGGAGATAGCTGTGCGTACTGCCCTCGGCGCAAGCGGCTGGCGTGTGGCGCGCCAACTGTTGACCGAGAGCTTGCTGCTGGCTGTGATTGGCGGCACCGTCGGGTTGCTGTTTGCGCCTTGGCTCATTGCGCTGCTGGTTAACACGCAAGCGCGGTTAGACACTGGGCGTTCGCTGCTCAGTCAAAGCCTGGATTGGCGTGTGCTCGCGTTCACCACTTCGATCACTGTGGTTGCCGGTATCGTCTTCGGCTTGGTTCCTGCATGGCAGAGTTCACGCGCAGATCTAATTCCGGCACTGAAAGAAGAGGGTGGTGGCTCGAATCCGGGACAAGTGCGTTTTGGTTTTCGCGGTTTCCTCGTCGTGGGCCAGCTTGCTTTGGCAATCGTCGTGCTGATTGGCGCGGGCCTGTGCATAAAGAGCCTTCGCAATCTGCTGGCAATTGATCCGGGCTATCAAACGGATTCCCTGTTGGTTGTGCCTCTTGAACTTGACGAGAAAAAGTACGATGAGGCACATGGACGGGTCTTTCAACAACAGGTGTTTGAGCGGTTGTCAGCGTTGCCCGGAGTCGATGCGGTTAGCAATGGACTCGTGACGCCTCTCAGCGGCAGCCGCTATATGAGCAGCCTCATCGTCGATGGCCATCAACCATTGCCGAACGAGCAAATGGCTTTTGATGCGAACACCGTAGGTGCGCGTTATCACGAGACAATGGGTATTAAGATCGTCAAGGGGCGCGGCTTCACTGAACACGATCAAACGGCGACGCCGAGCGTTGTGATCATTAACGAAGCGATGGCCCAGCGGCTCTTTCAGAGCGAGGACCCAGTGGGCAAGAAAGTGCGTTCGGGCCCCGGCATGCCGCCAGTCGAGATCATCGGGGTTGCGGGCGATATCAAGCATCACGACTTGACCGAGAATCCCACGCCCCATTTCGACCGTCTACAACGTGAATACGGCAGGTACACAAATTTCGTGGTGCGGGTCCGCGGACATGCCGTCGATTTGATTCCGCTGGTTCGGCGCGAACTGCTTGCCCTTGATTCATCGCTTGCTGTCGGTGAAATCAAACCCATGTCTCATCAGGTTGGCAGCGCGCTGGCAGCGATGCGTTTGGCCTCAACTCTCGTTGCCTCGTTCGGTTTGCTGGCTCTACTGCTGGCAAGTGTGGGCTTGTACGGCGTGATGGCGTGGATGGTCAGCCGGCGCAGGCGTGAGATCGGCATTCGGATGGCACTGGGCGCACAAGCCGGCGATGTGCTGACGCTTGTTATTCGGCATGGAATGTTATTGACCGGAATCGGTGTTGCAGTAGGTCTCGTCGCTGCTTTCATCTGCACCCGTTTTATTGAGAGTCAACTGTACGGCGTCCGGGCCACCGACGCTATGACTTTTACAACCGTCGCATTGTTGCTGGCGGCCGTCGCGTTTTTGGCTTGCTACATCCCGGCGCGACGTGCGACGAAAGTCGATCCGTTGGTGGCGCTCAGGTACGAATGAAGGGGATTTTCGATTTTCGATTTCCGATTGTCGATTGAACGGCAATCGTAAGTAGCTTGGCACAAAGGCAGAAACAATCGGAAATCTAAAATCTAAAATCTAAAACCGGAAATCGGAAATCGGAAATAACGACATGGAAACGCTAATCAAAGACATTCGTTACGGCGTCCGCGGTTTGTTGAAGCGTCCCGGGTTTACCGTTGTCGCTGTAGTCACGCTCGCTTTGGGCATTGGCGTTAACACTGCGATCTTCAGTGTCATCAATGCGGTCCTGTTGCGCCCCTTGCCCTATGAGGAACCAGCCAGTCTTGTGACGTTTCGCTCGAATCAATCTGCGCTTGATTTAGCGGATGTCGAAGCAGAGAGCAAAGCGCTCGCCAAGCTCGGCGGTCTGGTGAAACAACCGCTGGACTATACCGCGGGCAGCGAACCGGTCCAACTTCAGCTCGGTCAAGTAACCGGCGGATTTTTTGAGACGCTTGGAGTAAAGGCTGAGCGCGGACGTTTCATCACTCCCGAGGATGATAAAACCAGCGGTCCATACGTCGTCGTTCTGAGTCACGCCTTGTGGCTAACACAATTCCATGGTGACCAACAGATCGTTGGCAAGACAATTCCGCTTAGCGGCAACGTCTATACGATCATCGGTGTGATGCCCGCCACCTTTGTTACGCCACGAGACAATACTGAGGGTTGGACGCCAGTCCATGTATCCAATCCGGTCGCGGCTAATTTTCGTGGTGTCCATTTTCTTCGCACCTACGGCCGACTGGCACCTGGGGTCAGCATTGAACAGGCGCGAGCTGAAATGCACGTGATCGATAAGAACCTCGCCGCACAGTATCCGGCGGACAACAAAACCCGCAGCACAGTTCTGATACCTCTGCATGAGCGGATTGTAGGTGAATCTCGTCAATCGTTGCTGGTGTTGTTCGCCGCGGTGAGTTTGGTGTTGCTGATTGCGTGCGCGAATTTTGCGAATCTGTTGCTGGCGCGCGCAGCGGAGCGCGAGCGCGAGTTTGTGATCCGTACAGCCCTCGGCGCCGGGCGTTGGCGCTTGATTCGCCAGCTCTTGACGGAAAGCGTTTTGGTTTCGTTAGCCGGCGGCGCGACCGCCGTAGTGCTCGCAATCTGGGCCACCAGGTTGCTCGTTGCGCTCAAGCCGGAGAACTTACCTCGCTTGGCAGAGATTGGCTTGGACGCGCGCGTTCTCGGTTTTACGTTCACCATCTCTCTCTTGACCGGTGTGATCTTCGGGTTGTTGCCTGCATGGACTGCTTCCCGCAGTGGCGTTAGTGAAGGCTTGAAAGAAGGGGGACGCAGCGCAACGGCCGGTGGAGCGCAACAAAAACTGCGCAGTACGTTTGTCGTCGTCGAACTTGCGATTGCGCTGGTTCTACTTGTCGGAGCAGGCCTGCTCATAAAGACATTTTGGAAGTTGCGCTCGGTGGAACCTGGGTTCAATCCCGACCACCTCCTGACCATGCGCGTTGAATTGCCTGAAGCGCGCTACAAAGAAGTCGATAAACAAACGCGTTTTCGCAGACAGACGCTCGACGCGATCAATTCGCTGCCAGGAGCGCAAGCCGCAATGATTAGCGAACTACCGCTGAGCGGCGATTCACTCAATCACGATTTCCTGATCGAAGGGCGACCGCCGATTTCTCCTGGCGACGAGCCGAGTCTGGAAACGCGCAGCATTATAGGCGACTACTTTCATACCTTGCAGATTCCCCTGCGCGCCGGGCGTGACTTTGGGCCTCAGGACTTCGCGGACAAAGCGCCTTTGGTAGGAATCGCTAACGACGCGATGGTTCGGCGGTATTTTCCGAACGAAGACCCGCTAGGAAAGCGTGTGCGCTGGGCCCGAGATCCGGAAATTCATTGGATGACGATTATTGGCGTCGTCGGCGATGTCAAACATTTCGGTCTCGATCTGCCGGAACAACCCGGATTCTACTCGCCTTACACCCAGGCCGATCCGTGGAAGCGCTGGATGACGCTCGTCGTTCGCACACAATCGGACCCCGCGACAATGACGCGGGCAGTCGAGGAGCAGATATGGAAAGTAGATCCTCAGCTGCCGGTAACCAAAGTGGAAACGATGAAAGAGGTGGCCGCGGATTCGTTTGCGGCGCGTCGCTTCAACATGTTTCTGCTTTCCATTTTCGCCGCCCTCGCGTTGGTGTTGGCGGCGGTTGGAATCTACGGCGTGATGTCGTACGCCGTCACGCAACGCACTCAGGAGATAGGCATTCGTATGGCCCTCGGCGCGCGTGCAATTGATGTTCTGAAACTAATCATCAGAAATGGGTTGACGCTGATAATGATTGGAGTGGGTATCGGATTGTCTGGCTCTGTGGTGCTGACGCGTTTGCTTTCGACGCTGCTTTTCGGCGTCACACCGACTGATACGCTGACATTCGTTGTAGTGTCCGCGGTTTTGATTATCGTTGCGCTGTTGGCTTGTTACTTACCAGCGCGGCGGGCGACAAAAGTCGATCCGCTGGTAGCGCTCAGGTACGAGTGATGATGTCCGATTTGCTTTAGCTTGTCGCTGACTCTCGCAGGAGACTCCATGGCAAGAAAATGACAAGCTAAAGCATATCGGACACAGGTGAAGCATGTTGGACCAGGTCCGGGGAGTAATCAGATGCACACACTATGGCAAGACGTGCGTTATGGCGCGCGCATGTTGCTGAAGAATCCAGGGGTCACAGCGATTGCCGTGATCACGCTAGCGTTGGGCATCGGCGCAAATACGGCAATCTTCAGCGTTGTGAATGCCGTGATGTTGCGTCCCCTCTCTTACAAGAATCCTGATCGACTTGTCTCTTTATGGGAAAAGGTCCCGGAGCATGGACGCTGGCGTGTCACACCAGCAAACTTTTTTGATTGGAAAAAGCAGAACACGGTGTTGGAGGATATGGCCGCCTTCGGTTCTTGGACGATGAACTTGACCGGCGATGGCGAACCGGAACAGCTGTTGGGGACACGCGCCAGCGCTGGATATTTTTCGGTAGTGGGGGTTGAGCCGGTACTTGGCCGCTCGTTTTTCCCGGAGGAGTATCAACCCGGTAAGGGACAAGTTGTGATCCTGGGCCACAGTTTCTGGCAACGTCGCTATGCCAGCGATCAGAACATCATAGATAAAGCCATCACGCTGGACGGTGCGAGTTACACAGTCGTTGGTGTCATGCCCTCAGGAATTTATCCAGTATGGCCCACGACCTCGGGCCGGATTTCCTTTGATCCGAATGAACAGGAATTCTGGACACCGATGTCGTTCAGCGCCGAGTGGGCGGGTGTTCGCACAGCACACGTATTAGGCGTAGTGGGTCGCCTCAAGCCGGGCATAGCAATTGAACAGGCGCAGGCGGAGATGAACACCATCGGTGCGCGACTCGAGAAGGAATATGCCGCCAACCGGGGGGAAGGAATCATCGTCAACGCATTCATGAACGAGGTTGTCGGTAACGTGAAACCGGCGTTGCTTACCCTGCTCGGCGCAGTTGGCCTGGTGCTCCTCATTGCCTGCGCCAACATTGCCGGGCTATTGCTGGCGCAACATGCTTCAAGGGGTAAAGAGATTGCGATCCGGGCAGCGTTGGGTGCTGGACGCAGTCGGCTGGTGCGGCAGTTCTTCATCGAGGGCTTGTTGCTTTCCTTGATGGGAACAGTACTGGGGATTGCGCTCGCCAAGTTCGGCATTGATTTGATACTGCGCCTCATACCGCCGCAATTTCCACGGTTCAGTCAAACGCAACTTGATTTGCGCGTACTCGGTTTCACGATTGCGCTTTCGCTCGTTACCTGTTTGGCATTTGGCCTCATCCCGGCGTGGCAAGCCTCAAAGCCCGATCTGCAGGGCACGCTCGAACAGGGCCGTCGCATTGCGGGTCCGGGCGCAAAGCGGCAGCGTCTTCGTCAGTTGCTGGTTGTTTTTCAGATTAGCTTAGCCGTGATGTTAGTGATTTCGGCGGGACTGCTAGTGAAGAGTTTCTGGCGATTGCAGCAGGTGGATCCCGGATTCAAACCTGACAAGGTGTTGTCCTTAACCCTGAGTCTGCCCGGGTCGAGGTACGCCGATACGAAACAAATCAATGCCTTCTATAACAAACTGATCGAAGGCATTTCAGGTCTGCAGGGCGTCGAATCGGCGGCCATTGCTTATGACCATCCGTTGCAAGCCAACTGGGTTGACGCATTCAGCATTGAAGGAAGGCCCGTGCCTCACTTGGGCGAGTGGCCATCAGCTAATTTCAATCCTGTCAGCTGGGACTACTTCCGCACTGTCGGCACTCAGATCCTCAGTGGTCGCGCATTCACTGCGCAAGACGATTCAGACCATCCCGGCGTCGCGATTGTTAACGAGGCTTTCGTACGTCGGTTTTTCCATCATGAAAAGGTACTCGGACAAAGGCTTGGGCTGAGCGCTCCTGCGAGAATCTGGAAGAATCAACGGCTAACGTCGTTCGAGATTGTCGGCATTGCGCGCGACGTAAAATCCGCTGGCTTGAATGTCGACGCCGACCCGGCGTACTACGTACCGGCCAATCAGGCACCTTTGACGGATATGACGATTTTGGTGCGGACACGAAACGATCCAACCGCGCTCACTCCGGCTCTCCGCAACGCTGTGCTCTCAATCGATCCCAATCAACCAATTGCGAATATAAGCACAATGGAAAAAATTGTGGCGGACAGCATCGCGCAACCGCGGTTAAGCATGTGGTTGATGGGTTTGTTCGGAGCGCTGGCATTACTCCTTGCGGCCGTGGGTATCTATGGTTTGCTGTCGTACGCGGTCACGCAACGTACTCAAGAGATGGGGATACGCATGGCACTCGGCGCCCGAGGGAGGGATTTGTTCAGCCTGATCTTGAAACAGGGGTTGGGGCTGGTCCTGATCGGGCAGGTGTTTGGATTGATAGGAGCTCTCGCGCTTACCCGTGTAATTCGAACTTTGCTTTTCGGAGTGACGCCCACGGATGCCACGACCTTCGTAGTTGTTTCGGCCGTGCTTGCCGGGGTCGCGTTACTAGCTTGTTATTTCCCGGCACGGCGAGCAACGAAAGTCGATCCATTGGTGGCCCTCAGGTACGAATGAGTTCATTGGCGATTGCCGATTGCCGATTGCTGATTGGCAGCGGTAGTCGCAAGTTGGAAGATTTGGTAGGACACTACGGACGATTTTGCAATGCAAATTCGGCAATCGGCAATTGGCAATCAAAAATTCCTTGGGGGAGCTGAGTGATGCAAATCGGACATGTATTGGAGTTAGCGAACGATGCAAACAAGAAAAGCCGACGGTTATCGTGAACAGAGCGTATGGGTGATCGATCCCACGCATACGACCGTGGCCTTCACCATCGACAAGTTCCTCTTGTTTAAAGTGAAGGGAGCGTTTGCCGATGTTACCGGGACCCTTCTCCTCGATGAAAAGGACGTTCGCCGCTCGTCAGTCCTGGCCACGATCAAAGGTAGGAGTATCAAAACCGGCAACAGACGGCGAGATGCACATCTGTGCTCGGCGGATTTTCTAGATGTGACTCACTACCCGGACATTCTCTTTCAAAGCTCGCAAGTAAAACCCGGGACTGATCGAGACACGATCTCAGTTGTAGGCGAGGTGACGGTCAAAGAGAAAAGCAGCGAAGTGGTGCTCAATGTTGGCGCAGTGGACCGCAGTTGCTCCCCGCAAGGAGAAGAGGTCATTTATTACACCGCGATGACAGAGCTTGATCGCTTTGATTTTGGAATCAAGTATGGACGTGGAGCGATCGGACGCAAGCTCAAGGTTGTGATTAATGTGCAGGCGCTGAAGCAGGCGTAGGTAAACCCCGGTTACGAACCCGTGCATTGAGCCGATTCAAGGAGAGGAAAATGGAAACCTTCATGCAGGACTTGCGTTACGCACAGCGGATGCTCCGTAAGAATCTCGGCTTCACGACGGTAGCGATCATAACCCTGGCGCTCGGCATTGGTGCGAACACCGCAATCTTCAGCGTCGTTAACGCCGTGCTGCTCCGTCCACTTCCGTATCGAGAACCAACACAGTTGGTACGTGTCTACAGTGAGTTTCCCACGATGCAATTGCGGAAGTTCTGGCTGTCACCTCCGGAACTGCTCGACATTCAAAAGGAAGCAAAATCATGGGAGTCGATTGGCGGCTGGGCCGCGGGTGGACAGAATGTGGGCACAAATGGTGAACCGCTGCGCGTTACTTCCGCTGCTATCACTCGCGGACTGATTGACACACTCGGGGTGCAACCGTTACAGGGCCGCAACTTCACGCCGGAAGAGGATCGTAATGGTGGACCAAATGTAGCGTTGATCTCCTATGGCCTGTGGCGACGCGCATTCGGTGGCGAAGACAACATCATCGGCAAGCAGATACAAGTCAACTCGCAGTCGACGACCGTTGTGGGTGTGATGCCGCGCGATTTTGCTTTTCCTCCAGGAAGCAACGACCCGGTCGAACTGTTGGTGCCTTTCCAATTTGATCCGGCCAATCCCGGTGGTCGTGGCTCGCATTTTTTATCAGTGATCGGCAGGCTCAAACCCGGTGTCAACATTGAGCAGGCCCGCGCGGAACTGGGAAGCCTGATGGCAGGTTGGCGTAGCGAGAACCGGGCGCAGCATCTGCTCAATCCCCAGGGTCACCCAGTCGTGTTGCTCCCCTTGCATGAAGACGTCGTTGGCGCCGCGCGGTTGGCCGTGTTGATGCTGATGGGTGCGGTTGGGTTTGTTTTGTTGATCGCCTGCGTCAACGTTGCCAACCTGCTGCTCGCGCGAGCGGAAGCCAGACATCGTGAGTTTGCTGTGCGGCTGGCGCTTGGCGCGGGTAGACGCAGGATGGTGCGGCAGTTTATTGCGGAGGGTTTAGTGCTGGTGTTGATTGCTGCTACCCTGGGCATCCTGCTGGCATTCTTTGGCCTGAAATTGCTCCTGCTCTTCGCCCCTGACAGCGTACCGCGTACCGGTGAGATTCGTGTCGACCTGCTGGTGCTCGCGTTCACACTCGCATTGTCGGGCATCGCAGTCTTTTTGTTTGGGCTCGCGCCCCTTGCGCAAATTCGCGAACGGAACTTAGCCAACTGGCTCCGAGGCGCCGGACAACGTGCCATCGGCGTTGGTGGCCAGACGTTGCGCAAGGCTTTGGTCATTACTGAGATAGCCCTCGCTGTGGTCCTGGTGATCGGGTCGGGCTTAATGATTCGCGCTTTCTGGAAACTGCAACAAGTCAATGCCGGTTTCGAACCAGGCGGGGTTTTGAGTTTCAGTGTCAATCTACCAGCGACAAACTACAAGAATCCCGATCGACTTCGATTCGCCACCAAGTTGCAACAACGTCTGGCGAGTTTGCCGGGAGTGCAATCTGCTTCGCTGGCGGGTGGTTTGCCTCCCTTGCGCCGGATAAATGCCAACGATACCGAGATCGAGGGTTATCAGCCGACGCCAGATGGTCCGGCTCAAAATGTCGATTACTGGAACGTGGTTGGAAACGACTACTTCAAGACCATGAAGATCCGCACTATCGAAGGACGCACTTTTGAGCCCGCCGATGACGGCGACAGCGCTCGGCGAGTAGTAGTCATTAACCAGGCACTGGCGCGTCGCTTCTGGCAGGGAAGTCCAATTGGTCGTCGAGTCAACCCTGGTTTCGCTGATCCCAAAGTCTGGTCCACGATTGTAGGCATCGTCGAAGACACAAAGAATGCTGGTCTGGACAAGCCGTCGGCGCCAGAGCTCTACCTGCAAGCGAATCAGGTGGCCCAGTTTGGACTGAGCACGAATATGAATTTTGTAGTGCGCACTGAAAGCGATCCCGTAGCACTGGCGGGAACTATTAGAGAAGCCGTTCGTGAAGTAGACCCGAGCCTCCCCGTCTATGGTCTTCGTCCTATGTCGGAGGTGGTGGCCAGATCGATGGTACAGCCCCGGTTTCTCTCGCTGTTGCTGGCTACGTTTGCGGGGATCGCCTTATTCCTCGCGGCCATTGGAATCTACGGCGTGATGGCTTACGCAGTGGCACAGCGAACACAGGAGATTGGTGTTCGAATGGCACTCGGAGCACAGCGTTTGCACGTCTTGCGCTTGGTGTTTGGCCAGGGCTTTGTGTTGCTGGCGGTCGGTACGGCGATCGGATTGGGCGGTGCTTTTGCGCTCACGCGTTTAATGCACAGCCTGCTCTTCGAGATTACTCCAACGGATCCTTTGACGTACTCAGCCGTGGTAGTTCTACTGGCCGTCGTTGCATTGTTTGCTTGTTATGTCCCGGCACGTCGGGCGACGAGAGTCGATCCGTTAGTGGCGTTGCGTTACGAGTAGTAGTTGGACTTTAGCTTGCCGATTTGAGCGACATCCTTCGCTGGATTACAGAACCGGGAGCGGTAGCGACCGCACTCAAGTTGGTGAATGACATCTATGAATCCATAAGGCCGCGAATGACACGGATAGGAACTGGCCAGCGGGAACGGTCTTCCGAGATGCGCTCCTCGAGTGCGGTCGCTACCGCTCCTGGTTCTGTAATGCAGCGACAAGTTAAGTGATGACGGACAAATCAAAAATCAGAAATCGGCAATAAGTTGATGGAAACTTTATTCAAAGATATTCGCTATGGAATCAGAGGACTACTAAAGCATCCGACGTTTACTTTGATTGCGATAGTCACGCTGGCCTTGGGCATTGGCGCGAACACGGCGATCTTCAGTTTGGTGCGTGGTGTGCTCTTGCGTCCACTGCCGTTCAGCGAACCGGAGCGTTTGATCGGCATCCGCGAAAGCAAGGTTGGCGAAGGCCACAGTAACCCGATGGCCTGGCGCTCATTTGCCGAGTTCCGCGACAAAGCGCAGACGCTCGAATCCATTGCCGCCTACTTGAACTGGAACCCCGACATCGAGCAGGCGGACGGCACAATGCGCGTGCAAGGCGCGCAGGTCTCTCATAGCTACTTCAAAGTTTTGGGTGTGCACCCGCTGCTTGGCAGGGACTTCATGCCGGAAGATGACAAAGTGGGGGCGCCACGCACAGCTATCCTTGGCTATGACCTCTGGCAGCAGCTTTATGGCGGCGATCAGGAGATCGTGAGCAAGTCATTACGGATTGAGGGGCAGAGTTTGACGATCATCGGCGTTATGCCGCCGATAAGTCTCGGCGGAGAGATCGGATGGCGCAGCATTTGGACGCCGCTGCGTACAAACGAGGCCCGCCAACTGAACAACGCCGGACGCTGGGTGCGGGCCAACGCGCGGTTGAAACCGGGCGTGACGATCGAACAGTCCCGAGCTGAATTGGCCACGTTGATGGAGAACATCAAGCAGGCCTATCCCGCTACGCATAGTCGTGATCATGGCGTCTATGCGACGGCGCTGAAAGATTACGTGATTGATCCGAACGCACAAAGAGCCCTGTGGCTATTGTTCTGCGCGGTCGTGCTGGTTCTGCTGATTGGTTGCGCTAACGTGGCGAACCTGTTACTGGGTCGCGCGACCGACCGTGAAAGAGAACTGGCAGTACGGGCTGCGCTGGGAGCGAAACGCGTAGCGCTCGTGCGTCAGTTGTTGACCGAGAGTCTGTTGCTGTCCGGTTGCGGCGCTACAGTTGGATGGTTGCTCGCGCAATGGTTATTGGCGGTAGTCTTGAAATTCAGCCCGGCGCAAGTCCAGCGCATGGGTGAGATCAAACTGGACGCGGGGGTGCTGGCCTTCACACTGGTGTTGAGCGTGCTGATGGGGTTGCTGTTCGGACTGGCACCGGCATTGGGCGCGACAAAGCTCAATCTGAACGAGAGCCTCAAAGATGGAGCGCGCACGGTCAACGGCGGCGGTCGGCGGAGTCTGCGGAGTGCGCTGGTCGTGTTCGAGGTCGCGCTCGCGCTGCTTTTACTGACTGGCTCGGGATTGTTGCTGAAAAGCTTTGCGAACCTGCGCACCGTCGAACTGGGTTTCAACCCCGAGCGACTGCTGACAATGAGTTTGCGGTTGCCCTCCAGTGGTTACAAAGATCCCGAGCAACGGGTGAACTACTTTCAACAGACGCTCGCAAACCTGCGGCAATTGCCCGGCGTCGAGGCGGCGGGTATCTGTTTCTCGTTGCCGATGACGGGCGATGGCGCGACCGACCCAGTCTGGATCGAAGGCCAGCCCGAGCCGCCAAAAGGCGAAGAGCCGGTTTTGCGCGGAGGCAGCGTGTCATCCGATTACTTCAAAGCGATGGGCATCCCGTTGCGGCAGGGCCGTGCTTTCACGGAAGAGGAAGTCTGGCAGTGCCGCCCCGTCATCATCGTCAATGAGGCCTTTGCTCGGCGCTTCTTTCCTGGCGAAGACCCGATCGGCAAACGCATCAAAGTGGGTGAATGGAATCCGCCGTATTCAACCATTGTCGGCGTCGTCGCCAACCACATTCAGCCGGGTGTGGACAACCGGATTTGGGAAGAGATGTTTTATCCCTACGTCAACACCGCCGACCCGCCGCTGTGGCAGATGAATTTGGTCGTGAAGACAAAGGGTGATCCTGGCAACATGACCGGTGCCATCGTGAATGAAGCGCGCAAAGCGGATCGACTGCTGCCGATTGCGAAGATCAGAACGATGGATGATCTGCGGGCGAGTGCGTTGCAGTCCGATCGGTTCAATCTCTGGCTGCTGGGTTCGTTTGCTTTGCTGGCGCTTCTGCTCGCGGCCCTCGGAATCTATGGCGTCATGACCTACACCACAGCGCAACGCACGCGCGAACTAGGCATCCGGCTGGCCTTGGGCGCGCAACCCGGCGACGTGCTGAAACTGGTAACCGTACAAGGAATGAAACTGGCATTGATCGGGGTTACGTTCGGTCTGCTGGCCTCCATCGCGCTAACGCGGTTAATGAAGAGTTTGTTGTTTGGTGTTGGCGCAACTGATCCAGTGACCTTCGTACTTGTGGCGTTGCTACTGGGTTTTGTTGGCTTTGTCGCCTGCTACATTCCTGCGCGGCGCGCGACGAAAGTCGATCCGCTGGTGGCGCTGAGATATGAATGAAAGGATTTTCGATTGCCGATTGCCAATTGCCGATGGAAGAACAATCGCAAGTCGATCGGTGCAGGGGCAGATGGAGAATGAGTAGAAAACGAGCACAGACTTTCACAGAACCGGGAGCGGTAGCGACCCACTCAACTTGGTAAACGACTCCTATGAATTCAAGAGCCGCGACCGATATTGCATAGGCGTGGCGGCTTGCCCGGATTGGGCTTACGAAATGGCGCTCCTTGAGTGCGGTCGCTACCGCTCTCGACTTGGTAAACGACTCCTATGAATTCAAGAGCCGCGACCGATATTGGATAGGCGTGGCGGCTTGCCCGGATTGGGCTTACGAAATGGCGCTCGTTGAGTGCGGTAGCGACCGCACTCAACTTGGTAAACGACTCCTATGAATTCAAGAGCCGCGACCGATATTGGATAGCGCGGCTGCGTAGCCGGTTGGCCTTACGAAATGACGCTCGTTGAGTGCGGTCGCTACCGCTCCCGGTTCAGTAATGCGGCGACAAAGGGGGGACCAGAGGGTACGACTAACGTCGAGGAGGGGCGAATATGCAAACACTATGGCAAGACCTGCGCTACGGCGCGCGCATGCTGTTGAAGAATCCAGGCATTACTCTGGTGGTGATTCTGGCGCTGGCGCTGGGAATTGGCGCCAACACGGCGATCTTCAGCGTCGTCAATGCGGTCTTACTGCGTCCCCTGCCTTTTGAACAGGCTGACCGGCTGGTGTTCTTGAATGAGACCACCAAGGTCATGGACGAGATCTCGGTCTCTTATCCGAATTTTAGTGACTGGCGCAACCAGAACCACGTCTTCGAAAAGATCGGTGTGTACAACCGCAACAGTTACAACCTCACCGGCTATGGTGATGCGGAGCGCATCCTGACGGCGCAAATGTCCGCCGATCTCTTTTCCGCGCTGCGAGTGAACGCGGCCATCGGACGGGTCTTTACGAATGAGGAAGACAAGCCCGGCGGCACGCCGGTCGTCGTCCTGAGCTACGGGTTATGGCAACGCCGGTTTGGCGGGCAGTCGAGCATCCTGAATCAAGCTCTGACCTTCAACGGCAAAAGCTATACGGTGATTGGCGTGATGCCGCAGGGCTTTCAATATCCGAGTCGCGTCGAGATGTGGGTTCCCGTAGGTCAACTTTCCGGGGATTCAAATTGGCAACAGCGCGGCAATCATCCGGGCTTGTACGGCGTCGCGCGTTTGAATCCCGGGGTAACACCCGAGCAAGCACAGGCGGAGATGACAAACATAGCCGCCAATCTTGAGAAGCAATATCCCGACTCGAATGGCGGCAATGGCGTGAAGATACAGCCGCTGCTCGAAGTCTTTGTGAGCGACGTCCGGCGGACCTTGTGGGTCCTGTTTGCAGCCGTGGGTTTCGTGCTTTTGATTGCCTGCGCGAACATCGCAAACCTGTTGTTGGCCCGGGCCAGCGCGCGACAAAAGGAGATGGCGATTCGCGCGGCGATGGGCGCCGGACGTTGGCGGATCGCCCGACAGTTGCTGACGGAAAGTGTGCTGCTCGCAATAGTCGGCGGCGCGCTTGGACTGCTCGTGGCGCGCTGGGGTATTCATCTAATTTTGTACATCAGTCCCAACGCAATTCCACGCTCACGGGAAATCGGTCTTGATTTGCGCGTACTCGCCTTTACAATTGGCGTCGCGTTTTTGACGGGCATTCTGTTTGGTCTGGTGCCGGCGCTTCAAGCGGGAGCAGTTGATGTTCATGAGACGTTGAAAGAGACGGGCCGCGGCACGACCGGACGACATTGGCTGCGCAGCTCGCTGGTAGTCGTAGAAGTTGCGACGACGCTGGTGCTGCTGATTGGCGCGGGACTAATGATTCGCAGCTTCTACCGGCTGCAAAAGGTCGACCCGGGTTTTTCTTACGCACGTCTCACCAGCTTTGCTGTCACGATACCGCAAAAGAAATACCCAACCATCGAGCAACGGGAAGCATTCTTCAAGAGGCTGTTGGAAAACACTCGGAGCTTGCCCGGTGTTGAAGGAACTGCCGCCGCTTCCGGGTTGCCGCTTGGCAACAACGGTTGGCAAACGTCATTTACCGTGGAAGGCCAACCCGCTCCGCCGCGCAATCAGATACCTCTGATGGAAGCATGTCTGGTTACGCCGGATTACTTTCGCGTGATGAACATCCCCTTAAAGCGAGGTCGTTACTTTGATGAGCACGACGATCGATCATTTTTGGCAGGAAAGGATCTCAGTAAACTCGACGAAGACCAGCGAACGATGGCTGGAGTCAACTCAATCATCATTGATGAAGAGTTTGCGCGCCGGCATTGGCCCAATGAAGACGCCGTTGGCAAGCGAATCAGACTTGGTTTTGGCAAAGACCCTAAAGCGCCTGTACTTACCGTGCTGGGGGTGGTGGGCCGAGTAAAGATGGAAGGACTCAGTCAGGATTCAAATCGTGTCCAGGGATATTTTTCGTTTGCGCAGATGCCGTTTAGCGGCATGACTGTGATTACCAAGGCTTCCGCTGATCCAAGTCAGTTAGTCCCGGCCCTGCGCCAGCAGGTGACCGCCATCGATCCGGATCAACCAATCTACAACATTCGCACGATGGACGAGATTCGCTCGGAGTCCGTTGCGCCCGAACGGTTGAACCTGACCTTGCTCAGCATCTTCGCAGGCATCGCTTTGGTGTTGGCCATTGTCGGTATTTACGGCGTGATGTCGTACACAGTCACGCAGCGCACGCACGAGATTGGTATCCGGATGGCCATAGGCGCGCAACCGCGAGACGTTTTCAGATTGGTTATTGGGCAGGGAATGATGCTGGCGTTGATCGGCGTGGCTTTCGGTTTGGTGGGCGCATTCGGTCTCACGCGTCTAATGACAACCATGCTGTTCGGCGTCACTGCAACGGATCCGACCACCTTTGCGGGCATCGCGGTTCTGCTCACCGGCGTAGCACTGGTTGCTTGTTACGTGCCCGGACGGAGAGCTACGAAGGTGGATCCGGTAGTTTCACTGAGATACGAGTGAATTGATTGCCGATTGCCGATTGCCGATTGGCGATTTGAGGAAGACCGATGTTGCGGGGAAGGGCACTCAAAGCAATCCGCAATCGGAAATAACACGATGGAAACACTCCTAAGAGACATATCCTATGGCCTGCGGATGCTAATGAAGAAGCCGGGCTTCACGTTGATTGCCGTCATGACGTTGGCCCTCGGCATCGGTGCCAGTACTGCAATCTTTACCGTTGTTGATGCGGCTTTGCTGCGCGGCCTTCCCTACAAATCGCCCGAGCGCCTTTATCACCTTTGGGAAAGCAGGCCGCAGAAGGAGTTTGGCCAGCGTGAATTCTCTTATCCCGATTATCAGGACTATCAAAACAATCAGGTTTGTGAAGGGATCGCAGCCTACACCGGAGGCGGCGCGATCATGACTGGTCGCGGTGAACCGGAACGCGTTTCTGCTCCAGCCGCGTCGGCCAATTTCTTTTCGCTGCTCGGTATCGAGCCGGTGATCGGACGCACCTTTCAGCCCGGCGAAGACAGGCCCGGCGCGCCACGAGTAACCGTCTTGACTTATGGTATGTGGCAACGCACGTTTGGCGGCGATAAAGGGATCATTGGCCAGTCACTCACGCTCAACGGTGATAGTTACACCATTGTCGGTGTGCTGCCCGCGAGTTTTCAGTTTGCACTCCGGCCCGCGGACCTCTGGCGGACTTATCAACCAACAGATGCACAACTGACGCGGCGCTTCATGCATGGCACCAATCTCATTGGACGACTCAAGCAAGGTGTGAACCTCCAGCAAGCCCAAACAGAATTGAGCGTCATTGCCAGCCGCATCGAGCAGGAATACAACGAATCGCACGCAGGCACTGGCCTCAAGCTTGTTCCGTTGCAAGAACAAGTCATTGGGCAAGTCAAACCGATATTGCTGGTCTTGCTGGCCGCAGTCGGATTCGTTCTGCTGATTGCCTGCGCGAACGTCGCCAGTCTGCTTCTTACTAGAGCCCTGTCGAGGCAGAAGGAAGTTGGCATCCGCTCCGCGCTTGGCGCGAGCCGCTGGCGCGTGATCAGACAACTCCTGACAGAATCGGTATTGCTCTCCTTACTGGGGGGTGCGGCAGGCTTGCTGGTTGCTTACTGGGGCGTGGCTGCTCTGATTGCGGCGTTGCCGGAAAGCCAGCTCAACGCAATGCCATTCCTCAAATCACTGCACATTGACGGGAGCATTCTCGCATTCTCTTTCGGGCTTTCACTGCTGACAGGGATCATATTCGGCTTGGCGCCCGCGCTGCAGTCTTCGCGCCTGGATCTGAACGAAGTTCTCAAGGAAGGAGGTAGAAGAAGCGCTGTAGGCGTGGGTCACCGTCTTCGGAGCGCTTTAGTGGTAATAGAAATTGGGCTGGCTGTTGTGTTGCTTGTGGGCGCAGGGCTGATGATGAAAAGTCTTATGCGTTTACTGCAGGCAAACCTGGGATTCAATCCACAAAACATTCTCACGATGACTGTCGTTTTGCCGGCGGGTAAATACAGTGAGGCCAACCAGCAGGTGAGTTTTCACGACCAACTGAGAGAGCGTCTGCAATCACTTCCTGGTGTCACCGGCGTCGGCACCGTAGACAATTTACCTCTGCAAAGTGGAAACACAACGCGCTTCTACGTTGAAGGCGATCCTATTCCGTCACCTGGACATGAGATCGAAGCTAACTTCCGAGTTGTCGACGAGACCTATTTTCAAACGCTCGGTGTTCCGATCATAGCCGGCCGAATGTTCGATGAACGTGACAAAGCCGACGGTCAAGGCGTCGTCATCATCGGCAAGAGCGTGGCCGATCGAGTTTTTGCCGGGCGCAATCCGATAGGACGCAAAGTAGCGTACAGCTCCATACAGGGACCGCCGGACCTCATTGTCGGCGTGGTTGGTGATGTGAAGATCGGCGGACTGGATGAGGCGATCAGACCGGTTCTCTATTACCCCTACCGGCAAAGCCCAGCGAACGTAACAAGTCTCGTCGTTCGCACGAGCGCAGACCCCGCGGCCTTGACCGATGCAATTCGCAACGAAACCCGTATGCTGGAACCGGACGTAGCAATTTTCAACGTTCGCGCGATGGAGGAGCTGGTTAGTACCTCGCCCGCGGCATTCATCCGGCGCTTCCCGGCATTACTAATTAGTATCTTCGCCGCAGTTGCCCTGTTGCTTGCATCCATCGGCATCTATGGAGTCGTTTCATTCTCGGTTAGCCAACAGACACATTACATCGGAATACGAATGGCCCTGGGCGCACAAGCTTCAGACATCTTGAAGCTGGTGCTCAAACAAGGACTCACGCTCGCCTTGTTGGGTGTAGCGGTTGGCGTAGTGGCAGCACTTGCTCTGATGCGGTTGTTGCGCAGTCTGCTTTATGAAGTCCAGACCACCGATGCAGCAACCTTTGCGCTTGTTGTCGGCACGCTGTTTGGGGTGGCGTTGTTAGCTTGTTACCTGCCGGCGCGGCGTGCAACGAAAGTAGATCCGCTGGTGGCGCTGCGTTACGAATGAAAGGATTTTTGATTTCCGATTGCCGATTGCCGCGAAGGCCTGGTCGACAGCGAAATTCCCAACTGGAAATCAAACAAAGGAAATTAGCAAATCGCAGAATCTCAAATCGGAATAGCATCATGGAAACTTTACTCAAAGACATTCGCTACGGGGTTAGAAACCTTTTGAAGCGTCCCGGCTTCACAGCAATTGCCGTGATCACACTCGCGCTGGGTATCGGTGCGAA
>Ga0070708_100000491_pt1 | contig 29895 bp, 29 predicted proteins | sample KBSK5503metaG_FD_65469 | JGI IMG/M metagenome (GOLD analysis project Ga0070708, IMG submission 65469) | Corn, switchgrass and miscanthus rhizosphere microbial communities from Kellogg Biological Station, Michigan, USA - KBS K5-50-3 metaG | ecosystem: Host-associated > Plants > Roots >... | reverse complement strand
CGCCGGTACGTCTCGGCGTCCTGGATGAGCTCGATCCGGCCGAACCGGCCGCGGAAGTAGGCCAGCGGCGAGCCCTCGCCGGCGCTGGCCCGCACGACGTTGGCGAGCAGGACACGGTGAGATCCACCCTGTACTTCCTGCGCGATCCGGCCGATAACCTGCCGGAAAGCTCCAGCATCCAGTGGCTGCTCATCGACTCGCTGGCCAGCCATCTCAAGGGTGCTCCGCTGTCATCGACTACCTCGTGCCGCTCTGGTTCAGTCTGGCATCCTTCCCTGGCCAGGCCCCGGCTCGTTCCGTTCAGCGATAAGGCCAGCTGAGGCCGGCGGCTAGAGCGGTGCCTTATTCCGCACGCCGGGAACGGCCTTGACCCCCGCCGCGCGGACGCCGATCGTGTTTTCGTGGCCATCCGGATCATCGACGCACTCGAGCTACGTGACGGCGAGCGGATCCTGGTCCGTCCTATCCGGCTCGCCGACGGTGACCAGCTCGCGGGGCTGCACGCGCGGCTGTCGCCGGACAGCATCTACCGGCGTTACTTCGGCTTCAAGTCCGTGCTGAGCCCGGCCGAGATCCTGCGGTTCACCGGCATCGCCGAGGAATGGCGGTTCGCTCTGGTCGGTGTCCGGGGCACCGGGCAGCTGGCCGGGGTCGCCAGATACGAAGGCCAGGCCGGGCGCACCGACGCGGAGATCGCCTTGATCGTAGACGACGCGCTACACCACCTAGGGCTGGGCACCCGGCTGCTGCAGCGCCTGGTGGACGTCGCGGTGATGAGCGGCATGACATCGCTGACGGCCGTGGTGCTGGCCTCGAACATGCCGATGCTCCACCTGCTCCAGGCCCTGCACCTCCCGTCGACCTCCGCCCGGGACTCCGGCAGCATCGAGGTGAGGTTGCAGCTGGCCGGGCTCGAGCTGCCCGCGGACAGGTCACGCGTCGCCGCCTCCCATGCGGCCGAGGCGGCCGCCATCCGCGCCGGACTCGCGTCCTGACGCACCAGCCCGGAAAGCCGGCCCGCCACCCCCTTGACCGGAAATGGGTTCAGCGGAAATGGGGCTGGCGCATCTGGGCCAGGCTTTCCTGCTTGTGCACCCGCTCGTCGTGGCCGATCTGCCTGAACAGGTCGGCCAGCGACTCGAAGCTGCCGTAGTCGGCCTCGAACGCCGAAGTAAACGGCTGCTTTTCCCATTCCGCGTGCTCAGTGACAAGCGTCATGTACTCGTGCTCGGCATGATCTTCGAAGTCGGCGTTGAGCGAAAAGGACCAGGCCGGGTGGAGCACGTACAGAAGCCAGGACACCTGGTAGTAGACGAATGCGATGGCCTGCGGGATCCAGCTCCCCCTAGCGGCAGTAGACCTCTACTGAGCCCAGGCCATCGAACTCGGCGGCGATGGCGGCACCAGGCTCGAGCGGAACCGGCGCGGTGAGGCCTCCGGACAGGACAAGCAACCCGGCGCGCAGGCTCTTGCCCTGTGCGCCGAGGCGATTGGCCAGCCAGGCCACCGCGGCCGCCGGATGACCCGAGACCGCGGCCCCGGCGGCCGTGGCCACTACCTCACCGCCGGCTCTCAGCACGCAGCCGAGCAAGCGGAGATCAACCAGCTCATCGGGCCGCCGAGCCTGCGGACCGAGTACGATCCGCCCGCCGCTGGCGTTGTCGGCAATGACATCCGGCAGGGTGAAGCGGAAGTCGTGGTACCTGGAGTCGAGTATGTCCACCGCGGCGAAGACGGCTTCGGTAGCGGCCAGCACGCTGGTCACCGTGGCGGGTACGGTAACGTCGCGGCCAAGCAGGAACGCGATTTCCGGCTCCGCGCGAGGGTGGATCAGGCTGCTCCGGTCCACCGGCCCGCCGTACTCGATGATCATGCCGCTGGTTATCCAGCCGTAGAGCGGCTCGGCCACGTTCATGGCTTCTTGCTTGGCCCGGCTGGTCAGGCCGAGCTTGGCTCCGGTCAGCTGCTCGCCCGCGTCCAGCTTGGACTGCACGAATGCCCACTGCGCCGCATAGGCCGTGTCGATGTCGATGTCGGGATGGCGGTCGGAGAACGGCGAGATCGCCGTGCGCGCTTCCTCGGCCGCAATGAGCTGGGACGCCATGTCCTTGGCCTCAATCACGTCAGGCTCCCTCCGCCGGAGAACCGTGCTGTCACGGTGCCGAGGTAGGCGAATTCAGCGCGGAACACGTCGCCGGGCGTCACGCTGATCATGCGGTGGACCGCTCCCGGCAGGATGACATCACCCGCGTGCAGCGACGCGCCGAAGGACGCGAGCTTGTTCGCCAGCCAGGCGACGCACCGGGCGGGGTTGCCGAGGACGGCCGCGCCCGCGCCGGTATCGACCAGTTCGCCGTGCCTGGTCACCATCACCCCGACGAGCCGCAGGTCAATGTCGGTCACCTTGCGCAGGTTGCCCCCCACGACCAGCAGGCCGGACGACGCGTTGTCGGCGACCGTGTCCACGAGCTTGATCTGCCAGTCCGCCACCCTGCTGTCCACGATCTCCACCGCGGGAAGCGCACCGGCGATGGCCGTCAGGGCGCGCGCCGCGGTGACACCGGGACCGGCCAGGTCCTGCTCCATGACAAAGGCCAGTTCCGCCTCTACCCGCGGTTGCAGCAGACGATCAAGTGCCACCTCATCGCCGTCCTCCACGAACATGTGGTCGAGCAGAACTCCGTAGTCGGGCTCTGTGACGCCCAGAAGCTCCTGCATGGGGAGCGAGGTCAGGCCCACCTTGCGGCCGCAGACCCGGGCACCTTGCGCGATATGCCGGTCGATGTTCAGTGACTGAATGGCGTACGCGTCATCAATTTCGAGGCCGGGATGACGCTTGGTCAGCGGCTCAACCGGCACACCGGTCTGTTCTGCCTGCCACAGGTCATCGGCCAGTTCGGAGAGAACTTGTTCACTTCGCACCCCATATACCTGTCACGCGCGGGCGAGCGTCACAACGAAGGTTCCGCCGTGCGGAACCTAACCGGGACCGGGTACGGCAGGGCGGCAGGGCGGCAGGGCGGCATCAGGTGTGAATGTAATCCCCTGGCCCGTCACAAAGGACGTGGTATTTCCTGCTTCCGGTCGGCGGCGGGTCCACCATCGGCCCGGAGTTCTCGGCGGACCAAATCGCCCAGTCCTCCCACCAGGAGCCGTCATGCCGGGTCGCGTGCTCGCGCCATTCGTCCGCCGACTCGGGATGGTTCTCTCCCACCAGGTACCACCCCTTGGGGCCCGGCGGGTTGACGATGCCGGCAATATGGCCGCCGCTGCTCAGCACATAGCGGACCGGGCCGGACAGCAGCCTGGTCGTGGCGTAGGCGGACTTCCAGGGAACGATGTGGTCGTTCTCAGCACCGACGATGTACGTGGGACGCTTAACATCGCTCAGCTTCACAACCTTGCCCCCGATCTCCAGCCGCTCCTGGGCGAGGCGGTTTTCCACGTAAAAATTGCGCAGGTAGAACGAATGCATGGCTGCGGGCATGCGGGTGCTGTCGGCATTCCAGGCCAGTATGTCGAAGACCGGAGGGTCCTGACCCATCAGCCAGTTGGACACGACATAGCTGAAGATCAGGTCGTTGGCTCGCAGGATGTCGAAGGTCCCGGCCATGGTCTCCCCGGCCAGATGGCCCTCCTTGGCCATCTTCCGCTCGAGCCGCTTGACCGCTTCGGAGTCGGTGAACGCCTCGAGAACACCGGGCTCGGAGTAGTCGAGGAGCGTATTGAGCAGGGTGAGATTGCCGATTCCATCCTGGCCGGTGGTGCTGAGATAGGCGTCGGTTATCGCGGTGAGCGCCCCTCCCATGCACAATCCGACTATGTCCACGATGTCCGTCTTGGTGATCTGCTGGATCACTTCAAGCGCCTGCCTGGGCCCGTGGATGAGATAGTCATCCATCGTGACGCTGGACATATCGGCCGAAGGGTTTCGGTAGCTGATCGCGAATACGGTCCGCTCGTGCTGGACCGCCCACTCGATGAAGCTTCGCCGCGGGGCGAGGTCCATGACGTAGTACTTGTTGATCCACGGCGGGCTGCAGAGCAGCGGGGCCGAGTGGACCTGCGGCGTCTGCGCCGAGTATTGCAGCAGTTCCATCAGGTCGTTGCGGTAGACGACCTTGGCGGGCGTGGCCGCGAGGTTCTTTCCGATGGTGAATTTGCTCGTGTCAACCTGCCGGGGACGGCCGTTGTTGTCGAGCAGGTCCGCCATGAAGTTGCGTGCGCCCTTAGCCAGGCTCACGCCGCCGGTTTCGACGGCGCGTCTAAGCGCGGCGGGGTTGGTCAGCAAGAAATTGGTCGGGGCGAGTGCGTCCATCATCAGCCCGGTCAGCAGGCGTGCTTTCGTCTCCTGGATGCGCTCGAGCCTGGCCGCGGTGACCAGTTCGTCCACGAACTCGGCGAACGCCTGGTGGTACATCCGCAGCGCGTAGAAAGCAGGGTTCTCCGACCAGGTACGGTCGGCGAAGCGGCGGTCCTTCGGGTTGAGCGGCACGGGCGGCGTGGCCGCGGTTCCCATCCAGCTCGACAGCGCGACCGGGGGTATTTCCGCGAGGCGCAGCGCGTAGCGGAGCCACGCCTGGCTCACGGCGGCCGGGTTTTCCATCGCCCCGCGGAGTACCGTGGCGAGTGACCGGCCCAGCCCTGCGACGTCCGGGTCAGCCAGGAAGTCGATTTCGGGGGCTAGCACCGAGGCGGCATGCTCGGCTTGCTCTCCCGGTGTCTCAATCGTCATGCCACTCCTGTAAGTAGTACCCTGGTTTTCCCGTGCGTGCCTGCAATCAGGACCGTCGCCCTGCTGGTCAATTCGGGACTGCGCGCCAGACGAAGACCCCTTCGGACGCCCGCACCCGCTCGGCTTGACCGCGTGCTTCCAGATAGGCGAGGTAGGCGAGAATCTCGGCCATGACGAAGTGCAGCTGCGCGCCCTTGAGCGGCTTCGGGTACAACTCGCTCGCAAGCTCGGTCACCGTGCGGCGGCCGGACTCGATCGAGGCCAGCACCCGCCCCAGACGGCGGCGCTTACCCTCGGCGATGCTCGCGGCGCGCGCCGCGCCGTCCGTGAACGTTTCGCCGTGCCCGGGCAGCACGAGCGCCGGCTCGAGCAGCTCGACCAGCCGCAATGACTCGAGATAAGAGCCCATAGGATCACGCTCAAAACCGCGTTCGAAGGTAACGGGCGGTGAGATCGACTTCAGTAGGTGATCACCGGAACACAGCAGGCGGTCCTCGGCTGACCAGATGCAGATGTGACCGGGGGAATGACCTGGGGTGTGCAGGATCTCCCAGGATCGGCCGCCCGCGTCGAATTTCTCGCCGCCGTGTACCCGTGTCGTCGGCTGTCCGATAGACGGCATGACGGGTATCCAGTCGCGCAGGCCCGTCGCCGCCGCGGTCAGCGTGTCTCCCAAGAGGCCGTGATCAGCGAGCATGAGGGTCCGGCGGTCAACCGCGCTGTCGGGATGGGTGTACTTGGCCCGGTCGAGGTCGGTCTGGGCGTGCATCCACAGGTTCGCCCCGCTGCGTCGGACCACCTCGCCGGCGATCCCGTAGTGATCGATGTGCGCATGCGTGATGATCAGCCGGCCGAGGTCGTCGAACGTGCGGCCGCATTTGGCCAGTGCGTCGCCGACCGCCCCCGTGCCATCGTCAGCTTCGCCCGTGCTGAGCGGCACGTCAGCATAGATGCCGCAGTCGATGAGCGTGTCGCCGGCCGGGTCGGTGAACAGGTAGGCGTTGATGCTCGGAATCCGGTGAATACCGAGAGGCAGCGCGAGGAGGAAGACCCCCTCGGCAACCTCGACTGGCGTCATGAAGCCCAACCTGGCCAATGGCACGGGTCCTGGCAAACGGCCTTCCGCTGAGCGGGCGGACCACACCGAACGGCCGGGCGTCCCGTTCCGCCGCAAGGAAACCGGAAGATCTTAGGGCCGAACGACCGTGGTGCGCGTGCGCGCCGTCCCACTGAGCAAGAACGCCGCAGACACGGACCGGGTGCGTGCGCGACCGTTCAGGGGCGCCCGCGATGGCAGCGTGAAAGGCGGAACGATGGATACGGACACCCTGTCTGACCAGCCGGTAAGCCCCTACGTGATTCACGGGGTGACCGGGCTGCGGGAGCGCGCAGGCTCATCGCTCGGGACGAGCAGGTGGATCACCGTGGACCAGGAAATGGTGACCACCTTTGCCGACCTCACCGGTGACAGGCAATGGATTCATGTCGACCCGGAGCGGGCCAGGCAGGGACCATTCGGGGCGACAGTCGCGCACGGATTCTTTACCCTAGGCCTGTCGACTGGCCTGCTCTGGGACATTTTCACCGTCGAGGACGTCGGCATGATCCTCAATTACGGGCTTAACCGGGTCCGGTTTCCCGCGCCCCTGCCCGTAGGCTCTCGCATCCGCCTGCACGCGTCTCTGGCTGAAGTACGCGAGATAGCCGACGGGGTCCAGGTCGTCTACCACCTCGAGTATGAGATCGAGGGCAAAGAAAAGCCCTGCTGTGTAGCCGATCTCGTCTTCCGTTATTACATCTAGTCCGGCGTGACCGGGAGGGTCCCGCTGGGTGGAAGGTCGCTGTTCGCCGAGCGCAGCCAGGTATTACTCCAGGAAATCAGGACCAGGTGACGGCCACTTCGGGCGACAGTAGCCGTAGGCGTGATCGGATCGCGCTACTTCCCCGGGAACTAGGAGAGTCGGTCATGGCACCCACCCGCGCCAGGCGGAAAACGGGCAGCACAGGCGAGCCGGTGGAGAGCCGCGACAAGCAGCTGCTGCTGCGGATCTTCGAGACGATGGTGATGACGCGCGCCGTCGAGGACCGGATGGTAAGCATGTACCGGTCCGGTGACTTGCTGGGATCCCTGTACACCGGGCACTGGCATGAAGCCATCTCGGTCGGCACCGCGTCCGCGCTTCGCCAGGATGACTTCCTCGCACCTATCCACCGTGATCTCGGTGCCCACCTGTGGCGCGGGTTGGACCCGGCCCAGGTCATGGCCAGCTTCATGGGCAAGGCCACCTCGCCCACCCGCGGGCGCGACGGCACGCTGCACTACGGCCGGCTTGACCTGAACATCTACAACCTGCCGAGTCACATCCCGGACAACTACCCGGTGGCCATCGGGGCCGCCTTCGCGTTCCAGTACAGGTCAGAAGATCGCGTGTCGCTGGCCTACTGCGGCGACGGGTCGACCTCAGAGGGCAATTTCCATGAGTCGCTCAATATCGCCGCCGTCATGAAGCTGCCGGCCATCTTTATCGTCGAGAACAATCAGTACGCCTATTCCACGCCGGTGCGCCTGCAGTCCGCGGTTAAGGAGTACGCCGTAAAGGCGCAAGCCTACGGAATGCCGGGCGTCACCGTCGACGGCACCGACGTGCTGGCGGTTTATGACGCCACGAGCGAGGCTGTGGTGCGGGCACGGGCGGGCGAGGGTCCTTCGCTCATCGAGGGCGTGACCATGCGGATGCACGGCCATGCGGAGCACGACCCGGCCGACTACGTGCCGCGGGAGATGCTGGAGGAATGGCAGAAACGCGACCCGGTGGTGCTGTTCGAGAACGTCTTGCTCGAACACGGCATTCTTGACGAGGAAATAGTAAGTAAAATGCGCGAGGCCGCGCGCCAGAAAGCCATCGAGGCGCGCAAGAAGGCGCTCGCGGATCCCCTTCCCGACCCGGCGACCGTGGAGGAGGGTGTATATGCAGACTGACAACGGTCAGGTGACCTACCTCGATGCCATCGGGCAGGCCCTGATGAGCGAGATGGAGGCCGATCCGGACGTTTTCATCATCGGTGAGGACGTTGGCCAGTTCGGCGGTGCCTTCAAAGTCACCAAGGGATTTCTGGACAAGTTCGGGCCCCGCCGCGTCGTGGACACGCCCATGGCGGAGTCCGGGTTCACGGGCCTAGCGGCGGGTGCGGCGCTGCTGGGACTGCGGCCGGTGGTGGAGTATCAGTTCGCCGACTTCATCTCGGCCGCGTTCGACCAGATCGTCAACGTTATGGCCCGGCATCATTACCGGACGGGTGATCCGATGCCGGTGACGCTCCGGGCGCCGTTCGGTGCGCGGCTGCGCGCCGGGCCGACGCATTCCCAGAGTGTCGAATCGTATTTCGCTCATGTGCCCGGCCTGAAGATCGTGATACCGGGAACCCCGGAGGACGCCGCCGGCCTGCTGATCAGCTCGATCAGGGACAATAACCCGGTCCTCTTCCTGGAGAGCAAGTACCTCTATCGCCGGCTGCGGACATCAGCCCCGTTGTCGCTGGAACCCATGCCGCTCGGGCAGGCCAAGGTTGTCCGCGAAGGCAGCCAGGTCAGCGTCATCACCTACGGGGCATATGTGTCCGAGTGCCTGGATGTCGCGGCCGAGCTGGGTAAGGAGGGCATCTCGGCCGAAGTGGTCGATGTACGGACGCTGGTTCCGCTTGACGTGGAGACCATCGTGGCGTCGGTGAAAAAGACCTCGCGCGCCGTCGTCGTGCACGAGGCCGCACGACGGCTCGGCTACGGCGCCGAGATCGCCGCGGTCATCCAGGAGGAGTGTTTCTGGTGGCTCGACCAGCCGGTCCTCCGGGTTGCCGCCAGGAACACCCCCACGCCGACCAGCCCGCCGCTCGAGGACGCGGTCGTGCCTCAGGCAGCCCAGATCGCTGAGACCGTGCGGAAGGTGGCAACGGCATGACCGACCATGACGTGATCGTGCTCGGCGGCGGCCCGGGCGGCTACGCGGCCGCGCTGTACGGCGCCTCGGCCGGCCTCAACGTGGCCCTCGTCGAGGACAACAAGGTCGGCGGCACCTGCCTGCACCGCGGGTGTATCCCGGCCAAGGCGCTGCTCCAGGCGGCTGAGGTATTCCGCACCGTCGGCGATGCCGGCGATTTCGGCATCCGCCTGCCCGAGGGCGCCACCGCCACGCCCGACTGGCCGGCCCTGAACGCCAGGAAGAGCCGTGTGATCGGGCAGCTCCACGCGGGCCTGTCCGGCCTGCTGCGCAGGCGCAAGGTCACCGTCATCGAAGGTCACGGCAGGCTCACCGCGGACGGTGCCGTCGAGGTCGACGGCCAGACCGCCAGCGCCGGGGCGGTGATCATCTGCACCGGCTCGGCGCCGCGCTCCCTGCCCGGGCTGGAGATCGACGGGGACCGCGTGATCAGCTCCGACCACGCGACCAACAGCACGGACGCGTCCCTGCCCGAACGGATCGCGGTCATCGGCGGGGGAGTCATCGGATCCGAGTTCGCCTCGGTCTTCACCGATCTCGGGGTCTCCACGACGCTGCTGGAAGCCTTGCCGGACAGCGTGCTGCCCGTCGGACCAGACCGTGATGTCGCTAATGTCCTGGCCAAGGCGCTCAAGCGGCGGGGCACGGACCTGCACGGCGGGGCCCGGGTCAGTCCCCTCGAGCGGACCGACGGCGGGCTCCTGGTCTCGTTCGAGACCAAGGCGGGCGCGGACAAGATCGAGGTAGATAAGGTCCTGGTGGCCATCGGCCGCCGGCCGGTGACGGAGGACGCGGGGTTGGCCGCCGCGGGTGTCAACGTCTCCGATCGCGGCTTCATCGACATCAACCCGCTCACCATGGCCACCTCACGGGAGAACATCTACGCGATCGGCGACTGCGTCAACACCCCCGGGCTCGCTCACGTCGCCTACGCCGAGGCGATCGTCGCCATCCACACGATCCTCGGCGAGCGCGCGGTGCCCGTCGACTACGACAAGGTGCCGTGGGTCGTCTATACCCACCCCGAGGTGGCGTGGAGCGGCCTGACGGAGGCCGAGGCCCGGGCGGCGGGCCGGGACATCGAAGTACACAAGCACATGTTCGCGGGCAACGGCCGGGCGATGATCATCGGCGACACCGATGGCATGGTCAAGGTGGTGGCGGAGAAGGGCGGCCCGATCCTGGGCGTCCACCTGGTCGGGCCGTGGGCGAGCGAGCTTCTGGCCGAGACGTACCTCGCGGTCAACTGGGAGGCCCTGCCCTCCGAGGTCGGCGCCTTCATCCATCCGCATCCCAGCCTGTCCTAGGCCATTGGCGAGACGATGATCACCTTTACCGGCCGATCGCTGCACGGCTGAGCCCTAGGAGACATGTGATGAGCGCTTACGTTTACGAGGTCACGATGCCGAAACTGGGCGAGACCGTGACAGAGGGCCTTGTCTCCCAGTGGCTGAAGCAGGTCGGCGACACCGTCGCCTTCGACGACCCGCTCTTCGAGGTGTCGACCGACAAGGTGGATTCCGAGGTACCGAGCCCCTACGACGGTGTTCTGCTCGAGATCCTGGTGAACGAAGGCGAGACAGTTCCGGTGGGAACCGCGATCGCCCGGATCGGCGAGCCAGGCGCGCAATCCGCGTCGTCGTCCGCTCCGCCCGCGGGCGCGGCCGCGCAGGTGCCGGAGACGGACGAGCCCGCGACCGATCTGGCCGCAGTCACCACCCCGCCAGCCGGCAATGGCCAGCCCGGCGTGCTGCTGTCCCCGGTCGTACGGCGGATGGCGGCCGAGAAGGGCATCGACCTGGCCGCGGTACCGGGTTCCGGAGCGGGCGGCCGGATCCGCCGCGAGGACGTGGAGCAGGCGATCGCGGCGCAACCCGCCGCTGTGGCTCCGGCCAGCGTCGCAGCGGCTCCGCCGGCCACCGTCCCGGCGCCGGCTCCCGTTGTGGCCGCCCCGAAGCCGGCCGCGAGCGTGTCCCCGGGCGATGAGGTCGTCAAGCTGTCCCGGATGAGGTTGATCACCGCGGACCTGATGGTCAGGTCGCTGAAGACCTCAGCGCACGTCTGGACCTCGGTCGAGGTGGACTTCGAGCACGTCGAGCAGGTCAGGCAGCGCCACAGGGAACAGTTCAAGAAGACCGAAGGCGTGTCGCTGACCTACCTTCCCTTCATCGCCCGGGCCGTGTGCGACGCACTGCGCGAGTTCCCCGCGGTGAACTGCTCGATCGACATCGAGAACCAGACGATGACCTTGCACCGTTACGTGAACCTGGGTATCGCGGTCGATCTCAGCGAGCAGGGCCTGGTGGCCCCGGTCGTGAAGAACGCTGATTCGCTCAATATCCGCGGCCTGGCCCGGAATATCGCCGCGGTCGCCGCGGGGGCACGCGCCCGGACGCTGGCTGCCGCCGACATGAGCGGCTCGACGTTCACGATCACCAATCCTGGCCCGTTCGCCAGCTACGCCTCCGCGCCGGTGATCAATCAGCCGAACGTGGCCATCCTGTCCACCGACGGAATCGCCCGGCGCCCGGTCGCGGTGGGCGACGCCATCGCCATCCACCACATGAGCATCCTGGGCTTTTCCTATGACCACCGCGCCTTCGACGGCTCGACCGCGTCCCTGTTCCTCCGGTACATCCGCGATGCCATCCAAGACCGTGGCTGGGACGCCGAGCTCTCCTGACGGCGGCGAAGGCCAGCACTCATAGTCGGGAAGCGCTGCCGACCAGTTCCTTCCTGTTCGGCGCGTGCTGCTCGGTGACTAGCGCGAAGCAGCCGGCGTGGCTGCTGGCCGCGAGTTCTCTGGACAGCCCGCGGGCGGCTATCGTCAGCACGGAACTTGCCATCTGCAGGTCGGCGCGGAGGTTGGGAACGGTGAGCTCGAGGGCCGCCACGGCCATGCCGCCCGATCCGAACACCGGCACGGCGACCTCGGAAACCCCGGCCTCGAGTTCCCATCGCGCGATCGCGACCCGGGTCAGCCTGATGCTGGCCAGGCTCTGGCGTAGCCGGTCTGGATCGGTCACCGTGTTCGGGGTATAGCATTTCAGGCCGTTGACGATGACGCGGTCGAGTATCTCGGCCGGGGAGAATGCCAGCAGCGCCTTGCCCAGGGCCGTGGCATGAGCGGGCAGCCTCGCCGTCTGGGCGAATGTGGTGACCGGGCTGTGATCGCAGCGTTTCTCGATATAGGCGACGTCTGTGCCGGTCAAGATCCCGAGCCGCGCGCCTGTCCGGGCCGCGGTGACCAGATCTTCCAGGACCCGCCGGGCTGATTCCAGGATGGCCGGCGTGTAGGATCTCCGGCCGCCTATGGCCTTGATGGGCAGGCCGATCCGGAACGTTGACTCGTCGGTGCGCTCCAGCACACCCCAGCCGGCGAGCTCGGTTACCAGCCGGTGGGCCGTCGAAACGGGCAGGCAGGTCAGCCGGGCGATTTCGGTGAGCGAGTGCTCGTTGCCGTCATGAAATGTGAGCAAGATCGCCACGATCTTGCTGGTTACCGACCAGCCAGGCTCCGCTGAGTTGCCCGCCATCGGGCCTCCTTTTTCTGGTACTCGCACGCGTCTGCGAAAAGGCGCACCTCGTCTTCTTCGGAGTTGACGTGGCCTGCGGCGTGCGCTACGAACACCGGGCGTAGGAGGTATCCGCCATGGCATGATTGTCTGACCTGCTCAAACCAGTGACAAGCGTTTCGTTCCACAGGATGGAATTCGGGGCCGATTATGTTGGTACGCGCAATTGCGCCTGGCGCGGCAATTGCGCCTAGTACTACGGCCCGGCCGCGATGGTGATCATCTCGTCGCAGGCCACCGCCAGCACATAGCTGACCTCGTTGCCGGGCCACTCACGTTGGTCACGGCGCGGTTAGGCTGGTGCCGATCCTGGTCTATTTCCGACATGATCAGATAGTGTTGGGCCAGATCGGGCAGAAGCTACTACGCAGCTCGGAGCCGGATACGGACGGATGGTCGCAGGCAGATGGGTGCAGTCCAACCCGGAGTCGGCCCCAAGTCTGTGCTCGTACGTGTCTTCACGCTCCTGGACTGCTTCAGCGCAGAGGACACGGAGCTTACGCTGGCGGAGCTGGCATTGCGGGCGGCGATCCCGAAGCCAACGGTGCACCGGCTCGCCAAGGTCCTGGTCGAACAGCAGCTGCTGAAGCGGACCGCCACCGGTTACACCTTGGGCCTCCGCCTGTTTGAGCTTGGTGAGCTCGTCAGTGATCGACGCCACCTCCGGGATGCTTCCCTGCCGTTTCTCGAGGAGCTGTTCGAGCAAACGCACGAAACTATCCACCTCGGCGTGCTCGAGGGAACTGAGGTGCTGTACTTCGTGAAGATCGTCGGGTACCACGCGTTTCCGCTGCCGACGCGGACCGGCGGGCGGTGGCCGGTCTACGCGAGCGCACTGGGCAAGGTGCTGATGGCATTCGGTACCTCGGATCCGCTGCGGTGCCTGCCCGCTTCGGGCCTGAAGCCGCTGACGCCGTACACGATCACTGATCCGGGCCGGCTACTGCGGGAACTGGCGACAGTTCGCCGGGCCGGAATAGCGATCGAAAGCCAGGAGTCCGTCCTCGGAAACGCCTGCGTGGCCGCGCCGATCTTCGACTCAGACTGCCATCCGGTAGCAGCGGTCTCCGTCAGCGGGCCGCCCATGCGGCTTCGGCCGGCGCAGCGGGCGCCACTCCTGCGCCGCACCGCGACAAAGATCACCCAGCACACAGGCGGCCGGCTACCGGACGGCTGGCGCTGATCCGGCGGCGCGCCCTGCCGTACTCAGCCGCTGAAGAACTCGCTCACGTTCCGGTTGAAGTCCTCAGTGCGCTCGATCATTGACCAGTGCCCGCAGTGGGAGAAGACGCTGAGATCGGCGTTGTCGATCAACTCCATCAGCCGCAGGGACGTCTGCACCGGGATGACCTGGTCCTCCCGGCCATGGACGATCAACGTCCTGTGCGGGAGCCGGCGGATATCGTCCTCGGGGGTGCACATAGCCTCCACCCAGCGCTGCCGCGGGGCGGGGAACATCGCGGCGAAGGACTCCTGGAAGCCGGGCTGGATGCTGCCCCGGTACCGCACCTCGGCGAGTTCGTCGTTCACGAGGTCCCTGGAGTAAGCGAATACGTCGAGTACCTTGCGCATGTTCTCGAACGACGGCTCGTAACCCCAGACGCGTTCCAGGCCCTCGGTGATGGGAAATGGGACGCCCATGCTCCCCATCAGCACCAGCTTGCCGACCCGATCGGGATGCTGGGTCGCAATGCGCAGCGCGATCGCGCCGCCAAAGCTGTTGCCGACCATGTGGGCCGTCGGCAATTCCAGCGTATCCATCAGGCCAACCACCTGGTCAGCCCAGGTCTGTACGCCGTATTCGATGTTCGCCGGCCGTTCTGAAAAGCCAAAGCCGACCATATCCGGCGCCAGCACCCGGAAGTTCTCCGCGAGGGCAGGCAGCACGAGGCGCCAGTTGGCATAGGAGGTGACTCCAGGTCCTGATCCATGGATCAGGACCACCGGATAGCCTGTGCCCGCCTCAAGATAATTGGTCTTTATGCCATTGGCGTCCGCGGTCGCGCCGATCTCCGGATTCTCGCCAGTTGTCATGCTCCGCTCCATCCAGGTGAGCACACTTGTTGGACAGTCAGGGTCGCTCGTTATGCCATCGTCCGGTTCTGGTCTCTGGTAGCGCCTGGGAGGCGAGTATCGCGCGGTAATCGCTCCGCTCATACCCGATCGCCCGGCAATAGCCGTTCAGCAGCACCGGATGGAGGCCCATCTGGTAAAGAGCCGCGATGTCCTTTGACTCGAAGATCTTGCGCTCCTCGTCGGTAAGGTCGTAGCTGCTGACGTCGAAATTTGGTGTCGCGCCGCTGCTAACCTCGCCGGCTCTCAGGTAATCGAATACGCACCTGTGCAGCTGATATAGGCTCATGACACCTCATCTTCCGGCAGTGGCCTTCAGGGCTTCCCCGGCTCCGGCGTCTCCGCAGTCTGCCACTCTCGCGAACTGAGCACCGCTCTCCTTCTGCTCAGCAGGAGAGGCGGGCGAAGCCCCGCGGGTTGAGGATCCGGCTTCGGCGACGCATCCCGGGTTGGTCATGGGTGTTAGGAGACGGGCTGGAAGCGGGAGACCCCCATGCCCGTGATCCACGGGTAGATCGGCTCGTAGCTCATGGTCTGACCCCGGGCGGGTGCGAGGGCCCCGGCGACCGCGAGCCAGCTGCGGATCTCATGCGCCCCGTTGCCGGCCAGCTCGAGTTCCTCGTCGGGCACATCCAGCACAGCGTCCATGTCGCCCCGCTCCAGCACGTCGAGGAACCACCGGTCGAACTCCTCGTCGATATCCCCCACCCGTGGCACGCCGATGAAGTGCGACAAGCCGCCCGCCCCGACCAGCGCGACCCGGTCCAGCCCGACGTAGGAACGGATGGCCTCGCCCAGCGCGACGCCGAACGCGTACCAGCGCCGCAGCGGCATCATCGGTTCCACCGCGCAGTTCTGCACGATCGGTACCAGCGGCAGCTGCAGCTGCGGGTCGAGCTCGTGGTACACGGTCATCACCCCGTGATCAAGCTCGAGCTGGTGTGAGAACGCGGGGTCGAACCCCGCGTTCAGCAGGCTCCGGGTGATGTGCCCGGCCAGGCCCGGGTGCCCGGGAATCCACGCCTTGCTGATCGGCAGCCAGGCCTCGGTCGGGCCCCAGTTGCGCTCGCCCACGCCGACGCAGATCTGCGGGAAGTTCTCCAGGAAGAAGTTGGTGAAATGCTCGTTGGACAGCACCACGCACGCCTGTACGCCGGCCCGGCGGGCATCATCGCGAATGATCTCCAGCGCCCCGAAAAACCGGTTTCGCTGCTGCTCTTCCGCCGAATCACGGGCCGCGGCCATCATCGGTGCGTGTGACGAGCAATAGGCGATCGTGATCTCCGTCATGGGCCTCTCCCTGCCACCGAACGCTGTCCGCCTGCAGTGTGGCAAAGACGCCGCCCCGTTCGGCTAGTCCCCTTCCGCCCAGTGATTACCGGGCCCCGCGCCGCCGCCGCTCAGGCCAGCCCGAGCAGCCCGGCCGCGTTGTCCCACAAGATCGCGCGGGCCTGCGCCGGGGGCAGTTCCGCGGCCGCGATGCTGGCCAACGGCTCGGCGTCGCGTAGCTCGAACGGGTGATCAGTGCCAAGCAGGACGTGGCTCGCGCCGACGTCATCGACCAGCCGCCGCAGCAGGACCGAGGAGAACACCGCGGTGTCGTAGTAGAGGCGTCCGGTATAGAAACTGGGCGGTTTGGTAGTGGTACGCGCGACGTCCTTGTTGCGCCAGCCCATGTCCATCCGGCCGCGGATGGCCGGCAGGCAGCCGCCGCCGTGGGCCAGGCACAAGGTCAGGTCGAACCGCTCCAGGACGCGGCCGAAAACCAGCCGGGCGACGGCAAGCGCGGTTTCCATCGGGTAGCCCACGAGCTGGGCCAGGTAGAAGTCGCGCTGACGGTGAGCGTCCGGGACGCCGCTTGGGTGCAGGAAGACGAAGGCGCGACGCTCCGCCAGCAGCTCCCACAGCTCTTCGTTCACCGGATCATCCAGATCACGCCCGGCACCGCGGCTGCCGATCGCGATTCCCGCCATACCCAGCTCGTCCAGGCAGCGCCGGGCCTGCGCGGCAACTCCCGGCCAGCCGAGCGGAACCGAGCCGAGGGCGACGAGCCTGCCCTGGCCGTCGGCCACGTAGGCAGCGAGTTCCTCGTTGCCGCGGGCGACTACGTCCCTGACCAGCCCGCCGTCGTCAGCGGTGGAGCAGAACAGGAACGGCGGCATGGAGACGGCGTGATGGCTGACACCGACGTCGTCCATCTCGGCCAGCCGCACGCCGACGTCATGTTGCGAGCTCGCCAGGGGCAGCGCGACCCGGTCGCCGACGCCGCTGACCCGCGAGTCGAGGCGGATTACCTCGTCGGCCGCACCAGAGACGTCCGCCAAGCCGAGGTCGTCGAGCCAGCACAGCAGCGGCATCGGCATCGCGTGCGCGTGCACGTCGACGACCGGGTCACGCTGGGATGGCTGGCCCATCAGACTTCCACTCCACCCGCAAGGCCGCCCGTGCACCGAAGCGTTCCAGATGACGGCCTACTACGTCCTGGATGTGAGCCAGGCCCTCGGCGCCGTCCGCAGTCGCTTCGAGCACGAGCAGCTCGCCCTCACTGGTCAGCTTGCATTGGCCGTCATGAACAGCGATCAGACCGGTCTCGTCAGATTGCAGTTCCGTGGTGGCCTTGTGGCTGAGGTGGCTGACGAGCTGCCTGATGAAGCGGTCCGGTGTCGGGGTGGCAACTTCCGCGCGCGCATAGAGCATGCAGCGAGCGTATGACCGCCCGACTACGCAGACGATCAGGCCTTCCACTTGATGGAATGCCGTATCGCCCGTGTGCTGCATGTCGCCGCGCGACTGGCCGGTGGCCACTGGGCGGAAGAGCCTGATCGGCCGGGGTCGCCTGAGCGCCACACTGCTGATGGCGGCGTTGGTTTACGGAGGTATCACCGTGGTCCCTGTTGCGAATGCCAAGGCATACAACAGTCTCTGGCAGTTCAAAGCCGACGCTTGGTCTTCGCTGGAGGACGCGGCCGTTGAGCTGAGCGTCACGAGCGCGGGGAAGGGCTCCCTCGAGCGAGCGGTCAATACCGCAACTGAACTGCTCGATGTCCTGGGGCCGATCGAGCGGCTCTATGCGTATCCCGGCACCCAGGAATTCTCCAAGGTGCGGCGGATGTTCGCCGCCGGGAAGTATGACCAGTTCGCCGCCATGGTGGGTGAGATCAACCGGGCCTTCGTCACCGACTCCTTCCGTACCGGCCAGGTGCGGAACCTTGGCCGCGTGGACCAGGCATCCGATCGCGACACCCATCCGGGGGAGCAGACCGGGGGAAACCGGCCCTATTTCGAGGTCCTGGTCGTCGAGGACGTGAGCGAGCAGCAGGAGCGCGCGTTGCGCGAGGAGCTACGGCGGGCGCGCCGTCCGGACGACCAGTTCGTCTTCGAGATCGTGGTGGTGCCCAGTTTCGACGAAGCGATCATGGCCGCGCGGCTGAACTTCGCGTTGCAGGCGTGCGTAGTCTGCCGCCGGTTCGTGCACAAGTCCCGGCACGACTCGTCCTTCCTCGGGCAGTTGGTAGAAAGCGCCAGACCCGATGACCTGATGGAGCGCTCGCCGGATGACCGTGCCCAGGAGCTGGCCAGGGCGCTGGCCAGGATCAGGCCCGAGCTCGATCTTTACTTGATGACCGAGAGCTCGGTCGAGGATCTGGCTGGCCGGCTCAGCCATCATTTCCGGCGCATCTTCCACAGCCGGGAGGGGGCGCTGGAGCTGCATCTGAGCATCCTGGACGGGGTGGAAGCCCGGTACCGGACGCCGTTTTTCAGCGCGCTGCGCAGCTACAGCCACCGGCCGACCGGCGTGTTCCACGCGCTGCCGATCTCGCGTGGCAAGTCCATCGTGAACTCCCACTGGATCCGGGACATGGTCGACTTCTACGGCCTGAACATCTTCATGGCCGAGACGTCGGCGACCTGCGGCGGGCTGGATTCGCTGCTCGAGCCAACCGGGCCGCTGCGGGAGGCGCAGCAGCTGGCGGCTCATACGTTCGGGTCGCGGCAGACCTACTTCGTCACCAACGGGACCTCGACGGCGAACAAGATCGTGGTGCAGGCGCTGGTCCAGCCCGGTGACATCGTCCTGGTCGACCGGAACTGCCATCAGTCGCATCACTACGGCCTGATGCTGGCCGGCGCGATGGTGACCTACCTGGAGGCCTACCCGCTGCATGAGTACTCGATGTACGGCGCGGTGCCGCTGACCGAGATCAAGCGCCAGCTGCTGGCGCTGCGCCAGGCGGGCAAGCTGGACCGGGTCAAGATGCTGCTGCTGACCAACTGCACCTTCGACGGCGTCGTCTATAACCCCGGGCGGGTAATGGAGGAGTGTCTGGCTATCAAGCCCGACTTGATCTTCCTGTGGGACGAGGCCTGGTTCGCGTTCGCCAGGTTCCACCCGGTCTACCGGCCGCGCACCGCGATGCGGGCCGCCCGCACCCTGATCGAACGGCTCCGCCTGCCGGAGTACCGGGCCCAGTACGACAAGTTCGCCGATGAGGTCGGCGCGATCGATGCCGCGGACGATGAGGTGCTGCTTGAGCGGCGGCTGCTGCCCGATCCGGCGCGGGCCCGGGTCCGGGTGTATTCGACTCAGTCGACGCATAAGACGCTGACCTCGCTGCGGCAGGGGTCGATGATCCACGTGACGGACCAGGATTTCAGCCAGAAGGTCGAGGAGACCTTCCACGAGGCGTACATGACGCACACCTCGACCTCCCCGAACTACCAGATCCTCGCGTCTTTGGACCTGGGCAGGCGGCAGGCGGCACTGGAGGGGTTCGAGCTGGTGCAGAAGCAGATCGAGAACGCGATGCGGCTGCGCGACGCGGTCGACAATCACCCGCTGCTGAGCAAGTACATGCGCTGCCTGACCACCGCGGACCTGATCCCGGCCGAGTACCGGGCCACAGGGATCAGCCAGCCGCTGCGATCAGGGCTGAAGAACATGATCAAGGCGTGGGACACCGATGAGTTCGTGCTTGATCCGTCCCGGATCACGATCTATATCGGCGCCACCGGCATCGACGGGGACGCGTTCAAGCGCAATCACCTGATGGACCGGTACGGCGTGCAGATCAACAAGACGTCACGGAACACCGTGCTGTTCATGACCACGATCGGCACGTCCCGCAGCTCGGTGGCCTACCTGGTCGAGGTGCTTGTGACCATCGCCCGGGAGCTCGACCATCAGATTATCGACATGAGCATGACCGAGCGCGCCACGCATGAGCGCGCGGTGCTGCGGCTGACCGCGCCGTCCGCGCCGCTGCCCGACTTCAGCGGCTTTCACCCCAGCTTCACCGGCGGCCACGGGCTGCCCACCCCGGAAGGGGACGTGCGGCGGGCCTTCTACCTGTCCTACAACGACACTTACTGCGAGTACCTCATGCCGGACGAGGTAGAGCAGCGGGTGGAGAACGGCCAGCAGGTCGTATCCGCGAACTTCGTCACGCCTTATCCGCCTGGCTACCCCGTGCTGGTGCCCGGCCAGGTGTTCAGCCAGGAGATCCTGTCGTTCATGCGTAGCCTGGACACCCCCGAGGTACACGGTTACCGGCCTGATCTCGGCTACCGCGTCTACATCGACAAGGCCCTGGAGATCGCCGCCGCCACCGCCATGGAGATCGCCGCCATCGAGCGCCATATTTGTAAGGAGTAGAGATGATCAGCGGGACGACCACCTTGATCGCACACGTGGGCTATCCGACCCACTCCTTCAAGTCGCCGCTTATCTACAACCCATGGTTCGAGAAGAACGGCATCGACGCTGTCGTCGTACCGATGGGCGTCAAGGCGGAGGAGTACCCGGAATTCTTCAAGTACCTGTTCAGGCTGACCAATATTCGGGGTGCCCTGATCACCATGCCGCATAAGGTCACTACCATCCGGCTCGTCGATGAAATTACGCCCACCGTGCAGATCGCCGGCGCCGCCAATGCGGTGCTGCTGCGCAGCGACGGGACGCTGCTCGGCGACCAGTTCGACGGGGCCGGATTCGTCCGCGGAGTCGAACGCAAAGGCTTCCCGCTGGCCGGCAAACGAGCGCTCGTGGTCGGCAACGGCGGAGTCGGATCTGCCATCGCCGCGTCGCTCGCCGCAGCGGGCGTCTCGGCCCTCGGCCTGTTCGATCCCGACAAGGAGGCGTCCGAGGCACTCGCGGCAAGAATCGAGGAACACTACCCGCAGATCAGGATCGACACGGGCTCGAGCGATCCGCAGGGCTACGACGTGGTCGTCAACGCCACGCCACTCGGCATGAACGACGGCGACCCGCTGCCGATGGATGTCGACCGGATCGCACCGGACACGTTCGTCGGCGAAGTCGTGATGAAGCAGGAGATCACGCCGTTCCTGCAGGCCGCCAAGGACAAAGGCTGCCCGATCCAGGTCGGTACCGACATGCTCTTCGAGCAGATCCCGGCCTACCTCGAGTTCTTCGGATTCGGTACCGCGACACCAGAGGCGCTGCGTGCCGTCGCGCAGATCAAGAACTGAAGGGAGCAGGGGCGGCCGGCCGATGTCGTGGTCAACAACGCCGTGACCGCGCGGCACGGCCTCGCGTACCAGCCGCTGGTCACCGAGGAGTCCCTGGCCGAGTGACGCCTCCAGCCTCGATGAACGAGCGGTAATGACTCTCGCCGGCGACGTCAGGGCTACCGTCTTGGCACTGCGGGGCGCCGCTCCGCAGCGGGCAGGCATCGCGATGCGGACCATGGCCTGCTCGGCACTGCCGCTGGCGATCGGAGTCGCAGCAGGGCACCCGCAATCGGGCGCGACCGCGTCGTTCGGCGGGCTTGCGGGCCTGTACGTGCCGCAGTCCCCTTATCGTTACCGCGCGCGAGTCGTGGCCGCGGTGGGAGCGGGCCTGGCGATCGCGGTCCTGATCGGCTCGACGGCAGGAAGCCGGACCTGGGTGGCCGCAATGGTCACCTGCGTGGGGGCCGGGGCGGCCTCGTTCGTCTGTCAGGCCGCGGAGCTACCGCCGCCGCGGGAAGTGATGCTGATCATGGTCCTGCTCGCGGCGACCGCTGTTCCCGCCGGGCTGGCCGGGGCCGCTCAGCGCGCCGGGCTGGCCGTCGCCGGGGCCGCACTGGCGTGGCTGGTGACGATGTCTCCGGCGCTCGGCCGGAGCCGGCGCCGTCTTCCTGAGCGCCGGGCCGTGGACGGCGCGCTGGCCGCGGTGGCGGCGCTCCTGGACGCCGTAGGAACGGGCCAGGCACCCGCGGCCCGTCATGCCGCGGTCGAGAGCGTGCGCAGGGCACGCGCGACCGTGGCCCAGGGCGGCGTGCCACCCGGGGATCCGCTAGCGCGGGCAGTAATCGCGGCCGAGGCGCTGCTGGAGGCGGCCCTGCACATCGAGGTGGAGGCACCCGGGCGGCTGCGCCCTGACTGGGGTATCGCCGTCCGCGCCCTGATCCCCGCGGTGACCGGCGGCCTGGTCCCGGCCACCACGCTGTCAGGCTCCGGCATACCGGCCGAGGCGGTCCCACTCTGGCAGGCGATCGAGGACGCACGCGCGGATCTCGGCTGCCAGGAGCCCGTCGTCACCGAGAGAGCCGCTCTGGGCGGCTGGCCCGGCATAGGGCCGCAAATCGCGGCGGCTCTGCGCAGGCATTCGGTCATCGGGCCCTCGGCCGCCCGGATCGGGATAGCGGTCGGGCTCGGGGTGGCGGCCGGCCGGGCGCTTGGCCTGGGACACGCCTACTGGATCGGCCTCACGGCGGCTGCGGTGCTGCAGGCCAGCAACCTGGTGATCACCGCGCGACGTGTGGTTCATCGCCTCGTCGGGACGGTCATCGGAGTGGGCCTGGCGTTCGCCATTCTCGGCTGGCACCCGCCCATCTGGCTCGTCGTGATCGCGGTCGCCTTCTTCCAGGGTCTGGTCGAGCTGGCGATCGCCACCAACTACGGGGTGGCGGTCGCCGGCATCACCGTCCTGGCCCTGCTCCTGTTCCACGTCGCCGCTCCGGGGGAGGCGATTACGACCACCATCGGCTCCCGTCTGCTAGACACCGGGATCGGAGCGATCCTGGCCCTGCTCCTGCGCTGGCTGCTGTGGCCGAGGGCGACGCTGCGGCGGCTGCCGAGCGCGCAGGCACTGACGCTGCAGGCGACGAGCCGGGTACTGGCCGAGGCCTGGGCGCAGCAGCCCGACCTGCAGCTGCTCGCTGACCGGCGCCGGGCCCTGCAAGGGACCCTGGCCGTGCTCCGCGCGGTACACGCCGATGCGACGGCCGACGCTGGCCTGGTGTCCCGGAGCACGGACACCGCGTGGCCAGTCTCGGCCGGAATCGAGGAGCTCGCGCGTCTTGCCCTGTCGTGGCCGGCCTACCGGCCGCGGCCTGAGCCCGCGCAGGCCGCGGGATTGCGGCACCATCTGGAGGAGCTGGCGTCGGCCATCACCGAGGCACGACCGCCCGATACGATCATTCCGGCGCTGCCCGGGCAGCCGCTCACCGAGGGCGCGACCGCAGCCCTGACCTCGGCGGTGGTGGACGCGCAGCGGATCCCGGCATCCCGCTGATTCGCTTCAACTAACTGCTGGCTTACCCGTCGACCTCCGGCCTGGGGCCCATGTTCAGGAGCCGCTGCTCAAGATCGGCCCATGTCCTGCTCCACTGCGCGAGCGGACCGAGGATATTCTCCAGCACCGCGAGCTGCTCGTCGAACGAGGACAGCTGGGTCTTCAGCGCCTCTATGCTCCGGCGCTGGGCGGCGATGCTATCGGTGATGGAAGCCAGCTGTGCCGCCGAGACAGCGCCAGGCAGCGCAAGTGTGCCGGGAGACGCCTGCCGGGTCGGGTGAGGTCCTCCAGCCTTTTCGGCGGCCGCGCGGAGCTGGCCGATGAATTCCTGGACCAAGGCGGAAACCGAACCGGACGTGCTCTGTTCATCGTCGGCCATAGGCGTAATCCTTTCGCTAATCGCACTGCCGCCGCCAGTGTTCAACGTCCACCTCCGTATCTGGACCACGGTGTGGTTGGCGGCGGGCCGCACCGGCCGCCAGCTGAGGCGCGACCGGCACGATGTAACAGCGTGCCGGCTATATGCGGCTCTATGTAACATCGCGCCGGTTAGGGACGCAATGGCAGGAACTTAAGCGGGCACCCTCGTGCCATGCTGTTTCATGATCATGGGCAGATATGGCCAAATAGCGACCAAAACTGCCCGCGATCATGATCCGGGCCCGGAATGCCTCAACCTGTAATTAAGACATAACGGGATATAGCGGGGCTTTCGGTTCGCGGCCGGGTCCTCCTCAGCTCAGGCGGCGGTCCGGCACGAACCACATCAGCGCCACCGCCGCGAACAGCGCGTAGGCGATCCAGGGGTTCACGAACGCCAGGGCGGTCGCGGCCGCGTAGACGGCCAGTGAGGCGCGCCCCTTGATGTCCCGCCCGATGGCCGCCGCCACCAGCGACGAACCGCCGTCGGCGCGGATGATCGCCTGGACGAGGATGGCGAACGCCACCGCCGACCCCAGGCACACCACCCCGTACGTGGCGGCCGGGGCCGTCCGATCGTAGTGCTCGCCGATCCACTCGGTCAGCACCGGGATGAGCGAGAGCCAGAACAGCAGGTGCAGGTTCGCCCACATCACCCCGGGCGTCACCCGCCGGGCGGCGCGCAGCAGGTGATGGTGGTTGTTCCAGTAGGTCCCCACGAACGTAAAGCTCAGGATGTAGACCAGCAGCGCAGGGACCCGCTCGCCCAGGCTGGCGAAGCGGTCGCCGACCGGCGCCTTCAGTTCGAAGGCCATGATCGTGATGATCACCGCGAGCACGCCGTCGCTGAACCCCTCCAGGCGGCCCGTCTCCGATTCGCCCGAGCTCTCGGGGGAGCGGCCGAACCCCGCCATCACGCCCCCTTCTCCTCGGCTCACCAAGATACTCACCGGCGCCGCCCGCCGGGGCGCGCAGCCCCGGCAGGCGATGGTCGGCGGCCGCGGAAACCTTGCAAGCTCTTACAGTAACTACCCAGCATTGGGACTAGAGCGGGTATTGGGTCGGGGACGCCGGACCGGATCCGTAGTGACCTGCGGCTGGCGGGCCAGTACCATCACCAGTTCCGCTGGGGTATCGGCGTCGACCGTCATCGCGAAGCCCGTGTCGTGGTGCTGGTCCCAGGCCACGTTGCCCAGGCGGGTGGCCCACCAGCGGCCGGCCTGCGACTGCCAGATGTGCCACCCCGGAAATTCCTGGGCCATGCCGTCCGCCGCGGGGACCATCACCGGAACGATCCGGCGGTGAGGCCGGAGACGATCCGGCGCTGGGCGAACAAGACGAGCAGCGCGATAGGGATGGAGATGATCACCACCGCCGCGTCGATCAGGTTGTAATAGGTCTGGTAGGGGCCCTGACCGAACACGGTGATGGCCAGCGGCGCGGTGAAGTTGTTCGGCGAGGTCAGGAACGAGACCGCGAACGGGAAGTCGTTCCAGGCCAGGATGAAGGACAAGATCCCGGCGGTGAACACACCGGGGACCGCCACCGGGACGACGACGCGGCGCAGCGTCTGCAGCCGGGTGGCGCCGTCGGTCAGCGCGGCGTCCTCCAGTTCCGAGGGGATCTGCTCGAAGAAGTTCTTCAGCAGCCACGTGGAGATGGGCAGCGTATACACCAGGTAGACGACGATCAGCGGATAGATGCTGTCCAGCGCCCCCAGGTAGCGGAGCAGCAAGAACAGCGGGCCGATCATGGCCAGCACCGGAAAGAACCCGGCCAGCAAGATGAAGGCCAGGATCGCGTTCGCGCCGCGGATCTTCAGCCGAGCCAGGGCATAGCCGGCCAGCGACGCGACCACCACCGTCACCACGGTTGTGGAGAGGGCGACGATAATGCTGTTCCGCAGCGGGGTGAGGAAGCCCTGCTGGTTGAACACGTTCGCATACGCGGCACCGGACAGGTGCGACGGGACGATCCCGTTCGCGCCGCCCACCCCCGCGGACACCTGGCTGTTGGATTCGAGCGAAGTACGCACGATCCAGTAGAACGGGAACAACGCGATCAGCACCACGATGACGACCGCGAGGTAGAACAGGGTCTCCCTGACTATCTTCCCAGTGCCGGGACGGCGGTGCGCGGTTAGCGCGATCGCGGCGGGCGCAGGGCCCGCGCCTATGGCGGCCATACGCTCACCCTCCTTAGGTTTGCGGGCGGAGTGCCCGGACATAGACGGCGGAGACCACCAACGCCAGGATGACCAGGACAAGCGACATCGCGCCGCCGACTCCGAAGTCGGTGTCAGTGATGAACGTCTGGAAGTTCAGGAACGACAGGGTCTGGGTCGAGTTACCCGGGCCGCCGGTGGTGAGGATGTAGATCACGTCGAACACGAGGAGGGCCTGCAAGGTGCGGAAGATGAGCGCCACCGACAAGGCCGGCTTGAGCATCGGCAGCGTCACCCGGCGGAACGACTGCCACCAGCTCGCACCGTCGATCTTGGCCGCCTCGTAGACGTCGTTCGGGATGACCTGGAGGCCGGCCAGCAAGATGATGGCGACGAACGGGATGTTCTTCCACGAGTCGGCTACGAAAATCGCCGTCCAGGAGCGCCAGACGCTGAAGTTGACCCAGGTCAGGCTGGACCAGGCCGGATGGATTCCGCCGAGGAAATAGTCGACGAAACCGGACCGCGGGTCGAACATCGTCTTCCATAGCATCGCACTGACCACCGTGGGCACTGCCCAGGGCACCAGCACCGCCGCCCGCAGGAAACCGCGGCCGCGGAACTTGCGGTGCAGCATCAGCGCCAGGGCGAGCCCCACCACGATGTCGAACACGATCGTCACCACGGTGAACACCAGCGTCCGCGCCAGCGCCGATACCCAGTGCGACGACTTGAAGATGGTCGTGTAATTCCGTACGCCGACCCAGTTGTGCGGCAGGTTCCCGTACGTCAGGTTGTCGAAGTGGAACGAGTTCCACACGTTGTAGATCAGCGGATACGCGGTGACCGCGAGGAGCAGGATCACCACCGGGGCTACCAGCAGGTAGCCGAGTCTTCGATCTGATCGTTCCCGAGCGTGACCGACCGGAGAAGGCAGGCGCGCCAGGCGTCGCCGGCGGGGGCGGCCCGCGTGTGCGGGCCGCCCCTTCGTCACCGTCATGGTTCCGCGGGACATCAGGCGCCCGGAGTCGCCGTCGCGTCGGTCTTGATCGTCGCGGCGTTGGACGTGAAGGCCGCCGCAGCGGAGCCCGGACCCGAGTTCGCATACACGGAGGAGAACAGGGTCTGCAGGTCGTCGGAGACCTTCAGGTAGTTCGGGTTGACTGGACGCGGCGCCGAGTAGTTGTTCAGCGTCTTGACGTCCTGGAAGTACGGCGCCGCCGAGTACAGCTGCTGGGTGTAGGCGCTGGGCAGCGACGGCGGGTCGCCGGTCGCGATCGCCCGCGCCGTCTCCACCCCGGCGCTGCACAGGTACTGGATCAGCTTCCACGCCGCCTGCGCGTGCGAGGTCTTGGCGTTGATCGCGAGCATCTCGCCGCCAAGCGCCGACCCGGGGGTGCCGCCGGGACCGGCCGGGAACGGGACATAGGCGACGTGCCCCTTGACCGCCGCGGCCATCGGCTGGGCCTCGACGAACGGGTAGTTGATGGAGAAGGCTGCGTAGCCGGAGTCGAACTCGGCCTCGACCTGGCCTTCCTGCCAGCCGGTCACCGCGGCTGGCGCGATGTGGTTGACGTAGATCGCATCGTGCAGCCACTTCAGCGCGGCTACGTTGCCGGGCGTGTTGATGCTCGCCGGGTCGAGCGTGCCGCCGAACGCCGAGTCCACGGTGAGGAACGAGGTGATGGCACCCTCGTACTTGGCCGCCTCGAACGCCAGACCTTCCTTCAGTGACTTGTCCGCCTTCATCGCGGCCTCGGCGTCGCTCACCACCTGCGCCGGACTGGTCGGCGCCGTCTTGATCAGGTCGGTGCGGTAGTACAAGCCCTCAGGATTGTCGAACCACGGCATGGCGTAGAGGGTGCCGTTGTACGTGCCGGCCTTGACCTCGTTCGCGAAGTACTGGCTGGTGTCCACGTTGAACCGGGTCAGCGGCAGCACCCAGCCTGCCTGGGCGAACTTCGCCGGGTAGGTGACGTCCGACTCGAACACGTCCGGTGTGGTCGAGCCGGCGACGAAGTCGTGCTCGAGCGTGGCCAGGTACTGCGTGGAGTCAGACGACAGCACCTGGACGGTCACCTTGATGTTCGGATTCGCGGCCTCGAAGGCGTTGATCGCCTTCTGGGTCTGCTGGCCCTCGGTGCCGAGCCCGGACTCCGCGAACACGATCGTCTGCTTGGTGCTGGCGGAAACCGGTGGGCTGCTGGAACTCGTACTGCTGCTGCTGCTGCACGCGGCGGCCGTGAGGGCCACCACGGCGACGGACAAGGCGATGGCGCCTGACCGTCTCACTCGGATGCTGGAAGCCATCTTGAGACTCCTTGTGTTCGTTATGTGACTGTTGGTATCTGACTTGGGCCGCGTTCGTGCCGGACGTGGCGCACGGTGAAGGTAAAGGTGAGGGTCCGAGATCTGGCCGGCCCCCGTTCGGTCAGCCGATCCGGGTTAATCCACTGCGGATGATCTGGGTGAGCTCCTTCTGCATGTCCGCGAGAGCCTGCTGCGGCGTCTTATTTCCTTCGAGGGCCTGGTACGCCTCGCTGGAGATCACCAGACTTGCCTGGTCGTAGTTGGTGATCGCCGGACGGGGCTGCGCTGACTCGATGGCCTGGTAAAGCGTCGGCAAGTACCTGAACTGCCGGGTAAGCGCGGGGTTGTCGTACAGCGCCTTCAGCACCGGCGGGAACGAGCCCAGCTTCAGCATCGTCGCCTGCTGGTCGTATTCGGTCAGGTACTGGATGAAGTGCAGTGCCGTCTGCTGGTGCAAGGAATAGGCGCTGATCGCGAGGTTGGCACCGCCGAGCGTGCTCGAGCCGTGCCCATCCAGGCCAGGTAGCGCGGTGATGCCGTACTTCGTGGTGACATCAGGGCCGAGCGTCGCATAGACGTCGGGCCAGTCGTTGAGGAACAGGAACTTGCCGGACGCGAACTCGTTCTGGGCCGACACCTCTTGGTATCTGAGCGCGGCCCGCGGGATCCAGCCTCGCTTGAACCCGTTGACCAGGAACGTCAGCGCGGTCAGCGCCTGCGGGGTATCCAGCGTGACCTTGCTGCCGGCCGGGTTCAGGATCGACCCGCCGGCCGACTGGACGGCCTCGGCGAAGTTGACGGTCAGCCCCTCATACTGGGCGAATGTGCCGGCATAGCCGTTCAGGCCGTACCTAGGCGCCACGGTCCTGGCGATATACTCCAGCTGGGCCCAGGTCGTGGGCGGATGCTGGACGTGCGCCTTCGCGAGGATGTCCTTGCGGTAGTAGAGCAAGTCTGCGTTGCTGTAGTCGGGCACCGCGTACAGGCGGCCCTGGTACATCGCGGTCTTGACGGCCGGGGCGAGGAAGTCCCGCAGCGGGAACTGCCTCGCTGGCAGCGGGATGATCCAGCGGTTGGAGGCGAACTCCGCGGTCCACACGACATCCAGGTCGATGACGTCGTACACGGAGCTTTTCGCCTGCAGGTTCGCGACCAGCTGGTCGAGCTGGACGTTCGCAGCCTGAGGCAGGTAGAGGGGGGTGACCTGCTGGCCCGGGTTCTCCTTGTCCCACTTCGCGATCACCGGTGTCAGCCAGGCGATGTCGTCGCTGCCGATGGCGAACGTGATCGGTCCGATCCCGTTCGTCGACGGCACCTGCTCCCCCGTCGCGGAGGTGCAGCCGGCAATGAGTCCGGTCAGCGCGACGCTTGCTAGCAAGCGGCTGACCACGTTCATGCGCCTCTGCACGCAGGCCTCCGGGCGGGAGTTACGATTCCTACATGCATGTTATGCACCCTTGTTAGGTATATGTCAACGGATTCTCGTAACGAGTAGGACATCTAGGCCTTACCTAGGTGTTATGCACAGCGGTAATGTGAGCGCAGCAAACCTTCCGGAGGTGACGGACTGTGCGGCAGCACCTGCTCGCACTGCTGGCCAAGGAGCCTGCCCACGGCTACGAGCTCAAGCTCGCGCTTGAGCAGACCTTCGGAGAGGCGTACCCGTCGCCGAATATCGGCCAGATCTACGTCACGCTGAAGCGGCTGGAGCAAGACGGGCTGGTGCGCAGCCAGGACGTCGAGCAGACCGCGCGGCCGAACAAGCGTGTCTACGAGCTCACCCCGGCTGGCCGGGAAGCCCTGCGTGCCTGGGTCGACGAGCCGAGCGACGGGCCGCGGGTCCGGGATGACTTCTTTACCAAGCTGGTCCTGGCGCCGATGGCGGGACTTGCCGGCCGGATGGAGCTGATCAACAAGCAGCGCAGGCACTATCTGGGCATAATGCGTAACCTGACCGGACTGGCGGCGGCGAGCGACCGCGCGGACGCCCCGGCCCGGCTCCTGATCGAGGGCGCCATCTTGCACCTGCAAGCGGACCTCGACTGGCTGGAAAGATGCCAGGAGGAATTCGTGTGAGCCGCATCGCGCCGGAAGGCTCGCTTGCC
>Ga0070708_100000490_pt1 | contig 30004 bp, 20 predicted proteins | sample KBSK5503metaG_FD_65469 | JGI IMG/M metagenome (GOLD analysis project Ga0070708, IMG submission 65469) | Corn, switchgrass and miscanthus rhizosphere microbial communities from Kellogg Biological Station, Michigan, USA - KBS K5-50-3 metaG | ecosystem: Host-associated > Plants > Roots >... | reverse complement strand
CCCGGACTTCAGATCGAATACAGCGGCGACGTCATCTTCATCTCGCAGCAGCAACAGCCGGGTGGCGCAGAAGCGATCGGGCTGCTCGCAGCGATCCTGATCTTGTTCTTCACCTTCGGATCTCTGCTCGCGATGGGCTTGCCGCTGATGAGTGCGATCTTCGGCATCGCGATCGGCCTGTCGCTGGTCCTTCTGTTCGCGAACTTCATCAGTGTGCCTGAGTTCACACCCGAGATCGCCGCGATGATCGGCATCGGCGTCGGGATCGACTACGCGCTGTTTATGGTCACGAGGTACCGGCAGGGCCTTCAGGAAGGCCTTGACCCTGAGTCTGCGGTTGCGCGCGCGATGACGACGTCCGGACGTGCCGTGGTGTTCGCCGGGACCGTCGTCGTTATCTCGCTGCTCGGCATCTTGTTGATGGGCTTCAAGTTCATCCAGGGCCTGGCCGTCGGCGGTGCTGCCGCGGTCTTCGTAACGATGCTCGCCTCGATCACGTTGCTTCCTGCGATGCTTGGATTCGTCGGTCACAACATCGACAAGTTCCACGTGCCGGCATTCCTTCACCGCAAGCAGGCCGCCGACAAAGCCGGGTTCTGGTACCGGTGGAGCCGCTTCATCCAACGCAGCCCGTGGGTCGCAGGCCTCGCAGGGCTCGGCATCCTTGTTGCCCTTGCATTGCCGTTGTTCCACATGCGTCTCGGGACATCCGACGCGGGCAACGATCCGACGACCTTGACCACACGCCGCTCGTACGACCTGCTGTCCGAAGGCTTTGGCCCCGGCTACAATGGACAGCTGTATCTCGCGGCACTTGTTCATGGAAGTGCCGACGTTGCGGCTGTGAACCGGCTCGATGCGGCGCTCCGCTCGACGTCGGGCGTTGCGTTCGCGAGTCCCGTGATCGTGACGCCGTCGGGAGACGCTGCGCTCATCCAGGTCTATCCCACGACAACCCCGCAAGACGCGGCGACATCCCAGCTCGTGAAGGATCTCCGCGCGAAGGTGATCCCGGACGCGATGCGCGGGACCGGGGTTCGCGTTTATGTCGGTGGGTTTAACGCCATCTTCGTGGACTTCGCCGAAAAGATCGCCGAGCGCCTTCCGATCTTGATCATCGTCGTGATCGCGCTTTCGTTCCTGTTATTGATGATCGTGTTCCGCTCGATCTTGGTGCCGGTGAAGGCCGCGATCATGAACCTGCTGTCGATCGGCGCCGCATACGGCGTGATCGTCGCCGTGTTCCAGTACGGCTGGGGTCGGCAGATATTCGGTGTGGGGAAAACAGGGCCGATCGAGTCGTGGATCCCCATGATGATGTTCACGATCCTGTTCGGCCTCTCGATGGACTACGAGATCTTCCTGCTCTCGAGGATCCGGGAGGAGTACCTGGAAACGCACGACAACGCCCTATCGGTTGCGAACGGTGTCGCACAGACCGGCCGCGTGATCACGGCGGCTGCGGCGATCATGATCGTGGTCTTCGGTACGTTCGTCGTCGGTTTCGGCGCGCGCGTCGTGAAGGAGATCGGTCTCGGCCTTGCGGTAGCGGTGCTCGTCGACGCAACCTTGGTCCGGATGGTGCTCGTCCCGGCGACCATGGAGCTCCTCGGCGACGCAAACTGGTGGCTTCCGCGGTGGCTCGACAAGGCGATCCCGTCGCTCTCCATCGAGCGGGACACGCACGAAGCGATCGAGCCGGAACAAGTCGCGGCACCCTGATACCTCGCAGCGTTGTGGGGCGGCTCTTCGAGCCGCCCCACTTGTTTCTCGCTTATCTACAGCGTCTCACACTGTCCGATTTTTTTGCCGCTCGCCGTCTTGAGCACCGCCGGCAGGGAGGCGCCGAGCCCATGTCGAAGCAAAGCGTCCAATGGAGATCGCTCGGCGCACGTTCCTGAAGTCGGCTGGAGCCCTCGGGCTGCTCGCGCTGATCCCCCAGCGCGCACTGAGCGCTGTGTTCGCGAGCGCGCCCGCGCCCGGCCACGCCGGCCGCTTCCTCAATGCGCATGAGCTCGACACGCTGCGCGCCGTGTGCGGGCGCTTCATACCCGGACCACCGGAGGATCCGGATCCCGGCGCCGCGGAAGCGATGGTCCCCGAGGCGATCGACATGCTGCTCGGGGCGTTCACATTCGACCCGCCGCTGATCCACGCCGGCGGGCCGTACTCCAACCGTCCGCCCCCGAATGGGCACGATTCGTTCGCCGACTTCGTCCCGCTTGATCGCCACGCCGAGCTCGGCTGGCGTATCCGCATCGAAGGAACGAAAGGCATAAAAGCGCGCGAGTTCGCGGGACCGGTCGTCGGGTTGCAACAGATCTACCGGAGCGGAATTGCACACCTCGACGCGCGCGCCGCGCCGGCGAAGTTCGTCGACCTCCCGGCGCCACTGCAAGACGTGATCCTTGCCGACCTCACCGACTCGGACGTGCAGACGTTCGTCGGTGCCGCACTCGCGAACACGTTTGAGGCGATGTACGGGCCGCCCGAGTATGGGGGGAACAAAGGTCTCGCGGGGTGGAAGTACACGAACTGGCCGGGCGACGTGCAGCCGGCCGGTTACACGAACGACCAAGTCAGCAAGCCCGATCCCGGAGGCACGCGCCTCAGCGTCGCGTCCGCCAAAGCGATCGAGAAGTTCCTCCCCGCCCTCGGGGGGCGAGCAGCGCCACGCGACGCGTGGTGGCTTGGGCGCGCGTCGATCGTGAGGAGCTGACGTGGCGCGATCGGCGATCGTCGTTGGCTCCGGTGCCGGCGGGAGCGCCGCGGCGTGGGCGCTCGCGAAGGCAGGTTGGGACGTCCTCATCCTTGAGAAAGGTCGCCATCTGCTCCCCGGATTGGGCACGCCGTCGGGACCGAGGACTCTTTTCGGCAATGACGAGGTAAAGGCCGGCCGCTACTTCGAGAATCAGGACATCGTTCTCGAGCCGCGCACGTCGCGCACGCAGGACGAGGCGAAGAATGGAACCGCGTACTCGTTCATCGGAGACGTGAACACGCTCCCAACCGTCGTCGGAGGCGGAACGATCCACTGGGACGCCAAGACGCCGCGATTCTGGAAGCAAGACTTCACGATGCTTTCCGATCACGGACCGGTGTCGGACGCCAACGTTGCCGATTGGCCGCTCACGTACCGCGACCTCGCACCCTTTTACGACGAGGTTGAGGAGCTGCTCGGCGTACAGGGCGACATCCACAAGATGCCGAAGACGACGTTGCAACAAGCGCCCCGTAAGAAGCAGTTCCCGATGCCGCCGAACCCGCCGATGTACGGGGGGTCGTTGATCGCGGAGGGCGCCAAGCAACTCGGTTACCACGCGTACCCCTTCCCCATGGCGGTGAACTCGCGCGCGTACGCCGGCCGGCCTCGATGCAACTCATGCGGGTTCTGCTCGGGTTATGGGTGTCCGATCCAAGCGCGCGGCGGTGCAGCGGTCTCTTTCCTGCACGATGCACTCCTCGCCGGTGCGAGATTGGAGCCGCGCGCATTCGTGTACAAAGTGAGAACGAACGCCAAAGGGACGCGGGTGACCGGCGTTTCGTACTTGGATGACAACGGCGGCAAGCACCACGCGAGCGCCGACGTTGTGATCCTGGCTCTGTCCGCGATCGAGACCGCGCGCTTGCTTTTGATGTCCAGAACGTCGAAGTTCCCCAACGGGCTTGCGAACCGGTCGGACATGGTCGGCCGGAACCTGATGTTCCATTTCTTCACCGCCGCACTTGCCGTCTTCGTCGGTGAGGTGCACGCGTGGCGTGGCCCGTCGACCACCTTCACGATCGACGACTTCGTTGGCCCGGAGAAGAACGCAGTCATCAAGGCTGCCGGTCTCCCGTACGTCAAAGGCGGCATCTGCGAAGTAGGCGCGAGCACCTTGTTGCTGGAGGAAGCGCAATCGTACGCGGCCATCCCAAATACCTGGGGTCTGCCTCACAAAGAACTCATGCGGGTCTCGCCGGCTCGCTCGCACTTCGCAGCCCTGAACATGGTCGGCGAGGACCTCCCACAAGTGAACAACCGCGTGGACCTCGACCCCTCGACCAAAGACGTGTACGGATTCCCCGTTCCGCGGATCACGTATTCGTCGCACAATCACGAGCTTGTTGCGTCGGCGTTTTACGGTCCGAAGCTCGCTGCGATCTGCGCGGCCGCGCCGGGTGCGATCGCGGGCACGTTCCTTCCGCTCTTTCTTTTGAACAAGGTCGGCGGGTCGGTCGCGACCTTCAGTCAGACGCGGCATATCTTTGGAACCGCCAGGATGGGTCACGACCCGAAGACATCGGTCGCCGATGCGTGGGGCCGTGCGCATGACCTCGACAACCTCTACCTCGCGGATGGCTCGGTGTTCCCGACGAGCGGCGGCTTCAACCCTAGCCTCACGATCATGGCTCTCTCCCTGCGGATGGCGCGCAGGCTCGCCGGCAAGCACTGATCGCTTCCGCGCTAAGTTCTAGTTACCGATCGGACCGTCGCCAACGGGCTGATAGGCGATCGCGATGTCACCTTCGCGCGCTATCGCGTTTCAGGTTTCTCGGAGCTCATCCCGACAGACTACGCCGACCCTCCGCCCGACTGCCCGAGGCAACAAGACCGTTAGGTGAACTTGCGCGCGCGCATCGCCTCTACGAGGTTGGCCATCATCTTCTGGATCCGCGTGTCGGGAGGGACGCTTTGGCACGCGTGCGAGGTTGGCCCCAGCGCGCATACGAGTTCGAGAGTCCCGGCGTCGAAGACGCCGGCGCCGGAGGGCGCGACGTAGAACGTCGAGTCGGATTCGCTTTGCCGTCCGCTGCATGTCAACGGCGAGCGTGCGACATCGATGACGCCGGCCGGCTGACCTTGATCGGAAAACGTCTTGTCGTACTCGTAGCCCACGAGGCGTGGGATGCCGCGGCCCGCGACGAGCCCGGTACCGTGGAACAGCCAGGCAGGCCGACCCGTCGGAACCCAGCTGGCCGACACCGGATTACATTCGTACTGCGCGCCGAGCAGCAGCTGCTCGGGATCGTGCAACGGCCATTCCCGCCACTGCCCGGTGGACTCCTGGGGATCGGTGATGCTGAAGGGATCCTCGCCGGCCACCTTGTAGTTCACAACGACGCGGTCTGCACCAAGAGGCGATGCCTCGAAGCGGATATGACGGTAGATGTCGTCGGCTCCCATGAAGATCAGGCTGGTCCCCGTCGTGAGCGCACTCTCCAACGCGCGCCGCATCTCCCGCGAGTAGTACTCATCGTGGCCGGCCGCGATGAATATCTGCCGCGACGCAAGCGCGTCGGTACCTTCGTGCAGATCCGTGTCCGTCGCGTATGCGACGTGATAGCCCTTCGACTCAAGCCAGTAAAGCATCGGGTATTCGAATCGGAGGAACTGGCCGGTTCCGGGCCAGGTGTATGGCCGGTCGAACGACACTGCGCGCGCGCGATTGGCGAACGCGCAGCCGCGGCCTTCACCGGACGCCTGCGGCGATACTCTGCGTACGAAGGCAACCGGCGAAAGGATCGGCGTCGGCGACGGAGAAGGTGATGGTGTGGGCGAGCTTGCCTTCGGGGTCGGTGTCGGCGAGGCAGACGCACCCGGCGGCGAGGAGGGGATGGGCCCGGGCGCCTTCCGCGGGCACGGCCCTTGGTACAGGTCACGTCCGCCCCATGTGTTGTAGGCCTCCCACGTCGTCACGCTCACTTGGAACAGGATCGTGGCTGTCGGCGTGGATTCGCGCACGACGAAGGGAACGAAGCTCTCCGACGAGTCGGATGCCGAAAGCTTGATCAGATACACCCCCGAAGGCCACGTTGGCTGTACCGCGAGGCTGAAGCTCTTACGCCAACGACACTCCACCATCCCGCGGGCCTCGACGGGGCACAGCGGTTGCTGGGTCCCGGCGAGAGATTTCGACGCCATCATCAGATTCGCACCGGCCCCGCGGTAGTAACCCATCCGATAGACAGTTGCGCTGTAGTTGCGCGCGCGCGTCCGCACGTACACGGCCAGGCGATCTCCCGGGAGAACGCTCATTCGACCGGCGTAGCCCTCGATCCCTCCGAAGACCCTGCGCCCTACCTGCCACGAGCCGAGTGGGAATCTGACGTCCGGGGTCGCCGGTACGGGGGGTAGTGATTGGCCTTCGATGTCGCCTACGGGCGGGGTCGCCTCAGCCGAAACGTGGTGACGCAACGTGAACGGGGTGATCCCGATAGCTGCGGTCAAGGTCACAACAGTCGCAAGGGAGGCCACACGCCTTCGCCTGCGCCGGCGGCCGATCTCGCCACGTGTTGTGTTGGAAGCGGCCGGGTCGGCCACGTCGTTCTCCCTCCCCCGATGCAACGTCGCAAGGGGACTCGGTAGGCGGCCGCACCGGCTAGCGTTGCGCGTTCTCCGCCCATGTCAACGACCCCCGGCCACACACGACGTTAAGTTTGGGTCAGGATTCCGCCGTAGAGTCGCGCGCGCGTCCGAAGAGCGAACTTTCGAGAACCCAGAACAAGTTGAACGCGGCGAACAAGATCAAGCTTGCGCCCGGACTGGGCAAAGCGATCAGCGTCGCCAGCAAGTAGATCCATGGACCGCTGATGTAGCTGCGGGTTATCCCTTTCACAACTGCTGGATCGGCGTCGCTCCTAAGGAGCCGGCCTTTGCGGATCGCGTAGAACCACAGCGCGTTGAACCCGGCGGCAGTGGCGGTCAACGTGAATCCATAGGTCAGCGCGGCCACCCTGCCCTCGCCGGTCTGCAAGTTGTCCGCGATCAAGCGGGTTGGAAACGGAATGAAGGATACGGTCATCAAGAAGAACACCGTGATGAATAGGAACGTGCGATCGACTCTCGCGATCTGCTGCATCAGAGCGTGATGGTTGACCCAGATGATCCCGATCGTGAAGAAGCTGATCCCGTACGCGGCAAACGTCGGCCACGATTTGACCAGCTCGTGTCCAAGTCCATGAGTTGGATGCGTCGCCGCCGGCAAGTTGCTACCCACGTTGAGGATCAGGAGTGTTGCGGCGATCGCGAGCACACCGTCCGCGAATGTCTCAGCTCGTCCCGTCGTCATCGAAGCTCAAGCGTAGCGACAGATCACCGCTCTTCCGGGGAGGTGTGCTCGACTAGGAGCTCTTGGACAGCTCAGGCTGGCGCAGGTCCACCGTCGACCGAACGTCCTTCAAAAGGACTCGGAACGACGCTCCTCCGCCCGGCCGGTCTTCTACCCATGCGCGTCCATCGTGGAGCGCGGCGAATCGTGCGACGAGCGAGAGTCCGATACCGACGCCCGGCGACTGCGGCGATGTCGTTGGTCCTTGTTTGAACGGCTCGAAGATCCTTTCCTTCAGCTCGTCGGGAACGCCCGGACCCGCATCGTCCACGATGATCAAGCACCCGTCATCGAGCGCGCGCACGCGCACCCACACTGGTGTTCCGGGTGGCGTGTGGCGCGCAGCATTGATGAAAAGGTTCTCGACGATGCGCTCGACCTTTGGTCCATCCACGGCGACGACAACGTCGTCGGCAGCCACCCTGATGTGCCGGCCCGTGACCTGCTCCGTCTCGCGCGCGATCTCAGTCACGAGCTCGGCCACGTCTGTTCGTTCACGTTTCGGTTCCACAAGGCCGCGCGCGAGGCGGTCGAGGTCGAGCAGGTCGATGACGAGGCGCTGCAACTTCCGCGCGTTGTTCGATAGCCGTGCATACAGGTCGGCGAGCTCTTCGGGGCTCATCTGGATCCCCCACCGCTCCAACGTCGAGCTGAACCCGACGATGGCGGTGAGCGGCGTGCGGAGCTCGTGGGAGACGGCCGTGAGGAGATTGTCTTTGAGGTCGTCTATTCGATTGCGTTCGGTGATGTCACGGAAGCTCCACACGCGGCCCACCGGGACACCGTCGACCAGCTGCGGCTTCGAGTAGCGCTCGAAGATGCGGCCGTCCTTGAAGCGAAGGATGTCGAAGCTCTCGGCGCATGCGTCTGCGTAGAGCTCCTGGACTTTTCGGAGGAATCCGTCGGGATCTTTGAGCTGGTCGACCACGAAGCTCAGGATGCGTCCATCGTCTTCGTTCGCTGCGACTTCCGGCGGGATACGCCACATCCGGATGAACTGTTGATTCTGCAGCGCGACTTTGCCGTCCGCGCCGACGACGAGGATGCCGTCCGCCGTCGATTCCAGAGTCGCTTCGAGTAAGGAGAGCATCTGGGCCGATCCGAGCTCGGGACGCCGGCGCCGAGGTCGCAGACGGCCAAGGGTGATGCGCAAGTGTGTGCCTCCGAGTCGTTGGGTCGCCGTTCAGAGTGTCGGAGTTCGGGCCATGCGGGACAATAGCCCGTTGGCGCGATTTCCCTAGTACTTGGTGAGGCAAACGGCCCAGACCCGAGGCGTTACCGTTCTGTGTTTGATGAACGCGCATTTCGGTAAGCCGGTGGCAAATCACACAATGCGCGCGCAGCTACGTGCGGCAGTATGCACCGAAGACTGGCTCGAAATAGCAGTCCGGATCGTATCGGGTCGTTGTGCCGCAGTTACGGCCCGTCTGATCGTCGTAACAGGAGAAACTGTGGAGGCCGGTGCACGACTCAGCAGCGCCCGATTGCGCATTTGGGCTGCACGTGAAGCTGCCGCTCGTCCCTGCGCACCCGGTGTTTTTTGTATCGGCGTTCGTGACGCACCGCCACGAGTCCGATCCGCTCGCACATGCGCGCGCGCCCGTCGATGTGTCCGTCGAGCATGAGAATGAGACGCCGGCGCCCTTACACGCCGTATCGCCGGTGCGCGCGGTCGTGCACGTGAAGCTCCCCCTGTCTCCTGCGCACGCGAGCATACCGTTCGCGGTATGGCAGTTGGTCCATACGCCCGAGACCGACGACGTCGGTGAAGGCGATGGCTGCGGAGCCTGCGACGGCTGGGGCGCCGGACCGCCACTCTTCGACGAACCGCCGTGGGGCTGGAAGCGAACCGGCACGACCGGGCCCGGCTGCTCGGATGAAGGGCCTTGAGTTGGTACAACGCCCGGCGGCTTCGACGGCGCAGCCGAAGCCGTTGTCGTCGGTGTGGGAGGCCCTCCGAGCGCGGGGAGCTCGTTTGTCTGCGCGCGGAAGACGAGCACGATCGCAGATGCGAAGAGAACAAGCGCGATGACGAGGGCCTCGACACGCGCCAAGCGAGCCCGCGCTGCGTTCACCGCGGGCCGCCATATGGGGAAGTGGTTCTGAGCATGGCCAGCTGCGCTTCCTTTTTGCCGGCTCCATCAGCCGGCCGATCGCAGGACTACTTCGACCTCAACGAACCGATTTCCTGTTTGGCGCGCGCGGGGCGGCCAAGGTGCAGCTTTATCCCACCCCGGGTGGTCGTTTTAGCCAAATAGTCTGGCTAGCTTGCGCTGGCGTTCGCGTAGCTGTTGTAGTTCTGCTCCACCCTCGGAACGAGCTCAACCACGTACTGCCCATCCGCACATCCGTTGCACCAGCTCGACGCGTTGATCGCACGCGCCGTGTCCATGGGGTCCGCATTGTGCGCAAGATCCGACAGGATAGGTTCGTAGCCAAGCCCCGATTGATCCAACGTGAGTTTGGTTCCCTGGAGACCTTGTTGGAGCGAGACATAGTTCCGCACGCCCGATCCGTTGTAGGAGGTCGAACCCGGCAACGGGTACGTCGTCGCAAGTGGATTCCACTTCGCCGAGGTGAACTCGGCCGTCTCCCACGCGACGATGACGACAAGGTTGTTGCGTTCTACCGGCGCGCCTATCGCGCCGAGGAACGCGGTGGCCCACTTTCCGAACGTAACGCCGTGCATGAGAGCAAGCTCCGCGGCAGCGATCTCTTCCGCACGCAGCTGCTTCCGCAGCTGGACGAGCAGCGTCGCGATCTGCGCGCGCGCTTGCGCTAGGTTCACAAGTTGAGACTGCTGCTCAGAGAATCGTTGCATCAGAGCATTTTGATCCGCTTGGAACTGTGTCAGCGCGGCTGCCCGGTGGGCCATCACCGTTGCTTCCTGGATCGCACGCGCTTTGAGCTCGGCGGAGAGCTGGTTCGCCTCTTCGGCCAGCGTCGCATTGTGCGCGACGATCGAGCTGACGTATTGCATCGCATCCGACGCGTCCGCGATCGACACGGGATCGAGTGACTGGAACGTGCCGCCCGACGGCCCATTGACGTACGCACCGACGGCGACCTTGTTGATCTGGTCTCGGATGGACTGATACCGCGCTTCGACGCGCGCGCGGTTGTTGCGGCTCATCAATAGCTGCGCCTGGATCGCGTCGTACAGCTGACGGCTCTGCGCGACCTGTACAACCGACGTGCGCAGTGACGCTTGCATCGAAACGAGCGACGCTTGATCGGATGCGATCTGAGCTTCCAGCGCGCGCAGCTGTTGCTGTGCGGTTGCGATCTTCGTTCGTGTGTCTGCCGACGCTGTGGTGAAGGTTCCAAGGAGAACGCCGAGCGCAAGGAGAGCTGCGACGGCCTGTTTGTACCAACCCGGTCCGTGGAACCCCAGTTTCAGCACGACAGCGGGGATTCCTACACGACTCCGAAGGTCGTCGCAAGCGCTGCAGGAAAGTTCACGCGCGCCGCCGAACTGGTGTTTCGTGAACAAACGTTCTGGAGCCCTCCTCGTGGCGGCAGCGCTGGTCGCATCGATGCTGGCGAGCAGTCCTGCCCCGGCCAAAACGCCACGTATGTGGCTCGCCGGAGCCGCCGCCGAAAAGATCACGCCGCTGCCGTTCAACGCCGCGCGCGACCTGCAGGAGTTTCCTGAGACTGCCTGTCCGCGCGCGATCTTCGGTGGTGCGCGCGCGTTCGATTTCGAAGAGCCGTACGCGGATCTGAACCACGACGGGACGTTTGAGTACAGGAACGACTTGCCGTGCGATGCCAACCACAACGGACGCTGGGACGGGCTGTACAGCTCAGGCGGCGTCGACCACCTCACGGAGTGGGTCCACGACGATATCTGGGCGCGCGCGGTCGCGATCTCGGACGGCGTTCACACCATCGTGATCGAGTCGGTAACGTCACAGGGTCTATTCATCGAGGACGACACACGCATCCGCAACGGTGTGCACGCGACCAGGCCGGCGGTGACACAGGTGTTCGTCAGCTCGACGCACAACGAGTCATCGCCCGATCCCATCGGGATCTACGGCGCACCCGACGACGGCACCGGCGCGGCCGGCGTCTTCTCGGGTGTCGACGACTACTACATCGACTACCTTGTCGCCCAATCTGTAAAGGCCGCCGTGCACGCGGTAGACGCGATGGTTCCCGCGTCGATGCGCATCACCGAGTTCTCGCCGTCGATCGTCGCGCGGCTCAGCTCGACGTTCCCAACAACCGACGCTATCCCCAACGGGAAGCCGGCGTTCGGCACACCGGAAGCGACCGACACGAAGGGTCGCGTGCTGCAGCTGGTTCGCCGCACGGACGGCTCGAACATCGAAACGATCTTCAACTTCGCCGCGCACAACCAAGAGCTCGGGCACGCGCCGGACTCGTCGTTGGCGCCGGGACCCGGCGGAAAGATGTTGCGTGTCAACCGCGCGGTGTCCGACGACTGGCCCGGAGTGTTTGCGCAAACCGTCGAGGCCCATCTCGGCGGTCACGCGATGTTCATGGTCGGCGACAACGGCTCGATCGAAGACCCGCATTGGCCGCACGCGTGTCCACAGATCAACTCAGACGAAGGTTGTTTCGACCTGCCTGCGCACACCGGGGCGGCCCTCGCTACCGGCGTTCTCGCCGCGATCGCGCGCGAGACCGAGACGATCGACCCGCACACGATCACGCCGCGGATCGACCGGTTCAACGTGCCGCTGCAGAACCAGCTGTTCACGGTTGCGTTCGCGGCAGGGCTGTTCGCCCATCGAACGCCGGCGACGGTGTCGCCGTGCGTGGACGCGGCCTTGGTGCCGCGGACGTGCTTCCTGACGGAGGTCGGCCTCGTCGACTTCGGCCCGCAACTGCAGATACTGGTCAACCCCGGCGAGGGCTATCCGGCGTTGATCGAAGGTCATCCCTTCGGCGCCGAGCAGATGGCCTGCCCCGAGCGGGCGCAACCGCCGGTTCCAGCGTGGCACGCGCGCGCGGAGCACAAGCTCGAGATGGGTCTCGGCGATGACATGATCGGGTACGAGATCCCAGGGCCCGCGTGGTTCGCCAATCCTGCCGTGGTGGTCGACCTGACGTGCCCGCTTGGCGCGCAATTCACGAACGATGCGACCAAGGACAACGACCAGCACGACGAGTACCACAAGCTCGAATCGGAATCGACGGGACCCGACGGCGGTTCCATCGTGGCGTCACACCTCGCCGCGCTGGCCGATTCCTTCGGAGGCGCGCCGCGCGCGATCGCATCGGGCAGGTTCTTGTTGCCGAGCGGCATGTTCACACGCAAAGGCGCGGACGGTCCCGTGGGCATCTGGCTGCTGCCGCCCGGGGCGACGTCATTCGCACCCGGCTCGGGCTTCATCGTCGCGTTGCCTGGGATCACACGTTTCGGGAGCGCGCGCGCGACATATCACGGCATGTTCATGGACTTCGACGGCCGCTCGCAATCGGCACCTGACATCAACACGCGAGGCATGCTCGTCACCGGTCCGCACGGATCCGTCGTGCGCTACTTCCTGGATCCGTATGCGGTGTTGTCGGGCAGCCCGCCGGGCGCCGCTCGCTGATCCGCGCCCGCGCCTTCGCTCGCGATCAGGATGAGCTGCCGGGACTGCGCCACCAACGCGCCCGCGCTGTCCCAGACCTCGAAGTCTTCTTCCGCGTAGCCGCCCTCGACATAGCGCGTGCTGATCCGGCACGCGAGCCACCCGGGCGCAGGCATCGCGCGCACGTGCACCGTCAGCTCGACGGTCGACGACATGAACTCGCCGATCTCGACGATGACCGGAAATGCCGCGCCGTCCACGATGAATGCGAGCGAAAGTGGATCCGGTTCGCGGCCATCCGTGAAGCGCACCCATAAGTCGATCGCCGGTTTTCCCGAGGGTTCTCCCCGGAGGAATCCCGGCAGCTCTGCAACGCGGACCTCAACCCGGCGCGCGATCGAGGGAAGCATCTCGGGCGGGATCTGCGTGATGGGGTCGGGAAGCGAGCCGGCCGGTGGAAGGTGCGGTGGTTCGTTCAGAAGCAGCGTCCTGCCGTGCAACGCCTTCAGATCGGCGAAGGTCGCCACGACCGTCAGAACGTCCTTGCCGTTCTGCGACAGGGTTGCTGCACCGGTCGCGTGGCGCTTCCCGGACTTGATGAGGTCCGTCCGGATCTCGGCCGGGCCGGGAGTCGCAGGGCGAAGGAAGTGCCCCGTGATGGTAAGCGGATGAGGCATCGGAAGCTGCTCGGACAAGGCGCGCGCAACAACCGCGAGCACGTAGCCGCCGTTCGGTCCGGCCAGCGTGTTCCAGCGATCGGTGAGCTCCGCGGTGAAGGAATCTTCACCGGTGCGCAGCACCGCGGTGTCGGCGTCGAACTCGAACATCCGCGGCAGCTTCAGGGAGAGCGAAGTGCCTGTCAAAGCAGCCCGGCCGCTCGTTCGGGAGGCCTGACAGTGCGTATCGCGTATAGATACGAGTGCAGGCAGGAGACCACCCCTTCGGGGGCGAATCACCTGACAGGGACGTCAGGAGGGGTTTCGCGATGATGAAACGGGCGCTTGTGGGGTTGGTTTGCCTCGTCACGTTCGCGGGGATCGGCAACTCATTCGCGGTCAGCGACGGTCACTACCGCCCAGACCGCAACCACTGCACGAACTTCGACGACAACTCCGACGCTCCGAAGTACGTCAACCCGAACTGCAAGAGCCTCATCATGACTCTCTCGGACGGGACGGGGCACGAATATGTCGGCGCGGGTTCGCGCCAGACGCCCGACGGGACCTTCGCGAACACGGTCGACTTCTGGGTCGACCCAGGCCAGGGTCAGATGGCGACGTGGTACGTGGACTCCTCGGGGCTGCACGGGCCGACGATGCTTCCGTCGAAGGGCCCCGGCAACCCGGCGACCGGCCTTTTCATCTACTTCGGCGCCGACGACAACCTCGACAGCGGTGAGCACGACTCCTCGAACTTGATCAACAACGGGCCGAGCGACGGCGGCGGCATGGAGTACAACCTCGACCCGGCGACGGCGACCGCGTTCGTCACGGCGCTCCAGCGCGCCGATCTCGCCTCGTTGCTCGAGCACCCGACACCGCTCTTCAACGGCGGCTTCGGCTCGTGCGCCGATGGCCTCTGCATGTCGGCCGACACCTCGCGCCGCGTTGCGTACGCCGGCACCAACACCAAGGTCCACCGTGACGTTGCGAACTACATGTGGACGTTCAACACGGGCAAGAAGACGCCCTACCCTGTCCAGTGGGATCCCTACAACTGCGCCGGCCCCAGCGACACAGCCAAGGACTGCGGCACGGCGCAGCACAAAGAGTGGACGATCGAGCACTGGGAAGACAACAACGGCGTCACGTACATCGAGCCCGGCTTCCAGTTCTTCGAGGACCCCGACCCTCAGGGCTCGCCCGGCGTGCTCGGATTGGTCGACATCCCGCAGAACGATCCGTACCCGCTCCCCGCCCTGTACATCGGCGCGTGTGGCGCGATCCTCGGCGGTGGGCCGATGCAGTTCCCGGCCGGCCCCGGAGTAAACAGTGCGGGCCAGCTGGTGATCCCGACGGGGTGCAACTGAACGTCGGGCATTAGGCTTCATCGATCGGCACCCCCATAACAGATCGTCCTGCGCGCGCAACGCTGGCCGTTATCACGCTGCTCGGCGCCGCACTCCGCCTCGTCTATATCTCGCAGCCGATGCGAGTCGACGAGGCGGCGACCTGGCTCTTTTACTCGTCGAAGTCGGCGCTCTATGCGCTCGTGAGCTACACGCTTCCCAACAACCACGTCTTCCACTCGATGCTGGTGAGCGTCAGTACGTTCCTCTTCGGCGATCACCCCTGGGCGATCAGGCTGCCGGCGTTCTTGGCGGGAGTGGCGATGATCCCGCTGTCGTACGCTGCCGCGAAGCGCTTCTACAGTGAAGGCGCCGGGCTCCTCACCGCGGCCTTCGTCGCCTCATCCTCCGTCCTCATCGAGTTCTCGACCAACGCGCGCGGCTACACCCTTGTTGCCGCGATCTTCCTGGCGCTGATCGTTCTCGCGCCCTCGCACGACGCAGAGCCGCACGCGTGGAGGCGTTTCGCCGCGCTCTCGGCGATCGGCTTCCTCACCATCCCGACGATGCTGTTCCCGTTCGGAATCGTGGTGGCATGGCTCGCCGTTTCCATAGCGCGCGCTCACGATCGAGCAGCCCTCGCGAAGCGCCTCGCGCGGGCGGTGTTGCTCACGATCGGCCTCGTTGCATTCGCGTATCTTCCGGCGATCCTGTGGTCAGGGCCGCACGCGGTGTTTTCCAACCGGTTCGTCACGTCGCAGCCGTGGAGCATGTTCGCGCGCGCGATCGGGCCGTCGCTCGGATCGACGTGGATGGGGTGGAACCGAGACTTGACCCTTGCGGGCGCGGCGTTGTTCCTCGCGTTCTTCGCCGTTGGTGTTGCGCGAGACAAGTCCCGGCTCGTCCTCGTCGCCGTCGTGTGGTGCGGCGTGTTGCTCATCGCGGAGCGCTGGGTGCCGTTCCACCGCGTATGGACGTTCCTGATCCCGATCTACTGGATGACCGTTGCGGCCGGGATCGCGTTCGTCGTCCGGCGACAGCGGTGGCTCGCGCCGGTCGCGATCGCCGCCTGCCTTGCGATCGGTGCAAGCGTACTGGCGTCGGGCAGCGTGCTGCGCTCGCACGAAACGGGGTACTTCCCCGACGCCGAGCGCGTCGCCGTGTCCTTACGTGCACTGGGCGCCGGCGACAAGGTGCTCGCATACAACCCGGCGACGGTCCCGCTCCAGTACTACGCAAGGCTGCACCACGAGACATTCCGCCTCGGCGCGCCTGACGACACCGACCACAGGTTCTTCATCGTGGTGGATGCGGCCGTTGGCCAGACGCTCGAGTCGGTCGCGCAGAGATTCACGAGCGCGCGACTCCTGGCAGGCATGCTCGAGAAGGCAACGCTCTATCAGCGCTTCCCACGCGCGGCGGTCTATGTGGTCGGCGTGGAGGTCGGGTAACGACGACCGCCCCATGCATCGATGGTCCATAGATGTTGCTGTGCGTCCTATGATTCTCGTCGTGGAGACTCATCTCGCGCGCCGTGTGGTTCCCGTCGCGTTCATCGCTGTCATCGTGTCTTCGTGTACAAGTTCTCCTGCTCCTACGGCCGGTTCGAGCGTGACACCGACGCCAACCATCCAAGTCCAAACCGTGCCGACGGGGACGGCGACCCCCAACGTGAGCCCGCGCCCGGTGGCCTCTGGGTGCCGCAAGGGAAGTCCGCTCGCGAACGTCTACCACCCGGACAGGCTGCTCGTCATCAGTGCGTGCAAGACGGCGAGCGGCGTCATCCGATCGATCACGCACGAACCCGATGGGGATTATCACTTCGATCTCGCGCTTGATCCTGCATACGCAAACCTGATCAACAAGGGGAACGTGACGGGCCAGCACGGGTGGCTGGTCGCGGAGGTCGTTCCCGCCGATGAGCCGGGGTGCACACCGGGCAAACCCCCGAAGCCGGTGAGCGGTACGTACAACTATGGCTATTGCACCGGTGCGGACATCACCTCGCCGCCGATCGGGACCCACGTCTCGGTGACGGGTCCGTACGTGCTCGATCAGATCCACGGATGGATGGAGATCCATCCGGTCTGGCGGATCGTGCGGCTGTCGCCGGCAACCGCGTCAACGGGGAGCACCGCGTCGAGCGTCCGCATCGTCTCGGTCACATCACCGGCGCACCGAGGCTCGAACGCAACGTTGATCGCGCAGACGAGCGCGCGCGCATCGTGCGATCTGTCCGTGAGACTCCCTAGTGGCGCGCAGAGTCAGTCGACCGGTCTGGGCCAAGCCACGGCCGACACAAGCGGACGAGTCCAGTGGGTATGGAAGATCGGAACGCGGACAACACCGGGGACGGCGACGGCCGTCGCCTCGTGCGGGAGTCACACTGCGAGCAAGAACTTTACGATCGAGTAGCGCGGAGCTAGGGCGTAGCCGACCAGTTCCACGTTCGCCAGTCGACTCCGCCGCCGTTCGCGTTCGCCACGTTCCATTCACCCGACAGCCAAACCTGACCCGTCGTGCCCGGCGGATCGGGATCGGGACTCGCGCCCGAGTAGTCGCCCCACCGGCATGGGCTGCAGCTGGAGTCGACGTTCGGCCCCGAGGCTTGTTTGATCATCAGGAACGACGACAGTGGGCTGGAACCGACCTTCGTCACCATCTGGATCGCCGGGTAGGCCGAGGATGACGACGTGTTGAAGCCCATCACCATGTTCGAGCCGTACGCGCCGCCCTTCGCGCTGTCATACGCGCGGTCCGGTGAGACTGCCCCATTCCAGACGTACAGGGACGAGCTCGTTGCCTTGCCCGACTGGAGGACCGCCCCGCTGGCGGGGTCGATCTCGTACCAGCGTTCCTCCGCGCCGGCTCCTCCCGCGACCGCGTGCGCGGTCCATACAGCCATAATGCCGCCGCGACCCGGATCGGGCGCGGCTACCGCGCGCTCCAAGCGGCCGTCGAGCGTATCGAGGAGGTTCCTCGAGCCACGCTCCGGCGCGTTCGGGGGAACGTTGAAGGACTCGGCGACCCGCACCGCGACAGGCGGACCGAGCGCAGCGTTCCCCTGGGCGTCTCTCGTGATGCTGCGCGCTGTTATGAAGCCGGATGCGCTGCCCGTGGACACGTCGGCGGTCCCGACGACCCACCCGGTCCCCGACGGATCGGTCTGTACGGCCGGTACGGGAGTGGACATCTGGCTCCCATCGGCGTTTGAAACGTTGGAGTACCAGCCGCCGCCGAGGCCTGACTGACAGGGTCCGGCCGGCGGTTTCTTGATCCAATCGATATCGGACCCTACATACGAGAAACCGCCAGCGAACACGTTCGCACCGATGATGATGAAGTCGGAGCTGTCACCCAGCTTTGGATAGTCCGGAAGGTAGAACCCCTGGAACCCGAAGTCTGCGTCGTACTGACAGAAGTCGCCCGGTCCGGAGGGCGTCGCCGTCGTCGAGTACCCAAACGCGTACGTGTCGCTGACGACGTCGACCGCGCTGTAGTAGAAGCGTTGCGTTGGGGCGTCCCAAAGGATCTGCGGGTCGCTCAGATCGAAGTTGTTATGCCCGGTCAGCTCTCCGAGCGTTCCGCTCGCGATCAGGCTCTGGTCTCGACGGTAAATCCCGTATCGCAGGTTGATGAGCTCGATGTACTCAGTGGGTCCCATCGCTCCGGTGGGATCGGGTGGCGTTAGGTCGGTCTCGTACTGGCCGTTCCACCCTGGGCCGGCTGGTGGCGGCGGAGGTGGTGGAGGTTTGTGGTTGGCGTTCCCCTGTGAAGTTGCGGCCTCATACGCACGCTGCTTCGCGCGCGCGTATGCGTCCGCGTGAAGAGGCCGGTAGCCGGGCGAATGGTTGGGAGAGCCGGTCGTCTTGGCCGTACCCGACATCCTCTTGATCGATACGGCTCCGCGACTCGGGCCGGCAGACGCGGGAGTTCCAAGGATCAGGACGGCGACGAGGAAGGAGGTGATAACGCCCCCGGTAGCAGCCCTGCGCATACCCTCCCCCTGCCCGATTGACCTGATTGTGAGCGCTTGGAGTGGCCGGGTCAACCCCCAGAGTCACCTCGGAGGGAAATGACGGCGGGCGTTGGTTATCGCGCGCGCCTCTCCTCGAGGATCGTAAGGAGAACTCCTCATGTCGCCCGATGTCACTCGCCCTACCGTGAGGTATCGAGATCGTCTCACCAAGGAGGGCGAAGATGGACCAGCTCGTCCAGGCCGGCGTTCGCATCACGACCATCGCTCCGGTCGTCCACAGCTCGCTGCAGCCACACCGCGTTCTGGAGGCGGCGCACGACTTCTCCGAACGGCGATCCAAGATTTTCGACGCCGTACAACAGCGTTATTTGAAAGTGCATGAGGCTGGGCCAACGTTCGCCGACGTCACCGAAGGCACCAGGTCGGGTCCTATCGTCAACTGGGAGCGTTGCCGCTACGACTGGTCTCGACCCGGATCGGTTACGGCGACCGTGATCGACTCGAACATCTATGCGATCCCGGGGAGCAGTTGGGAGCTAAGGGCCACGCCCGACGCAGGAGGCAGTCGGGTCGAGATGATCTGGGTACGCGGATTCAACCGCACGCCGCGCGGGAGGTTCTTCGGGTTCATCTTCCCTCGATTCGGGGAGCGCCTATTCGCGAAGTACGCGCGCGAGATAATCGACAACCTTGAACGCCTCGAGAGTTCGAGCTAGTTACGGGCAGGCGATCGACGCTTGCGTCGCGATCGCCTTCACCGAGTCTGCCGTCAACGTCAGGCGCGTCAGCGCGCACGTCTTCGCCGGTCCGGCGACCAACAGTGTCCCCAGTGGGTTCGTCTCCATCACGAGGTCATAGGTGCCCGCAGGCACGCTCGTGATATCGATGTACTGATCCGGTGTGTCCCACGTGTAGACGTCGCCCCATCCGGGCGTGATGCCCTCGTCGACGTACAGGCTTCCGTTCTCCATGTCGGCCGGGACGTTGCAGCCCGGCTGCCCGACGAAGTCGCGCGCGCCGTTGGGGCCGGCGGTCCCGAAGCCGAAATACTCGTCGTCGGCGAGGCAGAACGATGCCTTCTGCGACGTCGCGACCTTCTTGCCCGGCCCGACTTGGTAGAGCGTGTACGAGATCAGATCTTTGTAGTGGAAATGCGCGTGCGCGACGTGGAAGAGGCAGTCGCCGGCCGCGCGCGTGGCATGCTCGCCGCCCGACGTGAACACGACCTGCTCCGCTTTGCACGCGCCGGGGACGAAGCCGCTCGTGCCGTCAGATTTCACCCAGGGAAGTCGTACTTCGAGCAGCCCTGCGCCGACGTTGCGCACGTTACTGGTGAAACGCAGGCAACGCAGCGTGGGATTCTGCACCTTGTCGAGCGACGGGTTCGGGTTGGTGAGCCCGAGAGATTCGTCGATGTAGCAGGACGTGGGCGTGCCCGCTTGGAGCGGCAACGGGAACCCGAGCGGCGTCGAAGCAACCGGCGGCAGGCCGGTGACCGCGAGATCGTACGCGGGCAGCGCTTGTAGCACGGGTAGCTCGAAACATCCGCGGAGGCCGCCGATAGTTGCGCGCGTACACCCCGCAGGCTGCCACGTCGACCCCGTCATCAGTCGCACCTCGCCGCGGTAGCCGGCGTTCGGATCCTGCGCGTACGTGAACGTGACGACGATCGTGTACGTGCCCGGCGCCGGCGCCTTGACGACGAGCGCTTGGCCGTCGGCGCCGATGCCGTTCGCCGCGTCGACGAGCATGCCGTTCGGGCCGTAGAGATAAAGGTCGAAGCCGTCGTTGGGGTTGAAGGCACCGTTGGGACCCGGGATCGTGCTGTGGATGGCCACGATGAACGGCGCGCTGGTCGCAGCGCTGAAGGAGAACTCCGTGCACTCGACGGCGCATACGATGGGGATCGGCTCGTTGACGAGCGGCAGCGGTGTGGGATTATCGACGGCCCCTGCGAAGGTCAGGGTCGGATGCGTGTGGGTGAGGGTGCCGATCGCGGCGGGCGGAGTGGCGCTCGGCGGCACCAACGGCGACCCCAACGGTGGGGTTTGCGCGCGCACCAGCGTCGGCACCAATGCAAGCATCGCCATGGCGAGCAGCAGCGCGCGCGGCCTGGTCATGAGCCTCCTTCAGGGATTTCAAGATTGATTCGACCCCGGGGTGAGAGATTCCTGTGGGCGGCCCTACTCGGCGCGCAAAGCAGGTGCCGGCTTCATACGCCCCGCCATCAGCGCGGGTATGACTGCGATCACGTTCGCGAGCACGATCGCGCCTGGGATCGTCAGAAGCAGTCGAAGCGACGGCGTCACCGGTTCGGGCAGCGTGCCCAGATTGCTGGCGAACGCACTCCATCCAACGCGCCCGACCGCTATGCCAACAGGAAGGCCGATCAATAGGGCAGCCGACACGAACGTCGTCGCCTGCCACGCCACCGTCCACCTCACCTGACGCGGCACGAAGCCGAGCATCTTCAAGATCGCGAGGTCGCGCCGGCGGCGGCGTATGGACGTCACCAATGTGTGCGCGAGCGTCGCCGCCGCGAGCACGGCGACGAGACCTGCGAGGAGGAACGGCAAGTTCTGCACCTGTCCGAAGTTGACGAGGTCGGTCGGCCGTTGAGGGAGGATGATGGCGTAGTCATTTTCGAGCGCCGTCGTACCTTTCCCATTCGTGTTGACGACCGGCAGCTTGCGGACCGCCGCCATCGCTTGCGCCTTGTTCACACCCGGCGCGAAACGGAAATAGAGGTCGGTTTGTTGAGGCAGGTGCTTGAAATCGGGAGGGGCCATCCGTTTCACCGCGTCGTAGGTGATAACCGCTCCACTACCGAGCCGCGCGCTATCCGAGTTCGGCGGAATGACGACGGTACCGACGACTGTGAACGGGATATCTCTGGACCCGGTGATCGCAGTGATCAAAAGCCTTACCGTCGAGCCGATGTGCGCGTGGGCATCGCGTAGCGTCTTCACGCCCAGGGCGATCTCGTTCGGTTGGCGCGGGGCGCGGCCATCGAGCACGATGGGATCGAGCAAACCTTTCTTCTGATCGAGGGCGATGACATCGAAACGGATCCGCCCATCGAGCAGAACCGGCGGCGTATCGACCCCGGCGACGTCCTCGACGGCCGGGTCCGACTGAAGCGCATCAACCGCAGGGTCGGACGACGGCTGATCACTATTGGTCGTCACGTGGGCATCCCACTTCCACCCGTACAGCCGGGGTGTGTTCAGCAGGTGATTCAAGCTGGCGCCGAACGTGAGCGCGCCGGCCAACGCCGCGATCGCGAGCGTCACGCTCATGAGCGAGCTCCGCACCGGCACCTCTGTGCGTCCACGACCCGACTCGAGCGCGAGGCGCATCCCCGTGCTGACCGGTGGTGGAAAGCCAGAAAGCCTCGCCGAGCGGGCCGCAAGGGATGGCTTCGCAGAGCCGGCCGTCGCTGTTTCGTGTTGGACAACCTTCGTGCTCTTCCAGAGCGGCCAGGCGGCTAGAACCAAGACAACAACGAGTGCAGCCACCGCTCCGATGCCCAGAACCGTGGGGTCGAAAGAGACGCCGGGGCTCGGGTCGGCGATGCGCGCGGTACCGATAGGCATCAGCGGCGACGCGGCGAACGCGCCCGCGACGCCGATCGCCGCGCCAACGATCCCTATGATCGCCGAACGCCCCATCCCGGTAAGCCAGATCTGCGGACGCGTCATCCCTAACGCCAGCAATGTCGGGCTCTCCGTCGCGTCGATCGTTGCCTGGCGCGCGAGCAGCTGCGAGAGCACCAGCAAGCCGATGAGCGCAACCAAGCCACTGACGATCCACAGCGCAACTGCTTGCAGATGGATCGAGCGCTGCACGTTGGCCGCTTGAGCATTTAGATCCTGATTGAGCTGCGGCAGGCCGTTGGCGAGTCTGTTGAGCTCATCGTTCAACGCAGGGAGGTCGGCGCTTCCGTGCTTGAGCCGCAACAGGAGGAAGTCAAACGTGAAGACGCGCTGATCCTTCAGCGATCGGTAAAGGGCATCGCTGACGTGGGCGACCCCACCTTGCCCCGGCGTCCCGTTCGAGATCTGCGGAGGGAACTCGCCGGGTGAAGCCTCGATGCCGACGACGTGCAGCGTCACCGGAAGACTTTTCGTGAACGTGACTGGGAAGTGAACGGGAACCAGGCTGCCGACGTGCAGATGATTGCTCTGCGCGAGCAGGAACGAGACCATCATTTCGTCAAGGCTGTCGGCCCGAGGCCGCCGGCCCTCGAGGAGCTTCGGGCGGTTGACCGTCGTTCCATACGCCGCGTCGCCGGCGAGGATCTGGAGATTCTCGGTCGTCGCCAGGAAGTGAAGGGTGGCCGCGTCGGCCACCTGGGGCTCCTTCGCCACCACGCTGAAGTCGAGTTGAGCGAAGTCGTTGCCGGGCTGGGACGGGAAGCGAATGATGGTCACGTCCGCAGCCTTGTACGCGCGCGCGAAACGTGGATACGCCGTGTCGGTCCGGCGCGCGCCGGCGGCCAGCATCATGACGGCGCCGGCGCCGAGCCCAAGCAGGACCCCCAGGGCCACCACGGCGGGGATGCGCGCGCGCAGCTCGGCGCGCGCGCGCGCGAGCACGGCAGTCACTGAGTTCCCCCAGCCATCGGCGAGAGCCTAGAGGGCGCCCCGAGGCGCTGCGAGCATGCCTGCAGGCGTTCCGACCTTGGGGTTACCCCCCGCGCAAACGATCGGGAACCTTGGCCCGAACCCGTCGCGAGGGGGCGCGCGCGGCTGCTCGACATGTTAGGTCGTACCAAATGGGCGTCGCAGATGACGCTGATCCGGTACGGGCCCTGGCTGCGGTGGCCGCAGGGCAGCATGGGATCTTTGCGCGTGCACACGCAATGGATTGCGGTTTCAGTCGCAAGACTATCGACCGTCGTCTCGCGGCCGGCGCATGGGAGCGGCTATACCCCGGCGTCTATCGCCTTGCCGGAGTGCCAGCCACCTGGCGGCAGGCACTCTTCGCTGCCTGTTTGGCCTGGGGACTCGGCGCCGTCGTTTCCCATCGAGCGGCCGCAGCGCTTTGGGGCTTCCTCGGGTTCGAGCCACCCATCGAGCTGAGCGTCCCTCGCCAACGGAGGCGCGCGCACACGCACCTCGTGCATCGACCGATGTCGCTTCCGGACGTCGACGTCATCACAGTTGACGCAATCCCGGTGACGACGCCGGCTCGCACGTTGATCGACATCGCCGGTTGCGTTGACGCAGATGTCCTCGAGGAAGCCCTGGACGACGCGTTGCGGCGCCGCCTGGTCAGCGTCGCGCGATTGCGCTGGAGGCTCAGAGATCTCGGTCCCGCGGGGAGGCGCGGGGCCCGGGTGCTCGGCGACCTCCTCGACGCGCGCGCAGGCGTGGCGCGAGTGCCCGAAAGCGGCTTCGAGACGCGCCTCCTGCGCGTGCTGCGCGCGGCCGGACTCCCTACCCCCGTCGTCCAACACCGGATCGGGGCCTATCGGGTCGACTTCGCCTACCCCTACGCGCGCGTCGCGATCGAGGCGGACGGGTTCAGATGGCACTCGACCCGGCTGCAGTGGGATCGCGACCGCACGCGCCGCAACGCGCTCACCACGATGGGTTGGACCGTGATCCACGTGACGTGGGTACAGCTCCGCGATCGGCCGGCCGACGTGATCGAGGCCGTGCGCGCGCTCACTGGGTAGAACCGGATATCGTCGAGGCGTGAGGGTGACACTGGCGGGGTGGGAGAACTTCTACGTCATCGTCGGCTCGGCCGCGGGGGCGCTGACCGGTCTCATGTTCGTCGTGATCGCGCTTACGCGAGACCTACAAAGGTCATCGACGCCGCACGCTCGCCGCTCATTCGCGACGCCAACGATCGTTCATTTCACCACGGCGCTCTCACTCGCTGCGGTGCTGAGTATGCCGCGTCTCACCCGGGGAGCTTTGGGCGCCATCCTGCTCACCGTCGGGGCGCTATCGCTCGCGTACGTAGGTTGGATCTTTTACCACCAGCGCCGGATCGAGGTGTATCAGCCCGACCTTGAAGACAAGTTGTTCCACGTCCTTTTCCCGGGCCTGGCATACGCGAGCATCCTCGTGGCGGGAGCCTCGACATGGGCGGCCACAAGCACGGCTCTGTACATCGTTGGCGCAAGCATGCTCTCGTTGGTGATCATCGGGATCCACAACGCATGGGATTCGGCGGTGTGGATGGTGATGAGAAGCGGCTCTTAAGGTTGAGCGCGTTCAGCTGCCCGGCACGAACCCGCCGTTGTCGTCGATCGATAGATGGGGGCAGTCACCTTGCGTCGGCAAGTCGAACGATGGGCTCGGCTTCGCGCCCGTCTCCGGATCGGGGTAATGCAGGCAACTCAGGTTGCTGATATCGCTGACCGGTGTCTCGAACCATAATGGGTTGGGGTCGACGCGCATGCCGCTCGAAAGGAACACCGTCAACTGGATCTGGCCGAAGTATCTGCCGGCGAGCGTCGGGTCGGCCAGCCATCCGTGTGGGTTGGTCGAGTACGTTGGCGTCCGGTCGTTCCGGTAATAGGTGACAAGGTCGAAGATCTCGCCCGCCCGATAGATCGTTCCCGCGGTCGGGTTGGGCACCGTCTGATCGCCGTACGCCGACTGGAAGAGCAGCGTCTTCTGCGGCACACCGCGGGGGCGGCGGAGCCGCAGCAAGGGCGCGAAGCTCTCGGGACTGCCGCTGCGGTCGTACCAGTTGGTCGTCGCGAACGTTTCTTGGAGCAGGATCGAGCCGGGGTACGGTTTGGTCATCGGTGGCTGGCCGCGCAGTGGGAGAGACTCGGTGAAGCCGTCCAGGCCCGGGCCGCGGTTCAGCAGATTCGGACGCGCGATCGCGAGCGTGTCGTGCAGATCGCCGCGGAACCCCGACAGGCGCGCGATATCGACGATCGGCCCGCCCGGCACGTTGAGCAGCCCTCGCTTGAATATCGGGTCGACCCCCATAAGCATCGTGCCGTAGATCCCTCCGAAGCTGATGCCGAAGTAGTTGATGTTCGAGCGGCTCAGCACGTTGCTTCCAACACCGGGTACGTCGACCCCGGCTCGGATCGCGCGTGCGAGCGCCATGTTGTCGACGACCGTCTGGATGAGCCCCGACTGCAAACCATCGAGCGTCTTGTGGGACGGCAGGTCGGACAGTATCTTCTGCCCCGTCACACCCGGCTTATCGACGGTTTTGTGATCGGTGGCCCGGACTCCGTCCTGCAAACCGTTACCGATGAAGCCGTCTCCGTCGAGATCCCGGCCGCGGCCGTATCCCATGAATTGCGTCGTCTTTCCGGCCGCTGTCACGCGGACCTGACTATTCGGACCGAATGCATGCCCGGCAGGGTCGGTCGCGATCGTGGCGATCCCGGCCGCCGCGTTGTGGTCTGCGCTCACGAAGATGTCGAACTTGCTGCGCGTGAACCCGGGACCGTAGATGGCGACCGGCCACCCGCCGCTCGGCGGCGTGCCCGGCGGAAGGATGAGTATGAATCCGAGCCGGTCCGCGCCGAACGGCTGCACCGTTTGCTTCGTCGGTACTGGAGGGATCTCGCCGTCGGTCAGACCATTCACGACGTCTTGATGCGTGCTATTCGAACGGTACTGATACCGCGGCGACAAGAAGCTGCCGAAGGCGAACCATCCCGCTTCGGGGGGCGGGATGAGGTTGGGGATCGCGCTCGCGACGAGGTGGTGTGGATCGATCGTCGTCTGATCGAGCCGCACCATTCCGTTTAGCGGGTTGGCAAGTGACGGCGCGACCGTCGTGGCGTTGAACACATCCGCAGTCCCGTTCTGAACGAAGCTGAGTTTGCGGTTTTTAATTCCCGCGGCCGCATACGCCGACCCACTGTCGAGCGCGCGCCTGATGTGATCGAGCTCAGCCGTCGCGCTCCGCGTCGTGAAGTCCGTCACACATGTACCGCCGCAGGCATCGATCGGATCAGCACGGACATCTTTGATCCCACGCGTCACGACGATCTCGTAGCGACTCGCTTCGTGTAGGAATGCGTTGGTGATGCCGGAGAGCGTGTTACTCGCCGGATCCCACACCAATTGACTGAGGCCTGTCCGTCCGCCGGGGCCGCGCACGAAGAAGTCGTTGATCGTCACGGAGCCGACGTCGATCGGACCGGAGAACGGGACGGTCACGCGCGGTTGCAGATCAAAGCCGTCGAGCGTGTTCAGCATCGCGAAGGCGTCGCAGATCGAGTAGTTGGAGTTGTTGCACGCGGGATAGTCGACGCCGCGGCGGAAGTTCACGCGCTTGCCGGTGATCATGCCGGTATCGCGAACGGTGAAGAAGTCGTCCGGGAAGATGCGGGTGCGGTAGGTGCCGCCGCGGAGGACCGAGGTGCGCGCGCCGGCGGCGGGAGCCGCGGTCAACACACCACCGATAAGGGCTACGAGCGCCAGCAAGCCGGCACGACGACGTTGGCCACGACGGGATGGCATGACTGGTTATTCGCCGAGAGGCCGGCCGAGTCCTGCCGGTCCGAGCTCCCGTGCTAGGTCGGCCAAACGAGCCGGCCCGCGAAGCCGCGCGTGCCGTACATCGCGTGGGTCTTCCCGTCGCCGCAGGGAGGGGCGACGTCGGTCGAAGCGCAGTCTTGGATGAAGCTCGCCCACGCCGTTCCGTCGGGTGCGATGTCCGAGCCGTTGAAGTCGGTGTAGCCGGTGTCCCCCGGTGGCGGTCTCGACGATCCGTCGTTCAGCATCGCCGTACGCGGATCGTTCAGCACTGCGCTCCACACGATCGGCGCGCGCGCAAGCGCATCGCGGGTCACCGTGAGGTAGCCGTCGGCCTTCGGAGCCTGCCCCGCGCGCTGCCCGTAGTAGGAAACAGCCGCATTGCCGGGCGCGCGCACCGCGGGGTTCCAGCTGTCTGCAACGGTGACGCCCGGCGCGGTCATGACGATCGGCGCGCTCCACGAACGGCCGAGGTCGCGCGACACACGCACCACCACGCGGCCGCCACCCCCGTCGAAGCCGTACAGGTTGCCGGCGGTGTCCGTTCGTAGCTCGTCGAAGGCCGGGATCGTGCGAGTGATCGGCCATGTTGCACCTTCGTCCGTGCTTCGGGCCAAGTACCTCTTTCCGCAGGACACCATCACGACAAGCGAGCCGTCGGGCTCGGCTTGCGGATAGTTGCCGTCGCCGGCGCCGAAGTCCTCGCCGCTGGAGCCGCACTCAGAGTGTTGAGGTACGGGGTGTGAGGCGAGGATCGAGGCGAACGACCACGTCGAGCCGCCGTCCAATGACCGCGAACAGATGCGCGCGCCGGGGACGCCGTTGTCGAGCATGATCGTCGCGTTGCCGCAGAAGTAGAGAACGTTGGGATAGCCGGCTGGTTTCGCGCGGCCGCTCGGCGCGCGCGCGGCAGCGAAACGCGGGTTCTCACTGAAGAGCGGGCAGCACGCGGTGGAGTGGTGCCACGTGTGACCATCGTCGGCGGTCCACATGAGATGAGCATCGACCCCCGGCGGCAGCGCGGCGTCAGGGTTGGTCGACAACGCGGCGGTTTGCGGGAACGGATTCCCACCGAAGTTGTAAAAGAAGAAGCGGCCGGTGGTGCGATCGACGTACTCCTGCTCATCGCCCGACACCCACGTCATGCCCATCGGAAGGACCGCACGCCACGAAGCGCCGTTGTTGCGCGTGACGGCGAGGCCGCCGGGGCTCGTGAGCAACTGGAAGCGCGGACCGGGAAGTTGCGCGCCGTAACCGAGACCGGCGGGCCCCGGCGTAAAGATTGCCGGGGCGTAGATCACGGCGTGGTTGGTGGCGTAGATGCGGGTTTCGCCGGCGTTGAAGCCCGTCGTGGAACCGCACGGGATCGGAGCGTTGCGCGGCTGGGTCTTCAAGACCTTGCCCGAAGCGTCGGCGGCGATCGCAGGCCTGTTCGGCGAGCAGCCTGTGGTCGGCGCGAGAGCGGCGGTCGTGATGCGCGCAGCGCCGACGCTCGTCGCAGCCGCAAGGGCGAGCGCCACGATCCGCCGGGGAGAAGTTCGCACGAAGCTAGGCTTCGACACCGGCATGAAGCGCCCCTGCCGTTTCTGCCGACTCTTCCCGAACGTGCCCATGCAATCGCGCGTGACTAGCCTCGCGCGCGCCTAGCCTCGCGCGCGGCGGTGGGCCCGTGGTGTAAATGGCAGCACGCGTCTTCGCGGTAGTCGAGGTGCGAGTTCGAATCTCGTCGGGTCCACTCCTCAAGTGATTGGGACCATCGCCGGGACGGCGATCGGAGATAGCCGTCCTGCCACCTGGCTCTTGCTTATTCAACGGCGTATGCAACAATAAATACACGCGGAGATGCATCCCGGACACCACGGGATACCTCGACTAGCGAAGGAGCGAGGCTCAGCCTCGCTCCTCTCGCGTCCAACGGCAGGAAGTCCTCGTGTTCCCGTCGAAGCCGCAGACATATGCGGCGCGCGCTCATCGCCATCGGTGCCCTCACGCTTATCGCGACGATCCAGCCTGCGGCGGCGCAATGTACGAGCGTCGCCGCCCCCGACGGCCGCATCGCCCTCAACGCGTGCTCCGACGGTTCCTACACAGGCACCATCGGCGCGCACGATGTGCAAGGCTCCGCAGCCGCCGGCCCCAACGGTCTCGAAGCAACCAACGTTCCCTTCGTCGCCGACGACGTGACGCTCGGCCCCAACGGCCCGGGTCTCAACAACTCGGAGCTCTCCGGTCCGACCGCCATCGACTCTTCGCTCGGTAACGGCGGTCTCACCGCGGGCCTCACCCCCGGGGGCACGATCGCCGTTCTCTCCTGGCCCAATCCTTCGTACTTCAACCAGATGGACTATCTCACGATGAGCCGGGGCTATCCGCGTCTCGGTGCGGCGCAGAACATGGGCGCGTTCGCTGGTCTTGACGTGGAGAAGCCGAATGGCGCGCGCGCATTCTCGTGGTTGCGCGACTGGCGGTCGACGCAGTCGTACCTGAGCGGAACATCGGATGCGCTCGTGACCACTTTCCGACGCAACGGCATCACCGTCACCCAGACCGCCGTCGTGTCCACCACCTCCGATGTGATGACGATCCGTTACAAGATGCAAGGCGCGCGCGACCCGAAGCTCGTCTTCTTCGAGAACCTCAACCCCGCCGACCACAAGCTGCCCTTCCTCCCCGGCCAGGATCAGTACGGGCTGCTCGCGAACGACATGGCGGCACAGTGGCAGAACGGGATGCTCGTCCATTTCCGCGAGGACGTCGACCCCACCAAGTTGCTCAACGTGGCGGAAGGATCGACGAGCGCCGCGCGTGACACGCTGGTGCGCGACCTGAGCGAGATGAGTCGGCCCGGTGTCGCGTTCGCGATCACATCGTCGCCGGCGCCGATCGCGCATCAGGTCGGCGTCGAC
>Ga0070708_100000489_pt1 | contig 30005 bp, 21 predicted proteins | sample KBSK5503metaG_FD_65469 | JGI IMG/M metagenome (GOLD analysis project Ga0070708, IMG submission 65469) | Corn, switchgrass and miscanthus rhizosphere microbial communities from Kellogg Biological Station, Michigan, USA - KBS K5-50-3 metaG | ecosystem: Host-associated > Plants > Roots >... | reverse complement strand
TCGGCATGCTCACGCAGGTACGCCTGCACTCCTTTCCGGAACTGACCCTCGCCCACGTACTGCTCGAACATGCGGATGACGGCGGCGCCCTTCTGGTACGTGATCGCATCGAACGCCGTCTTGATGTCTCCCTCGCTGTAGATGGGCTGGCGGATGCGCCGCGCCGAGAGCAGCCGATCCGCGCTCATCGCCCGCTGCATCGAAGCCGTGCGCTCCTCCGGAGCTCCCCAGCTCGGCTGGAAGGTCTCCACCGCGTGGAACGTCATCCAGGTCGCGAACGCCTCGTTGAGCCAGATGTCGTCCCACCAGGCGTTGGTGACCATGTCGCCGAACCAGAGGTGCGCGAACTCGTGCGCCTCCACGTCGGCAGCGCGCCGGTGGAACTGCGGTGATTCCGTTCCCGGCTTCGCCAGATTGATCCGCTGCGCGAAGGTGATCAGGCCCGGGTTCTCCATCGCCCCACCCCCGAGCGGCACCTCGATCAGATCGAGCTTCGGGTAGTGATAAGGAATCCCGAACCACTCCTCGAGGATGTTCATGATCTTCGGCGAGGAGAGGGCGGAATACCTCGCCCAGCCGGTCTTGCCCTGGGTGACCACGATCCCGACCGGCGCGCCGGTCTTCACCTTCCCCGCGTCCACCCGCTCGAACGGACCCACGCCGAAAGCGAGCAGGTAGCTGGGCAGCGGCTTCGTCTCCGCGAAGCGGACGACCTTCATGTCGCCCGACTCGTCGGTGGCGGCGGCCGGCGTATTGAAGAATGCGGCGTCGGTCTTCGGCACGCGCAGCGTGAAGCGCCAGGGGATCTTGTAGGAGGGCTCGTCGAAGGAGGGGAGGATGCGGCGCATCCCCAGGGGCTCGCCCTGGGTGAGCACGTACCACTGGCCGTTCTCCTGCTGGCGGAAGGCGCCCTCATTGTCGGTGCGCGAGAGTTGACCCTTCCAGCGGACGGTGACGGTGGCGTTTCCGGCGGAGAGAGGCTGAGCGAACTGGAGGCCCACGAAGTAGGGGGGAGCAGTGATGACGGTTGCGGCGGGTTCGGTCCCGCTGATCTCGATGAGGTCCGCGTTGAGCCAGAGGATGGGCAGCGGCTGGTCGACCGCGAGCTCGATCTGCTCCACGCCGCTGAGCTCGTCGCGGCGGGGATCGACGGTCAGCTCCGCCGTCACCCGGGTCGGGCGGGCGCCGGGCGGGAGCCGGAGACGCGGCGGGATGATCTGCGCCTGCGATCCTTCCGGCCGCACGAACTTCAACGCGAAGCGGTCGCTCAGCCCTCGCTTGCCCAGCTTGGTGGCGGCGCCGGGAGACGCGTTCCAGTCGCGCCCGTCGTCCGGATTGCGCAGGAAACGACCCTCCTCGGCCAGCTTGAAGCCGGCCTTCTCCGCTTCCTCCTTCACCACGGCCTCGTCGATGCGATGGAGCGACTGCGTGGCGGCGAGGCCGCTTCCCTGCTTCGCGCTGGAATCGATCACGACATACGTCCCGCCCGGGCGCAGGCCGTTGAAGATGATCTTGTTCATCCGCACCCGGTCGACCGGCATGTTCGCGATGTCGTGGTAGATGGCGTTCATCACCACCAGGTCGAGGTCCTTCGCCCCGGCCGGCACCGGATCGTCGAAGGGGACCTCGGACCGCACCACTTCTTTCATGGCGGGATGCGTGAAGCGCTCGGCGAGGCCGTCCTTGAGGAACGACAGCCAGCGCGGATCGTTCTGCATGTAGACGGTGCCCTTCGGGCCGACCGTTCTCGCCAGCAGTTCCGTGGTGTAGCCGGTCGCTGCCCCCAGGTCCTCGACCTTCATGCCCGGCTTGACGCCGAGGAAGTCGAGCATCTCGGCCGGCTTCCTTCCTGCGTCCAGCTTGCGGTCCGATTCGGTGCGATCGGCGGCGTCCAACATCGCCGTTCTCACGCTTCGCGCTTCAGGAGCCTGCGACGCCGCCGGCGGCGATGACGGGACTGCGGGCGGAGCGGATTGGCAAGCGGCTGCACAGATGAGCAGCAAGGCAATGCGCTTCATGGCGTTCCTTTCCGGGGAGGGCGGTGCCCCGCTTATCAGAGCTTGAACCGCGCAGCTACCGGGAATGTCTCGCGCTATCCGGGTCGTGACCGGAGGAACGTTTCCTGAACCAGCGCGATCGGGTCGCCGACGCGGAGGGTGCCTCCCTCGACGATGACCGTGCGCAGGCCGCCGCGATGGAGCAATCCGGCCATCACACCCTTGCGTGTGAGCCGCTCCAGGTGCCCGCACGGCTCACAGAAGCGAGTGCCTTCCAGGAGGACCTCGCCGACTCGGAAGCGAACGCCCACCAGATCGTTCAGCGGCACGGATCGGGTGACGATGTTCCGGCGGCTGGCCCCGGGCTCCAGCACGATGCCCGTCTCACGGGCGAGCGCCTCGATCGCCTCCGCCTCGATCAACGTCACCTCGCGTCCACTGCCCGGATGCCTGGAATACGTCCCAGCCTGTTTGAAATAACGATCTCCCTCCAGGCCCCGGCCGGGCACGGCACGGACCGCGGCCACCGCGGCCAACGGCCTCGCCGCTTCCTCCCCGATGTGGATCGCTTCGACTCGTCCTTGCCACATGACGCTGGGATAGCATGCATTTCGCGAGACGAGAGCGAAGCCGGGAATCTTTTCACCGGCTCGCACCATCCAGGGTGCATGGCCCACATCATCCAATCGTTCAGCGTTCCCTTGGCGCTCATGCTCGTGGCATGCGCCTCGGCTCCTCGACCGCAGCCGGTAGCCGTTCCCGACAACCTCCGGGTGCCCGAGGGCCAGTCGCTGCTCTTGCGGGCGCTCGCGCGCGGCGCCCAGATCTACACCTGCCAGGCGAAGGCCGCGGAGCCGGCGGCATTCGAGTGGGTGCTGAAGGCGCCGGAAGCGGAGCTGTTCGATCAAACCGGAGCGCGCATCGGCCATCATTCCGCCGGCCCGACTTGGGAGAGCGCCGACGGGAGTCGAGTCGTCGGCGAGGTGATCCAACGCTCGCCGGCGCCGGGCGCGATCCCATGGTTGCTCTTGCGGGCGAAGTCGAACGAAGGCTCCGGCACGCTCGCGGGCGTGAAGTACATCCAGCGTCTCGACACGAAGGGCGGCGTTGCCCCGTCGTCGGGGTGCGACGCGGCACATGCCGGCGCCGAAGCTCGCGTGGATTATTCGGCCGACTACGACTTCTACGGAGCGCCCTGAAGCTCAGAGCTCCCGCAGCGCCTGGTGGATGAGCTGGACGCAGATCGAGCCTTCGCCGACCGCCGAGGCGACCCGCTTGACGCTGGAGGAGCGCACGTCTCCGACGGCGAAGACGCCCGGAATGCTCGTCTCCATGAGGTACGGCCGCCGTGAGAGAGGCCACTGCGCCTCGGCCAATTCCTCCGGCTGCAGGTCGGGCCCCGTCTTGACGAAGTTCTTGTCGTCCAGAGCCACGCATCCCTTCAGCCATCCGGTGTTGGGCTCGGCGCCGGTCATGACGAACAGATTGCGGATCGGCCGCGTCTCCGTCGCGCCCGTTTCCAGATGACGCCACCGGACCTGCTCGAGCCGGCCATTGCCTTCCAGCGACTCGATGCGCGTCCGCGTCCGCAGCTCGACGTTGCGGCTGTTCTCGATGCGCTGGATCAGGTAGCGGGACATGCTCTGGGCGAGGCAAGGTCCGCGCACCACGACGTCGACCCGCGACGCGATCCCGCAGAGGAAGACCGCGGCTTGTCCTGCCGAGTTGCCGCCGCCCACGACGGCGATCTCCTCGCCCTTGCACGACTGCGCCTCCATGTGCGTCGCGCTGTAGAAGATGCCGGCGCCTTCGAAGCGCGAGAGATCGGGCACGTCGAGCCGCCGGTACCTGGCGCCGGTCGCGATCACGATGCTCCTGGCCTGCACCACCTCTCCGTCGGAGAGGTGCACGCGGTAGGGCCGCTGGTCGCAGTCGAAACGGACGGCGGTCCGCGCGATGGCGACTTCGGCGCCGAATTTCTCCGCCTGGGTGAGCGCGCGTCCGGCGAGCGCGAATCCGGAGATCCCCGTGGGGAACCCGAGATAGTTCTCGATCCGGGAGCTGGTCCCGGCCTGCCCTCCAGGCGCGGTGCTCTCCAGCACCAGCACGTCGAGCCCCTCCGACGCGCCGTACACCGCCGCGCCGAGCCCTGCCGGCCCGCCGCCCACGATGACGACGTCCCTCACCTCCTTGGGGTCCAACGCCGGCGTCAGTCCGAGCGCGGCCGAGAGGGACTCGACCGTCGGGTTCCGCAGGACATGCCCTTCCTTGCAGACGAGCACCGGCACCTCGTTGACGCCGACCTGCAGGTGGTCGAGCAGCGCCTGGATTCCGGCCTCCGTCTCCACGTCGTGGTACGTGAACGGTTCCCCATTGCGCGTCAGGAACTCCTTGAGCCTCAGCGTGCTCAGCGAATGCCGGGACCCGAGGAGGACCAGATCGTTGTCGGTCTGCGAGATCAGCGCGACCCGCCGGAGGATGAACGCGCGGAGGAGGATCTCGCTCAACTCGGGATCGCGCTGTACCACCGAGCGCAGGCCGTCCCGGTTCAAGGCGATCATCGACCCGTCGGCGCTGACGCGTCCCCGGGCCCAGGCACGTCGCGCCGAGAGCATGTTGAGCTCGCCCGTGAACTGGCCGGGTCCGAGCGCCGCCACGGTTTCCTCCCGGTCGGCGATGGGGCGCACGATGTCGATGCCACCCTCGATCACCACGAAGAAATCGGTGTTCTGGTCGCCGGCTTCGAAGAGGAGATCGCCGGCCTTGACGCTGCGGCGTTGCCCGACGCCCGCGATTCGTGAGAGCTGGGCGTCGGTGAGATGAGGGAAGATCTGCTCCTGGCGGTCCATGCCCGGGTGGATACGCTCCCGCGAAGGCCGGCGCAACATCACACGAAGCGCGCGTCAGGCATCCGTGTCAGCGGCTGCCGCCGTGAGGTCGTACTTCCTCAGCCGGTCGAACAGCGTGGTGCGGCTGAGCCCGAGCAGGCGCGCCGCGCGGGACCGATTGCCCGCCGCCGCCGACAGCGCTTGCGCGATGATCCTCCGCTCGAACGCCGCGACCTGATCGTGCAGCGAAAGCGGACCTGCCGGCCGGGGCGCTTCGGACGCCGCCTGGATGGACCTGAGCGGAATGCCGTCCAAGGCGTCGACGTCGATCCCGCCGGAGCCCGAGACCGCGACCATCCGCGCGATCGCGTTCTCCAGCTGCCTGACGTTTCCCGGCCAGTCGTGTCGAGCGAGCGCGTTCAGGAGAGCCGGAGAGAGCCGGACATCGGGACTGCCGAAGCGCTCCCCGTACTGCCGCGCGAAATAACGCGCCATGGCCGGGATGTCTTCGCGGTGGTCGCGCAATGGAGGCACGGTCAGCTCGACCACCGCCAGCCGGTAGTAGAGGTCCTTGCGGAACCGTCCGCGGCGGCCTTCAGCCGCGAGATCGCGGTTCGTGCAGGCGATCACGCGCACGTTGACCCGCTCCGTGCGTCCGGCGCCGACCTGCTGGATCTCGCCTTCCTGCAGGACCCGCAGCAGCTTCGCCTGGATCGCGGGGGAAAGCTCGCCGACTTCATCGAGCACGACCGTTCCGCCATTGGCGATGGAAAAGAATCCAGCGCGCGTCCGCTCCGCGCCGGTGAACGCGCCCCGCGCGTGCCCGAACAACTCGGCCTCGGCGAGCTCTTCGGGTAGCGCGGCGCAGTTGAATCGGACCATCGGTCCCGCGGAGCGGGCGCTCCGGGCATGCAGCAACGACGCGATCAGCTCCTTGCCCGTACCGGTCTCTCCGCGCAGCAGGACCGTCACGTCCTTGGGTCCCACGCGCTCCACGGTCTCGAGAAGGCCCTGCATGGCGGGCGACTCGGCGACGATCCCGGCTTGCGGGTCGATGGTTGCCGTCTCGGCTCGTTCCACGCTGGGCATGGTCGCTCCCGGCCCCCTCCATGGAAACGAGTAGCGGGGCGCATTGCCCCGCGTGGACATGCCTTGGTGTGGGTCCGTCGATGCTAGACGGTATGTCCTCTCACCCTATCGCCGAGCTGCAGTTTGAACCTGTCTACCGCTCGAGCGGTCGTCTGCTGGGCAGGACCCTTCCGCGCTCGTGGACAAATCCGCAACGTCACCTTGGAGGTGTGCCTCATGAATGCGCCTGCACCAATTCATGATTCCAGAGCGACCGACATGGTCTGGCAGACGATGCGCATCGTCTTCGGCATCGTTCCCATCGTCGCCGGGCTCGACAAGTTCACCAATCTCCTGGTGCACTGGGACAAGTACCTGGCCCCCTTCCTTGCGAACCTGGTTCCCGCGCGCGGGTTCATGCTCGTCGTGGGCGTGATCGAGATCATCGCAGGGATCGGCGTCCTCTTCACGCCCTGGGCGAAGACGTTCGCCGCGATCGTCGGCGTCTGGCTGCTCGGCATCGCGCTCAACCTGATCATCGCCGGCTTCTACGACATCGCGGTCCGCGACATCGTGATGGCGATCTCCGCCTTCTGTCTCGCGCGGCTGACGGCGCCGGCGACCCAGCCGGCACACGCCACGCGCGCCGCGGAAGCACGCTAGGGGCGGCTGCCGGCTTCGTTGCCTGAATCGTAGCCCCATTCGTCATCCCCCCGGGGACGCACAACGTCCATCCGAAGGCCCTCACTCCCGCGCTGGTGGAGTTCCTGCGCGGGTGAGCGTCCGGCAGCGGAGGGAAGATGATTCAACTGCCCCAAGTCGCATTGACAAGCGATACGGTTGCTCTACAAGCACCGGCCGTGCCGGGGGAACGGTCGCGGGGGAGAAGAGGATGATGCCGATGAGATCGGTCGTCGCGCTGTGCCTGCTCGCCGCTCCGGCGATGGCAGCGAAAGTGGATTCCGCCCGCATCGAGCAGATCACCGGGCTGAAGGGACAGTGGATCGAGAAGGAAGGCGTCTTCAAGGTGCAGGTCCCGCGCAGCGACCTCGCCGTCACCGCGGCGGGTGCCAGGCTCAGTCCGCCGCTCGGACTGACCGCGTGGGCTGCCTTCACCAGGGCTGGTTCACATACGGTGGTGATGGGCGACATCGTGCTCACCGAAGACCAGGTGAATCCCGCCATGGACGCAGCACTGCAGAACGGCCTGGACGTGACCGCCCTGCACAACCACTTCTTCTGGGAGAGCCCGCGGGTGATGTTCATGCACATCGGCGGGATGGGCGACGAGGAGAAGCTCGCTCAGGGAGTGGCGAAGGTGTTCGCGGTCCTCAAGCAGCAGGGTCCGGTGCCCACCAGCGACGTCGACCCCGCGAACAGCAACCTCGATCCCAAGCGGATCGACGCCGTGCTCGGCCGCAGCGGCGAGATGAACAAGGGCGTCTACAAGATCACCATCGGCCGCCAGGTGAAGATGGGCGGGCATCCGATGGGCAACGCCATGGGCGTGAACACCTGGGCCGCCTTCGCGGGGACGGACGAGCGCGCCATCGTGGATGGCGACTTCGCCATGCTCGAAGACGAGCTGCGCGACGTGCTGGTGGCGCTGCGGGCGGGCGGCATCAACGTCGTCGCCATCCACCAGCACATGACGCACGAGCAGCCGCGGATGCTCTTCCTCCACTACTGGGGCGTCGGCCGGCCCGAGGACCTCGCGCGCGCTCTCGCCTCCGCGCTGAAGAAGACGAAGGTCGCCTGAGCCTGGGCCAGCCCCGGCCGCCACAGGCGGCTCAGGGGCTACGGCTGAGAATGATCATTCCGCAGCAGGTCATGAGAGGTGTTCTAGGCGCTCGCGGGCGCTGACAGCTTCACCGTCTGCGCCACGTCGGGCTCCGATGCCGAGTAGGCGTTCTGGTCGTGCTGGAGCGCTCCCGGCGGCAGCCACTCCCAGAAGCAGCCGAGATCCTTCCGCACCTGGTCCCGGTAGAACTCCGGCAGCTCGGACGACTCCTGCTCGAAATACCGGCGCAGCGGCCGGTCCGTCTCGAGCCGGCGGCGGACCTCGGCGTAATACCGGAGCCTGCCCGATCCCTCCGACGAGATGGCCCGCACGACGTTCAGCCAGCGCGGGATTCCACGGCGGTTGTTGCGCAATCGCTTCGCGATCGCCGACCAGGAGAAGGTGTACTTCGTCAGGTCGATCACGCGGTCGTACATCTCGGGCCAGGAGTAGTTCTTGGGCCGCACGTTCATCGCCCGGTTGTTGTCGAGGAAATGGAACGGGAACGGCAGCACGCGGTGTTGCCGCTGCAACTCGCGATTGAGCGGCGCCGCACGGCCGAAGGCGGAGAGCAGGGAGTATCCCGGGAAGGCGCCCGGAGTGAGATCGATGAACCGCTTGGTCAGCTCGAACGGCTCGGCGCCCGAATCCGAGTCGAGGCCCAGGACGAAGTTCGTTTGCACGTAAGGCACCTGGCGCAGGATCGAGTTCACCTGATCGGCCACGTGGCGGACCTTGTCCATCCCTCTCAGGTTTCCCGTCTTCGACTTGTTGCCGAGGTCGTACCAGGACTCGATGCCCGGTAGGACGGCGAAGTAGTGGTTGCGGCGCAGCCGCTCGAGCCTGGGCGCCGAGAGGATGGACAGGCTGCTCTCGGCGACGAAACCTGCGCGTCCCGGCGGCACCGCCGATTCGATCGCCTCCATCGTCTCCTCGAAGCGGACGCCGAAATTCGGATCGTGCCAGCCGATCATGGGGTGCTCGAGCTTGCCCAGCAGGAACCGCAGATCCTCCTTGAGCTGATCCAGATCGAGCGGCTGGTAGGGCACGACGGAGTCGATGCAGAAGCTGCAGGTGTACGGACACCCCAGGCTGGCGATCATCGGGATGCCCTTGAACAGCGGGGCCTTGCGCAGGTTCGCCTCGATGAAGCGCCAGCGCTCGCGGATGGTCGCGACCTGCATCGGCTGCCGCGCGGCGGAGAGTTGCCGCCCTTGCGGCCGGTGGCGCGAGCACTCGGCGAGCACCGACCGGATCAGCTCGCGATCGGTGAACCCGAGCACGTAGTCGAAGTATTTCGCCGCGTCCTCCGGATAGCAGCGCGCGTGAGGTCCGCCCAGCACGGTCACCGCGCCGCGAGAGCGGAAGAGGTTGCTGAGCGCGTAGGCGAGGAGGGCCGCTTCGCTGAAGGCCCCGATGAAGACGATGTCGGCGTCCTGAGGCAGCTCGGCGGTGAGATCCTCGAACCCCGTGTAGCAGACGAACGTCACTTCGTGTCCCTCGGCCTCGCACCATGCCCCGACCGCCTGCGGCATGATGCTCGCCAGGTTGGTTCCCATCAGCCGCGCATAGAGCGAGCGGGTCGGCCCCTTCGTGACGAGGTCGATGACGCCAATCCGGAGTGGTCGCAGGGAACACCTCCTCGAAGCCGGCGCAGTGTTGACCGTCCTGCCCGAATTCGCAACCTCCGAGTGAGGAATTCTCAGTCCTGCTCGCCCCGAGCTCGACGGTTTCCGAACGCGGGATCGCTAGCGCTGTCCCGGCCGTTCTCGAGGTGACCGGCCAGGCGGCGCAGGAAGTCCCGGTCCGCGTCGGCCTCGACCGCGACGTCGTACCAACCGAAGCTCGACTTCAACGAGAACCGCTTTTCGAAGCTCTCGCCTGGATCCAGCTCGCGCTCCACCGAGCGATCGTCCCCGTAGGCATTCGCGGCGGTCACTCGCACGGGAGCGGCTCCGCGGTTGCTGACCCGCAGGACCAGCGCGAGATCGTCGGCGTCGTAGCGCGCCTCGGCCTCGAGGTTGACCTTCGCCTTCGGCGCGACGCTGCCTCGGAACGTCCGGAGGAAACCGTTGGGCCCGAAGACAGAGAGGTCGTACCTGCCCTGGTTGCCCTGCCCGACCTTCCAGGTATTGGAGAGCGACAATCCCGCTTCCACCGTGAAGGTCCAGGGCCCGTCCGAGGTATTGCCCGAACGGACCTGGAAGCAGGCTCCAGCATCGCCTGTATTGACGAAGTCGAGCTGAAGCGTGTTCTTCGCCGGATCCGCTTTTCCGCTCACGTCCAGCTCATAGGGCAGTGCGCGTGCGTGGCGCAGCCCCGGCTCCTGCACCGGCAAAGCCTGATCGACAGGAGGGGCCGGAACGTAGTCCGGATGCCGGTCGTGATCGCGGGGCTGGAAGGCGGCGGTGTCCGGCAACGCGACCAGGGCGGCATCGGGGTTGGCGAAGTCCAAGGCGGAAGTGAGATCGCCGCAGATCGCCCGGCGCCAGGCCGTGATGTTGGTCTCGATCAGCCCGGGATGGTGCGGAGCGAAGCGTTGCTCGAGGAAGCGGATGAGCGAGGTGTGATCGAACACCTGCGAGCAGACCCAGCCGCCCTTGCTCCAGGGCGAGACCACGATCATCGGCACGCGCACGCCCAGACCGTAGGGACCGCGGGGGTTCCCGGGGCTGCCTTGGAAGATCTCGATGCTCGCGTCGACCGTCGAGAGGCCCTCCGCCGGAGATCGCGGCGGAGTCGGCGGCACCACATGATCGAAGAAGCCGTCGTTCTCGTCGAACATGACGAAGAGGACGGTCTTGCTCCACACCTCGGGGTTCGAGGTCAGCGCATCGAGCACCTGCGAGGTGTACCAGGCACCGAAATTCGCCGGCCAGTTCCCGTGCTCCGAAAACGCTTCCGGCGAGGCGATCCAGGAGATCTGCGGCAGCTTGTTGCCGCGCACGTCGTCGCGGAGATCGTCGAACAGGGTACCGCGCACCGCGACGTTGGTTCCCCTCCGCGCTTTCTCGTAGAGCGGATCGCCGGGCTTCGCGTTCTGGTACTGGTGGAAGTAGAGAAGCGAGTTGTCACCGAAGTTGCCGATGAAGGCGTCCTCGGTGAAACCCCAGACGCCGGCGGCGTCCAGTCCCACGCCGATGTCCTGATAGATCTTCCAGGAGATGCCGGCTCGTTCCAGGCGCTCGGGATACGTGGACCAGTCGTACCCTGCTTCCGCGTTGTTGATGACAGGGCCGCCGCCCTTGCCGTCGTTCCCGACCCAGCCCGTCCACATGTGGTAGCGGTTGGGGTCGGTCGCCCCCAGGAACGAGCAGTGGTAGGCGTCGCAGATCGTGAACGCGTCGGCCAGCGCGTAATGGAACGGGATGTCCCCCCGGTTCAGATGCGCCATCGTCGTGCGGCCCTTGTTCGGGACCCACTGGTCGTACTTGCCGCCGTTCCAGGCCGCGTGCGTGTCGGTCCAGCCGTGCGGAGTGTCTTCGAGGAATTGCAGGCCGAGATCGGGCGCGGTGGGGTGGAACGGCAACACGAATCCGTTGCCGTCGGGCTGGAACCAGACAGATCGTCCAGAGGGAAGGAACGCGGGCCGGGGGTCGCCGAATCCCCGCACGCCGCGCAGCATGCCGAAATAGTGATCGAACGCCCGGTTCTCCTGCATGAGGAACACGACGTGTTCCACGTCCTGGATGGTGCCCGTCCGCCGGCGCGCGGGGACCGCCAGGGCCCGCCGGATGCTCCCTGGGAGGGCCGTGGTCAGGGCTGCGCTGCCGAGGAAACGGAGGAACGAACGACGATTCGTCGCGGTCATGGTCACAGCCTCCTGGAGTGGTCGAGTGCTGCGGCCGCACCGTGGACCAACCGCGCGCCCGGTGCTGTTACAGATCCGGCTCGAATCGCCAAACTCTTGGAGGCGCCGCGCGCGGCCGCGGCGGCTTCGTCACGGTGGGGAAACAAACGCGCGGGTGGACTCGACGTTCGTCGGGGGGTATCTACGCGCGGGACAAGTCCTGCGGGAGAAACGTGCCAAGGGGGGAACCGTGGCCAACGAGATCAGCCGGCGACACATCCTCAAGAGCATCGTCGTAGTCGCCGGCGCAGGAGTCGCCGGCAGCGTCCTGGATGGCTGCGGCAGCGAGGAGCTCCAGGACGGCGCGGCGACCTACTTTCCGCAATCGCTCGCCTCCGGCGACCCGAAGACCGACAGCGTGGTGCTCTGGACGCGCGTCCACGATCCCGCGGCCAGCGGTGACCTCGCCCTGCGGCTCCAGGTCGCGACCGACGCCGGGTTCGACGGCCTGGTCTCGAACCAGTCGGGTCTGACGGCGACCGCCGCCCATGACGGGAGCATCAAGGTGAAGGTGACGGCGCTGAGGGCCGGCACCACCTACTACTATCGCTTCATCTATCAGGACGCGCGTGGCCGGAAATGGGCCAGCCGAGCCGGCCGCACCAGGACCGCCCACGCTGCCGCCGACGACGTGACGGCGCGCTTCGCGGTGCTCAACTGCCAGGACTACATCGGCCGGTTCTGGAATACGACGCAGCGGCTGTCGCAGCTCGATCTGGATCTCGATTTCGTGCTGGCAGTCGGCGATTACATCTACGAGACCACCGGCAACCCGTCGTTCCAGACGCCGACCGCCGGCCGTTCCATCACGTTCGTCGACCAGGGCGGCGCGGAAAAGCTCGGCACCGGCGCCGGCGCCTTCCAGGCGGCGCGCTCGGTCGACAACTACCGGCAGCTCTACCGGACGTACAAGAGCGACCGCAATCTGCAGACGCTCCACGAGAAGTACGCCGTCGTCGCCACCTGGGACGACCACGAATACTCCGACGACTGCTGGGGCGACGTCGCCACCTATACCGACGGCGTGAAGGACGAGAAGGACACGGAGAGGCGGCGCAACGCCGAGCAGGCCTTCTTCGAGTTCATGCCCGTCGACGACGGCGCGACCGCCGGAGTGATCGACACGCCGCGAGCGGCGCTGTACCCGAACACGAAGCTGTGGCGGAGCCTGACGTTCGGCAAGAACCTCGAGCTGATCGTGACCGACTACCGGAGCTTCCGGCCCGATCACCTCATCCCTGAGGACGCGTTTCCCGGCACTGTCGTGCTGGACAAGCTCACGCTGCAGGCGGTGCTCGCCGCCGCCGGCCAGTCGGCGCTGTACGACGCGCTGCCAGACAGCCTGTTTGCCTACGTGAACATCGACGATCCGCAGTTCGCGCTGCAGAAGTCGTTCCTCATCGCCGCCCTTTCGCAAGGCTACGCGCTCGCCGGCCTGGGGTCGACGCAAGACGCCTCGGCCAAGGCGGCGGCCGTGGCGAAAGGGAATCTCGCGCTGGTCGTCGTCAACTCCGCGCTGACGCAAGCCGGCGTGGCGCCCATCCCGACGACGGGCAGGGACAAGGGCCTGGCCTGGGCGCAGATGGGGAAGCAAGGTCTCTTCACCCGTCTCGGCTCGCGATACCTCATCGTGAAGCAGCTCTTCGATCTCTACGCCGGGTTCAAGTACCAGGCGACGGCGAAGGCGAGCGAGAACGCTCTGGGCAACGAACAGGAGGCCTTCCTCCGCGACCGCCTGCAGAGCTCGGACCGGACCTTCAAGGTCGTGGTGAGCTCGACCTCGCTCACCAGCATGATCCTGGACCTGACCGGGCAAACCGGTCTGCCGGCCACCCTGCAGCAGCGGTTCTACCTCGATTGCGATCAGTGGGACGGCTTTCCCAGCAAGCGCGCCGAGCTGTTCGCCTTCCTCACCCAAGCCAACGTCAGGAACGCCATGTTCGTCTGCGGCGACATCCATGCCACCTTCCTCAGCAAGGTGAGCGCCGGCGCGGGCAACGACCTGGCCGTCATCACCTCGCCGGCGATCAGCTCGCAGACGCTCAAGGAGGAGTTGCTGGAGCAAGTGGGGGAGCTCGGTCTCGGACCGGCGGCAGCGGCGCTGGTGGCCGGCCTGGAACAGATCCTCCAATTGTCGAACCCCCAGATCGTCTTCGCCAAGACCGACCAGCACGGCTTCGCGGTGGTCGAGATCACCGGCCAGGGCGCGAAGGCGACCTTCCACCAGATCGCGAACACCGAGGTCACCCACGACTACTCGGCGACGCCCGGCGACCTGGCTGGCAAGTTCGCCACCACCGCTTACAACATCTCGGGCGGAGCGATCACGCCCGCGTAGCGCGCCATCTCCTGGAGGGTTGATGCGAACGTTCCACCGGCTCTTCGTCTGCCTCGCGCTCGTCGCTTGCGCTTCGACGCAGAGACAGCAGCCGTCGGCGGACGTCGCGCCGCCGCAGCCGCCCGTCGCGCCCAGGCAGCCGCACCTCACCCAGGTGAACGGCGACACGCTCCGCGACGACTATTTCTGGCTGCGGAACAAGGGCACGCCGGAGGTCGAAGCATACCTGCGCGCGGAAGCGGCCTATGCCGACGCGATGATGAAGCCCACCGAGGCGCTGCAGAAGACGCTCTACGACGAGATGCTCTCGCGCATCCAGGAAGATGATTCGACGCCGGAAGTGCGCATCGGATCGCGCTGGTATTACCAGCGAACGGAGAAGGCGAAGCAGTACCCGATCCTCTGCCGGAAGGCCGCGCCCGACGCGCCCGAGCAGGTGATCCTCGACGTGAACGTGCTCGCGGCGGGAAAGAAGTTCCTCGGGCTCGGCGGCTGGGAGGTGAGCGACGACGGCACGCGCCTGGCCTACGCCACCGACGAGACCGGCTTCCGCCAGTACGATCTGCACGTGCGCGATCTGCGCACCGGGGCGGACGGGCCGGAGAAGATCGCGCGAGTCGACTCGGTGGCCTGGACCCGCGACGGCGAGTTCCTCTTCTACGTGGTGGAGGACGAGCAAGAGAAGCGCCCGTACCAGCTCTGGCGGCACGCGGTCGGGTCGGCCGGCAAGGACGATCTGATCTACGAGGAGAAGGACCACTCCTTCAACCTGGAGGTCGATCGGTCGCGGTCGAAGGACTTCATCTTCGTCACCTCGGCGAGCCATACCACCAGCGAGGTGCGCTTCTTCGGCGCGGGCGACGCGAACGCCGCGCTCGTGCTCATCCAGCCGCGCGAGCCCGAGCACGAGTACTACGCCGACGCGCGCGGCGGGACGCTCTACATCCGCACCAACTCGGGGGGACGGAACTTCCGCCTGGTCACCGCTCCGGCAAGCGCGCCGCGCAAGGAGAATTGGAGGGAGATCGTCCCGCACCGCGAGCAGGTGATGCTGCAGGACGTGGAAGTCTTTCGCGACTTCGTCGCGCTCCACGAGCGCGAGGGCGGGCTGCCGCAGATCACGTTTCTCGATCCTTCGACCGGCGCGCGGCGGCGCGTCCAGTTCCCCGAAGCGGATTACGAAGTCTCACCCGACAAGAACCCCGAGTACGACCAGAAGGAGCTCCGCGTCGTCTACCAGAGCCCCGTCACGCCCCAGAGCTGGATCGACGTCGACGCGGCGTCGTTCGCGCAAAAGGTGGTGAAGCGCCAGCCGGTGCCGAACTACGACTCTTCGCGGTACGAGGTGGAGCGCGTCTGGGCGGCGGCGGTGGACGGCACCAGGATTCCCGTCGCGGTGCTGCACAGGAAGGGCGTCCTCCGCGACGGCAAGAGCCCGCTGCTGCTCTACGGATACGGCTCCTACGGGGTCGACATCCCCGACCGCTTCAACTCGAACCTGTTCTCGCTGGTCGATCGCGGCGTCAGCTACGCGGTGGCGCACATTCGCGGCGGAGGCGAGCTGGGCAAGAAGTGGCACGACCAGGGTCGGATGATGAACAAGATGAACACCTTCACGGACTTCATCGCCTGCGCCGAGCACCTCGTCGCGCAGGGCTACACCTCGAAGGATCGCCTCGGCATCACCGGCGGCAGCGCGGGGGGCCTCTTGATGGGGGCAGTCACGAACCTGCGGCCCGACCTGTTCCACACCGTGGTCACGTACGTGCCGTTCGTCGACGTGATCAACACCATGCTGGACGAGTCGCTCCCGCTGACCGTGGGCGAGTTCGAGGAATGGGGCAACCCGAAGAAGCCCGACGAGTACCGGTACATGAAGCAGTACAGCCCTTACGACAACGTGGTGGCCAAGGCGTATCCGACGATGCTGGTGCGCTCCTCGTACAACGACTCGCAGGTGATGTACTGGGAACCAGCCAAGTACGTCGCCAAGCTCCGCGCCGTGAAGACGGACTCGAATCCGCTGCTCTTCAAGATCAAGATGGATCCGGCGGGACACGGCGGCGCTTCGGGCCGCTACGATCGGCTCAAGGACGTCGCCTACGACTACGCCTTCATCCTCCGGCAGCTCGCGCCGTCGCGCTGAGCGATGGCCGGCTACTCGGGAACGCCGCTGCCGAAGAAGCTCGGCATCCAGGAAGGGCATCGGGTCGCCCTGGTTCACGCGCCAGCTGGATTCGAGAAGACGCTCGGCGACTTGCCCCCTGCCGTGGCGCTGCAAGCGGGGCTGACCGGATCGATGCCCTTCGACGTGATCCTGGTGTTCGTCACCCGGCGCGCCGACCTGGAACGGCAGCTCGCAGCTCTCAGGCGCCGGATGGATCCGGCGGCGGGCCTCTGGGTCGCCTGGCCGAAGAAAGCGTCCCGGGTCCCCACCGACATGACGGAAGACGTGGTCCGCGAGATCGCGCTTCCCACCGGTCTGGTGGACAACAAGGTCTGCGCCATCGACGAGACCTGGTCCGGGTTGCGGCTGGTGATCCGCCTCGAGCACCGGCGCTGAGTCTTCGGCAGATGGCCGGCCTCACCGCTGCTCCATCGGATTGCCGCGAACGATCCCGGCACCTTCCAGGTGCCCTCGACGCCGTTGATCGCCATCCAGCTGCCGAGCGATAGACCGCTAATCTCCCCAAAAGGTCTCTGGTGTTTAGTTACAATGAGGGTGTAAAGACTAATCCCAGTCGGCACGTACTGGTACGGGGGGATTGCTAGCATGGACGCTCTCAACTTTGGGGTGTCTTCCCGTCGTCCGTCTCTTCCTCTTGCCTTCGTTGCGCTCGCGGCCGTCGCCCTGACCGCCTGCGGAGAGGGCAGCGACAGCCGCATCCAAGCAAGTCGCAAGCGCCGCGATCCGCGGCTCACCGCGCCGATCAAGTTCGTGCAGGTCGCGTACGCCACGCCGCAGTCGAACAGCGTGTCGGTCACGGTCAAGTATGCCGCGGCGCAAACGGCCGGGAACCTGAACGTGCTCGCCGTCGGCTGGAACGACACCACGGCGACGGTGACTTCGGTGAACGACACCAGCGGGAACGTCTACCAGCGCGCCGTCGGTCCCACGGTGAACCCGGGCGCGATCACTCAATCGATCTACTACGCGAAGAACATCGCCGCCGCCGCGGCCGGGGCCAACTCGGTCACGGTCAAGTTCAGCGTCGCCGCGGCCTTTGCGGACATTCGCATCCTCGAATACTCCGGGCTCGATACCGCGGCGCCTCTCGACGTCGCGACGGGCGCGGCGGGGAGCGCCGCCACGAACGACAGCGGCGCGCTCACCACCACCGGTCCCAACGAGCTGCTCTTCGCGGCCGCCACCACGACAGGAAGCACCAACGGCCCCGGAACCGGGTTCACCACCAGGGTCATCACCGTTCCCGACTCTGACATCGCCGAGGACCGCGTCCTGGCCTCGGCTGGCACGTTTCACGGGACCGCGAATGGCCAGGGTGTCTGGGTCATGCAGGCGGCCGCGTTCCGGAGCATGCCGGTCCAGCCCCCGACGGCGCCGGGCAACCTGACGGCGGTCGCCGCGAGCAGCACCGAGATCGACCTGTCCTGGACGGCCTCGACTGCCGGGAGCCAGCCCATCGCGAGCTACCGCGTCGAGCGATGCCAGGGGGCTGGCTGCACCAACTTCGCGCAGATCGCCACGCCAGCAGGAACGTCGTACGCGGACACGGCCCGCGCGCCGGGCACCTCGTACAGCTACCGGGTCCTGGCGGCGGACACGTCTGGAAACGTCAGCCCCTACTCGAACGTCGCGAGCGCCACGACACCGCCGGACACCCAGCCGCCGTCCGCTCCGGCGAACCTGGCCGCGTCCGCCGTGAGCAGCAGCCGCATCGATCTCTCCTGGACTGCCTCCACCGACAACGTCGCGGTCACCGGCTATGCGGTGGAGCGATGCCAGGGCGCGGGCTGCACGGCCTTCGCCCAGATCGCCGCGCCGGCTTCGCCCGGCTACAGCGATACCGGGCTCGCCGCGAGCACCTCGTACAGCTATCGGGTGCGCGCGACCGATGCGGCGGGCAACTTTAGCGACTACTCCGCCGTCGCCTCGGCGACGACGCCAGCGCCCGCGCAGCCGCCCACGGCGCCGTCCAACCTGACCGCGACGCCGGTGAGCGCCTCGCAGATCAACCTCTCCTGGACGGCCTCGACGAGCAGCGTGGGCGTGGCCAACTACCTGGTCGAGCGGTGCCAGGGGGCGGGATGCACGAATTTCGCGCAGATCGCCACGCCCTCAGCGACCAGCTATGGGGACACGGGGCTTCTCGCGGCGACGAGCTACTCCTACCGGGTCCGCGCGGCCGACACGGCGGGGAACCTGAGCGGCTACTCCAACACCGCCAGCGCGACGACGCTCGCACCGCCGCCCCCGAGCGGCGCGAAGTTCGTGCAGATGGCGTACGCGACCCCGCAGGCCAGCCAGTCGTCGGTCACGGTCAAGTACGCAGCGGCGCAGACGGCGGGGAACCTGAACGTCGTCGCCGTCGGTTGGAACGACACCACGTCCAGCGTGACCACGCTGACCGACACGATGGGAAACTCCTACGCGCGCGCCGTCGGTCCGACGGCGAACCCCGGCGCTCTCACCCAGTCGATCTATTACGCCAGGAACATCGCGGCAGCGGGGGCGGGAGCGAACTCGGTGACGGTCGCGTTCAACGTCGCGGCGGCGTTTGCGGACATCCGCATCCTCGAATATTCCGGCCTCGATCCCGCTGCTCCGCTCGACACCACCGCGGCGGCGGTGGGTAGCGCGGCCTCGAACGACAGCGGGCCGCTCACGACCAGCGGACCCAATGAGCTGCTGTTCGCCGCCAACATCACCACCGGCATCACCAGCGCGCCGGGAAGCGGCTTCACCAGCAGGGTGATCACCAGCCCCGACGCGGACATCGCCGAGGACCGGATCGCCGCGACCCAGGGCATCTATCACGGGACGGCAACCGCCTCCGGCCTCTGGGTGATGCAGATGGCGGCATTCCGCACCTCGGCCGCGCCCCTGGCGGTCAGTCCGCGCGTGGCGACCTTGACGCCGACCCGCTCGCAGCAGTTCGCGGCCACGAGCTCCGGCGTGACCTGGTCCGTCAACGGGATCGTGGGCGGATCGCCGGCGGTGGGGACCATCACCGCGAGCGGGCTGTACACGCCTCCGTCGGCGGTCGGCAGCTACACGGTGACGGCGACGACGTCGGGACCTCCCCCGGCGAGCGCGTCGGCCACGGCCTACGTGACGAACTACCCGGGCACCTTCACGTACCACTACGACAACCTGCGGACCGGAGCGAACCTGGGCGAGACGGTGCTGACGCCGGCGAACGTGCAATCGCAGTTCGGCCCGCTCTTCAACTTCGCGCTCGACGGCAATCCGCAGCCCTCACCTCTGTACGTCGCCGGAGTGAACATCCCGGGCCTGGGCGTGCGCAACGTCCTCTACGTCGCCACCGAGCACGACAGCGTCTACGCGTTCGACGCGGACGGGACCAGCACCGCGCCGCTGTGGAAGACGTCCTTCATCAACCCCGCCGCGGGCGTCACCACCGTTCCGGCCTGCGACACCGGCGAGTGCAACGACATCGCTCCCGAGATCGGCATCACCGGCACGCCGGTGATCGATCCCGGCCCGGGTACGCTCTACGTGGTGGCCAAGACCAAGGAGGCGGGAAGCTACGTACACCGGCTGCACGCGCTGGACATCTCGACCGGGGCGGAAAAGCTCGGCGGCCCGGTGACGATCCAGGCCAGCGTGAACGGGACGGGGGACGGAAACGACGGAGCAGGGCACGTGCCGCTGACCGTGATCCGCGAGAACCAGCGGCCGGCGCTGACGCTCGCCAACGGCATCGTCTACATCGCCTTCGCCTCCCACGGAGACATCTCGCCCTGGCACGGGTGGCTGCTCGGCTACGATGCCACCAATCTCGCCCAGGTGTTCGTCTACAACGTCAGCAGGAACGGGTTCGGCGGCGGGATCTGGCAGAGCGGTTCAGGTCCGGGAGCGGATGCTTCGGGAAACATCTTCCTCATCTCCGGAAACGGCACGTTCGACGGCGACAGCGGAGGGCTGGATTTCAGCAACAGCTTCTTGAAGCTCTCGCCCGGCGGCGCGCTCCTCGATTGGTTCACTCCTCACGATCAGGGCACCTTCGGCAACGTGGAGCTCAGCTCCGGCGGACCTCTGCTGCTTCCCGATCAGCCCGGAGCCCACCCGCATCTCGTTCTCGGAGCGGGGAAGGGCGGCAACCTCTACGTCGTCGATCGCGACGCCCTGGGCCACTTCAATCCAGCCAACGACAACCAGATCGTCCAGGAGCTGGTCAACGTCTTCCCCAATGGCGTTCCCGAGGCCTACTGGACCGCTCCCGTCGTCTTCGGGAACCGCGTCTACTTCGGCCCGAACAACGACACGGCGCAGGCCTTCAGCCTCACGAACGGGCTGCTCTCCACCGCTCCCGTCTCGCACACCGCCCTGGTCTACGACTTCCCGGGGGCGATGATGTCGGTTTCCGCGAACGGCGGCGCCAACGGCATCGTCTGGTCGGCGCAGCGGACGCCCGCCGGACCCGGGGTGCTGCACGCCTATGACGCTGCCGATCTCACGAAGGAGCTGTACAGCGGGGCGCTGCCCGACGTGCTGACGAAGTTCACGACGCCCACCGTGGCGAACGGCCGCGTGTACGTCGCGACGCTCAGCCAGCTCGCGGTCTTCGGACTGCTCCCGTAGGGCGGCGGGGTGGCACGCCCCGCCGCGCTCCGCTCCCAGGGATCTTGCTGACGCGCAGCAGATCGCCGATCTGATACTCCGCAGGCAACCGGAGGGACACCGATGCGACTGGAGATGACCGCGGCGCTCTGTGCGCTGTGCCTTTCAGGCGGCGTTGCTCGCGCAGCCGAGCCTCACCCGAACGGCCTGGTGGGCACCACGTTCCCCGCCGATTTCCCCCGCATCGTCGATGCCTCCCTCGGCGTCCCGGTCATCGGCTTCGGCAGCCGCGAGGGCCGCGTGGAGCGGGTGCCGGTGATCTTCCTGCATGGCAACAACGACACTCCGTTCGCCACCGCCTGCAATCCGTTCGGCTACATCCACAACCTCGCCCAATTCTTTCTCGACAACGGATACAGCCCGCGTGAGCTATGGGGTCTCGGATACCAAGGCGATCAGTGCGATCTGATCACCGCTCCGACCAACCGGTCGGGGTTCGCGCACGGCACCGAAGCCAACGTGCCCGACCTGCGCGCCTTCGTCGCCGCCGTGCTCGAATACACGGGAGCACGGCGCGTGGACATCGTCGCGCACAGCCTCGGGGTGACGCTCACCCGGGAATGGATGCGGCGGGACCACGCCCATCACCTGGTGCGGGCGCTGGTGGCCATCGACGGGCCGAACCACGGCATCATCGATTGCTCGCCGTCTCCGCTGAACTTCTTCCAGCTGCCGTCGCAAGGCGGATTCACGCCGGACAGCGCCATCTGCCGCGAGTACGGGTCGGACCACACGGCGCTGCTGACGACGCTCAACGCGCATCAGGAGACGCGCCCGCCGACGAAGTACCTCGTCATCTTCAATACCGACGTGGACTTCGTCTACATCTCGGCGCAGGACGGCTTCTTCCCCGCCGTGCCCGCGGAGGATCGCGACGGCCGCCCCCACGACTTCTCGCGCAGCGCTCTCCTCCGGGGTGCGCCATCGTTCGGGCTGACCCGGCAGGGTCAGTTCGACCCGATCCTCGGGACGGCGCACCTGGGTATCCTCAATTCCCCTACCGCCTGGGGCGCCGCGCTCGAGTTCCTCCGGTCGCTCGACGAGAAGCAGGACCGTTGAGGTGACGGACGAGGACCTGAACGCCTGGTTCGACCGCCGCGGAGCGGAAGCGGACGACAAGTGCGTCTGGAGCCCGGCGCCGTTCACCGACCAGGGCTTCGGGTACCAGTACGAGTGTGGTCGAGCTCAGCGGGCGGGTGCGTGAGGTCATGGGGAGCGGGGCATGATGCCTGGCGCCGCCGGCTGGCCTCCATGAGCACGCCGCCCGCCGCAATCGCTGCCAATTCAACCGGTTGAACCGCCGCCAAGCCCACAAAACGGCGGCCCGCAGGCCTTCAACTCGTTCCGGAACGAGTTGAATACTCAACACAAGAACTCGTGCCGGCACGAGTTCAGCCGCCGACCCACCGGGGCTCTGTCGGACCCCTCCTCCATGCGCAGGGTGGGGAGGAACGCCGGAGCATGCACCCCTCAACGTCGCCGCGGCGCACGTGCCGTTGCGTTGCGAGATACCCTGCCGCCCGTGCTCGCGATCCTCCTGGCCGCCGCCGCGTCTTGCCCCGCGCCGACGCCGGAGGACGCGCTAAGACGGATCGAGGATGCCTATCGAACGAGGGACATCGAGGCCGTCATCGCCTGCAAGGACTTTCGGCGAGAGGCGCAATTGATGGTGGCGGGACTCGATAGACGAGAACTGAAGGACGATCCAGCGGTGGTCACGCGACTTGCAGAAACCCTCGAATCGGCTTTCCGGCAGCAACTGCGAAGTGGCGGCTTTCCCGAGATGAATGGCGTCACCTGCCGGGTGGTGGAAAAGGTGCCGGGAAGCAGCGGCGACATCGTCGTTGCCACCGAACAGTGCGTCTTCCCGGACGGCGGCAAGTCGGTCCAGCGCATCCAGGTCGCCAAGGTCGGCAAGGATTGGCGGGTGCTCGTGCCCGTTCATCAGTAAGGTCAAGCCGGAAGATCCGGTCACGACATCTGCGCCTGCCGATTCGGGTCGGAGGAGGGCGGCGATGAGCTAGCATCCCGCGGCGTGATGTTCCGCAAGGTGTGCGCGCCGTGGCTGCTGGCAGCTCTCGCGTTTCCCTCCGCGGCCGCAGACGTCTCGGTCAGGCCCGACGCGAACCCGCGCAGCGACGCGCCGATCCGCGTCGGCGCCATGATCGGAGTCGTCAGCGTCCCGAGGCCCGCGGACGCGGAGGTGTTCGTCCGGCTCTACGACCGATTCGCCATCGGGTTCTCCTACAGCGACCTCCCCAACTTCGTCGCCTCCCCGCTCCTGAGCGCCGCGGGCGCGAACAGCGACACGATGACCGCCCGCCTCGACGACTTCTCCGCCTACGAGGTGGATCTGCGGTTCATGCCGCTCCGCAGCGCCTTCTTCATCGGGGCGTCGTTCGGACGCCAGGCCCTCAAGGGGGCGGTCACCGAGAGCACGGTGGTCGGTCCGCAGACCGGGACCGTCGACGCCACGACCTGGTTCGTGACTCCGCGAGCGGGATGGCTCTGGACCTTCGAGCGCGGGTTCCTCCTCGGCGTCGATCTGGGAGTCCAATTGAAACTGGCCGGGGACGACACCGTGACCGTGCCGTCGGGCTCGCCGCCCGACGTGCGAAACAGGGCGCAGAACCTGGCCGACGTGGGGACGAGCTACCCGCTGCCTTCGTTCCACTTCCGGGTGGGCTGGATCTTCTGAACCCCGCGTGGTGGGGGCCAAGTGCCGATGTTAGGACTCCGCCTCCAGAAGCGGGGGAGCGCGGCATGTCGGTGGCGCTCATTAGCTCATTACGGAGCTGAAACGGCGGCGCGTCTTCCGCGCCCTGGCGGCCTACGTTCAGTTGCATGCCGTGGCTGCGAGGTCGCGCGCGTGAACGACCCCGGGATTCAGCGCTCTCGCGGATTACTCGGCCAGCGCCCGATGGATGAACTGCACGCAGATCGAGCCCTCGCCCACCGCGGAGGCGACGCGCTTGACGCTGTTCGCCCGGACGTCGCCGACCGCGAACACGCCAGGGCGGTTCGTCTCCAGCAGATACGGTGGGCGCTTCAGCGGCCAGGCCGCGAGCTCGTCCTCCGTCAGGTCCGGGCCGGTCTTGACGAATCCCTTGCCGTCGAGCGCGACGCAGTCCGCCAGCCAGCCTGTGTTCGGCATCGCTCCGGTCATGAGGAAGACGTGCCGGATGGGCATGGGGAAGCGCTCGCCGGTGCGTGAGTCCACCAGGTGGACGCCCTCGAGGCGGCCGTTCCCCTCCAGCCCCGACACCTCGGTGAAGCTGCGCAGCGTGATGTTGCCGCTCGCCTCGATGCGTTGGATGAGATAGCGGGACATGGTGTCGGCGAGTCCTTTGCCGCGCACCAGCACGAGCACGTGGCGGGCGGTCCGGGCCAGGAAGATGGCCGCTTGCCCGGCGGAATTGCCGCCTCCGACCACGATCACGTCCTCGTCCTCGCACAGCTGGGCCTCGACGCCGGTCGCGCCGTAGTACACGCCCACTCCCTCGAATCGGGGCAGGTCGGGCAGCGGAATCTTCCGGTACTGGGCGCCGGTGGCGATGATGACGGTGCGGGTGGAGACGGTGGTCCCGTCCGCCAGGTCGACCAAGTACGGTCGGCGCTCGCAGCGAAGCCGGGCGCCGGAACGCGCGATGACGACGTCCGCCCCGAACTTCTCCGCCTGCATGAACGCGCGGCCCGCCAGGGCCTGGCCGGAGATGCCGGTGGGGAAGCCCAGGTAGTTTTCGATCTTGGAGCTCGAGCCGGCCTGTCCGCCGGGCGCATGCGACTCGACCACCAGGACGTCCAGGCCCTCGGAGGCGCCGTAGACAGCAGCCGCGAGCCCGGCCGGCCCCGCGCCCACGACGACGAGGTCGCGTACCTGGCCCGGCTCGATGGCCACGTTCATGCCGAGGCAGTCGGCGAGTTCCTCGTTGCTCGGATTCTTCAGCACGCGATCGTAGCGGCAGATGATCACGGGCACGTCCTCGACGCGGAGCTGGAAGCGATCGAGGAGCACCTGGACGCCCGCGTCCTTTTCCACGTCGAGATAGGTGTGCGGCTGGCCGTTGCGAGTGAGGAACTCCCGGATCCGCAGGGTCGCCGCCGAATGGGAGGATCCGATGAGGATGGCGTTGCCGCTGGAGTTGGCGATCAGCGCGACCCTGCGGAGGATGAACGCGCGCAGGAAGATCTCGCTCAGCTCCGCATCGGACTGGACCACCTTGCGCAGCGCGTCCGGCGTCATCACCAGGAGCTCGCCGTCCTCCCGCATCCGGCCCCGGACCAGCGTGCTCCGGCCGGTGAGCATGCTCGTCTCTCCGGTGAACTCGCCCGCGGTATGGACGGTGATCGGCTCTTCGCGGCCGTCCACGGGATGGACGACCTCCATCTCGCCGGAGATGATCACGTGGAAGTTGCGCAGGGTGTCGCCCTGGTCGAACAGGATGCTCCCGCGCGGGAAGCGCTTGCGCTCGCCCCACCTGCTCAGCCGCTCGATCTGCTCCGCGGAGAGCCGCGGAAACATCTGTTCCCGGCGTTCGGCGAAGCCCCTTGGCATGGTGTTCCAGCCGCTCATCCGCGATTGACTACCGCGACCGGGACGGTGAAACGCCGACACGAAGGTCGAGGGTGCACCCCACCTTGGTAGCGAGCCACGGTTTTTTTGAAAGCCTTTGTCCAATTCGACGTTCCTCGATCGTCATGAAGGCTGAGGTGCCTGGCATGGCGAACGACATGAACGCATTGGCTCGACTCGCGACGCGCTGGTGGGTGCCCCTGTACCGCATCTCTTGGAACATGCTCGGGAATACCGGCGAGGCGGCCGCCGTGACCGAGGAGACGCTGCTCCGGCACGTCCGCTCCGCGAAGCCCGCGGACCTGCCGGTGCCGATCTCCCTGTACCGTCTTGCGGCCTGGCTCGCGGTCGTCCGCCGCCGGTCCGGCGTCCCTCCGCTAGGCCGGCGCTCGACCACGCTGCGGGCACTGGATCTGCTCGACGACCGCGATCGGGCCGCGCTGGTGCTCCGCGACGGAGAACAGCTTCCGGTCGAAGAAGTGGCGAACATCCTGGGGACCTCGGCCGCGGACGTCCGCGCGCGGGTCCATCGCGCGCGCCTGGTCCTCGCCGGGCGAATCCATGCCATCGGCGCAGCATCTTTCCAATCTGTTGCTTGAAGGACCGATGACGGGGAAAGGCAAGGATACGCCGATGTTGTCAGTGCTGAATCGTGGCCGTGCGCTCGCTCTGGTCGTCGCCGCTGGTGGAGCTCTCCTGATGGGCTCCGCGCCGGCCAAGGCGGCCCCCGTCACCGGCGAACGGGCGCTCTTGAACCACGTCGACGCCAACGACGCGGAATCGGCTTCGGTGCGGGTCCGCGAAGCCAGGCAGTCGGTTGCCACCATCGACGGCGAGCGCGCGTTGCTCGAGCCCGAGGCGGCGTCCGGCCGGCGCTCCACGCACGAGCGCTCCGGCGCCGTGGCGGGCAGGGCGTTCGACGGCCTGATGGCGCTGTTGAACCGGCCAGGCTACTGACGACTGACGGTCACGGCGCCACCGTTGCGCGGGCGCCGGACGGATGGCTCTGTTAGCCTACAGGGCATCGATGAACAAGAAGACCGGCTTCAATCTCGCATACGTCCTCCTCGCCGCCATGGGCGTGCTGGTGCTGCAGGACTTCTGGATCCGGCGGCAAGCGGTCGCGACGATCCCCTACAGCGAGTTCCAGAAGCTCGTCCGCGAGGACAAGATCGCGAACGTGGTCGTGGCCCAGGACCAGCTCACCGGCGAGTTCAAGGAACCGATCGAAGGCAAGAAGAGGTTCGTAGCGCTTCGCGTCGACGCGGACATCGCCAAGGAGCTCGACCAGCACGGAGTGGAGTACCGCGGACAGTCCGAGTCGAATTTCACCGCGTTGCTCCTCTCGTGGATCGTGCCCATCGCCCTCTTCTCGGGGATCTGGATCCTGCTCGGCCGCCGCATGGCAAGACAGCTCGGCGGTCCGGGCGGCGGGCTGATGGCCATCGGGAAGTCCAAGGCGAAGGTCTACGTGGAGACCGACACCAAGGTCACCTTCGCCGACGTCGCGGGCGTGGACGAGGCCAAGGCCGAGCTGCAGGAGGTGGTCTCGTTCCTCAAGGACCCCAAGCAACACGGCCGGCTCGGCGCGCGCATGCCAAAGGGCGTCCTCCTCGTCGGACCTCCCGGCACGGGCAAGACGCTTCTCGCCAAGGCCGTCGCCGGCGAGGCCGGAGTGCCGTTCTTCTCCATCTCCGGCTCCGAGTTCGTGGAGATGTTCGTCGGCGTGGGAGCGGCGCGGGTGCGCGACCTCTTCGAGCAGGCGCGCGCCAAGGCGCCTTGCATCATCTTCATCGACGAGCTCGATGCCCTCGGCCGCGCCCGGGGCGCCATCCCGGGCTTCGGCGGCCACGACGAGAAGGAGCAGACGCTGAACCAGCTGCTGGTCGAGATGGACGGCTTCGACCCCGCCTCCGGTATCGTCCTTCTGGCCGCCACCAACCGGCCTGAGATCCTCGATCCTGCCCTCCTGCGCGCAGGGCGCTTCGACCGGCAAGTGCTGGTGGATCGGCCGGACCGGATCGGCCGCGAGCAGATCCTGCGGGTGCATACACGCAAGGTGGTCCTGGCGGTGGACGTCAAGCTCGAGGACGTCGCCGCGCTCACGCCGGGCTTCACCGGAGCGGACCTGGCCAATCTGGTGAACGAGGCCGCGCTGGTGGCCACCCGCCGCGGCGCGACCCGCATCGCGATGAACGACTTCAACCTCGCCATCGAGCGCATCGTCGCCGGGCTGGAGAAGAAGAACCGGCTGCTCAATCCCCGCGAACGGGAGATCGTGGCTCACCACGAGATGGGCCACGCGTTCGTCGCCGCGGCGCTGCCGGGCAGCGACGAGGTCCACAAGATCTCGATCATTCCCCGCGGCATCGGTGCGCTGGGCTACACCATCCAGCGCCCGACCGAGGACCGGTATCTGATGACGCGCGAGGAGCTGGAGAACAAGATGGCGGTCCTCCTCGGTGGACGCGCCGCGGAGCACCTCGTCTTCGGCCATCTCTCCACCGGCGCCGCCGACGATCTGTCGAAGGCCACGGAGATCGCCCGCAGCATGGTGACCCGCTTCGGGATGGGCGCGGCGCTCGGTCCGGTGACGTACGAGAGCGAGCCCACTTTCCTCGGCCAGGCGTACGGCTCGCAGCGGCGCTACGGCGAGGAGACGGCGCGCGAGATCGACGTCGCGGTCCGCGGGATCGTCGAGGCCCAGTTCCAGCGCGCGCGCGGCATCCTCTCCAAGAACCGGGCAGCTCTCGACGAGTCCGCCGCGAAGCTCCTCGCCACCGAGACCCTGTCGGGCGCGCAGCTCGAGGCCATCTTGCAGCGGGTCGCCAAGGAGCAGGGCCCGCGCATCGCCGCCACCGCCTCGGCGTAGTAGGCTTCTCGCTTCGACCCAGGGGAACCGCGCGTGACCGAGCCCGGCGCAACTCTCAACGTGAGCATGTGGGCGTGGGCGCTCTTCGGGGCCCTCGTCCTGGTGATGCTCGCCATCGACCTGGGCGTCGGATCGCGCGGCGCGCGCCAGGAGCTGACGCTCCGCTCCTCCGCGCTGTGGAGCGCCGCCTGGATCGGCCTGGCCCTCGCATTCGGCGTCGTCGTGCTCGCGCTCTTCGGGCCGGGCCCCGCGGTGACGTACTACACCGCCTACACCCTGGAGAAGTCGCTCTCCATCGACAACGTCTTCGTCTTCGTCCTCATCTTCTCCGAGCTGGAGACGCCGAAGTCGCAGCAGCGCCGCGTCCTCTACTGGGGCGTCCTCGGGGCGCTGATCTCGCGCGGCATCCTCATCGCCGCCGGCATGTACCTGCTCGACCGGTTCCACTGGGTGCTGTACCCGTTCGCCGCGCTGATCGTCCTCGCGGCGGTCCGGATCGTCTTCGGCCAGAACCAGGAGCGGAAGGCGGTGGTCGAGGCCTGCAGCGTCTGCAACTCCTGGGTGGCCCGCTTCATCCCCGTCACGCCGGTGCTCCACGGCGGCAAGTTCCTCATCCGCCGCAGCGGACGGCTGGTGGCCACGCCGCTGTTGATCGCCCTGGTGGTGGTCGAGACGACCGATCTGGTCTTCGCGCTGGATTCGATCCCTGCCGTCTTTGCCGTGAGCCGGAGCCCGTTCCTCGTCTACACCTCCAACGTCTTCGCCATGCTCGGCCTGCGCTCGCTCTATTTCCTGCTCGCGAACTCGATCGAGAAGTTCAAGTATCTGCGCTTCGGCCTGGCGGGCATCCTGGTCTTCGTCGGAGCGAAGATGCTGCTGTCCGACGTCATCCCGGTGCCGACCTGGGCGTCGCTGGTGGCGATCGCGCTCGCCGTCTCGTCCGCGGTGATCTTCTCTCTCGCCTGGCCGTCGCGGCGGGCGCTCACCACCTGACCGTCAAGCCACGCTCAGGGCAGCACCCGCAATACCGTGGCGCCTCCACGTGTCGCCACCTGCAGGGCCGGCGGGTCGACCATCGTGTCGAGCTGGATGCGCAGGATGCGGTCGTCGGGAATCCCCTGGCCCGCTCGGATGGAAGCGTGCTTGCCCGTCGCCGGATCCCAGAACGTCAAGCCGCTGTTCGGGCCCGCGAGAACCAGACGCCCGTCGGGGAGCAGGAGCATGTCGCGCACGTTCGCCTCGGCCATTCCCGCGTCCCTGACCGGGTCGTAATAAGTGAACGGCCCGTGCGGCTGCCACACCGCGATGCCGTAGTTCACGTCACCCGGCTCGTTGAAGAGGATGCCGCTGGCGAACCACACCCTGCCGTCCGGGGCGGGGGCGACGGCGCTGAGGTTGACCGGGTCGCCCTCCAGCGGAGCGCAGAAGATGGGGCGATTTCCCGAGCAGTTGCCGTCGTACGGGTCGCCGAAAGACGGATCGTTCGCGATGGTTCCGTCCGGGCGCGGCGTCTGCCACCAGATGGTGTTGTCGGCGACATAATGGATCCTGCTCGCGGCATATCGGCCGGCGACCCAGAGATCGCCGTTCGCGTCGATGCCCAGGCCGCGCCAATCGGCCAGCCTCAGATTCGAGTCGCCGGTGCAGACTTGATGGAAGCAGGCGCGTGGATGCAGGTGGTCGCTCATCCACACCTGCTGCTGGTCAGCGGACAGGAACCAGCCCACGGAAGGCTTCCATTTGTCCGGGCTGATCTTCGTGACGCCGTGATCACACCCGACGTACAGCTCGTGCGCATGGATGAAGTGATCGTAGACCATCTTGAAGACGGTCTTGTTGTGCCAGAACTGGACGGTGTTGTTCGACACCATGT
>Ga0070708_100000488_pt1 | contig 30027 bp, 21 predicted proteins | sample KBSK5503metaG_FD_65469 | JGI IMG/M metagenome (GOLD analysis project Ga0070708, IMG submission 65469) | Corn, switchgrass and miscanthus rhizosphere microbial communities from Kellogg Biological Station, Michigan, USA - KBS K5-50-3 metaG | ecosystem: Host-associated > Plants > Roots >... | reverse complement strand
AACCCCTGCAATCCGACCGGCAAGCTGGTGCAGGCCGAGGAGCTTTCCCGCTGGGTCAGCACCGCGCGCGAGCTCGACTGCTCCCTGCTCATCGACGAGTTCTATTCGCACTACGTCTGGACGGGTCGCCCCGGCCAGCTCCCCATCGAGAGCGCCGCCCGCTACGTCGAGGACGTCAACCGCGATCCGGTGGTCATCTTCGACGGGCTCACCAAGAACTGGCGTTATCCGGGCTGGCGCGTCACCTGGACGGTGGCTCCCGCCAAGGTGATCGAGGCCGTGGCCAGCGCGGGGTCCTTCCTCGACGGGGGAGGCTCGCGCCCGCTGCAGCGCGCGGCCATTCCGCTCCTGGCCGACGAGGTGGTGGAGAAGGAGACGCTCGCCACACACGCCGTGTTTCGCGACAAGCGCGACCGCATGATCCAGCGCCTCGAGCGCATCGGCATCCGCGTCGACCGCGTCCCGGACGGGACCTTCTACGTCTGGGGCAACCTGGGGCGCCTGCCGCCGCCGCTCAACGACGGGATGGGGTTCTTCCGCGCGGCGCTGGAGAAGAAAGTGATCACGGTGCCCGGCGAGTTCTTCGACGTGAACCCCGGCAAGCGACGCAGCCGCCGGGCCTCGCGGTTCAGGAGCTACACGCGCTTCTCCTTCGGAGCCCCGCAGGCGCAGCTGGACGAGGCACTGACGAGGATCGAACAACTCGTCCGCTCGTCTGCCGGCTGAGCGGTTTTGCCGCCGGCCCGTGTCGTGCTCAACTTGACGCGGGGGGACATTTCCATGCGCTTCGTCCGCTGGTTTGCAGAGGTGGGCCTGTCCGACGTCGGGCTGGTGGGGGGCAAGGTCGCGTCGTTGGGGGAGATGATCCGCGAGCTTTCGCCGCTCGGCATCCGCGTGCCCGACGGGTTCGCCATCACGGCCGAGGCCTATCAGCATTTCATCGCGGAGGCGGGTCTCGGCGAGCGGATCCGCGAGCTCTTGTCGGGCATCGGCAAGGGCGACGTGCAGGCGCTGATGGCGCGCAGCGCGGAGATCCGCAAGCTGATCGTCTCGGCCGGGCTTCCAGCGGAGATCGCCGGCGAGGCGGTCGCCGCCTACCAGTCGCTGTCGCAGCGATTCGGAACGCCCGGGACCGACGTCGCCGTGCGTTCGTCGGCGACGGCGGAGGACCTGCCGGGCGCGAGCTTCGCCGGCCAGCAGGACACCTACTTGAACGTCCGCGGCGAGCAGGCGCTGCTGGATTCGGTGAAGCGCTGCTTCGCCTCGCTCTTCACCGCGCGCGCCATCAGCTACCGCGCCGACATGGGTTTCGATCATCTTCACGTGTCGCTCAGCGTCGGCGTGCAGAAGATGGTGCGCAGCGACAAGGCGGCCTCCGGCGTGTTGTTCACGCTCGATACCGAGTCCGGCCACCGCGGCGTCGTGCTCGTCACCTCCAGCTACGGGCTGGGCGAGGCCATCGTCCAGGGGCAGGTGGTTCCCGACCAGTTCTACGTGCACAAGGACACGCTGCGGGAAGGGTACGAGCCGCTGGTCTGGAAGACGGTGGGCAGCAAGGAGCAGCGGATGGTCTACGGCGAGCGCGGGACCGTGCTCGAGCCCGTGCCGGAGGACCAGCGCGCCCGCCCGTCCATCACCGACGCCGAAGTCCTCCAGCTCGCCCGGTGGGCGTTGCGGATCGAGGACCACTACTCGAGGCAGCGGGGGTCCGACTCCCCGATGGACGTCGAATGGGGCAAGGACGGCGAGAGCGGCGAGCTGTTCGTGCTGCAGGCCCGGCCGGAGACCGTCCACTCGAATCGGAAGGCCGCCGCCCTCCGCATCTACAAGCTGATCGGCAAGGGAGAGCAGCTCGCCCAGGGGCTGGCGGTGGGCGAGGGCATCGCAGTGGGCACGGCGCGCGTCATCCAGAGCCCGGCGCAGTTCGACCAGTTCAGCGCGGGCGAGATCCTGGTCACCGGGAATACCGACCCCGACTGGGAGCCGATCATGAAGATCGCCGCCGGCATCGTCACCGAGCGGGGAGGCCGGACCTCGCATGCGGCCATCGTCGCCCGCGAGCTCGGCATCCCGGCGGTGGTCGGCACCGGCAACGCCGCCTCGCGCGTCCCCTCCGGCGCGGAGATCACCTTGAGCTGTGCAGAGGGAGAGCAGGGGAAGATCTACAAGGGCGCGCTCGAGTATGAGGTCGAGGAAGTGGATCGGACGCAGTTCGCCCGCCCGCGCACGCAGATGATGCTCAACGTGGGCAATCCCGAGAACGCGTTCCAGACGGCCATGCTCCCCAACGACGGCGTCGGGCTGGCGCGGATGGAGTTCATCTTCGCCAGCTGGGTGAAGGTGCATCCGCTGGCGCTGACCCGGTACGGCCAGCTCGACGAGGCCACGCGCGCGCAGGTCGACGCCGTCACCCGCGGCTACGGCGACAAGACGGAGTATTTCGTCGACAAGCTGGCGCAGGGCATCGGCACCATCTGCGCCGCGTTCCATCCCAAGCCGGTCATCCTCCGGCTCAGCGACTTCAAATCGAACGAATACGCCACGCTCCTGGGCGGGAAGCAGTTCGAGCCGGTGGAAGAGAACCCGATGATCGGGTGGCGCGGCGCCTCGCGCTACTACCATCCGAGCTACAAGGAAGGGTTCATGCTGGAAGTGCGCGCGGTCAAGCGCGTGCGCGAGGAGTTCGGGCTCAAGAACCTCAAGGTCATGGTGCCCTTCTGCCGCACGCTCGACGAGGGGCGGAAGGTGATCGAGGTGCTGCGCGAAGGCGGGCTGGTCCAGGGAAGGGACGGGCTCGAGGTCTACGTGATGGCGGAGCTGCCCTCCAACGTCTTCCTCGCCGATCAATACGCGGACATCTTCGACGGGTTCTCCATCGGGTCGAACGATCTCACCCAGCTCGTGCTGGGCGTCGATCGGGACAGCTCGCTGGTGGCGCCGCTCTTCAACGAGCGCAACGCGGCGGTGCTGCAGGCTTGCGCCCGGATCATCGATGCGGCCCGGCGCAAGGGGCGCAAGGTGGGCATCTGCGGGCAGGCGCCCAGCGACTTCCCCGACTTCGCCGCCTTCCTGGTGGAGCAGGGCATCGACTCCATCTCGCTCATCCCCGACTCGCTCTTGAAGACCAGCGAGCGCGTGCTGCAGGCGGAGCAGAAGCCGCAGGCCTCGCGCCCTTCGCGACGGTCCGGCGACGTGCAGATCTCGGGCTGGCGCGGCACGCTGAGGGCGGTGGCGGAACCGGCGGCGGCCTGGGCGGACACGGAACCGTACATTCCCGGGAACGAGTAGCCGCCCCGCCCGAAGGGCGGTTCGCGGCCATCCCCGAACGCGGTCACTTCTGCGTCGTCGCCTGAACAGAGGCGAGCGCGGAAGGGTAGGCACTTGAAGTGTCGCGCCCAACTTGCGCGGCATGAAATCCGCCACTCCCCCCATGGCGGCCGCGCTGGCGCTCCTCTTGGCAGCTTGCGGCGGCAACTCGAATGGCCGTTCAGATCCGGACGCTGGCACCCTCAGCGAGAACGGCGACTCCGGGCAGGACCCACCGAAGGATCCCGGGCATACGCTCGATGCCGGCATCGCGCTCGAAGCGACGATCACCCATACGGAGATCGGCTTCGATCTGCTCGCGGTCGACCCGGCCGGGACGGCCTACGGCCTGAACCTGGCCGGCAACGACACCGATCTCTGGTCGACCCGCGACGGTCGGACCTGGGAGCGGCGCGGAAGCGCCAAGGGATCTTCGTTCCAGAGGATGACGGCACTTTCCGACGGGACGCTGCTCGCCGGCGTCAGCGCGGCGACCGGTCACGCCATCGCCCGCTCCACCGACCACGGCGTCACCTGGACCACCGTGCTCAGCACCGGCGCGTACCGCACGGTGACGCCGCACAGCTTCGCCGAGCTCGACGGCGCCGCCTACTACCTGGAGTACCAGGTCTTCACCAACGCCAGCACGCCGATCAATCTCTGGAGATCGACGGACTCCGGCGCGACCTGGTCGGTGCGGACCACGTTCGACGGGCATCGTCACGGGCACGGCCTCGCGCCCGACCCCGCGCGGCACGCGCTCTGGGCGTACTTCGGCGACACGACCGCACAGTCGGGCGCCTATCGGTCCACCGACGGCGGCGCGACCTGGACCGCCGTCCTTTCCGGCACGCAGGACGGCGACATCGTCGACGCGGTCGTGCTCGCCGACGGTTCCCTGCTCTGCGGGCAGGACATCAGCTTCCTGCCGCCGCAACCGTCCATCGCGCGGATCGGGATCGACGGCAGCATCACGCGCTATCTCACGCTGCCTTCCGCGAGCTATTCGACGCACGCGGTGGGCTCCGGCGGCTACGTGGTGGGAGCAACCTACGAGCGAGGCGCCGACGTGACTCCGGACGGTTGGACGCGGGGCACGCTCTGGGGAAGCGGCGACGGCGAGCACTGGGACAAGTTGCTGGAAGTCCCCCAGCTCGATCCGGCGGACGTCCGCACCGACGTATATTGGGAGCTGCCCTCCGGCGAGCTGGTGGTGAACGTCCGCAATGCATTGGGGTTCGGACCCGGCGGCGTCGGGTACATGCTCCTGCGCACCAGTCGCAGGTGATCAGCGGGCTTCCAGCTGGTTGACGGCGGTGGTGGGACGCTCGCCGCGCATCACCCGCTCGATCTGCTCCAGCGCGATCCGCGCCATCCGCTCCCGCGTCTCCTGCGTCGCGCTGCCCAGATGGGGGAGGAGCACCACGTCGTCCCGCCCGATCAAACCGGGATGCACCGTCGGCTCGTTCTCGAAGACGTCCAGCGCCGCTCCTCCCAGGTGACCCGCTTCGAGCGCGGCGACGAGCGCCGCTTCGTCCACGATGGGACCTCGCGCCGTGTTGATCAACAGCGCGCCCCGTTTCATCCGCAAGAGCTCGCTGGGGCCGATCAGGTGCCGGGTCCTGGCGTTGAGCGGACAGTGGATGCTGAGCACGTCCGAGAGCTGCAGCAGCTCCTCGAACGGGACACCGCCGCCGCGGGCGGTGAACAGCACGCGCATGCCGAAGCCTTCGGCGCGCCGCGCCACCGCGCGCCCGATGCGGCCGTACCCGAGGATCCCCAGCGTCCGGTCGCGCAGCTCGCGCCCGAGCAGCATGGTCGGCGCCCACCCGCGAAACTCTCCGGCGCGCAGCAGGCGCTCGCCTTCGCGGAGCCTTCGCGCCAGGGCGAGGATCAGCGCCCAGGCGAGGTCCGCTGTGGCGTCGGTCAAGACGTCGGGGGTGTTGGTGACCCACACTCCGCGCGCGGTGCAGGCGGGGACGTCCACGTTGTCGTATCCGACCGCGTGATTGGCGACGATGCGGAGGCGCGGGGCCGCGTCGAGCAGCTCCTTGTCGACGCGATCGCCCAGGATGGGCAGGAGCGCCGAGGCGTCGTGGACGCGCCGCAGGAGCTCGTTTCGCGGCAGCGCCGATTCCGAGTCGAACTGATCGATCTCGACGCCCGCGCCCAGGACGCTCGACGGTGCGAGCGCCAGCCTGCGGGTGATGAAGACGCGCGGTTTCTCCACGGCGCCTCTCTACCATGCGCGGGCCTTGACGCCGCCGGCCGCTGGAGCAGATTGCGCGCATGCTGACCATCCGTTCTTCCGCGTTCAAGGAAGGGGGCGAGATCCCGCGCAAGTACACCTGCGAGGGCGACGACGTCTCGCCGCCGCTCGAGTTCCAGGGCGTGCCCCAGGGAGCGAAGAGCCTGGCGTTGGTGGTGCACGACCCCGACGCGCCCGATCCCGCCGCGCCGCGCATGGACTACGTGCACTGGGTGCTCTATGACCTGCCGCCGGACACCAAAGGTCTTCCGGAGCGGGTGACGGAGTCGTCGCTGCCCAAGGGCGCGCTGCCGGGTCTCAACGACTGGAAGAAGACCACTTACGGCGGGCCCTGCCCGCCGATCGGCCGCCATCGCTATTACTTCGTGCTCTACGCCCTCGATGCGGTGCTGCCGGATCTGGGAAAGCCGACGCGGCAGGCCCTGGAGCGCGCCTTCGCCGGACATCTGCTCGCGAAGGCGGAGGCCATCGGCACCTACCAGAAGGGAAAGCAGAGGACCTAGGTCTTCGACTGCAGCTCGGCCAGCCGCGCCGCCGCCTCGTCCGCGGCGCGGCGGGCATGTTCCGCCTTCGCCTTGGCCCGCTCGGCGGCGGTCTTCGCCTCGCGGGCTTGCCGATCGAGCTGGTCCGCGCGGCCGGCGAGTTGGCGCGCCGCGCTCTGCGCCCGCTTGACGTCGCGTATCTGGGCCGCGCGCTCTCGCTTCTCCGCTTGCTGGCGCTTCCGCTCCTCGGCGCGCGTGCTCGACTCGCTCTTCCGCTCGGTCTTCGGCTCGCCGGGCACGGGGGCGCCGGCCAGACGGCCGCCGAGCAGCGCGTCGAATCCGGAAGCGGACAGCTCCTGCTCCAACGCTCCTGCCCGAAGCTGCTCCGGCTCCGTCGCGGCCGCGGTCTGCAGCGTGTCCTGGATGCGGCGCTCCTGCTCGGGCGAGAGCGTGACCCCGATCTCGCCCGCCGCCTCCCGCGCCGCGCCGAGCAGCTTCTGCATCGCTTCGCGCTGCGCGTGCATCGTCTCGCGGAGCTCGTCTCCTCCGCCTCCGTGCATCTGCGCCTTGCGCGCCCGCCGGGTCGCTTCGACGAGCTGGTCGACCGCGGACGCGGCGCGGCGGCCGAGCTGGTTGACGACCCAGAGGGACGCCGTGGGCCGGCGCAGGGCCGCGACGCGGCGCGCTTCCTCGCCGTCGCCTTTTTCCCGCAGCTGGCGCACCAAGGCGTTGCGCGCCTGGACGAACTCCTCCGGTGGCACCTGGGAAAGTGGGTTGTGGGTCGCCATGTCGCGGCAATCTACCGAAACGCGCCGCTTATTCGAACCGGAGGGCCTCGATGGGGTCGAGCCGCGAGGCGCGCAGCGCGGGATAGAAGCCCGCGATGACGCCCGCCAGTCCGGCGGCCAGCATGGTGCCGAGCATCACCGCCGGGGACAGCAGCGTGGGCCAGTCGCCCTTCGCCGCCATCCATTTGGAGACCCCGATCCCCAGGCTGAGCCCGATCACTCCGCCCACCGAAGCGAGCAGCACCGCCTCGGTGAGGAACTGGAAGAGGATGTCCCTGCCGCGGCCGCCTACCGCCATGCGGATGCCGATCTCGCGCGTTCGCTCGGTGACCGAGACCAGCATCACGTTGGCGATGCCGATGCCGCCGACGATCAGCGAGATCGCCGCCACCGCCTCGAGGAGGGTGGCTAGCGTCTCCGTGCTCTGCTTGGCGGCGTCCTGCATCTCGGCGAGGTTGCGGATCTGGAAGTCCGGCTCGGCCTGATCGGACAGGTGGTGGCGCTGCCGCAGCAGCGAGGTGATCTCGCGCTCGGCGTCGCTCACCTGCTGCGAGGATCGCGCGGAGATCATCATCTGGCCCACCGAATCGGCCTGCGAGCCGATCAACCGCCGCACCACCGTCGACCAGGGCATGACGATGACGTCGTCCTGGTCCTGCCCGCCGAAGCTCTGGCCCTTGACGGCGAGGATGCCCACCACCTTGCAGGGTACGTGCTTGACCCGGATCTGCTCGCCGAGCACCGGCGCGCCGGGGACGAACAGCTTGTTCACCACCGTCTGGCCGAGGATGCAGACCTTCGCGGCGGACACGTCCTCCTCGCGTCCGAACACCTCGCCCTCGGCCAGGGGCCACGCGCGAACGGTCAGGTATGCGGCGGTGGTGCCCTGGATCTGCGTGAACCAGTTCTGGTCCCCGTACACGATCTGCGCGCTGGTGCGATTGATGGGCGCGATCGCGGCCACCGAGGCCGCGAACTCTCGTTCGATGGCGGTGGCGTCGTCGCGCGTGAGGTTCTGGGTCGCGCCCGTCCCGGTGGCGACGCCATGGAGACCGATGGAGCCGGGGAGCACCATCAAGAGATTTGCCCCCAGGCTCTCCATCTGCGCGGCCACCTTGGCCTGCGCGCCCTGGCCGATGGAGACCGTGGCCATCACCGCGGCGACCGCGATGACGATGCCCAGCATGGCGAGCAGCGAGCGGAGCTTGTTCTTGCGCAGCGCGCGCAGCGCCGTCCGCGTCGAAGCGAGGGCGTTCATGCGCGCGGCTCCTGCAGCTCGTCGCGGGCGAGCTTGCGCCTGGCGAGGGCCACGTCGCTCAGCAACAGCCCGTCCTTGAAGGTCACCACCCGGCGGGCGTGATCGGCGATGTCGGGCTCGTGCGTCACCAGCAACACGGTCAGCCCCTGCTCGTTCAGGTCCTGGAAGATTCCCATCACCTCCACGCTGGTGCGCGAGTCGAGGTTGCCGGTGGGCTCGTCGGCGAGCAGCAGGGCGGGGCGGTTCACCAGCGCGCGGGCGATGGCGACGCGCTGCTGCTGGCCGCCCGACAGCTGCGCGGGCGCATGGTCGAGGCGGTCGCCGAGACCGACGCGCTCCAGCGCCTCGGAGGCGCGCCGGTGTCGATCGCGCGACGCCACCCCCTGGTAGAGCAGAGGCAGCTCGACGTTCTCCAGCGCGCTGGTGCGGGGGAGGAGGTTGAATCCCTGGAAGACGAATCCGATCTGCTGGCCGCGGACGCGCGCGAGCTGGTCGCGCGAGAGCTTGCCCACGTCGCGGCCGCCGAGCAGGTACGCGCCGCGCGTCGGCCGATCGAGGCACCCGATCAGGTTCATGAACGTGCTCTTGCCGGAGCCGGACGCGCCCATCACCGCGACGAACTCTCCGGGGCCGATGGAGAGCGAGATGCCGCGGAGGGCCGGCACCTCCACGTCGCCCATCCTGTAGGTCTTGACCAGCTCCCGCGTCTCGACGACCGCGACGTCAGAACGGGCCACGGCGCCTCTGCTGCTGGGCCCCGGAGGACGCATCGCCTCCGCCGACGATCACCTTGTCGCCTTCCGCGAGCCCGTCGATGACCTCGCTTCGCTGCCCGTCCGACAAGCCGACGCGGATCAGCACCGGCACCGGCTTGCCGTCGTCCAGCTTGTACACGCGCCCGGGCCGGCCGGGAGCAGGCTGCGCCGGCACCTCCCTCATCCCGCGCGCCGCCGCCGAAGCGGTTCGCGCTTGCGGCGGCGAGCCCTGGCGCGGGCCGTCCGGCATCGCCGAGTCGTCGGCCTTCCAGCGCAGCGCGGCGTTGGGGACGCGCAGCGCATCGTCCTTTCGCGCCGCCGTGATCGTCACGGACGCGGTCATCCCCTGGCGCAGCTTGCGATCGGGATTGGGCGCGTCGATCACCGCGGGGTACGTCACCACGTTCTGGATGGTGGTGGGCGCCTGGCGGACGTCGCTGATCTTCCCGGAGAAGGTCTCGCCCGGAAAGGCGTCGACGGTGAACTTCGCCTCCAGGCCCTCGCGCACCTTGCCGACGTCGGCCTCGTCGATGTTGGCGAGGATCTGCATCTTGGTCAGGTCGTTGGCGATCAGGAACAGCGTCGGCGCCTGGAAGGCGGCCGCGACCGTCTGTCCGACGTCGACGGCGCGGGAGACCACGATCCCGTCGATGGGGCTGGTGATCTTCGTGAACGCCAGGTTGGCCGCGGCCATGTCCCGGTCCGCCTTGGCCTGCAGCACCGCCGCCTTGGCCGCGGAGAGCGCCGCCCTGTTCTGATCGCGGGTCGCGAGCGCGGTGTCCAGGTCTGCCTGGGCGATGAGGCCCTGCTTTCGCAGTTCCTCTTGCCGGACGGCGATGCGATCCGAGTCGGCGGCCGCCGCCTGCGCCTTCTCGACGTTGGCCCTGGCGGACGCCAGCGACGCGTCCGCCTTTTCGAGCTGGGCCTGGAAGAGGCGCGGGTCGAGAGTGGCGAGGACCTGGTCCTTCTTCACCAGGCTGTTGAAGTCGACGAACAGCTTGTCGATGATTCCCGACACCTGCGAGCCGACGTTCACCGTCACGATGGCGGAGACGTCGCCCGTAGCGTTGACGATCTCGCTCACCGGTCCTCGGGTCACGGGCTCGGTGCGGTACGAGACGGCTTGCTTGCGGCCGCAAGCCACCGCCAGAACGACGGCGATGAGGGTCAATGTACGCAGGCTATTCCTCCGGGGTATCAAAGACCGTAACGGTGCAGCGTCCGCGGCGTCAACGCGCCACGGGCGGCAGAAACAAGCTCGCAACATGAAGCGGTCTACCGCTCCAGCATCCGCCAGAGCAGGTCCCGCAGCGTCCGCCGCTCGGCGCGCGCCAGCGGCGCCAGGACTTCCTCGACGGCCGCGTCCACCAGCGGCCGCCCCTGCTCGAGGAAATTGCGCCCGCGCGCGGTGGGCACGACCAGCACCTTGCGCCGGTCGGAGCGATCGCGCGAGCGCCTCACCAGCCGCGCCTGCTCCAGCTCCTCGAGCAAGCGGGAGATGCCGGTGGGGTGCTGTCCGATATGCTGCGCCAGCTCGTTCTGCGCGGAGGGTCCGCAGCGCTGCAAGGCGCTCAGCACCTGCCAGGCGACCACCGTCTCCCCACGCTGGCCCAGCCTCCGGTCCGCCTCGGCGATCATCCGCCGCCGCACGCGCGCGATGCCACTGGCGATTTCCTGGGAGAGCGAGGAGGCGGGGTGGACGGCCATCGGCCCCGTGTCTACGACGAATTGATTGCGCCCGCAACGGTTGCGTTTGCAAGCGCAGTCGCGATAGAACGCGCGCAGTGCGCAAGCGCCTGCTGGCCGTGCTCCTGTCCGCTGCCGCCTGCGGCAAGGACTCCGACCTCCGCCGGGAGCGGCCGCCCCCGCTGGTGGCCGTGTCCCGGGTGGTCGTTCGCGACGTGGAGGAGACGGTGCGCGCCCCCGTCGATCTGCGGCCGCTGCTGCAGGCGGACGTGGGCGCGAAGACGCTCGGGTATCTCGACGCGGTGCTGGTCGACCGCGGCGATCCGGTGAAGAAAGGTCAGCTCCTCGCCCTGGTCCGCCCCAGCGATCTCCCCGATCAGCTCTCGGCCGCGCGCAGCACCGCCGCGCAGGCGGACGCCGCGCTCGCGCTCGCCAAGGCCAACCTGGACCGCGCCCGGGCGCTTGCGCCCGCGGGACGGGTGTCGAAACAGGAGCTGCAGCAGGCGGAGATGGCGCTCGCCTCGGCGGAAGCCGCGCGCGCCGCGGCCCGTTCCCAGGTCGGCGGACTCGCCACCCGCCTGGGCGAGACCCGCATCACCTCTCCGCTGGATGGCGTGGTCTCCGCGCGGCGCCTCGATCCGGGGGCGCTGGTCGGCCCCGGAGGCAACACGACCTCGATCGTCACCGTCGATCAGATCGACGTCTTGCGCTTGTTCGTCAGCGTGAACGAGACCGAGGTCAGCCGCCTGAAGCTCGGCCAGCCCGTGCACGTCGAGGTCGACGCGCTGCCCGGCGTCCGCCACGAGGGCCGCGTCGTCCGGCTGGCGCCGTCCCTCGATCCCGCTACCCGGACCCTGGACGCCGAAGCGCAGCTCCCCAACCCCAACGGCGAGCTGCGCGCCGGGATGTACGGCCGCGCCGCCATCGTCACCGGAGTGCACACGGGCGCGCTGACGGTGCCGGTCGGGGCCGTCCAGCTCAGCAATGGCCGCAGCTTCGTCTACGCGCTCCAGGGCGAGAAGGTGCAGCGGCGCGAAGTCCGCGTCGGAGTGGACGGCGAGCAGTGGCTGGAGATCGTCTACGGCCTCAAGCCGCAGGAGGAAGTGGTCACGGCCGGGTTGGAAGGCCTCTCGGACGGCTCTGCGGTGAGGCCGGCGCGAAACATCGATCCCTACGGTGGCACCACTTCCTCCGAAGTGAAGCAGCCGCAGACGCGGCCGGAGTAACGCGCCATGTGGCTCACGCGTCTCGCCCTGCGCAACCCGGTGCTGATCCTGATGATGTCGCTGATGACGCTGGCGCTGGGATTCGTCTCGCTCCGGCACCTGAGCGTCGATCTGTTTCCCGACATCACGGTTCCGCTGATCCGGGTGGCGATCTTCTACACCGGCGCGGGGCCGACCGACATCGAGAAGTCCATCACCATGCCGATCGAGCGCGCGGTCTCCGCGTCTCCCGGAATCGATCGGGTGGAGAGCGTATCCAAGCAGGGCGTGTCGCTGGTCTCCGCCTGGTTCCAGTTCGGCACCAACCTGGACAACGCCCAGTTCGACGTCTCGCAGCGGATCGCCCAGATCATGAACAACCTGCCGCCGGGCATCCAGCAGCCGTTCATCATCAAGTTCGACATCACCAACATCCCGGTGGTGCAGGTGGCGGTCGGATCCGACGAGCTGGACGAGAAGCAGCTCTACGACCTGGCGCTGAACGTGATCGAGCCCCAGCTGGAGCGGATCCCGGGCGTGGCTTCGGCGACCCCGGGCGGCGGGAAGGTGCGCGAGATCACCGTCGAGTTGCACCGGGAAGCGTTGCGCGCCCGGGGGCTGGCGCCGATGGACGTGGTGGCGGCGGTCCAGGCCAGCAACCTCCTGATGCCGAGCGGAAACCTCAAGGTCGGCGACCGCGACTACAACGTCTTCGCCAACACGCAATTCCAGCAAGCGCGCCCGCTCGCCGACGTGGTGGTGAAGCCGCCAGTGAAGGTCGGCGAGCACATGTCGGTCCCGGTGCGCGTCGCCGACGTGGCCAAGGTGGTGGACGCCAGCGCCGACCAGAACGAGATCGTGCGCATCAACGGCCAGCGCGGCGTCTACCTGCGCGTGCTCAAGCAGCCGGGCGCGAACTCCATCGCGGTGGTCGACGCGGTCCGCGCGGCGCTCCCCAAGCTGCGGGGAGTGCCGCCCACCGTGAAGCTGGCGATCTCCTTCGATCAGTCGAGCTACATCCGCGCGGCGGTCAAGGCGCTGCAGCACGAGGCGGTGCAGGGCGGCGTGCTGGCGGTGCTGGTGATCCTCATCTTCCTCGTCTCGCTGCGCGCGACTGCCATCGTCGGGGTGGCCATCCCCCTCAGCATCGTCGCCACCTTCGTGCTGCTCTTCTTCTCCGGGCAGACGCTGAACGTCTTCACCCTGGGCGGGCTGGCTCTCGGGGTGGGTCGCCTGGTGGACGACTCGATCGTCGAGCTGGAGAACATCCACCGGCACCTGGCGATGGGCCAGGACCGCAGGCAGGCGGTGCTGGCGGCGGCGCAGGAAGTGGCGATGCCGATCCTCGTCTCCACCATCACCACCATCGTCGTCTTCTTCCCGGTCCTCTTCCTCTTCGGCATCGCCCGCAACCTCTTCCTCCCCTTGGCGCTCACCATCTCCTTCGCGCTGGTGATGAGCTTCTTCGTCTCGCGGACGGTGACGCCGCTGCTCTGCCTCATGGTGCTCAAGCCGGGGCACGGCGAAGGCCGGTTCGCCCGCTGGTTCACGACGAAGTTGGAGCGCGTCGATGACGCGTATGCCCGGGCGCTGGGAGCGGTGCTCCGCCACCGCGTCCGCACCATCACGGTGATCCTGATCTTCTTCGCCGGCACGTGGCTGCTGCGTTACCGGATCGGCACCGAGTTCTTCCCCGATTCGGACGAGTCGCAGTTCAGCGTCGTCTACAAGGCGCCCATCGGGACGCGGGTGGAAAAGACGGAGCAGATCGCGCAGCGCCTGGAGCAAGGCATCGATAAGTCGCTGGGCCAGCAAAAGCTCTACACCACGATGATCACCGACAGCGGCCTTCCCGTTGGCCGGACCGCGATCTTCAGCTCCAACACCGGACCGCACGCGGGCACCCTGCAGGTCAATCTCTTGAATCGCGCCAACCGGTCCATCAGCGACGTGGAGGCTGCCGAGAGATTCCGCAGCGAGATCCAGGGAGCATTGCCGGGGACGCAGCTCTACTTCTTCGTCGGCGGCATCGTGAAGCGGATCCTGAACTTCGGGTCCGCGGCTCCCATCGACGTGGAGATCCTCGGCTACGACCTGGAGCAGGGCGCCGACTACGCGCGGGCGGTGCACGCGGCGATGCGCAACCTCTCCGACAAGGAAGGCAGGCCGCTGCTGACCGACGTGCAGATCTCGCGCGAGGAGAACTATCCGCAGCTCGACGTCAAGGTGGACCGGGAGAAGGCAGGCCGGGTGGGCTTGACCGAGACCGACGTAGCCCAGACCGTGCTGACCAGCCTGACCGGCTCGGCGCAGATCCAACCGACCCAGTTCACCGATCCGGTGACCGGGAACGAGTACTTCATCAACGTGCGGATGGACAACCGCTACCGCTCGCACATCGACGACGTCAGCGACATCTCGCTGCGGACTCCCTCGGGCTCGCTGGTGCCGCTCGCCGCCATCGCCAAGGTGTCCCGCTCCAGCGGCCCGGTGCTGATCAACCGCAAGTATCTGCAGCGGATCGTCGACGTGACCGCCAACGTCGCCCCCGGCAAGGACCTGGGGACCGCGGCGGCCGCGGTGGAGCGGGCGCTGCGCGACGTGCAGGCGCCGGAGGGCTTCAGCGCCACGCTCTCGGGGCAGGCGCAGGCGCAGAAGGACGCTTTCAGCGGCCTCTCGCTCGCGGCGCTGATGGCGATCGCGCTGGTCTACATGGTGCTCGCGTCCCAATTTCGCTCGCTGCTCGATCCGCTGGTGATCATGTTCAGCGTTCCGCTCGGCGTGTCCGGCGTGTTCCTCATGCTCTGGCTCACCGGCACCACGCTGTCGGTCAACAGCTTCATGGGCATCATCATGATGGTGGGGATCGTCGTCTCCAACGGCGTCCTGCTGGTCGACTTCGCCAACGTGCTCCGCGAGCGCGACGGGCTGGACATTGTCAGCGCCGTGGTCCGCGCCGGACGCACGCGGCTCCGTCCCATCGTGATGACCACCGTGGCCACCATCGTGGGTCTGGTGCCGATGGCCCTGGGGATCGGCGAGGGGAGCGAGACCAACCTGCCGCTGGCCCGCGCCGTGATCGGCGGGCTCACGATCTCGACGTTCTTCACCCTGTTCCTGGTGCCGGCTCTGTATTCGATCGCCGATCGATGGCGGCGGCCGCAGCCGAAAGACGAGGCAGAGGTCGCTCATGTTCCTGCTTAGTGTCGTCGCCGTCGCCCTGGCCCTCGCTCCCGAAGCCGCCCGCGCTCCGGTTCCCGAGCGGTTGACGCTGGAAGAGGCCGTCCGGCGCGCGGTCGCCCGCAATCCCACGGCGCTGGTCGCGGAGCAGGAGATCCGCCGGGCGGAAGGCATCTTGAAGGAGGCCGCTTCTCCGTCGCTTCCCATCCTGACGGCGAACGGCGCTCTCACGCGGCTGGATTCCAGCCGCCAGCTGGCAGGCAGGGTGGTCTCGCCCATCAACTCCCGCACCGCGAACGTGACCCTCAGCGTCCCGCTCTTCGCGCCCCAGCGCTGGCTGCAATGGGCGCGAGCCGGCGAGCAAGTGGACATCGCGCGGCTCTCGGCCGACGACGCCCGCCGGGTCGTCGGCGTCGCCACCGCGCGCGCGTACATCTCCGTGATGACCCAGCATCGGCTGGTGCAGGTCAGCATCCAGGCTCGCGACAACGCCCGCGCGCACCTCGACGACGCGCACGCCCGGTTCGAGGTGGGCAGCGGGAACCGGCTGGACGAGGTCCGCGCGGCGCAGGAGGTGTCGACCGACGAGTCGCAGCTCGCGCAGGCGCAGGCGAACCTCACACGCGCGCGGGAAGCGCTCGGGGTGCTGGTCGGCGCCGAGGGACCCATCGAAGTGGAGCAGACGCTCGTCCTTCCCGCGCCCCCCGGGCCCGAGGCTGCGCTGCGCGACGTCGAGGAGGTGCGCCCGGACGTGGCCGCGAGCAGGCAGCGCGCGGAGTCGGATCGGCGGATCTTGCGCGATTCCTGGTCCGACTACATGCCGCTGCTCAGCGCGGTGGTGCAGCCTTTCTACAACTCGCCGGCGACGGCCACGCTGCCGGAGACGGGCTGGCAGGCCCAGCTGGTGCTGACCATTCCGCTCTTCGACGGCGGCTTCCGCTACGGCGCGCAGCGGCAGCGCAGCGCACAGTACGAAGAGTCGAAGGCGCTGCTGGACGGCCTTCTGCGGCAGGCGCGCTCCGACGTGCGCGCCGCCTTCGAAGCCGTGCAGCGGTCGGACGAGAGCTTCCGCTCCGCTCGCCAGGCCGCGGGGCTGGCGCGCGAAGCGATGGAGATGACGATGCTCGCCTACCGCGAGGGAGCCACCAACGATCTGGAAGTCGTGGACGCCGAGCGGCGCTCTCGCGACGCCGACGTGGTCGCCCTCCAAGCCGAAGACACGGCGCGCCAGGCCCGAATCGATCTCCTCGCCGCCAGCGGCCGCCTCCCCTGAGTTCAGGACTTTCGTCGGAGTTCCGGGACACAATACGGAATCATCACTCAGAGGGGTGGCACGGGGAGTTGCGTATTGTGTCCCGGATCTCCGACTTTTGTCTTCCGGAAGGTCAGGGAGAGAGATCGCGCACCCACACCACGAACGCCGTTTGCTCGCCGGCGTTTCCGACGGGCTTTCCGCAGGCCATCGACTCGCCGTCGGTCGTCGCGGCGACCGCGAAACCGCCTGGGACTGAGGCCATCGCGGCTCCGCGGACCGAGGAGCGGTCGCCGGCCCAGGTTCGTGAGCCGAGCGGCTCGCCGTCGCGCGGAGCGAAGGCGAGCGCGCGCAGGGCGCGGCCGACGTTCTCCAACGCCCACAGTCGCCCGGCACCGTCGAACGCGGCGGCGCGGGCGCTCGCGCATGGGTCCTCGATGACCCGCACCCATTCGCCGCGTCGCAGGATCAAGACGTGTCCGCCGCATTGGGCGCCCTGTCGCTCGCGGTGCACGTTCGCAGCGGCGTAGACCGCCGTGCCTCGCGCGGCCACCGCCACCACTTCGTCCTCGCCCTGTTCGCCGACGACCGACGCCCAGCGGGTCCCGCCCTCCGGAGAGAGCGCGACGACGTAGCCGTCCGCGCCGCCAGCGCCGGGCACCGCGCCGCGCCCGAAGTCGGCTGCCGCGACGGAAGCATCGACGTCGGCGCCGAAAGATCCGCCCACGATCGCGTCGCCGGATGCGGTCACCGCGACCGAGGTGGCTGAATCCGTTCCCCGGCTCCCGAAGGTGCGCACCAGGCGCATCTCTCCGGTCGCGCCGACGATCTTGAGGACCATCGCGTCCGTCAGCCCCTGCGATCGCACCGGGCCCATCGAGCCGGTGAACTCGCCCACCGCCCAGAGATCTCCGGACCTCGGGTCGAGCGCGACGGCCCTGCAGTTGGACTCGCCGTCGCCGGTCAGCCGCGACGTCCAGGCGCCACGACCGTCGCCGGAGAGGCGAGCCGCGAAACAGTGTCGCTGCGCCTGGCCGACGACGATCACGCTGCCGTCGGGCGCGATCGCGGCGGCCAGCGGCCGCACCGCGCCGAGATTCCGGATCCAGCCCACCTCTCCGTCCGCGCCTGCGCGCAGGACGAATCCGCCCTGGCCCTCCATCACCGCGAGCCCGGAGCGAAGCTGGGTCCCCGTCGAAGTTCCGGCGAGCGCGATCCCTCCGGCTCCATCCGAGGCGAGCGCCGTCGGGACCACTTTGCCGAGCAGCGGCAGCACGTCGCACGACGAAACCGCGCCGCCGGAAGGCGAGAGCGGCGCGGACGAGCAGGCGCAGAGTGCCGCGAAGACCAGGATGGAGCGGACGTGCATGGCCGGCACTCTGCCGGAGCGCAGGCCATCGCGCACTTTCCGCGCGCGACCTTCAACCCGCCCCGCCCCTCAGGGCAATGGGTACACTTCCTCGGGACAGAGGCTCCCCGGAGGGTCCAGGAAATACTCTCCGCCGACCAGGAGCAGCTTGTTGCCCGGGATCCTGCTTGCCGTGTGGTGCATGCGCGGACACGCGAGGTCGGGAGCTGCCACTCCGCCGCTGACGGGATCGTAGATTTCAGCGGAGATGCTGCCCCCTCCGGCAAAGAGCACCCGGCCGTCGTCGAGCAGCGTCGCGGTATGGCCGCTGCGGGGAACGAGCAGGTCCGCGGCGCGCGTGAACGTACCTTGCGCGGGATCGTAGATCTCGCATGACTTGTCGCCGCCACCAGCGAGCAGCACGCGACCGTCGGACAGCACGGTCGCGGTCCCGGTGATGTGAGCGGCCAACATGGGACCGACCTCTTTGAAAGAGAACTGCCGCGCGCCCGCCGGCCCGGGGTTGAGGACCTTCGCCGCGAGCACCCTGTCAAAGCCGCAGAACAAGCATCCCGCGAGCAGCACGTCTCCGCTGGGCATGACGGCGAAGAGGTGGGCTGCCCAGGCCTCGCGGGGAGAATCCAGCTCGAAGAACGTGCCCGCAGCCGGCTCGTAGATCTCCAGGGGCAGCTGAGAAGCCACATGGTCGTTTTGGAACGGAGAGATGAGTGAACCCAGGAGCACGCGGCCGTCCTTCAGCGGCGTTGCGGTTCCGAACCAATCGTGCGGAGGTGAGCCGGTGACCGTGAACAAGCTCGTGGTCGGATCGAAGATCCGCCCGACAGGCCTCCCTCCAGTGTACCCGCCAGCCACCAGGACCCGGCCGTCTCCAAGCGGCGCCGCGACGGCCCCGAGTATCGTGACCCATTGCGTCGTCATGATTTGGAGCTTTCCAGTCTCCGGATCGTAGATGCTGGAGCGCAGCGTTTCCGGACAATTCGGGTAGCACTGGCTCTCCGGCGTCACGCCGGTACCACCGACGACCAACACCTTGCCTGAATCGAGAGCCACGGCGCTGTGCCCGTACATCAGCGTGCCCGTGTACGAAGGCATGACGACGGTGGCGACCGTGGAAGGACCTTCTGCGGCACCGGACACGGCCGACACCGTGAACGATACGGTCGTGCCGCGCGGGTACCAGACCGCACTCCAATCCAGTGGCCACCCCGGGGGCTGAGCGGGGATCTGCGGAATGAACTCGGAGTTCGTGACCCTCGGGCCCACTCGCACCAGGTACGAGGTGACCGGCGATCCGCCGTCGTCGAGCGGAGGCGACCAGCGTACGCGCGCGACATTCGTGAAGGCGTCGGTCATGACCGACGTCACCGGTCCCGGAGGGGCCACGACCCGCTGCCACGACGGCGCCGAAAGAGGAACATGCAAGGGGTTGCCGGCGAGGTCCGTCAACGCTTGGGACAGCTCCAGTCTGTACGCGCCGCGAATCGCCGCAGCCGGGGTGACCGTGAGCGAGATTCCGTCCGCGGACAAGGCAAAGTCGAAGTCGACCTGCAGGCCATCCCGGAAGAGCGTCAGCCCCGAGCGCGAGACGCTCGCACGGAGCAGCGGCTCGGAAAAGCCGATGGTGAACGGCGCCACCACAGGATCCGGGCCGGTCAGGGGCGTATAGGACACGGCTTCGGGTCCGGTGCGATCGATGACGGCCGCAACTTCGTTGCTCCTGACCGTTTCACCCGACGGAGCACGGGCGCTGGCGGTAAATCGGTAGGTGCCCTCCGCCTCGTTTCCGGCGTCCCAAACGTACGAATACCCGGGCGCAGCGAGCGTGGTCAGCCGCTCGCCTTCGCGAAAGAGCTGGACATCGCTCACCTCAGTCTGCGCGATGACTTGCAGGCCGATGGAGCGCTGGACGGGAAAGGGGGTCGACGCTTCGAGGCGCAAGCTGGGCTGGCGCGGATCGTGCGACACCCCGAGCTCGCAAGCGGCGACGAGCGTGCAAACCACCAGACCTGCCAATGGGCGCATCGTCATCGCTCCCGCGAACGCTACGGGCAGTGGGTAGATTTCTTCGGGGCACAGGCCCGACACGGTTCCGAGGTACGTGCCGGAGCCGCCCATCAGGAGCAGCCTATTGCCGGGAATCCTGTTCACCGTGTGTCCAGCGCGCGCGCATTTGAGGTCAGGAGCACTCATGCCACCCGTGGTCGGGTCGTAGATTTCAACCGAGTCGGTCCCGTCGTCCGTTCCACCAACGAAGACCACCCGGCCGTCCGCGAGCAGAGTGGCGGTGTGGTCTCGTCGCCCAGCGAGGAGATCGTGCGCGCGCGAGAACGTCCCCTGCGCAGGATCATAGATCTCGCACGACTTGCTCGTGGGGAGCGGGCCCACCGCCGTTGGTGCGGACAAACCGCCCGCGAAGAGCACGCGCCCGTCGGAGAGGGTCGTCGCAGTCCCCGAGCCACGGAAATCCAACATGGGCCCGAGCGTCTTGAACGAGAATTGCCGCGCACCCGACGGGCCAGGATTGAAGAGCACCGCTGTGCTGCCGGTCGGACCGTCCCCCGCGAGCAGTACCTCCCCGCTGGGCAGAACGGCGAACCGGGTGGCCGTCGACGCTTCGGGCGGCGAATCCAGCTCGACGAAAGTGTCGCTGGCGGGCTCGTAGACCTGCAGGGGGAGGGTTCCGGTAGGGCCAGTCTCGTCAGCAGTGAGGAAGCCTTGAAGGGATCCCAGCAGGACGCGGCCATCCTTCAACGGCGTTGCGATTCCCGTGAACGGGCGGTGCGGCGGAGGGCCCGTCAGCGTGAACGACTTCTTCACCGGATCATACACGTTGGCGCCGCTCGTGGACCCGAGGGCAACCAGGACACGGCCGTCGGCGAGCGGCGCGGACGTGGCCCAGGGCATCGAGATTTGCTGTTCGCTCGCCGGAGCGAAGAAGCCGGTCTCGGGATCGTAGAGGCTGATGAGCATCGTGTGCGGACATCCGAACTCACAGGTGTCGAGCGAATTCTGCATGAGGCCGCCGGCGACGAGGACCAGGCCAGAGTCCAGGGTTACCGCGCTGTGCCCGACGATGAGCGTGCCGTCGTACGATGGCATCACGACGCTGGCGACAGAGCCAGGACCTTCTCCCACCGCCGTAACGGCGGAGACCGTGAACGTGACGGTCCGTCCTCTCGGAATCCAGGCGCCGTCGGAAAAGAGCGGCGAGTTGGCAGGCCATGATCTCAAATCGATGAAGTAGCTCGGCGGGCGCCCGACGTTTCCGGTGGATCGCACCTGGTAGCCTTCGAGCGGCGACCCTCCGTCGTCGCTCGGAGCGGACCATTCCACGCGGACTGCATTGGTGAAGGCCTGCATGTTGAGCGAAGTCACTGGTCCCGGAGGCACCAAGACGCGTTGCCATGAGGCCGCTGACGGAGGCACGCGCAGACGGTTCCCGGCAAGGTCGGTCAATGACTCGGAAAGCACGACTCTGTACGCGCCTCGGACGGCGGGGGTCGGCGTCACGGTGAGGGTGAGGCTGTCCGCGGACAACGAAACGTCGAATTCAATCGGCACATCGTTCCGGAAGACGGTCAGCGCAGAAGCCGCGACGCTCGCACGGAGCAGCGGTTCGGAAAATTCGACCGTCAGTGGCAACAGGACCGGATCGGCGCCAGTGGCGGGGGCGTAGGACACCACGTCGGGGCCGGTGCGATCGATCACGACAGTCACTTCGTTGCTGGCGACCGTCTCACCCGACGCGGTACGGGCAGTGGCCTTCAAGCGGTAGGAACCCTCTGCCTCGTTCCCCGAGTCCCAGACGTACGCGTACGCAGGTGGCGTCAGGGTGGCGAGCTGCTTGCCCTCGCGGAGGAGCAGGACGTTGCTGACCTGGCCGTCCACGACCAGCTGAAGACCCATGGTTCGCTGGACCGGAAATGGGGTGGCAGCCTCGAGCCGCAGAATCGGCTGATGGGGGTCGTGCCAGACGCCGAGTTGGCAGGCGGCCCCGAACGTCGAAATGACCAGCCCGGCCAGTCGGCGCATGGTGAAGGCTCTCCCGGTGCGGTTCGCATGGAGAACCCCGGAGCCGGCCAGGCTGCGCACCGCAGACGTCGTCATCGCCACAGCGCCAGCCCCAGGAACGCGGAAGGCCGTGGATGCAGGGCGATTTCGCCGTCTTGCTGCAGCACCTCCGCCAAGGCGCTCCCCGTGAGCGTCAGAGCAGCCCGACCGCCCACACGCAGCGAGACCGAGGCGGAGAGTCCGGCCAGGGCGAGCGGCGACCAGTACGTAGACCCCGAGCGGCGCGCCTGGAAGATGGCCCCGCCGCCCAGCTCCGGGCCGATGCGTGCCGTCAACACGCCGCTGTCGAGCTGAGCGATCACTGGGACGATCGAGCCGAAAAAAGACGTCTCTCGAAAGTCGTCTCCGCGCGCGCTGGAGATCTGAACGGCAAGGTCACGGGCGCCGTCCTGGCGCGAGATGCGCAAGCTGGGTTGGAGGCGCGCGCCGTCCGCGACTCCCTCCGAGATGCCGGCCGCGAGCGACCACGTCGTGCGGTCGGCACCCGTCGACCCCTTCCCGGTGGCGTGCTCCACAGGTGCCGGGAGCAACTCCGCGGGTGAGACGGCGCGTTGCTCCCCGTCCTTCAGGTGCAGCGTCGTCGCCATCGCGCTCTTGCCCACGGTGGCGCGGATCAAGTAGTCGCCCGCGGGAAGCGCCAGCCCCGGCGCGCCCCCGGGTCCCACCTCGGCCAGCACGCGATCTCCGCGCCGATCGATGATCAGCGCGCGGTCGAGGCCCGTCGGAATGGTCAGCTTTGCCGTGCGCACGCTCAGGTCCGTCAAGACCAGGTCGCCCTCTCCGGACAGCCGGTACGTGTACCCGGGATGCTGGGGCCCGATGGTGGTCGCGGCGGTGGCGGTCACGGTGCGCTTGAAGACGTAGTCGTACGCCTCGGCGAGCGTTACGCGGCCGTCGCCCGAGGTGTCCGCCGCTCCGCGCAGTCCGGAGACGAGGTGGTGGGTGAAGAACGATCCCTTGATCTCCCGCGACTCGAGCGCCATCTCGTCGGAAGCGCTGGAGCTGATCAGCGCCTCGCCGCTGGAGGAGATCTCGTCGGAGAGCCGGATCTGGAAGCCCGGCGCGGGCTGCCCTCCTTTCAGCGCGAGGAGCGCGCCCGAGCGGCAGCTGTCGAGCAGGACGACGCGGACGTCCGCGCCGGTGCTGGCCAGCAACGTGCGGAGCTCGGCGAAGGCGAGGCGCTCGTTCCCGAGCTCCAGGGACTCGCCATCGGAATGTCCGGAATAATAGAAGATGACGATCGCGCGGTCGGCCGGAGCCGCGTGCACTTCGCGCACCTTGCCGCTGACGGACGCGAGCGCAGTCCGCACGGCCGCCGGCGCCGCGCCGGGCAGGAGCGTGAGATCGGCCGCTGCCACACCGCCGAGCTCGGTCAGCACGTGCGAGAGCTTCTCCGCGTCGGCCTCGGCGAACTGGAGGGCGGGCTGACCCTCCGCGCCCCGATTGTGCGCCACGACCACCGCGAATCGCCGCGTCGCCGCCTGCACCGGACCCGCGCAGAGGATCATTGCGACCAGCGTCAGGCCGATCGCGGACCGCCCACGATTACGCACGCGCGTCACGGTACCACCTTCTCGACCAGTGCCGAGATCGCTACCACGGAGGGCAGGGTCAGCGCAGGCGGATTCCGCAGCAGATCCGGCCCGCCGGAGCCGATCTGCCGCAGCGACGCCAGCACCGGCTCGGCGTCGATCGGGCGCTGGGAGAAGAGGCAGTAGAGCCGCTCCGGCCCGGGCGTTGCATCGAGGCGGACGCTGCCCGGCAGCTCGGTCCGGTCCGTGCTCGAGGAGAGCTTGAGGCTCTTCTTCTCCCCGTAGGGAGCGTACACGGTGGTCACGGCCGCCGAGTCGACCGAGGCGACCAGCACGTGGCGGTATCCGGCGGGACGGACCACGAAGCGGATCTCGTCGCCCGGCGTGAGCGCCGAGCCGTCCTTGACCAGGAAGATCTTCCCCGACCGGCGTGCGAAGACCTCGCAGGAGGGCCGCCCGCCCTTGGCCGTCACGTCCGAAGGGCGCTGCGCCACGAGCACGACCCCGAACGCGGCTGCGGCCACGGCGGGGGCGAAGAGCCAGTACCACTTCCGCCGGGCGCGACGCCGCTCGAGGGACGGCAGGGTGCGGGCGAAGACGTCCGCCTCGAAACGCGCACGCGAGTCGCGCAGGAAGGACAAGTCGCTGGTGCATCGTTCACAGCTGCCCAGGTGGTCCCGGGCGCCCTGCGAGGACGCCGGGTCCAGGCATCCCAGCTCCAGCGCATCCAGTGTCAATGAGGAGAGATGCTCCATGTCCTATCCTCGGGCAGCGAACCGGCGCATCCTGCGCGCGAAGTCGGCGAGCCGGTTCACCACCGTCCGGCGTGAGATTCCCAGCACCGTCGCCACTTCTCCTTGCGGCAAGCCGTCGACGTGATGGAGCCAGGCCACCGTGGCGAGCTTGTGAGGCGCGCGCCTGAGCGCTCTCGCCACGAAGTCCCGGTCGGCGAAGGCGGCCTCCGGGTTGCCCGCGGGCAGAGGCTCCTCGGAGGGGGCCTGTGGACGCTTCCGCGCGTAGCGGAGCAGGTTGAGGCAGTGGTTCGTGGCGATCCGGTAGATCCAGTTCAGCGCCTCCCGGTCGTCCGGTGTCTTCTCGATGTGTCGCATGACGCGCAGGAACGTCTCCTGGGTCGCGTCTTCGGCGGCGGCATCGTCCCGCAGCATCCGCCGGCAACGCGCGTAGATGGTTGGCCCGTAGCGGCGATAGAGCTGCGCAAGTAGGTCGTCGCGTCCGGGCATTCGCGGCTCTCAGCAGCAACACCCCAGCCGGCGAGGTTGCGCAAGAAAAGCCCCAGTGGCTTGACCGGCGATGCCCGGGTCCCCTACTATGCTCACTATGAGCATACTCGATCCGAGCACACCGCCGCTGAAGCCCGCCGAGCTGTTCGTCCTCGCCGCGCTGCACGCGGCGCCCTTGCACGGATACGGCCTGACGCAGGAAGTGGCCTCCCGCTCGCAGGGGCGGATCCGGATCCGCCCGGGCAACCTGTACCGGGTGCTGGATCGCCTGCTGGAGCGAGGCCTCATCGAGGTGCACGAGCGCGCCTCGGCCGGCGACGAGCGCCGCACCTACTACCGCATCACTCCGCTGGGGCGACGCGTCGCCCAGGCGGAAGCGAAGCTGCTCGCCGGCGTGATCGGGGAACTGCTCGCAACGTAGGGGAGGTGCCATGCTGCGACTGCTGTTGCGCGCGTATCCGAAGAGCTTCCGCCAGCGGCACGGGGAGGATCTGCTGCGGCTCTGCCGCGACGTCTACGGCGACGGCTTCTCGCTGCGCGCCGCGGCCGACCTGCTCTGGAACGGGCTGCGGGAGCGCGCCGGCGCCGCCCCGCGCGACTTCGGCGAATGGCTGGAGAGACCCGCCCGCGAAGGCCGCGGCGAACGGTTCCTGTCCACGCTCTTGCACGACGCGCGCTACGGGGTCCGCGCGCTGCTCGCCAGCCGGGGCTTCACCGCCGCCATCCTGGTCACGCTGGCCCTGGGGATCGGCGCGAACACCGCCATCTTCAGCGTCATCGACGCGGTCTTGCTCCGCCCGCTCCCCTTCGCGCACGGCGAACGGCTCGTGCACCTGCTCCAGCCGGTGCAGGCCGGCAATCTCCCGAACACCGGCTTCTCTCCGCTGGAAGTGAAGGACTACCGCGAGCAGTCGCGGGCGCTGGACGCCGTGGTCGAGTACCACCAGATGCAGTTCACTCTGCTGGGCGGCGCCGAAGCGCAGCGCGTCTCCACCGCGGTGGTCTCGGCGAACTTCTTCGACGCCTTCGGCGTGCGTCCGCTCCTGGGCCGCACCTTCCTCCCGCAGGACGACGTGCAGGGCGCCGCCCCCGTGCTGGTCCTCAGCTACGAGTACTGGCAACGGGCCTACCGGGCCGATCCGGGCATCGTCGGCAAGACCTTCACCCTGAACGACCGGGTGCACGAGGTCGTCGGCGTGCTTGCGCCCATGCCGCAGTACCCGGGCGTCAACGACGTCTTCATGCCCAGCGTCGCCTGCCCCTTCCGCAACGGACCGCGCTGGTCGCAGACGCGCACGGCCAGGGGGCTGACGGTCTTCGGCCGCCTGCGTCCCGGATTCAGCCTCGCCGCGGCGCAGAAGGACCTGGCCCAGATCGCCGAGCGGCTCCATTCCGCGTATCCCGAGGCGTATCCGAAGTCCGACGGCTACAGCACCTCCGCCGCGTCGCTGCGCAGCGAGCTCACCAGCGCGGCGCGGCCGACGCTGATCGTCCTGCTCGCCACCACGCTGTTCCTGCTGGTCATCGTCTGCGCCAACGTGGCGAATCTCACCATGGCCCGGCTGGTCCGCCGCGAGCGGGAGATGGCAGTGCGCACCGCGCTCGGCGCGACCCGGCTGCGGCTCCTGCGCCTGCTGCTCACCGAAAACCTGATCCTGGCGCTGGCGGGAGGAATCCTGGGCGTGCTGGTGGCCGCCTGGGGCCTCGATGCCCTCGCGGCCTTCGCCGCCCGCTTCACGACGCGGGCCTCCGAGATCCGGCTGGACGGCCGCGTCCTCCTCTTCGCCTGCGGTCTTTCTCTCTTCACCGGAGTCCTGCTCGGATGTCTCCCGGCGCTGCCCTCGCGAGCGAATCTGGCGGCGGACCTCAAGGAAGGAGCGGGCGCGACGGCGCATCGGGGACACCTGAGGGCGCGGAGCGCGCTGATCGTCTCCCAGGTGGCGGTCTCTTTCTCTTTGCTGATCGGCGCGGGCCTGATGCTGCGCAGCCTCCTCAATCTCCAATCGGTGCAGGCCGGGTTCGACATCCAGAACGTGCTGACCGCGCGCGTCGATCTGAACTGGACGCGATACCGCGATCCCGAACAGATCCGGCCCTTCAGCGACACCCTGCTGGACCGCCTGTGGGTGGAGCCGGGCGTGATCTCTGCTGCTCTGACCGGGTCGGTGCCGCTGAACGACACGAACCCGTTCGCCCTCGACCTCGAGATCGAGGGCGCCACGGCGGACGGCCCGCGGGCGCGCGCCAATCTGGAGACCGCGAGCCCGGACTACTTCCAGACGATGGGGATCCCGCTTCTCGGCGGGCGCGCGTTCACCTCGCTGGATCGCCCGCCCGCGCCGCCCGTCGCCATCGTCAACCAATCGTTCGCGCACCACTTCTTCGGCGGCGCCGACCCGATCGGCAGGCGCTTAAAGCCGGCCGGCGGCTCGAACTGGGTGCAGATCGTCGGGGTCGTCGCCGACGTGAAGCAGCACGGGCTGGAGCGGGAGCCCGGAGACGAGATCTACGCCTCGTTCGCCTCCGAGCCGTTCCGCGACATCCGCGTGATCGTCCGCAGCCGGGCGGCGCCGGCCGACGTCGAGCGCACGATCCGCGCCCTGGTCAAGGAGATGGATCCGCAGCAGCCGGTGACCGACGTGAAGACCCTGGCGCAGGTGCGCGCCGACAGTCTGGCGTCGCCGCGCCTCACCGCCTTGTTGCTGGGCGCGTTCGCGCTGCTCGCCATCTTCATCACGGCCGCCGGCATCGCCGGCGTGATCGCCTATTCGGTCAGCCAGCGGACGCAGGAGATCGGCATCCGGCTGGCGCTGGGCGCGGAGCCGTCCTCGGTGCTGGCGATGGTGCTGCGCCAGGGGATGGCGCTGGTGGGCCTCGGGCTCGCCCTCGGCGTCCTCGGAGGGGTGGCGATCTCCCGGATCATGTCCGGCCTGGTGTTCGGAATCGCCGCTCACGACCCGGTGACCTTCGTGCTGGGCGCGGCCCTGCTCGCGGCGGTCGGCGCGCTCGCCTGCCTGGTGCCGGCGCGGCGGGCCGCGGGAGTCGACCCGATGATCGCGCTGCGGAACGCGTGAGGAGGCATCCATGATGGCTGCATTGGTTTCCGCCGCGGCACTGCTGGCGCCGCCCCAGGGATCGATCAACGTCGCCTTCGTGCTCAGCGAAGGTGCGACCATGATCGATTTCGCCGGGCCGTGGGAGGTCTTCCAGGACGTCCATGTCGAGGCCCGCGGGCCCACCATGGACGAGAAGATGCCGTTCCGCCTCTACACCGTCTCGGATTCGCGCGCTCCCCTCCGCATCAGCGGCGGCATGCAAGTCACGCCCGATTACACCTTCGCGGACGCTCCGGAGCCCAGCATCGTGGTGGTGGGCGCGCAGAGGGGGAAGTCGAAGCAGATGATGGATTGGCTGCGGCGCGCATCCACCCGCAGCCAGGTGCTGATGTCGGTCTGCACCGGCGCCTACAAGCTGGCCATGGCCGGACTGCTCGACGGCAAGAAGGCAGCGACCCACCACGAGTTCTGGGACGACTTCCAGAAGCGGTTCCCCAAGGTGACGCTGGAGCGGGGCGTCCGGTATGTCCGCAGCGATCCGGTCATCTTCACCGCGGGAGGCTTGACCTCCGGTATCGACCTCGCGTTGCACGTCGTCGAGCTGTACTTCGGCCACGACGTCGCCGTCGCGACGGCGGCGATGATGGAGTACGAAGGCAAGGGGTGGCTGCGCCCGGAGGGCTAGAACACACCTCATGACCGACCATGGAATGATCATGCTCAGGCGTAGCCGCTCTGCCGCCTTCGGCGGCCGCGGCTAGCGAGCGAGCAGCCGGAGCACGGCCTCGCGCCGGGGCAGTGAAGCCTGCGCTCCGAGGACGGTGGTGGCCAGGGCTGCCGCGGCGCTGGCGAATCGTCCCGCTTCCTCCAGCCGCTTCCCCTCCGCGAGGCAGACCGCGAACGCGCTCGCGAACGCATCCCCCGCTCCCGTGGCGTCCAGCCGCTTCACCTCGAACCGCGGCAGCCAGGCCTCGCCGTCGCGGGTGAGGATCAGATCGCCTTCCTCTCCCGCCTGCACCGCGACCATTCGCACTCCGCGCCGGAGCAGGTCCTTCGCCGCCTCTCGCGCGCTCGCGCGGTCGCGAACGCGGATTCCGGTGAGCACCTGCGCCTCGGACATGTTCGCCCGGATCACGTCGAGCTGCGCGATCAGCGCGTTGGGCAACGGAGCGGGAGGGCCCGGATCGAGCATCACCGGCGCGCGGACCGTCCGGGCGATCCGCACCGCCTCCTCCAGCGCGTCGAGGGGAACTCCGAGCTGGCAGAGGACGATCCGCGCGGAAGTGAGAGCCGGCTGCGCCTCGCGGACGCAGGCCGCTGTGAGGCGGGCGTTCGCGCCTGCCGCGGAGAGGATCTGCTTCTCGCCCGAGGCGGCGACCTGGCAGAGGGCCACTCCGGTGGGCGCCTCGGGATCGCGGGTGACGAAGCGCGTATCCACCGTTTCGTCGTGCAGCCTGGCCAGGACCGCGTCTCCGCGCGCATCGCGGCCCACGCGGGCCACCAGCGTCACTCGCGCGCCCAGGCGCGCGGCCGCCACCGCCTGGTTGGCTCCTTTGCCGCCCGCCGCTTCCTGGAAGGCGTCGCCGTTGACCGACTGACCCGGCGCCGGCAGCCGGGGGCCGCGCACCAGGTAGTCGATGTTCGCCTTGCCGACGACCGCGACGTCGTACACGCCGCGACTGTACGCCGCTAGAGCGCCGACGGGTACGTCTCCGGCGGCTCCGCTGTCCAGACCTGGCCAACCTCCAGCGGCTCGACGGCGCGGGTCCGGTCGACGTGCACCACCGCGTCGAACTGGCCGGCGAGGCGCGCTTCGAAGTAGTGCGACCAGCGCTCGGTGTCCGGCCGGTACACCACGCCGATGGCGCGCTCGAGCAGGGGCTCGCGCAGCTCGCCCAGCGCTTCGCCCGCGCTGCGGAGCGGGAGGAAGAAGCGGGGGAGCGCGACGTCGTGGAACAGCTCTTCCACGCTGCCCGAATGGGCGGGCCGGACCCGCATGCGCTCCGGGGGATCGCCCCAATCGTTCGCCGCGGTCACCGTGCCGTCGTAGGTGGTGAACCCCACCAGCAGCGCGTCGTCGCCGTGCTTCTCGCGCACGAGCTGCCCGACGTTCAGCTCGCCGCGCTCCCCCATCTCGGTGGCGCTGGCGTCGCCGAGATGCGAGTTGTGCGCCCAGACCACGAGGCGGACGTATCCGTCGCGACGCTGGAGGTGATCGGCCACCGCTTCCAGCGTCTCGGCCATGTGCCGGTCGCGCAGGTTCCAGCTGGAGACCCGCGAGCCGAACATGGCGCGGTAGTAGACCTCGGCATTGCGCACCAGGCGCGCGTTCTGTTCGGCGGAGAAGAGATCCGGGTCCAGCGATCCCGCTGCCCGCTTCTGCATCTCGACGAGCTGGAGCAGCGCCTCGCGCTCGCAGGGCTCGAGCCCGCCCAGCTTCGTCGCCTGCGCGTAGGCCTGGCCGTCGCCTGGTCCGCCGGGCATGTCGAAGCAGGAGTAGCGTTCGCGGGCCCGCGCGGCCGCCTCGGCATCGTGGCGATCCAGATGCTTGATCACCGCCTCCATCGAGGCGTGCAG
>Ga0070708_100000487_pt1 | contig 30036 bp, 29 predicted proteins | sample KBSK5503metaG_FD_65469 | JGI IMG/M metagenome (GOLD analysis project Ga0070708, IMG submission 65469) | Corn, switchgrass and miscanthus rhizosphere microbial communities from Kellogg Biological Station, Michigan, USA - KBS K5-50-3 metaG | ecosystem: Host-associated > Plants > Roots >... | reverse complement strand
GGGCGGGCGCGGAGCTGGAAGGGGCAGGGGGCGGGGCGCGCCGTGGAAGACCCGTTCGATCTGATGGGATTTCTGGGGATTACGGCGTCTCACTGACGCTGAGTCTAGAGCCCCGCCGCTGAAGCGGCGGGTGCTAAGGCAACGCTTTTCGCAGCTCCGCGGCGCGGCGCCGCAGCTTCGGATCGCCGCTCTCGATCTCCACCGAGGACAACCGGTTCTTCAGCGCCGGCGGCGGGCGCAGCGTGCCGGCCTTGTGCAGCTCCTCCAGTCGCGCCAGCGCCTTCTCCACGATCTCCTCGTCCGGATGCCCGAGCAAGCGGTCCAACAGGCGGGGATCCGCCGGCATCTCGTTCTTCTTCAGATACTCGATCGAGGCGGCGTAGAAGGCTTTCGGGTCCTCGATGGCAAACAGCTTCTTGCGCTCCTCGTCGCGCTCCTCGTCTCCCTCGGCTCCCTTCCCCTTCAGGTGGTCGGGAAGAGGCGCGCCGCCGGAGAAGAGCCGCTCCAGATTCGTCTTGTACTTGGTGTATCCGCTCGTGCGCTCGAAGGACTCCCGCTCGCGCTGATCGCGTCGCGAGGGCCCGCCCCGGTCGCGCATCTTGTCGATCTCACGCCAACTTTTTTTCTGCCGAGGGCGGTCGTCGTCAGTCACAGGCTCTCCACAGGAGATCACAGGATAACAAGATTGCGCTTCACAGGCTCGTTGCGCGAGGGATGTCAGACCCCCTGCGCAGGATGGATCCGTGAGCGCAACTGCCTCCGTCGTTCCCCTTCCCCATGGCCGCGTCCCTCCGCACAACCTGGATGCCGAGCGAAGCGTGCTCGGCGGCATCCTGCTCGACAGCCAGGCGTTCGCCGAAGTGGTGGAGGGCGTCCGGTCGGAGGAATTCTACCGGGACGCCCACCGCAAGGTGTTCGAAGCCATGGCCGCTCTGTTCGGTAAGGGGCAGCCCATCGATCGCATCACGGTCAAGGACGAGCTCACCGCCATGGGCGCCTTCGAGGCGGTGGGGGGCGACGAGTTCATCGATCTGCTGGACAAGATCGTCCCCACCGCTGCCAACCTCTCCTACTACGCGAAAATCGTTCACGAAAAGGCGCTATCTCGCCGGCTGATCGAGGCCGCCAGCGCCATCGCCCAGCTCGGGTACGAGCAGCACGGCGACGTGGGGGAGTTCGCCGACGAGTGCGAGCGGCGCATCTTCGCCGTCACCGAGCAACGGACGGCCGTCAGCTTCGTGCACGTGAAGCCGATCATCGCGCAGACCTTCAAGAACCTCGAGGAGCTCTACGAGCGGCAGGAGGAGATCACCGGCATCCCCACCGGATTCGCCGATCTCGATCGCCTGACCAGCGGGTTCCAGCCGGGAGATCTGGTGATCCTGGCAGCGCGGCCGTCGATGGGAAAGGCGCAGCCGCTGGATGCGCCCGTCCTGACTCCGGCCGGATTCGTTCCCATGGGGCGGATCGAGGCCGGTACGCGGGTCATCGGCTCGGACGGAAAACCGCACCGGGTGCTGGCCGTTTTTCCGCAGGGCAAGAAGCCCGTCTTCCGCGTCCGGTTCAGCGACGGCGCGGTCGTGGAATGTTGCGACGAGCATCTCTGGTCGACGGCGACCCCGAGCGAGAGCCGCGAAGGGGGCGCGTCGGTCAAGGCGTTGTCGGAGATCCGCCGCACGCTTCGCCGTGCGGACCAGCCCGATCAGCTCAACCACCGCGTCCCCGTCGTCGCGCCGGTGGAGCTGGAGGCCCGCGAGGATCCGCTCCTGCTCGCCCCCTACCTCCTGGGACTGTTCCTCGGCGGCGCGGGTTTTCATCCGCGCGATGCGCGCCGGGAGGACGAGGCGCTTTCCTCAGCGGAAGCCGAGGTGGTGTCCGTGGATGGTCTCGCGGTCCACGTGGCGCGGCGCGACGGCCCTGCGGCGCGATTTTCCGCCACCCGGCTCGTCCTCGAGCACTACGGGCTGTACGGACTGGCGAGCACGCAGACCTTCATCCCCGAGGAGTACCTGCACGCCAGCCTGCCCGATCGGCTGGATCTGCTGCGCGGGCTCCTCGACGCGGACGGCGAGGTCGTGGCGTCGGGTGGGCGCGCTGTCGAGCTCGCCTGCGGCTCGCCGAGGCTGGCCGACGGCGTCTGCTGGCTCGCGCGATCGCTGGGCGGGATCGCCACCCGCGCGGACGGAAGTCCGGTCCGGATTCGCCTCTGGTTCCCCAACGGCATCGTCCCGGTCAGCTCGAAGAAGCACTTGTCGCGCTGGACTGCTGCCGCGGACGGCTTCGCCGGCCGGTACGTCGAATCCGTCGAGCCCGCCGGCTCGAAGGCGTGCCAGTGCATCCTCATCGACAGCGACGACCATCTGTACGTCACGTCCGACTTCGTGCTGACGCACAACACCGCCTGCTGCCTGAACATCGCCACCCACGTCGGCTGCCGCGCCCAGTTCCAGAAGAAGCGCTGCGGAGTGGGGATCTTCTCCCTGGAGATGCCGAAGGAACAGCTGGTCATGCGCATGCTCTCCAGCGAGGCGCGGGTCGACTCCCAGCGCATCCGCACCGGCAAGCTGATCGAGAGCGATTGGGCCAAGCTGGCCCACGCGGCCGGCGTGCTCGCCGACGCCAACATCCACATCGACGACACACCCGCGATCTCGGCGCTGGAGCTTCGGGCCAAGTGCAGGCGGCTGTTCTCCAAGTACGAGGACACGGACCAGCCCATCCGGCTGATCGTGGTCGACTACCTCCAGCTGATGCGCGGCAACGAGCGGATCGAGAACCGCGAGCAGCAGATCGCGGAGATCTCGCGGTCGCTCAAGGCGCTGGCCAAGGAGCTGCGCGTGCCGGTGCTCGCGTTGTCGCAGCTGAACCGCTCCCTGGAGAAGCGCCCCGACAAGAGGCCGCTGATGAGCGACCTGCGCGAGTCCGGCAGCCTCGAGCAGGACAGCGACACCATCCTCTTCATCTTCCGCGAGGAGGTGTACGAGAAGGACAAGGAGGACGTGAAGGGCGTCGCGGAGATCATCATCGGCAAGCAGCGGAACGGGCCCATCGGGACGGCCAACCTGGCCTTCATCCACGAGCACACGCGCTTCGAGAACCTGGCCCGGGAGTACACGCCCAGCGGCGGAGAGTGAGCCGGCCCCCCCTGAGGCAACTCGTCCCGGGACGAGTTCAGGAGCCAGGATTCATTTGAACCGGTTGAAACGCGCCGGCCGGAGTGTGCGGGCGCCGCGCTGCGCGCGTGGAGACTCGAAGGGCGTTCCCGCGGCGCGAGCGCCGCGGTGTCAAGCGCCGCGGTGTTAGACCTCGCCGCTAGCTCCGCCGCCGCCCGATCGGCCGCCGCCACCGCCGCCGAAGCCCCCGCCCCCTCCTCCTCCGCCACCCCATCCGCCTCCGCCGAGCACGACCGTCCTCTGCCGGCGAGGGAGCACCTTGTCGTACTGGCGGCGGTAGCCGCAGTTGGGGTTGGTGCAGGTTTCCCGGACGCGCGCGAGACCTTGGCTCCAGTAGGTCGGCTCGTCGAGGATCGACTGATCGATCGTCATCCACGATCCATCCTTCGGGCACCTGTGCGAGCGGATGGACGTCCACATGACCGCGTTGACGATCAGCCCGGCCACCAGCGCCAGCCAACCGGGGCCGCTCGGCATCGCGAAGAGCGACGCCACCGAGATGCCGGCGAGCGCCACGCCGCTCCATTGCGTCTTGCGGCCGGGAAAGCGCCGCCGCATGCCGCTCGACGCCAGCACGATGGCGAGGCCGCCCATGCAGGCGATCGCGATCAGGAGGCCGCCGTAATTCGAGGGGCCCGCATATCCCCGCATGCCCACGCCGGTGCCGCCGCGCAGGCCGTCCTTCGCCGGCGCCGCGTCGCCGCCCGCGGCGGCATCCTTCTCCAGCACGGCGGCGAGGGCGTCCACCACGTGGACCGCGGCTCCGGAGTAGTCGTCCCGCTTCATGTACGGAAACGCCTGCTCGGTCCGGATTTGCCCCACCTTCCCGTCGGGCAGGATGCCCTCGAGGCCGTACCCCACTTCGATCCGGATCTTGCGATGGCCCGGCTGCCCCGGAACGAACAGGACCAGCAGGCCGTCGTCGCGCTTCTTCCCGTGCCCCACCCCCCACTTCTGGAACAGCGCGACCGCGTAGTCCTCGAGCGACAAGTCGCCCATCATCGACTCGGGCACCGTGGCGACGGCGATCTGCGCGACGCCGGCATGGTCGAGGCGCGAAGCCACCTGGGTGACGTGAGCGACCGCGCTGGAGTCGAGCACGCGCGCCCGATCCACGACGTACCCGGTGAAGTCCGGAAAGGTGGCGGCGAGGAGCAGCGCGAGGATCATGCGCGAAGGATAACGTCTTTCTCGACCGCACCTCAAAAGACCGGGCGAAAGACCGCGCCATCGCCGCCGGGCGGCGGCCGCCGCTTCTACACCGCCAGGTGCGCGAGCGTGCGAGCGAGCCGGGTGGCGGCCATCTGGCTGGGCAGCTCGATCACCGGCACCTGGGCGCCCTTGGCCTCGCTGCGCAGCGCCTCCAGCCTCTTTCCCCCCTTCTGCGAGGGATCGAGCAGCACCAGGTCGGTATGCTTGCCGCCGAGACGGGCGCCGGCAGCGCGCGCCGTGCGCACGTGGCAGGCGCTCTTCAGCGTGCGCGAGACGTCGCGCAGCCAGCGACTATCGTCGGAGACCAGCAGGATGCTCGGGCGCGAGGCAGGCGGCTGGAGCGGGATCTCGACCACGAACCTGCTGCCCGTCCCTACCGTGCTCTCCGCCCAGAGCTCGCCGCCGTGGCGCTCGGCGATGTCCCGGGCGATGCGCAGGCCGCGCCCGGGGCCGAGTCCGGCCACCAGCTTGGGCAACAGCTCCGGCGCGATCCCCTCGCCCTGGTCCTTCACCGACAGACGGACGAACCGCGGGCTGGCGCGCCAGGCGGCCACCTCGATCTGCGAGTCGCGCGGCGAGACCCGGATGGCGTTGCCGATCAGGTTGTCGAGCACGCGCGCGAGCAGACCACCTTCGGCGCGGATCTCCAGCGCACGCCCCGGCGGGACGGCCGCGATGGTCACTCCACGCTGCCTGGCCACGAGCTGCGCCTGCTCGACGGCGCCTTCGATCAGCTCGCCCACGTCCACCGCCTCGACGTCCAGCTCGGCGCGGCTGCGCTGCTTCGCGGCCTCCAGGATCCGTTCCGCCAGCTGCAAGGCGCGCAGACTCTGCCGGGCCGCGGCCTCGGCGCACTCGCGCTGCGTGGAGGTGAGCGAGGAATCGCGCGCCAGCAGCTCGGCGTTGCCGATGACCACCTGGAGCGGGCTGCGCACGTCGTGCGCCGCGTCGGCCAGCCCCGCCTCCAGCGCGACCACCCGCTCGTTCAGGCGGTCGACGCGGGCGAGCAGATCGAACCGCTCGAGCGCGGCACGGAGCCTGCGGAAGAGGACCTCCGGCTCGCCGGGGACCACGACGTCGTCCGCGCCGGCCGCGAAGTAGGCGGCGCCGGGAGAACCGAGGACCAGGAGCCAATTCGCCCGCGACCGGAACGGCTCCAGGTCGCCTTCGGGCTGGACGGCCACGAGCACCTCGGAATGCGAAGACCCGTCGTCCGGGGCGGCCGGGATGCCGCCGCGGGAGAGGCGCGTGCACAACCGGCGCGCCTCGGCGGGCGCTGCAGCGATGCGCACCCGGATGGTCTGGCCTGCAGGCATCGGATCTCCCAGGCGGAAACCGCCCGTAGGGTCGAATTTTATCGCGCGCCCGAGAAGGCCGCCAACGGACTGGCGATCAGGTGCGTGTGGCTGCGAGCAAGTACTCCCGGTTTCCCGCCGGACCGCGGAGGGGAGACTCGACGGATCCCCGAACCCGGAGGCCAAGGTTCTGCATTTCTTCCCAGATCTCGTTCACCACCCGAGCGTGTACGGCAGGGTCCCTCACCACGCCACCCTTCCCGACCTCGCCCCTGCCCGCCTCGAACTGTGGCTTCACCAACACACAGGTCCATGCGTCCCGAGCCTCCAGGGCGGCAACCAGGGCCGGCAGGACCAGCTTGAGCGAAATGAAGGACAGGTCCGCGACCGCGGCGCCGCAGGGCTCGGGCAGCTTCAACTCGCGGGCGTTGACCCGCTCGTGCACCACCACCCGCGGATCCGCCCGCAGGCGCGCGTGCAGCTGGCCCCGGCCTACGTCGACGGCGTGCACCCGGATGGCGCCGCGCTGGAGGAGCACGTCGGTGAACCCGCCGGTGGAAGCGCCGAGGTCGACGCAGACGCGGCCCTCGACCGGCAGGCGAAACTCGTCCAGCGCTTTCTCCAGCTTGAGGCCTCCGCGCGAGACGTACCGCAGCGGCTCCTTGACCCGCAGCTCGAGGGAAGGGTCGAGCAGCTGGCCCGGCTTCTCCACCCGATGGTCGCCGGCGATCACGCTGCCGGCGAGGATCAGCGCCTGCGCCTTGGCGCGCGACTCGGCGAGCCCGCGCTGCTGCACCAGCACGTCGGCGCGCACCTTCATCTGCGCTGTTCGGGCGGAGGCGGTGTCGCCGGCCCGATCAGCTGGGCGATCCGCGCCAGCAGGCGCTCCATGTCGATGGGCTTGCTGAAGTAGTCCGCGGCCCCCGCCGCCAGCCCGGTGCGGATGTCGTTGGCCGTCTTCTTGGCGGAGATGAAGATGACCGGGATGTCGCGGAACTCGTCGTTCTTCTTCACTGCCCGGCAGAGCTCGAATCCGTCGATCCAGCTCATCATCACGTCGAGGAGGATGAGGTCGGGCCGGTCCACGTGCAGCGTGGAGATCAGCCGCAGCCCGTTGGCGGCCTGCGTGACCTCGTAGCCCTCCAGCTCGAGGGCCATCTTGAGCATCTCGCGGGTCTCGCGATCGTCGTCGACGATGATGATCTTCTTGCGCGCCGCCATCTCTGTCTCCGACGCCCGATCCGGCCGATCTATTTCTCTTGCCCGGAGAACGGAGCGGTCCGATCGCCTTCCAGCAGCACCTCGACCTTGCGCTCCGCCTCCTCGAGCCTCGCCGCGCCGGCGCGGGCCAGCCGGATTCCCTCCTCGAAGGCCGCGATCGACTCCTCCAGCGACAGGCCGCCGCCTTCCAGGCGCTCGACCACCTTGGCGAGACGGGCGACGATGTCCTCGTACTTTTCCGAGACGGAGGATACGGCTGCGTCGGTCACGGCGAGTCCTCTAGCACCGGGCGTCCATCGTTTCTACTGGTTCGTCTCCTCGACGACCTCTGCCGACAGCTCCCCTTCGTGCAACCGGACGCGCACCCGCTCGCCGGGCTGGACCTGGGAGGCCTGCAAGAGAGCGTGGCCGCGCTGATCGAAGGCCACCGCGTACCCGCGCGCGAGCACCTTCAGCGGCGAGAGGGCGTCCAGGCGCCCCGTGAGGCCTTCGTACCGGTGCCGCCGCGCCGCCAGGGTGCGGCCGGCGAGGGCCTTCAGCTTCTGCTCGAGGCGAGCCACCTCGCGCTCGAGACGGTGCAGGCGCTCTCGCGGGTGCTGTGACTGGAGGCGCTCGCGCAGCGTGCGCAAGAGCTGCTGGCGTGACCCCAGCTGATCGCGCAGCGCATCCTCGAGGCGCTGCCGCGCGCGGTCCAGGCGCAGCTTGCGGTCCCCGATCAGGCGACGTGGATCGGCGACGCGCGCCCGCAGCTTGTCGAGGAAGCCGCGCTTGCGCTCGACCTGCCCGCGCATGGCCCGGCCCAGGCGGGCGCGCCGCTGCGCGAGGTCCGCCGCGAGCTCGTCCTTGACGCGGGCGATCAGCTCGGCCGCCGCGGTGGGAGTGGGAGCGCGCACGTCCGCGCAGTAGTCGGCGATGGTGATGTCGACCTCGTGCCCGACCGCGCTCACCGTCGGCACCGGGCAGCCGCAGAGGGCGCGCGCCACCACCTCCTCGTTGAACGCCCACAAGTCCTCGAGGCTGCCACCGCCCCGCGCGACCACCACCACGTCCACGCGCGGCTGCTTGGCCGCGCGGACGATGCCGCGCGCGATCTCCTGCGCAGCCCCATCCCCCTGCACCCGCGCCGGCACGATCAGCACCGGCAGGTTGGGGAAGCGGCGGTGGAGGACGCGCAAGAAGTCGTGGACCGCGGCCCCGCTCGGGCTGGTGACCACGGCGATACGCCGGGGAAGGAACGGCAACTTGCGCTTGCGCGCCGGATCGAACAGCCCTTCCTTCTGCAGCCGCTCCTTGAGCTGCTCGAAGGCGATCTGCAGCGCGCCGGCCCCGAGCGGTTCCACCGTGTCGCAAACCAGCTGGTAGCGGCCCTGCGGTTCGTAGAGGGCGACCCGGCCCCGGGCGACCAGCGACAATCCGTTCTGGACGGAGAACCGGAGCCTGCGCGCCTCGGTGCGGAAGAGGACCGCGTCGATGCAGGAGTCCGAGTCCTTGAGGGTGAAGTAGAGATGTCCGCTGGAGGGCGCGCGCAGGTTCGAGACTTCGCCCTTCACCAGCACGGAGGGAAAGCGCCCCTCGAGGATCGCCTTGATCTCGCGCGTCAGCTCCGTGACCGAGTAGACCCTCGGCCCGCTCGGGCGCTTGCCGAACATGTCGAACTGGCCGGCGGAGGTGGCCGGCTTGGGCGGCAGCCGCTCCGGCATCAGTCCACTCCCCTTCCCTCGAGCTTTTCAAGCCAGCGCGCCGCCTTCTGCGCGGCATCGTCGTCGGGCGGGAGCGTGTCGCGAACGATGGCGAACGCCTCGCGCGCTTCTTGCGGCGCCTCGTCCCTGGCCAGGTACCCGCGCAGGTAGATCTCCCTGGCGCGATCGGCGACCTGGCGGAGCCTGCCCTCCGCGTTGGGGCTCGACGGATCCGCCTGCGCCGCAGCGCGGAGATGCGCCGCCGCCCGCGGCAGGTCCTCGTCGGCGGAGAGCTCCTGGGCGAGCAACAAGTGCCGTGCCGCGAGCGCCTTTCCGATGTCGCGCCCGATGCGGCCGTCTCTTCCCCCTGCGATGGCGCGATCGGTCCCGGCCGCCACCATCAGCGAGCGCAACCCGACGGCGTTGTCTTGCGCCGTCAAACCCTCCTGGTAGGCGGCGGCAAAGCGCGCCAGCGGATCGGCGAGGCGCGAAGCGCGTGCGCCGCGGGCCGTGCGCGCGAGATCCAGCGCCGTCTGCACTTCACCGCGCAGGTAGGCGTCGAGGACCGCGCGAGCCTCGCGTCTGATCGCAGCCAGCCGCGCCCCCGCCACCGCCCGTTCCGGCGAGGCTTGCGCCGCGGCAGCCGGCTTCGTTTCGACGGGGAGCGAAGAGACTTCGAGAGGGCGCGCCTCCGCCTGCGACTGCGCTCGCGACACCTCCGCCTCCGCGCGCTCCAGCGCGCGCGCGATCTCGGGGTCATGGGCGTCCAGCTCGGCAGCCACGCGCAGCTTGTCGCGTCCTTCGGCCCACAATCCCTTGTCCAGGAGCGCCGCGCCCTCCCGCGACCAGCCCTGGGCCAGCGCGCGGGCCGCTTCCGTTCGCGCGCGCGCCTCCGCGAGCGCCGAGAGCCGGTGCCGCCGCACGGCGACGGCGCCGAGGATGGCGACGACCGCGACGACCACGGCCGCCGAGGAGAGCGCGATTGCGCGCCGGAGCGCGCGCCGGGAAGGTTCGTCGCGTTCGCTTCTGGCCGCGGCCCAGACGAGGACACCTCCGGGCTCGACGAATCGCATCGCCGTATCCCCGACCGCGATCTCGTCGCCGTGCCGCAACCGATGGCGCCGCACCGGCGTGCCGTTCACACGCGTCCCGTTTCCCGAGCCTTCGTCCACGATCACCCAGGAATCACCCTGCAGCTCGAGCCGGGCATGCCTGCGCGAGACCGAGACGTCGGCGATGGCCACCGAGTTGCCCCTGGCCCGGCCGATGGTGCTCAGGGGCTCCGGCAACGCGAACTCGACCCCCTTGCGCGGGCCGGCCGTCACCACCAGTCGCGCCTCGGCGGGGCGCTCGACCGCGTCGTACGGCGCAGTCGGGTCGCCCCAAGCTGGCGCGTTCCCGCGGGCGGCCGCGAGCAGATCGGCCGGCGGCCCGCCTGGAGCAGTCCGGTCCGGCGCTCGCCGGGACGAGCGACGCAGCAGTAGCGGCGCGGCATGACGCATCGGTTTCACCGTATCACCCGCCTCCGACATCCGGTTGCGGAGAAAGGAGATTGGCCTGGGCCTTCCTCCGGCAACCGGCTGGATCGTCGCCGGGGAAGTGCAGCAGGACTTCGCGCCATGCCTGCTGGGCCTTCTCCTCCTGCCCGTATCTCTCGTAGCGCGAGGCCCTGAATTGCAGCCTGCCGCATTGGCGCAAAAGGTCCCGCTCGCAGTCGGCGATCAGCCGATCGAGCTCCGCGCGCAGCGGCACGTCTCCCTCCGCCACGAGCTGCCCATGGGCCTGGGTGAACGCGGCCCATGCGTCGTAGAGGTTGCGCGGCGCGATCCTGCGCTCTTCCAGCTTCCTGCGCCCGCGCTCGTAGCCCGCGCGCGCCGCGGCGAGCGCACTGGGTCCCGCCGGTGGGTTCTCGATGCAGGCTTGCGCCGCCGCCAGGGACTGCTCGTCTCGCGCGATGGGCGCGCCTGCCGCCGCCGGCTCTCCGCGCCAGGATGCCGCACCAGACCCGGCGACGGCGACCAGCGCGCAGCCTGCGACCAGCCCGGCTCGCGCGGGCGGCTGCAGCCGGGCCCACCAGGAGGACCGCCATGCGCGCGAACCGGGACCCGCGGACCCGCGTCCCGGCTCCACGGCCGTCCGGAATTCGAAGGTCACCTTCCCCAAGCGGATGCGGTCGCCGTCCTGAAGAGTGGCCGCCACTGCCAGCGCCGCGCCGTTGAGCTCGGTGCCATTGGCCGATCCCCGATCGATCAGCACCCAGGCCGCGCCGCGTCTCTCGATGCGCGCGTGGACCCGGGAGACGCCGGCCTCGTTGAGCACGACGTCGTTGTCGGTGCCGCGCCCGATGCTGATCCGCTCCGCCCTGAAGCGGAACCGCCGCCCGCGGCGCTTGCCCCCGGAGATGGTGAGCGAGAACGCCACGCCTCAGAAGCCTCCGTCGAAGACGAACTGGTGCAGCAGCGGCCCGAAGAGCATGAGGAACAGCGTGGGAAAGATGAACAGCACGAGCGGCAGCAAGAGCTTCACCGGCGCTTCGTTCGCCAGCTTCTCCGCCCGCTGCGTGCGCTCGACCCGGAGCTGCGTGGAGAGGATGCGCAGGACCCTTCCCAACGGCGTCCCCATCCTGTCGGCGTGCACCAGCGCCTGTACGAACGAGGTGAGCGCGGGAAGATCGACCCGGCGCGCCAGGTTCCGCAGCGCCTCCTCTCGCGTCTTTCCCAGCTTCAGCTCCTTGAGCACCAGCGCGAGCTCGTCGGCCAGCGGGCCCGGCCGGCCCTTCTCCACCACCTGGGCCAGCGCGGCCGCGAAATCGAGCCCCGCCTCCACGCTCAAGGTGAGCAGGTCGAGACCGTGGGGCAGGGCCCGCGAGATGGCCTGATGGCGGGCCCGCACGCGATCGCGCAACCAGATCAGCGGATAGGCGGCTCCAGCGGCGAAGCTGACCGCGCAGGCGGCGACACCGAGCCCCAACCAGAAGGAAAGCGCGACGCCCAACCCGAGGAACAGGACCGCACCGGCCTCCATCGCCGCGATCAACTCGCCCGCGCTCAGGTCGCGCGGACGCCCGGCCTTGCCCAACCAGCGGTCCATGCGGACGAGAACCGCCTCGGGCGCCCATCGCTCGTTGGTCGCGCCGAGCGCCGCCAGGCAGCTCCGAAGGTCGCCCCGGGGAAAGCCGCGAGCAGCGAACGCGACGAGCACCACCGATGCGGCGAAGCCTCCGAGGAGCAGCGCCGCGCCGGCCTGGAGGATCTGGGGACCCGGCGCGCTCATACGTCGATGGCTACCAGACGGCGGATGGCCACGAACCCGAGGGTCTGCAGAACCACGACCGCTCCGATCAGCGCGTACCCGAACATGCTCTGGAACATGGAACCAAACAGGTCCGGCCGATACGAGTCGAGGAATAGCGCGACGATCAGCGGCAACGCGGCGACGACCAGCCCCTGCAGCTTCCCTTGGCTGGTGAGCGCGGCGACCCTGCCCTGCAGCCGGAAGCGCTCGCGGATGGTCGCCCCGATGTTCTCGAACAGCTCGGCCATGTTCCCGCCCAGCTGCCGCGCGATGGACGTCGAGGTCGCGAGCAGGTCGAGGTCTTCGGAGCCGACGCGCCTGGCCATCGAAGCGAGCGCCTCATCGAGCGGGACGCCGAGCTTCACCTCCTTGCTGAAGAGGGCGAACTCATGCCGCAACGGCGGGTCGCCCTCGCGGCCGACCTGGTCGACGGCCTGCTGCAGCGTGAACCCGGCGCGAAGCGCGTTGGCCATCTGCTGCAGGGCCTCCGTCAACTGCTCCTCGAAGCGGCGGACCCGCCGCCGCCGGTAGAATCGCACCAGCAGGTCGGGAGCGAAGAAGCCGGCCACCGCGGCCACCGCCGCGCAGAGCAGACCACCGATCCAGAACCCGGCACCCAGGAGCAGCACCAGGGCGCAGAGGTTCAGCCTCAGCATCTGCCCCGGGTCGATGAAGAGGAACATGGCGCTCAGATCGCGGATCGATCGGGCGAGATACCGCCGCTGGTACTGCTCGAACGCCTTCCGCAAAGCGTCGAACGCGACGAACGAGAGGAAGAAGACCGCGCCGCCCGCGAGGAGGAACACGAGCTCCGCCATCAGGGCGCTCCAGCGGACGGCGGCGTTCCGCTCCGGTTCCCGCGGATGATCTGGATGGTCCGATACCGCCTCTGCTGCAGCTCGCTGGCGCGCTCGCCGGCGAACAGCGTCTTCTGGTCGACGACGTTGCGCTTCTCCTGCGAGTCGAGATCGTCGGGGTTTCGCAGCAGCAGGGTGAGCGTGCCCAGATCCTGCGCCAGCGTCAGCATCTCCGCCTCCTCGGGGAGGGCCAGGAGCGTCACGGTCGAGAACCGCTTCTCCTCGTCGGGGACGGAAAGGGCGTTCGCCGTGATCCGCCCGGTGGCCAGCACGACGACGTTCTGCAGCAAGGTCATGGTGCGGAGCTGCTGCGACTGGGGGTCGCGGAAGCTGCCGATCACGTCCACGTGGTCGTTCGGGCGCACCCAGAGCCCGACGGCGCTCCTCTCCTGCACGTCGATGCTCACCGCGCGGCCGCGGGGATGGATCAGCGCCGCCAGCTCCGTCTCCCTGAGCGTCGAGAGCATGCTGGCGAGGATGGGATCCCCGGCCTTGAGCGGCGCCATCACGCGCTGTCCCACCGGGCTGTCGCCCTGCGGCGCACCGTCCGCGTCCGCCTGGATGTACGACGCAGTGACGAACCGGGCGGGGATCTCCCGGACCGCGATCATCTCTTGCTCGAGCTCCGCGCCCTCCGCCACGTCGACCTTGGCGCAGAGGACCTGGACGGTGCGCCACCGCTCGCGCACCTCCTGGTCGCGCGAGCGGAGGGCAGCCCAGGCGGAGCCGCCGGCGAGCAGCCCGAGAGCCAGCGCGATGAGAAGGGGACTCTTGCCGGCCAGCACGCGACCTCCGGTTCAGGTCCGGATGGTACGTGCGCACGTCCAGGGGCCGCGACCGACGATCAACCGATGCCCTCGGGGTCAGTGCGCGGCCGGCTGCGAGGGCTCCACTTCGCGCAGCGCGCGGCGGGCGGCGGAGAGCGCGGTCGCCTCGGACGGGTACGTCCGCGCCAGCTCGTCTCGGACCTGGCGTGCCTCTTCGAACCGGGCCACCGCCGAGAGACACTCGACGGCATGCGCCAGGTTCCAGGCGGCGCTGCCCGGGTCGTTCTGTTGCTGGCGCGCCTCGGCCGCGCGGCGATACAGGTCCGCGGCCAACACGTAGTTCCCTGTGTGGCGCGCCTGCTGGGCGCTGCTCTCGTATGCGGAGGCAGCCACCGCCGGGGTCGCGACTGCAAGATGCCTCGCCGAGGCGGGAGCGGGCTCGGCAGCCGTGGCCGTCGCACGACCGCCGGCGACGTCCGGGCCGGATGCGGCAGCGGAGGCTGCGGCGCGCTGCCGGTCCTGCGCTTGTGCGGTGGCGGAAGAGGAATCGAGCCGGTCGGACTCGCTCGTGGGCGCCGGCTCCGCGTTGCGCAGCGTCTCGTCCGCCTGCCCGCGCTGCGCCACCGCGGCGTCCTTCGACAGCTTGACCGGCGCATCCCCTCCGCTCCCCCCGGCGGCAGGCGCTGCCTTGCGCCTGGGATGGGTCAACTGTGCCGTCTTCTCCTTCTCCTGCGCCGCCGGGGGCGGAGCGGCGGGAGGTGGAGCTTCCGCCTTCGGCGCCTGCGCCGCCGGCTCGCCGCGCTTCGCTTCCGCGTCGCGCAGCGCCGCGTCGACCGACGTCGATGCCGGGGGCCCGACGCGGATCGCGTACTCCTCGCTCCGCGCGGCCGCCGCCTTCTCCGCGTTGCGGCGCACCTCCAGCGTGTTCCCCACCACCATCGCCAGGGCCGCCGCCGCGGCCACCGACCCTCCGACCGCCGCGCGCACCACCCACCGCGGCCTGCGCCGTTCCGCCGGGCGCGCCTGGACCGGGCCGTGCGCGTCGATGCGCGCGGCCTCCACGCCCATCGGACGGAAGGTTCCCGCGACGTCGATCACCTGTCCTACGTTTCCGTCGTGCTCGAGCTTCGCCTGCGCCCTCGCGGCCTCCAGGATCCGATCATCGAAGCCCGGGGACGGCTCCTCCAGCTCCCGGACGGGCGCCGCCAGCCGCCGCACCTCGTCGAGCGCGGCCTTCGCCTCCCGGCAGGCGGCGCATTCCTGCAGATGGCTCTTCACCTCCGCGGCGCGCTCCGCGTCCAACTCGCCGTAGGCGAGCTCGACCAAGAGCTCCTGGGACTCGGCGTGCGTCATGCCCTCCCCAATCCGACGCCGGGAGCCGGCTCGTCCGCAGCGGTCTCCTCGGACACTCCCGCCGCCGCGAGCGCCTTGCGCAGGCCCTCGAGAGCGTAGCGCATGCGGCTCTTCACCGTGTTCTCGTTCACGCCCTGGATCTCCGCGATCTCGCGGAACGGCACTCCCGCCTGCTCCCGGAGGACGAACACCTCGCGCTGCTCCGCCGGAAGCGACAGCAGCGCGCGCTGCAGCACCGGGCGCAGGCGCGCGCTCTCCGCGCCGCGGCCGGGATCGATCTCGCGGCCGGGCACGGAGTCGACCATCGGCGGCTCGTCGCCGGGTCCCTGCGCGTCCAGGCTGTCGGCGCGGCGGAACCGATCGCGCCGCGATTGGTCCACGCAGAGATTGCGGGCGATGGTGAACAGCCAGGTCTGGAAGCGCGCGCGGTGCTCCCAGGCCTGCGCGCCCTTGACGATGCGCAGGAAGGTCTCCTGCGCCAGATCCTCGGCTCTCTCCCGGTCGCCCAGCATACGCAAGAGGAACGTGAACAACGAGGCGCGATGGCGCCGCAGGAGGACCTCGAAGGCCCCCGGGTCGCCCTGCTGGTATGCGGCCAGCAGCTCCTCGTCGGTGCGTTCCTGCGCCATCTCAACGCGCCAAGGGCGCGCGGGATCTAACTAACATGAACCTCAGCCGGCGCAGCGGTCAGGCGGAGAGCGCCGTCTCCGGGGCGACTCCGTGATGATTGATGGGCGGACGGAAGCCCGTGGGCTTGCGGGGCATGACCATCTCCACGCCTGCCGACCCGGACCCGCCCCGCAGGCAATGGATGAGGAGCCGGACGGCCCGGGGGTCGAAGTATCCGGCAGCGGACTCTTCGAGGAGCTGGTCGATGGCCCCGCGGGGGTTGAAGGGCTGGGCCCTGTACGTGCGCGGCGCGATCAGGGCAGCGAACGAGCTGGCGACCGAGACCAGGTCGAGCCCGCGCAGCGGCGGCTTTCCCTGCGTCCGCGGATAACCGAATCCCGCGCGCGTGTGATGGAGCAGCGCGTAGTGCACGGGCGCCGCATCGCCGAGAACGCTGGCAAGCAGGAGCGCTCCCATCAACGGATGGTCTTCCAGGGCCAGCGCCTCGGCGCGAGTCAGATGGTCTCGCTTGAACCGCAGGCGCAGCGCCGAATGCCTCATCCCGACGTCGTGGGTGAGCGCCCCGCCCACGAGGCGGGCGAGGCCGGGTGCCAGTCCCAGCGCGGTGCGGAACAGCCGAGCCGCGACGACCGCGGTCCAGAGCGCGTGCTGGTAGCGGGGGAGGTCGTCGCGCTTGAGCGCTTCCAACTCGTCCCAGATCTGCTGTGGAAAGCGGACCTCGGTGAGCACGTCGGCGGCCAGGGCGCGCAGACCTTCGCTGCCGACCAGGTACTGGAGCGCCGGGGCCTCGAAGGCTTCCAGCACTCCTTCCGCGCAGGTGGTCTCGAACAGCGGACGCTCCGCCAGCCCGCGCGGCGCTTTCGCTGCCACGTCCTTGAGCCTGGCCAGATCCACGATCTCGCCGCGCGATGCGACGAGACGACCATCCGCCGAGAAGAGATCCCGTGTCAGGACCGTCCCAGACAAGGAGAAGTCCATCACGCCCTCTGGGGCCCAGGGGAGGGGGTTGGGCCCGAGCGAAAGGCAACGTAATCGTGCGTCTTGGGTGAGAGACAAGGGGACGGAGGTAGACCGCCGTCCTACGTTTCCGCCGTCTCCGCCGGGGCGCCGGGCTGGGCGCGCGAAGCCCCCCGGGATTCCGCGAAGTTCGAGCCGGAGGTGGCGGCGCCCTGGGCGCGGCTCTCGCGGATCTCCTCGCGCAGCTCGTCGGGCTCGATCAGCTGGCTCCGGTTGAGGATGCGGATCAGCACGGCCAACAGGCGCAGCGCGCCCACGCCGTCGCCGGGGTCGACGCCGATGGAAGCGAGCGTTCCCAGGTCGGCGGGCGAGAGCGGCGTCCCGCCGTCCAGCGTTCCGCCGACCCACTCATTGCCCTCCGCCTCTTGCGACGCTGGCGCGGTGCCGGCGCCGGCGTAGGCGTCCCCGGCCGCGGCATGCAGCGGGTTGGCGAATTCGTCGGTGGACGCGTGGGCGTGATCGGCGGCCGGTTCCTCTGCTCCGCCTGGGACGTCCTCGGGGGCATCCCCCTGCGGGGGAGCGAGGGGATCGGAGAACGACCCCGCCCCTGCGAGCGAGTCTTCCGGCGGAGGCCGCTGCTCGAGCGGGTCGTCCACCGACGCCTGCGCCGCCAGCGGATCCTCGGTCGACGCCCAGGCGTCCGGCGCTTCCGTCTCGTGCGCCGGCGAGGCGGTGTCCATCTCCATCGGCGGCTCGCTGGAGGGCGATTGCAGGATCGGGCTTTCCAGGGACCCGGCCGGCGCCGGAACCGTCTCCGCCTCGCCGTTGCCCTCTTCGGCGGCAGCGACGATCGGGGCCGTCCCGAGGATCGCGTCGGCCGGCAGGGCTTCGCCCGGAGCGTCGAGTCCCCACGATTCGCCACCGGGCCCGGACCATTCATCCGCCACAGGAACCGGCTCGGCCGCCCATCCTCCGGAGGGCGCCGGCGCCGAGACGTCCCAGCCCGTCTGCCCCCGCCGGATCTCCTTCCAGGCGCCGCTGGCGACCGCCGGAGCATCGGAAGAGAGGATGGGGCCCGTCCACCCGCTGCCCGCATCGGCCACGGCGGGCTCTTGCTCGGCGATCGCGTCCAGCCCGTCCATCTGCCTCGCCTCCGCGGCGCCTTCGTGGGCCAGGCTCGCCGAGACCAGACCTTCCACCTCGTCGCCCGCCGCGCCCTCGCCGGCCACCTCTTCCTCTCCGGCGACAGCGTCGCCGAACTGCGAGTGCGCGGCGATCGGCTCCAGCCCGAACTCCTGTCCCTCGACGTCGGGCAGCTCGAGCGCGGGCGGCGGCACCGCGGGCGGGGCCGCCGGCGCCATCGACTCGTCAGGTTCGATCTCGTCGAGCTTCTGCGCCACCGCCGGAGCGGGCTTGGCAGTGGGAATGGGAGGCGGGATGTATGGCGCGGCGCGCGCCGGCGCTGCTCCGGCGGCTGCGGGGGGATCGATCCGGCGCGGGAATCCGGCCACCGACCCAGCGGGAGCTCCCTGTGCTCCCGCGCCGGCCTGCGGCGGACCGGGACGGGCCACCTTGTCGGTGGGCTCCTTCTTCTCCTCCCCGCCGCCGTAATGGACGTGGATGGCGGCGACGATTTCGGTGTCGCCCGCCAGCATCGGCTTGATCCTCTTGCCGGTGTGGAATGCGAGCTGATCGACCGCCGAGAGATCGGTGGGGTCGCTCATGGCGATGGTCACGACTTCGCTTCGCCCCGAGCCGCTGATCTCGTAGGGCAGCACGTGCAGCTTCTCGGCGATGCCCTTGCTCACGCATTTCAGCGCGCGGGGATCGACTTTCACCTCGGCCAGGCGGACGCGCTGCATGTTGAGGTGCTTGGTGAGAGCCGTGACGACGTCGTCCTCCTTGCAGAACCCCTTCTGCACCAGGATGGCGCCCAGCTTGCCGCCCCACTGCTTCTGGTGGCCGAGCGCGCTCTGGAGCTGGTGCTCGTCGATGACGCCCGATTCGGTGAGCACTTGTCCGAGTCGCTTGCGCGGCGGCATCGTCTCGTCCTTACCGCTTGACCCGGGCGAGGTACTCGTCGCGCGAGAACACGCCCTTCTCGATCAGGAGCTCGACCATCGCCTTCAACGCGGCGACCGACCGGCGCTGCGTCTCTTCCACGCCGCGCAGGACTTCCACCGCGCTGGGCCGGGCACGCGGCGGGGCGGGAGCGGCTTTGGCCGCTGCCTTGATCGGCTTGGAATCGAAGCCCACTTTCTCCGTCTTGCCCGCGTTGTTGACGATGTTCATCCCCGCCTCCTCGCCGTCGTCGCGGAGCACTTCTTCCCCGCGATACCAGCGGGAGATGGCGTGGCGGATGGCGCTCGCTCCCGCGAGCAAGGTCTCGATCTTCTTGCCTCCCGTCAGCGAGACCAGGTGGTCGGTCGCGCTGATGTTCAGCGGGTCGCTCATCGCCACCACCATCGTGCGGCCCTGGTCCTTGAGCGAGATGGGCACCAGGCAGAATTCCTCGGCGGTATCGGCCGGCACCGTCCCGAGCGCGCGCTTGTCGCCGTCGCCGCTGAGGTCCGCGCGGGCGATGCCGGTCTGCTTCGAGAGCGCGCGAACCAGCACCTCTTCCGTGAGAAATTCCATCCGGACGAGAATGTCCCCCAGCTTGCCGCCCCACTGCTGTTGCTCGGCGAGGGCGGCCTTGAGCTGAAGCTCGGTGATCACGCCTGCCTTGACGAGCAGGTCGCCGATCTTGATCCGCATCGAATCATCCTAGATGAACCCCAGGACGGCTCCAACTTCCCGTGTTTTTCCGGGTTACTGCACTTCCTCGACCCGCACGCCGGGGGGGACGCCAAGCAGAAATGCCCCGGCCGGCGGAGGTTTTCCGGCGAGGACGCTGCGCAGACGAAGGTCGACCTTGATCTTGTCCGGGGGCGCCTCCAGGTGCAGCAGCCGGGGGACCTGGGCCCCCGAGGCGTCGTCGTGGTCGTCCAGCCCCACCGACCAGAGCAGTTTGTTCGCGAGATCGAGCCTGCGCACTTGCACGACGCGGAGGTCGCCGGCCAGGACGACCTCCTGCCGCATGCGGGGGGAGGCGATGGCCAGCCGGTACCCGTCACCCTCGCGGGCGGCGGCCTCCGGACGGCCGCCGGGGAGCTCCGGGATGTCGCCGGTCACCAGCGCGACGATCTCCTCGTCGCGCAGCGGCGCCGGGATCAGCCGGCTCAGGTTCCCGGGCGTCGCAGGGCCCCGATAGAAGACGTTGTTGCGCAGGTCCAGCAGGGCGAACCGCCCCTGGTCGGCCACCAGGACCGCGGAGGGATCGCCCATCGGCGAGAGCGCCTCCATGCGCAGCGAAGCGGGCCTCTTGACGACCAGGTGCAGCGAGTAGCGCCCCGCGTTCTCGGGCGCCTCCACGAAAGCCTTGGCCTCGGCGGAGAGCGTCTCCGGCACCTGGTGGGCTTTCTTGGCCTGGAAATAGAGCGCGCCCGGATCAGGCGGAGGCCCCGTCACGACCGTCTGAGGCCGGGGACAACCCAGGAGCGCCGCACAGAGGCAGAGCGCGCGGAGAAGCTTCTCTCGTGGCAACCCCGCTAATGTACAAGGTGATCCGACGAACGCAACCGCCCGCAGGAACTTCGTGCGACGCCGCCGCCCGGCGGGTACAGTGCGCCGCGTTTTTCGCATGGGAGGTTTCGCATGACGCGCTTTGGCGCGCTGGCCGCAATCCTGCTCCCCGCCCTCTCCGCCGCGGCCGCCGATCCGGCTCCCGCGACCGCGACGTCGTCCGGACTGCCCGGTCACTGGTCGGTGGTCACCGGCGAGACCGTCAGCCCGGACCGCGACGCCATCGGGCTCGAGGTGGGCTGGCCCGGGGTGAGCTTCTCGTACCTGCACGGAACGTCGGATCGGACCGATCTCGGCATCAAGCTCGATCTGCTCTACGGATTCGAGCAGACCACGGATTGGGCTTTCGGGGCGGGGCTCGACGTCCCCCTGCGCCTGGTGGTGAACCGGAGCGATCGCGTTTCCATCGCGGTCCACGTCGATCCCGGCCTGCGCATCTACACCCAGAACAGCCAGACCGACTTCATGACCCGCTTTCCCGTCGGCGGCACCCTCGGTTTCCAGGCCACTCCGCTCGTGCGCCTGGGCGTCTCCGCGGACCTGACCATGGCGGTGAACTGGACGCACACCCAGTTCTTCGAAGTGGGGCCCCAATTCGGCCTCTCGGCCGAATACTTCGCCGACAAGAACGTGCTCTGGGGGCTCAATCTCAAGTTCGGCCCGCAGTACTACACGTACACGGCGAGCACCACCGACCTCGCCTTCACCGCGCAGGTCGTGATCGGGTATCGGATGTAGGTGGTGAAGGGCGGCTCCGAGCCTCAGAATCCCTGCGCGGCGAGCTCGCGCAGGATCTGCTCGTAGAGCGCGACCGCGTCGAATCGCAGCGACCAGCCCACCTGCGCCCAGTGGTCCGCTTCCACCGCCCGCAGGACCTTGCCCCAGGATTGGGAGGAGGCCGGCACGATGCCGTCGTTCGGTCCGCATCGCGCGGACAAGTAGAGATGGGTCGGCCAGAGCAGTGGATTGGTCCGCCACAGCCGGGAGCAGGCCACCACGCTGTAGTAGTGGACCCCGTCCGCGTCCGGCACCTCCTGATTGAAGCGCTCCAGCGCGCGCGGCGTCAGATCCGTCAACGCCGCCGCGCCGAGGAGCCGGGCGGCGAACCGCGAAAGGGGAAGGTCGACCAGCGGCGTGCCCCGATGCGGGGTGCCGATGGTGACGAGGCTAGCCACGCGCCCCGAGAGGCCCAGGCGCGAGATGGCGAATCGGGCGTCGAGGCCGCCCATGCTGTGGGCGATGACATTGACGCGCTCTCCGGGCAGCTCGCGCAGGAGCGCAACGAGCTTCTCCGCCCGTACCGCGACCGAGCCCCAGGGCGGAACGCCCGGCAGGTGGAATCGCGCCTCCGGACCGGCGAGCCGCTCGGAGATGTTTCGAAAGTACCGATGCCGCCGCCCCGCCACCACGATCTCGTCGAAGCCGAACAGGCCGTGCAAGAGCACGATGGCGTGGCGCAGCCTGGGCGCTTCCCGGGCCGGAACTTCGCGGCGCAGGCGCGAGCGGCGGGCCCAGGCGCGGAGGAACAGGACGACGGCGACGACGAGGACGGCAGCGGGAAGGAGGAGGATCCAGCGCACGTGAGAACGGGGGCCGCCTGCTCAGGGTTTCGGGGACACCATACGGAACTCTCCGCAGGGTGTCCGCCCGAATCTCTGCGGGGCCGGTGGTGTGCCCGCCGAGGGAACCGTGCGCGCCTGTGTGACACGCCACCCCCTCGATCGGCCCTGTTTAGTTTCCTCGCGCCGGAGCCTCTGCGACAATTTCCGGCGGGCCGCAAGCCGAGACGAAGAGGTCCCATGGACAGACGACCTGCCTCGACAGCGCTGCACCCCGCCCGCACCCCGTCCCTCGATGCGGCGGACGCCGAGGACTTCAAAGCAGGCGAGGTGCTGGCGGATGGCCTCAAGGCGTGGCTCACGCAGCTCCCTTCGTTCGCGGGGATCGCCTTCCTCCTCCACGCTCCGCTGCTGCTCGTGACCCTGCTGCCGCCGCTCCCGGGACCCCTGGTGGTGGCGCTGTTCCTGCTCGGCGAGCTCGCGGTCTCGCTGCTCGTCAAGGCGGCCCTGGTCAAAGCGGTGCTGGATGCGCAGAGAGGGCTTCCTTCCGACTTCACCGAGTTGATCGATGCGCTGCGCCGCGCGCCCGCGGCGTTCGCGGTGGGCATCCGGATCCTGGCGCGCGCCGCTGTCCGCCTCCCGATGGTGGTGCCGGGGGTCCTCTACCTCGCGGAGATGTTCGTCGCCGTGCCGGCGGCCGTCCTGGAGGGCGGCCCCTCGCGCAAGGCGTTGCTGCGCAGCCGGGAGCTCACCGCCGGCCTGCGAGCTCCAGTGCTGGCCATCTGTCTATTGATCTGGACGCTCGCGATCTCCCTCACGCTCCTGGCCGGCGTCTACCGGCCCGAGAGCTTGACGAACACGACCTGGGTCCTCGTCTATCTCTGCGCCCGCGCGCTGGACACCTCGCTCGCGGCCGTGCTGAGCGCGATGACCTACCATCACCTCTGCGAGCGGCCCGAGGCGGCGTAAGGCTCAGGGCGACCGGGCAGCGACGCGGGTTGGCAAGTGGGGACTCCACGCGTATAGCGTTCGCGCCATGGAGAAGTTCAAAGCGTTCCTGATCCGCGACCGCGACGGCAAGACGGAGGCCGGGTTCACCGATTTCTCGCTCGACCGGCTGGACCCGGGCGACGTCGTGGTGCGCGTGACCCACTCGTCGATCAACTACAAGGACGCTCTCGCCGCGACGGGAAAAGGGCGCATCCTGCTGCGGCCGGAGTGCATCGGTGGGGTGGACCTGGCGGGAACCGTCGCGTCGTCCACGGATGCCCGGTTCAAGCCGGGCCAGGTCGTCCTGGCCACCGGATATTCGCTGGGGGTCAAGCATCACGGCGGCTATGCGGAATACGCCCGCCTGCCCGGGGACTGGGTGTACGCGGTGCCGAAAGGCATGACCGCCTGGGAGGCGATGGCGCTCGGCACCGCCGGCTTCACCGCCGCACTCGCCGTCATCCGCATGGAAGAGAACGGGCTGCGGCCGGGCAACGGGCCGGTGATCGTCGACGGCGCCACCGGAGGCGTGGGCTCGGTGGCCATCGCCGCCCTCGCCCGGCTCGGGTACGAGGTGGTCGCGCTCACCGGCAAGGAATCGGAGGCGGAGTACCTTCGCGGCCTGGGCGCGCGGCAGGTGAAGCTGCGGGGCGAGCTGGATCTGAAGAAGATCCGTCCCCTCGAAAAAGCGATCTACGCGGGCGCGGTGGACAACCTGGGAGGCGAGGTCCTCTCCTGGATGTGCAGCTCGATGAAGTTCGGCGGGACCGTCGCCGCCATCGGGCTCGCGGCGAGCCCGGCGTTGAACACCACGGTCATGCCCTTCATCCTCCGGGGGGTGAGCCTGCTGGGGATCAATTCCTCGGACGTGCCCACCCGCGCCCAGCGCGAGGAAGTCTGGCGCCGGCTGGCCACGGACATGCGGCCGCCGCAGCTCGAGGCGCTGGCGCGGACCATCCGCTTCGAGGCGCTCCCGTCGGCGTTCGACGACTTCATCGCCTCCAAGGTGAAGGGGCGGGTGGTGGTGCAGATCCAATGACCGCGATCGAGGCGCTGCAGAAGCTCAGGCAGGGGAACGCGCGCTTCATCAACAACGTGCGCGGCGCCGAGCCGATCCTCAGCCAGGTCCGGCGCGCCGACTTCGTGCATCGGCAGAACCCGTTCGCCGTGATCCTCGGGTGCTCGGACGCGCGGGTGCCGGCGGAGATCGTCTTCGATCAAGGGCTGGGAGACCTGTTCGTCATCCGCGTGGCGGGGAACGTGGTGGCCCCGTCGCAGGTCGGCAGCGTCGAGTTCGCGGTGGAGAGCTTCGACATCCGCCTGGTGGTGGTGCTCGGCCACACCTCGTGCGGCGGCGTCGGGGCCACGCTCGACGTGCTGCAGGATCGGGCGAAGCCAGGGTCGCGAGGGGTGATGTCGATCGTCGACCGGATCCGGCCGGCCATCGAGCCGCTCCTGCAGACCGAGCTGGCCAGCCATCCCGATGCGCTGATGCGAGCTGCCATCCGCGCCAACGTCCGGGCTTCGGCGAACCAGCTCAGACACGGGTCGGAGATCATCGAGCGGATGGCGACGGAGCGCGGCCTCTCCGTGGTGGGCGGCGTCTACGATCTCGCGTCGGGCGAGGTGGATTTTTTCGACGGCGTGCCAACCGCCTCCTGATTGTCACGCGCCGTGCCTTGACCCCAGAGATGGCGGAGCGTAATCCGCCCGCACCTCTCACCTGGGGGTTTCCATGAAGACCTGGATGCTGGGACTGTTCCTCGCCGTTTTCGTCGCGCCGGCCGGCAAGGCCACGGACGTGCTGCTTAGCTTCAGGGGCGGCATCGGGGTCGACCCGGTGGGCGGAATCAACGGGATGACAGGGCTTCCCACTCTCAACACCGTGCGGAACGTCGGCCCGGGCGGCGCGCCCTGGCGGATCGGCAGCCTGAGGGCCGACATCGACGTGAGCGGCCGCATCAATGTCGTCGGTCGCGGCCTGCTCCTGGCCGGAGGCAACGGCATCGGCACGAACGGCGGTCAGATCGTCCGCGCGCTCCTGCTCTGCGCAGCGACGCCGACGAGGGCAGCGAGCTCGCACGCAACCAACCCGGACGGCGTGGCCCTCGCGGCGAACGGCGACTTCCGCATCGACGATGCGCTCTCGCCCGCGCCGGCTTCTTGCGCCTCGCCAATCCTCTTGATCGTCAATGTCCCCGGCGGCCGGTGGTTCGCCGCGGGGATCCTCGCGAACGACGACGCCGAAGACTGACCGCGGCACGGCTACGAAGAAGGGCTGGTCCCGACCGGCAGCGTGAACTGGAACACCGCGCCCCGCGGGGTGTTCGGCGTGGCCCAGATCCGCCCGCCGTGCGACTCGATGATGGAGCGGCTGATGGCGAGGCCCATGCCCATTCCGCCCGGCTTGGTCGTGTAGAACGCATCGAACAAGCGCTCGGCGGTCCCGGAGTCCAGCCCCGCCCCGCAGTCGCGCACCGTCACCAGGATGCCGTTCGGAACCTCTTTCGCGGATCCGACGATGAGATCCCGCGGGCCGTCGACCGGTCCGCTCATCGCTTCGATGCCGTTGACGATCAGGTTCAGGAGCACCTGCTGCAATTGCACTCGATCTCCGAGCACAGGCGGCACGTCCGCCGAAAGCCGCGTCTGCAGCGCCACGCGACATTTCTGTGCCTCGGCGCGCGTGAGCGAGATGACTTCGCCGATCGCCTCGTTGATGTTCACCCAGTCCTTGCGCCCGGGGGATTTCGTGGTCAGCGCCCGGACCTTGGTGATGACGTCCGCGGCCCGGGTGGCGTCCTTCACGATGCGCAAAGCGGCCTCGCGCGCCTGCACCAGATTGGGCGGCTCGGCCGCGAGCCAGTGCTGGCAGGCGTTGCCGCCGATGACGATGGCCGCCAGCGGCTGGTTCACTTCATGGGCGATGGACGCGGCCAGCTGTCCCATGGTCGTCGCTCGCGTGACGTGGGCGAGATCCGTCTGGGCCTTGATGAGCGCCTCCTCCGCGCGCTTGGCCTCGGTGATGTCCTCGGCGATGCCGCTTGCCCGGTACGGTTTTCCACGTTCATCGCGAATCAGGCTCCCGCGAGTGTGAATCCACCGCGTCTCGCCATCCGGCCGGACGATGCGGAACTCCACGTCCAAACGGTCCGCCCCCTCGCCAGCCAACCACCGCGCGTAGGTGGAGCTCACCTGATCGCGGTCTTCCGGATGGACCGATTCGAGCCACACGTTCGGGTCCCGGTAGAGATCCTGGATCCGACGTCCCCAGATCTTTTCGTACCGCGAGCTCACGTACAACGACCCCCGGGGCTCGATCGATTCGATCCAGAGGATCTCCGGAACCGTCTCGGCCATCAGCCGGAAACGTCCCTCGCTCTCCTCCAGCGCGTGCTCGACGCGCCGCCGGCCCACGCTGAACTCGGTGAGGACGATCCCGAGGGCGAGGAAGAGAGCCAGGCTGAAGGCGTACTCCACCGGGAGGGTGAACGAATCGGGGGGAGGAATGAACCAGTAGAGGACGCCCCCGACGGAGATGAGCAAGGCAAAGAGGCCCGGCCCCCGACCGCCGTACCAGGCGCTGACGACCACCGAGGCGAGCGCAAGTTGATAGATCGCCAGGCCGGGCCTGATCGGCACCACCGCGCGAACGAGCAGCGCCAGGGATGCCGACACCAACGCAAAGCCATAGCGCTTGAGCAGATTGCGTGGGTCTCGGAGCAGGTGCTTCATGTGGTGCCTGGGCGTCCGCCCGAGGGGCGATCCTTCTACCGCGTCCTGCAGCGAACGATCTACCCTGCCCGGAGGTGGCGGCCGCGTCGTCGCGAACTGTCCGGCGCATTGAACCCGCTCGCATCAGTGCTCCGTGCCGTCGTAGGCGAAGACGATGCGCGCGGGCGCAGTCACTTCGAGCATTTTTGCGCCGAACTTCTCGTGCCAGGCTTCCAACGTATAGCGGCCAGGCGGAAGGTTCGCGATCCGGAACAAGCCATCGGCGCCAGTGACTGCCTGAAACGCATTGCGCGACACCCCCAGGTAGCCGCGCATCCACGGGTGCACGTCGCACTTCCACTTGATCACGCCGGACTCGGCGGTCACGTACTCAATGTGGGTCGCCTTCTCGTTCGGCATGCTCTTGTTGAACAGGGTCGAGGCGCCCAGATAGGCGTGAACGTTGTGCAGGACGGGGTCGTCGTTGCGGACGACGATCTTCTGTCCGACGACCGCCGTCATCACGCGCGGCGCGTACATGCAGTCCTGCTGGTCGAGCTCGACCGCTGCCGCCGGCGCAGCCGCTTCGGGCGCGCCCTTGACGACGTGCACCCAGACGTTGGCGAGCTTGCCGTTCGCAACGAGCACCGTCGGGTCGGCCATCGGGTGCCGCGCGCAGTACGGATCCGCTTCCCGGTGGAGCTTGCCGGCCGGCGCAGCGACGCCAGTGAACTGCACTTCGCCTTCGATCGCTGCCGCCGCGACTGTCGAAACAGCGAGCCCCCCGTCCAGTGGCGCAGACCCGGGTCGCTCCGTGATTCGCGACGCCTGGCCCGACGGCGAATCGCCCTTTGCCGCGGCAGTGGCCTCGCCACCAGTCGCCTCCGTCGACCGGCGCGCCTGGCGGCCCCAGAGCAGATAGACGATGGCGAGCCCGATCACGAGCGCGGTCATGACGGCGAGCAACGTCTTCTTTTGCATGGCGCGACAATGATGCCGACCCATCAGGGCCGCGGTGCGACGAATCGCCGCTACTTCATCTCTCGCGCGATGCCGCAAGCCCGCGCGACGTCGTCGCGGTAGGCGAGCCAGCGCTCGAGGGCCATCTCCACCGTCTGGACGACGTGGTCTTCCAGCGTCGCGGGCGTGTGATCGAGCACCATCTTCCAGGCATCGAGACGGTGGCCACCCTCCACTTTCTTGTGCACCCGCTGCAGCTCGAGGAACTTCGGATCGACGCGGTGGATCCGGACCAGCGGATGGTGCCGGATCGCCGCCTCGATCTCCGCATCCGATTCCGGGCTGGTCTTCTGAAGCTCCCGGCGCTCGTTGACGCTCCCCTCCACGAAGATGGTCAGCACGGCGGCGCCGACCACCCAGCGATCGAGGAGGCTGATCTCGTCGAGGAACATCCGATACGCATCCGCGGCCGGAAGCCGGCGGACCCGCGCGAAATCGGAGCGGCTGAACCCGCAGCCCTCCATCATCCGCAAGAAGAGCTCCGGGTGCGAGGTGGTCCCGCTCAGGCCGCCGGTCTGCTCCTCGTAGATGTTGGCGGCCAGCATCGCGCGCGCATCCTGCGGCGTATCGGATTGACCCATCACCCGCGCGAGGAGCTGCGGGAAGTCGCGCACGTAGACGTCCCACTCCTGCTGGAAGTGCGGGAGCAGGCGGGGCAACGGCAGGCGCCCCTCGGCAAACCAGGGCCACGCCCAGTGGTCCTTGCGGTCGAGGATGCGAAGGAGGCGTTCCTGCAGCACGCGCCCACTTTAACCCGCGTCGCTTCGCCAGCAGAGTTTTCTGAAGTCGCGTGAGGAGAGGGGTCTCGTCATTTGCTAAGGTGGCGCTTCCTCGAGACGCGGGCGATGCGTGAAGAAATTCTTTTCAGGCCTCCTTTCCCTGTTCGGCCTTGCCGGACCTCCTGCAGCGGCAGATCAAGAACCGCGGTCCGGTGACGACGTCATCCACGAGCTCCGCATGAAGGCGCTCACACTCAAGCCCGCGGAGATCGGAATCTCTCGCGAGCGATATCCAGAGGACGTCTGGGGCATTCTCATGGAATTCGGAGTCGAGAAGGCCTGCGTCACGTTGGTCGTCGTAGCGGACGGGTCTACCAGCCTCTACTTCAGCTCCGGCGGCGGAGTCATCGGCGCCGGGCAGCACGATTCAGTTCGCCAGGCCTCTACTGCCCTCCTGGCGCGGGCAAATCGAACCAAGTCGCGAGCGCGCCCTGCGCAGGATTACCCGCTGCCCACGAGGGGGCAGGTCATCTTTTATTTCCTCTCGTACGACGGCGTCCTGAAGGATTCCGCGCCGGAGGTCGAGCTCCTGGAGAACAGGGACGAGCTATCCGCCCTCTTTCATTCAGGGCATGAGGTGATTTCCGCCATCCGCGAGACACAGCAAAGGAAGGGCGAACCACCACCTGCGCGTTAATCAGCTGGGCCCCACGGTGCCTGGAGGCCCGTCGTTCATCCCCGAGGAAATGTTCGGGTTCGCAATTGCGGTTGGTGGCGGCGGGTGGACTCGAACCACCTACCTGCGGATTATGAGACCGCCGCTCTAGCCGGATGAGCTACGCCGCCGGAAGGGCGCGGACTCTAGCGGCGGCCGACTCCACCGTCAAGAAGACGCCGGCGCGACCGCGTCGTCTTCTACCGGCGACGTGGCGAGCAATCCCTTCAACGACACGTGGCCGGCGATCAGGAACGTCAGCCCGAGCGCCACCTGCTCGACGAACTGCAGCAGCCAGACGGTATTCGCGAACGCCGCGCCGTGCGCCGAGAAGCCGGCCGGGTCGAAGAGAGAAAGGCCGGCCTGCGTGAAGAACTGCATGGTGCCCACCATCCCCGGTCCGGCCGGCACCATCACCCCCACCACCTGGATGGTGAGGATCACCGCCAGCATCAGCGGAGTCAGCCCGGTGAATCCGAACGCGGGCGCGAGGATCCCCATGGCCGCCGCCGTCATCGACCAGTACAGCGCGGTCAGGGCGAAGAACCAGACCAGTCGCCACCCGGAGCCGAGGTGCACGGCGCCGATGAAGGCATCCAGCATGCTGCTCGCGCGCGAGGCGATGCGCGGCGAAATGGGCCGCAGCAGCCTCTCCGTAAGGACCAGCGCGCGATCGTGAAAGAGCACCGCCAGCACCAGCGCGACGCAGAGCGCGAGAAACCCGGCCGCGACCAGCACCGAGGCGGTCTTGGCGAACTCGACGTAGCGGCCCGACGCCGAATGGCCGAGCATGCGCAGCGAGACGATCCCCAGCACGCCGATGGCGATGCCGTCGACGATCCGCTCGACCACGATGGAGGCGAGCGCTCCACTGCGGCGGAGCGGTGGGCCCCCGCCGGCCGGCGGACGCGCGATGAGCAGCGGGCGGGCGAACTCGCCCAACCGGAGCGGCAGGAGCATGAGCAGCATCCAACCGACCGCGCTGGCCGAGTTCAGCCGCTTGAAGGACACGCGGCCGAGCGGCTTGAGCAAGAGGCCCCAGCGCACGGTCCGGAGGAGGTGCATGACGAGCAGCATCGCCACATATGCGGCGATCCGGGTCGCGTCCGCCTCCGCCATCGCGCGCCCCACCGCGCGCACGTCGGTATGCCGCAGCGACAGCCAGACGAACACCGCGCTCATGGCCAGGGAAAGCACGGTGCGTAAGAGGAGCTTCAGGTGCCGCATCGGGGCGCCCCGCGTAGCACGGCGCGGCGG
>Ga0070708_100000486_pt1 | contig 30121 bp, 23 predicted proteins | sample KBSK5503metaG_FD_65469 | JGI IMG/M metagenome (GOLD analysis project Ga0070708, IMG submission 65469) | Corn, switchgrass and miscanthus rhizosphere microbial communities from Kellogg Biological Station, Michigan, USA - KBS K5-50-3 metaG | ecosystem: Host-associated > Plants > Roots >... | reverse complement strand
AGGGTTCAACTTACCTACGCTTTCATAGGGGTGACAAGGCGCGCCAGCCTTCCACGACCCGACACAAAGACGTGCGCCGTACCAGTATGGCAACTCACGCACATCCCCTATGGCAAACAGCGCCAAATCGGCTGCAAAACCGGGGGCAATTTGCCCCGTTTCACCCGCCAGACCGAGGGCCGCGGCGCCGTTTACCGTCGCTCCAATTACAACCTCGGCGAGGCTCATCCGTAGCTGACTTACGCCGAGGGTCAGCATCAGTGGAAAGTTAACCGTCGGCGAGGTGCCGGGGTTGAAGTCGGTCGCCAGAGCGACGGCCGCGCCGGCATCGATGAGCGCACGCGCCGGGGCCTGTTTGGCCTTGCCGAGGAAAAGCATCGTGCCGGGGAGCAGAGTCGCAACCGTGTCCGACCCGGCTAATGCTTTGATTCCCCTCTCGGAGATTGCCGCGAGATGGTCCGCCGAGGTCGCCTTGAGTGACGCGGCGAGCTCCGCGCCCCCAGAGGGCTTGAGCTCGTCGGCGTGCAGTTTCAGGCCGAGACCTGCTTTGCGGGCCGCCTTGAGAATTCGGCGTGTTTCGTCGAGGGTGAACACGCCACGCTCGCAGAAGACGTCGGCGAAGCGCGCAATTCCCTGCTCGACCACTTTCGGCAGCAGCTCGTTGACGAGCATGCCGAGGAAAGCTGCGCGCCTCTCATCGCTCGCACGGTAATCCTGCGGTATCTCGTGCGCGCCCATCCATGTCGCGACGATGCGCAGTGGCTGGCGTTCGGCGAGTCGACCGATCACCCGCAGCGCCTTCAATTCGTCGTCGATGGAGAGCCCGTAGCCGCTCTTGATCTCCAGCGTCGTCGTGCCGTAGGACGCGAGGTCACGAATCCTTGGCGCGGCGAGTTCGTACAGCTCCTCTTCGCTGCGCTGGCGGAAGTCGCGCACCGATGCGTGGATGCCGCCGCCGCGCGCCGCGATCTCCATGTATTCGAGTCCGCCGGCGCGCATCTCCTGCTCTTCGAAGCGGGGCTTGCCGAACACGGCGTGGGTGTGGGAGTCGACGAGTCCCGGCATGAGGACGCCGCCCCGACAATCGATTACCTCGGCATCCGAGTAAGCGTGCTCGATGTCGCGCGCAGCGCCGATCATCGCGATGCGACCGTCGCTGACGGCTACGGCGGTGTTCTTGAGAATGCCCGCTTCGCGCATCTCGCCGCCCTTACGCGCCCGGGCGGGGCCGGCACAGGTGACGACCTGGGATGCGTTTACGAAGAGGAGGCTACGGTCCATTTCAAGAAGTTAGCTCCAGGGGGGTTGCCAACTACAAAGCGAACTACACACCGCTGGCCGCTGTCAGCTTTAAAGCTTTAAGCTTGTCGCTGCAAGAAGACGGGACAGATCTTCCTGGCGTTCTGAGCCACGACTCGCGTTTCCTATACCCTATCGCGATCTGTCCCGTCTGCAGTGAAGCGCCAAGCTAACAGCTTAGCAGCTACCAGCGGCAAGCGATGTGTAGTTCGCTTTTGAAGTTCCGGGACTCGCCATAACATCCCGAACCCGCGACAGCCGCAGCGGCGCCTGCGCCTCTCCCCGACAAGCATAGTAGCAAGCGTTGCAATCGATCGGCTCGTATTTCCTGAATTCCGTCCAGTGAAAATCTGCCGGGAAGTCCGGGCAGCGTTTTACCCTTCCCAGCGGATCGATATGAATCGTGCGCATGCCCGAGCGGCACGGCTCGGTCATCTCACCACGCACGTAGCGCGGAATCTGCTCGAGGTAATAATCCGAGTTGGTGATCACTCCGCGAGTGTTTCTCTTGTAGGCGAGAAGCTCGCTGACAACTTGTTCGAGCCGTTCGGTCTGCTGGCGCTCGATGATTCCATCGGTGTTTCCGTTCTTGGCGTCGGTGTAGCAGCTGAAATTCACGCCGCACCCAAGCTCGCGCGCGCGTTGCACGATGGGAATCAGCTGATCGAGGTTGTCGCGCTTGATGACGGTGTTGAAGCGGATGCCGGTGATGCCGATTTCGCGCATCCGCGGGATCGTGCGCATGATCTTCGCGGTCAGTCCGGGAATTCCTCGGGCCCGATCGTGACGCTCGTCCAGAAAATCGAGCGAGATGTTGAACTGGTTGATTCCGGCTTTCCAGAGAGAACGCGCTCGTTCCGGCGACAGCATTCCGCCGTGGGTGATGAGCGTCATGTACTTGAGATTCACGGCGCGATTCACGCTCGACACGAGGTCTTCCAGATCGCGGCGTAGAGTGGGCTCCCCACCGGTAAAAGTCACCAGCATCGGATTGAAGTAGCGAGCTGCGTCGGCGAACGACTTGAGCTCGCTGGCTTTTGCCGACGGATCAGTTTTCCAGTAATCGCAGAAGTTGCAGTGCGCGTTGCACCGCATCGTGACCTCGAAATGCACCAGCACCGGCCGCCGCATCGTGGTTAGATAGGCGTATTTGAGCAGAAACAACGGGACATGCCACGGCTTGAACTCGCTGGTGAGCATCAGACGAATGATCCGTTGCCCGCTTCCCTCTTCCCGCTTCCCGCTTCCCGCATCAACCGATCATCGGGAGATGCAGACCGTGCTGGCGCGCTGTCTCGATCGCCTCGTCGTAACCCGCGTCGGCGTGCCGGGCGACCCCGGTAGCGGGATCGTTGGTGAGCACGCGCTCCAGTCGGACGCGCATCTCCGGCGTTCCGTCGGCAACGATGACCTGACCGGCGTGGAGTGAATTGCCGATTCCGACGCCGCCGCCGTGGTGGAACGACACCCACGACGCGCCGCTGGCGACGTTGAGCATGGCGTTGAGCAGCGGCCAGTCGGCGACGGCATCGGTGCCGTCGCGCATGCCCTCGGTCTCGCGGAACGGCGATGCAACGCTACCCGTGTCGAGGTGGTCGCGTCCGATTGCAATCGGTGCCGAGATCTCGCCTGAAGCCACCAGGTCGTTGATGGCGACACCAAACTTCGCGCGATCTGATTGGCCGAGCCAGCAGATGCGCGCTGGAAGTCCCTGAAACCTGATCTTCTGCTGCGCGAGAGAGATCCAGCGGCGCAAGTGAGCGTCGTTCGGAAAAAGCTCGAGGGCGAGATCGTCGGTGCGCTTGATGTCCTGCGGGTCACCGGACAGCGCCACCCAGCGGAACGGCCCCTTCCCTTCGCAGAACAGGGGTCGGATGTATTCCGGCACGAAGCCAGGAATGTCGAATGCGTTGGTCAGTCCCGCGTCATAAGCGACAGTGCGGATGTTGTTGCCGTAGTCGAACGTCACGGCTCCGCGGTTCATCATTTCGAGCATTGCGGTTACGTGCTTCACCGCCGACTGCGTCGATCGTCGCACGTACTCCTCGGGATCCGCCGATCGGAGCTCGAGAGCTTGCGTCAGTGACATTCCCGCAGGCACGTAGCCATTCAGCATGTCGTGGGCGCTCGTCTGATCGGTCAGAACGTCGGGAGCCACTCCGCGCTTGACCAGTTCGGGTAGTACGTCGGCTGCATTGCCCAGCAGCCCGATGGAAACCGCATCGCCCGAAAGGGTCGCGGTGGAAATGAGCGTCAGCGCTTCGTCGAGACTCTTCGCCTCGCGATCCAGATAGCCGGTATCGATTCTCTTCTGAATGCGCGACTGATCGACTTCCACGATGAGTGAAGCCGCTCCCTGCATCGTTGCCGCCAGCGGCTGAGCGCCACCCATCCCGCCAAGGCCGGCTGTCAGCACGAAACGTCCGCGTAGACTGCCGCCGAAATGCTTGCGCGCCACTGAGCCCAGCGTCTCGTAAGTGCCCTGCACAATTCCCTGCGAGCCGATGTAGATCCACGAACCGGCCGTCATCTGTCCGTACATCATCAGGCCTTTCCGCTCCAGCTCGCGGAAATGCTCCCACGTCGCCCAGCGACCGACGAGATTGCTGTTGGCGATGAGAACACGCGGCGCGCCGGCGTGAGTTCGAAACACTCCGACAGGCTTGCCGCTTTGAACGAGCAGCGTCTCGTCGTTGCCGAGATTCCTGAGCTCGCGCACGATTGCATCGAAGCAATCCCAGTTGCGCGCTGCTTTCCCCGTTCCACCGTAAACGACGAGATCCGCCGGTCGCTCGGCGACATCAGGATCGAGATTGTTCATCAGCAGCCGGAGCGCTGCTTCCTGCTGCCAGCCCTTGCAGGAGATGTTGCTCCCGCGAGGCGCGCGCACCGGTCCGCGCTCGCGGGCGGCAGCCTCGAACGATTTTGGATCGTATTGCACGCGGAGATCGGTCATGTCACGGTTCCGATGTCGGCGAAGCGCTCCTCGGAGACCGCAGTTCTGAGCGCCGCGATGTCGGCGCTCAACACCCGGTCGTTTTCCAGCCTCGGGACTATGTCACGTACTCTCTCATGGGCAGTGCGTACGCCTCTGCCGGGACGCAGTGGCGCTCTGAAATCTATCCCCTGCGCACCGCACATCAGCTCGATGGCGAGAATGTTTTCCAGATTGCGCAGCACACGTCGCGCTTTCCAGGCGGCACCCATCGCCATCGGCACAACGTCCTCTTTGCTGCCGTCCGTAGGAATGGTGTCGACGCTCGCCGGATGCGAGAGAACCTTGCACTCGCTCGCCAACGCGGCCGCTGTGACCTGCGCCATCATGAATCCGGAATTGAGGCCAGCGTTGGGCGAAAGGAACGGAGGCAAACCCTGATTGAGATCCGGATGAACGAGTCTGTCGATGCGGCGCTCGGCTATGGTGGCCATGTGCGTCAACACGATCGCCAGAAAATCGAGCGCCATCGCGACCGTCAAACCGTGAAAATTTCCGCCGCTCAGCGTCTCACCGTTCTCGAAGACGAGCGGATTGTCCGTCGCCGCGTTGAGCTCGCGCGAGACGGCTTCGTCGATCCAGTCGAGCGCGTCGAGGACCGGCCCGTGCACCTGGGGCATGCAGCGCAGCGCGTAAGGATCCTGCACGCGCGGATCGCCGTGACGGTGCGATTCTCTGATCTCACTGCCGGCGAGCAGATCGCGCAGCAGCGCCGCCGAACGCGACTGACCTTTCTGGCCGCGCGCCTCGTGGATCCTCTCGTCGAATGCCACCGGCGTACCCAGCAGCGCTTCGTGGGACATTGCCCCGGCGACGTGAGCGGTGCGCCACAGCGCGCGGGCCTGGACGAGCAGGATGAGCGCGATCGCGGTGTGCGTCTGCGTGCCGTTGATCAGCGTGATGCCTTCTTTCGGGCCAAGCGTTACCGGTTTGGCGCCGATTTCCTTCAGCATCGTCGCCGCGTCGGTCTCGCGGTCGCCTCTGAGCAGTGTTCCTTCACCGATCAGGGCCAGCCCCAGATGCGCGAGCGGCGCGAGATCTCCGCTCGCGCCGACGCTCCCCTGCTCCGGAATTGGCGGATAGATGTCCGCATTGAGCAGCTGCAGTAGAAGATCGACAAGGTCCGGACGCGCACCCGAGTAGCCTTTGGCGATGACGTTGGCGCGCAGCAACATCATCGCCCGCACCTCGCGCTCCGGAAGTCTGTCGCCGACTCCGGACGCATGGCTGCGCACGAGGTTGACCTGCAGCTCGGCCAGTTTGTCAGGGGGAATGGCGACCTCGGAGAGTTTTCCGAATCCGGTCGTCACCCCATAGACGACTTCGTTTCTGTTGACGATGTCTTCGACGACGGCGCGGGTGCGGAGCATTCTTTCGCGCGCCTTGGGCGCGAGGCCGACCCGCAACCGATCGACGGCGACGGCATAGGCTTCATCGACGGAGAGCGTGTCGCCGTCGATGAGAAGTTGCTCGTTCATTTCGCTCTCTTCTTCCGCGTTGATTTGGCCAAAGAAGCGCGGGTAAGCCGGCGTTCCTGCGGATCCCAACGCCATCCATCCTTGCCGGGCGCTATCTCCACGCCACCGAGCCAGCGCGACTTCTTGTTGATCAGCTGCCAGTCTTTTTTCCCGGCGAGCACCTCGCGACCGAGCGACGTGAGAACCAGCTCGCTCTCGACGAATTCGCGCGAAACTGTATTCGAAGGCGCAATCACCGGACTTCCATCCTTAGAAGTGACAAGAGGATTCTCCTTCCCGCTCAGTCTCTCCAGGTACGAATAGAAGACCAGATCGCCGAGGAAAATGCTCTCCTGTTTTTTCGCCACTTCGAGAAATGCGGCAACCGGCGTGGAATGTCCCTCCTGGATCGCGGTCAGCGCTTCACGCTCCGAACGCGACAGTCCGTTGGCAGTCGATGGAAATTCCTCGAGATGGCGGGTCAGAGCGCGCGCCAGATAAGGCAGCGCGGAAGTCGAATCGTTGAGCAGTCTCCCGATCGAGCTGGGGTCGCTCGAGCCGAACGCTTTCCAGGCGCGCTCGGCGAGGTCGAGCTGTTCCGGCTTTACTCGCGGACGCGTTCTCTCCAGTTCCTTGAGCTCGGCGCCCGACAGCGGAGGGATGTAACCATCGACCACGATCACAGACAGCTTCTTCGACTTCGCCGGGCCGTGACCAAAGAAGTCGAGCAGCTGGATCAACTGCAGCTGGTCGTAGAGATCGTCCTCGAACCAGAGAACTACCTCGTCGAAATAGTCCAGCTGGCGGATGACCCGATCGCGCTCCGAAAAATCGCCGCTGATGTGCGCGAAATCGTCCCAGTTGTTGCTGGCGATGAAGCGAGCGCGGTGCTTGCTCAGCTCTTCGAGTGAGAGTGATGAGTCGACCGGTCCTTCGTGGAGCACGTCGCGCCAGGCGATGATCTTGCCCTCGACGCCGGCCTCGCTCATGGTCCCAGCGGCGCTGTCGCCGTTGGTGATGTTGAGACGCTGCTTGGAGGTCAACGTCAGCGACTTATGGGACGGTACGTCGATTTGTCATAGTTGAATTTTAGATCGGGCTCCGCGTTGAGGGCAATGAAGAAGTTGAACGCGAAGTTTCCATTCGGGGCCTGAGTGAAGCCGAAGATGGCTCTCCAGTCGTGCAGTTGCCGCTGCAGCGTCACGGTGTGGCTTCCGAATTTCTTGGCCTGGAAGTCGTAGTTCGTCACCCATGTTCCGGCCCAGTTTTGCGTCAGGTTGAAGTTCATCGATGACTGCAGGTTGTCGCGCGGCGGTACCCGAATGAATGGGGAACCCGATATCCCGCTGGTGATGGGCAGAGCATTGCTCGCCTGCGCCGCCGCTTGATCGATGCACTGCTGATGCAGGATTGCATTCGCCAGCAACGGCAGACACTGCTGCTCCGCGAAATTCTGGTCGATGACGATTCCGTGCCCGGTCGGAGGGCGCTGACGGCTCGAGCTATACTGCAAATTCACCTGCCAACCCTGGGTCTTCGGCACCGAGTACTGAGTCTGGCGAGCGGTGATCCCAGCGACAGGCGTCGATGCGACGCGATTGGCGAGCGCGTCGTCCGGGCTTGGCGACGTCTTCTCGATTTGCGGATGCGACTCCGGCACTGCCTTGCCGAAGATGCGAGATATCACACCAAAGATTCCAGACTGTGAGTTCAGGGTGAGGGACGCGCCAATCGTCTCGCGAAACGGCTTGAAGCGCGCGGTGTCGCTCAGCACGTCACCCTGGTAAAGCGACCAACCGACATTCCCCCGGAATCCGGGCAGCAAATCGGATGCGATTTGAGTCGACAGGTTGGGCGTGGTGAATCCGGAACGATGAGTTTTGCGCGCCCGCTGGAAATCGTAGGAGAGCGACGAGAAGTCCATCGACAGCACTTTGATCTTTTTCTGTTCGGCAGTGCTGCTGGTATCCGAGCTGCGGAGCTTCGCCTCGAGCACGTGGGAGACGGTGAGGCTCACCTGATTCTGTGGCAGCGAGCCGAGGAACTCCTGTCGACTGCGGTTGGTCGCCTGCAGAAACTCGGTGCTGAGACTTCCCGCCGGAGCGTACTGGAAGGAGATCAACGGCGTAATCGAATGCCGGAAACGGGTTACGGGTCCAAAGCCGGGAAATAGCGCGAACAGCGTCGGCGAAGCCGAGATTCCCGTTGAAATGCGCTTGGACTGGTGGACGAAGCGGCCATTGGTCAAGTGCGATCTCACCCAAAACCCATGACTTCCGTCGACGTTTCCGAACGACAAAATCGGTGACAGGTTCAGCGATCCGTGCAGGATGCTCGGCAGCGAAAATTGCGTTTGCCAATCTACGTCGCTGCTGTATGTCCTGGCGAAAACCCTCGATGTTCGAATTGAAGAATCGTTCGGATCCCGGATCACGAAAGTCTGCGGCGCATCAACCTCGTTCTCGACCAGCGAGAAGGTGTTATTGAGGCTGTATCCAGCGATGCGAATCGGCGTGGCGAAGCTCGAATTCGTCTGTCGGGCATTGCGCTTGAGCGCTACCGAGTCGTTGACCCCCTGCGCATTGGTGAAGAACCGATAGGTGAACTCTCCCGCCTGATCCAGATTCAGCTGCTGATTGGTGTTGAAGCTGAAGTTCGGAGTCCAATCGAGCCAGTTCGTGACGGCGATCGTTGGTGACGCCAGACTGAATACCGGGAAGCTCCGATCGACTTCGTGCCGTCCGGGGTGCTGAGAGTTCCTCAGGCCCAGATCGAGCGACGCCGGGCCCAGTTTGGTCGAGTAATTCACGCCCGACGTAATAGACGCCAGCACCTGCGCGGCGTTGAACGTCGTCGTTCTCTGGATCGCGGTGTTCGTTACGTAATTGATGTCCGCGTGCAGCCGCGTGTCCTGCGAGAAGCTCTGATCGTGAAACCAGCTGACGGCGGTATTCGATGTTCCGTCACGCTGGTCGTGCTGGTACGCCGCGATACGGCCGGTCAGGAAACGATCCAGCCAGCGGTACTGTATCTCTCCATTAACGCGGACCCAACCTGGATCCCCGGCCGTTGGCCGGCTACCGCTCCGCCAATCGAGCGCGATCTCGGCATCGAGGTAGTCGTTGACCGCGAAATAATAGCCGAGGTTTTCGACGTGGCGCCGGTAGGTCGGGCTGTTGCGGAACAGCTCACTCAACCCAAAGCGCGGAGTGAGCACGCCACTGCGCCGCCCGGACCGCATGTCCTGGAAGATGAACGGCAGCCACATCACGGGCACATCGCCGATGTAGAGAATCGCCGGGCGAGCGACCATGATGTGCTTCGAGACCATCTTGATCTCGTTCGAGCGAAAGTGGTAATCCGGGATGGAGTCGTCGCAGCTGGTGATGGTGCCGCTTCGCACGTAAAACGCCGTCTCCCGGCCGCGCGATGTGTCGCTCACGAACGCAGCTGTGTTGCCGCCGACGAACCAGTTCTGCCCTGTTTCCGCAATCTGCGTCGTGATGTTGGTGACCACGCCGCGATGCAGCTCGACGTTGTACGACATCTGGCCGCGCGCGTACACGTCAGCCGCCTGTTGCTGCGGATCTCGCAGAATCACGGTGTCGCCGCGGGCAACGATGATCTTCGTCGAATCGCTATAGACGATGCTGTCGCCGACGAGCACTGTCTGCTCGCGGCTTACACCGGCTTTCTTGCCACGGAGTTGCAGCGTTCGCGTCTGCGCGTTGAACACGGCGCGGTCCCCCTGATACCGCGTCGCCGTGTAACCGGGTCGCGCCATCAACAGCCGCATCACCGAATCGACTTCATTCCACTTGATCAGATCCTTGACCCTGGCCGTATCAGCCGCGGTGCTGTCGCGACGTGTGGTATCCGCGCGCGTGCGCAGCGTGTCACGACGGATCGGCGTCGGAGATGGCCTGACCTGCGCGATCAGATTGTCGGACGCGTATAAACTGAGGACGGCGGCTGCTGTGAGAACAAGCTTCACGCCCGGGCTCCCAGCCGCTGTGGCTCGCGGCCTTCTTCCTCCTGCGTGACGTCTCGCTTCCGGCGCTTTCTCCAGGCAAACATGGCGACGAACACGCTCAGCTCGTAGAGGAGATAGAGCGGAATCGCCAGCGCAAAGAGTGAGTACGGATCGGCGCCGGGTGTGATGAATGCAGCCGCGGTGAGACACACCACGATCGCATGTCTGCGGTACTTCGAGAGAAACTGAGGGGTGATCAGCCCGAGAGCCGTAAGCGCGAGAATCGCGATCGGAACCTCGAACACCGCTCCGAAGGCCAGACACATGCTAATGGCAAAATCGAAATAATCGGTAGCCGAGATCATCGGCGTCAGCGCCGTCGACTCGATGCTCATCAGGAATTTCAGCGTCAGCGGCAGCACCACGAAGTAGCTCAGCGCGACTCCCGCCAGAAAGAGCGCGACCATCGAGATCACGACCGGCACCACGACTTTCTTCTCGTGCGCGTAGAGCGCCGGCGCCAGAAAACCCCACATCTGACCCACCACGACTGGTGACGCCAGGATTATTCCCAGCACCAGCGAGGCATTCAGCAGAATGTGGAATGAGGTGCCGGGGTGCGTGTAAATCAGTTTCTGCCCGTGCATCAAAGGCAGGATCGGACGCTCGAGCAGTCGGATGATGTCGAGCTTGGAAAGCAGCACGAAGGCGACCACGATGCCGATGACGACTGCACCTGCTATCCAGAAGAGGCGCTTGCGCAGCTCCTCCAGATGGTCCAGGAACGGCATCTCATGGCCAGGAGCTTCGCTCATCCCGCCGCCTCGTTTTACTTGATCGACTGAAGACGCTCGTCGGCGAGTGCTGCCTCGTCGGAGCGCGGGAAGCGCTTAATGATTTCCTGGAATAGGCGCTTCGCCTCGGCAGTCTTCTTCGATGCCTGCATCTGCAAGGCGCGCTTGTACATCGCCGTCGGCACCCGCGGCGAGTTGGGGAATCTGGAGATCAGGGCGGCGTATTCCTGGTCGGCTGCCTCGGGGTTGCGCTCTGCGGCAAACGCCTGCGCCATGAAGAACATCGCCTCGGGAACGAGGTCGGATCGCGGATACTTGGTGATCAGCTCGCTGAACGCGGCCCGGGCGGCGACGTTGCCACCCTTGAGCAATTGGTCGCGCCCCGCCTGAAGTAGCTGCGCTGGTCCGGGGCCACCCGCCGCTGCGGGTGCGTTCGCGGTGGGCGCGGAGCTGTCGGTCCGCGAGGCAACCTCAGGTTGACCTGTTTTCTCCTCGACAGCCGCACGCATGTCGCGCAGCTGCCGCTGGCTCTGGCCGCTCAGGTCCTGCAGCTGCGAGATGTCTTCCTTCATCGCCGCCAGGTCGGACTCAGTAGTACTGCGAAGCGCGTTGACGCGTTTGCTGAGAGCGTTGATCGAATCGCTGAGGGTGCGGACGGTCCGAGTTACTTCGATCAGATACGCGCGCTGCACGGAGTCGGCCGCGTTCGTGCTCGCCTGTGCTCCGACGACATCTTGTTGGAGCTTGTCGAAATCGGATTTTGTCGCGAAGAAGCAGCCGCCAAACAGCAGCGGAAGCCCGCACAAAATCAACGGAGTCGTTTTTGTCATTGTGAATATGTCCCTACTTCCGGATTTGCCAGAATCGGTGACCATGCTGCCAGTCTCGCTCCCCGGGCGTGGGTGAGCTGGCGCGCGCGGCCAGACTCGGTGTCGAGAATCCACAACTGCTTGTTTCCGCCTCGGGACGACGTGAAGACGATATGCCGGCCATCAGGCGCCCAGGACGGATCTTCATTCTCACCTTCACTGGTGAGCTGCTTCGGAACACGATCACGAACGTCGATCATCCAGACCTGGAAAACACCATTCTGTTGCTCGTACGCGATCGCGCGACCGTCGGGAGACCAGTCCGGGCTCGCACGATAGCTCCGCACGCCGGGTGAGTATGGCGTCAGCAGCTGAACGTTGGAGCCGTCCGCATCCATAATATAAACCTGGGGAGAGCCCGACTTGCCGGAGATGAAAGCGATCTGCCTGCCATCGGGACTGTACGTAGGTGAGGTGTTGTCCGTACCTCTGCCGATGGTGATTCGCTTCGGAGCCGAGGAGTCCGTGTCGAGCCCGGCCAGCACCAGATCAGTTCCGGATCCGGTCCCCTGCGCGTAGAGGATCGCATTGCCGCCGGGCTGGTACACCGGCGTGATGTTCAAGCCGGCGCGAATCTGACTCACTCTGCGCGTTTTGCCGGTGCGCACGTCGAGCTCCTGCACCTGTGTTCCGGTGTTGCCGAGCACTGTGAATACGACCGACTCGCCGCCCGGCGACCACGCTGGTGACAGCGCGCCACGACCAGTGGTGATGGCTCGCGTCTCGGCGCCGTCGCTGTCGACGATCTTCAGCTCACCGTTGTTGACGTAGGCAATGCGCGTCTGCGCGATGCCTCGCTTTCCAAACACCCACTGCTCGATCTGATCGGAGACGCCGTGCACAGCGAACCGCCAGTCCCTGTCGCGGCGATCGAAGAGCAAATGCTCGGACTGGAGCAGCTGGCCTCGCGCCACATCATACGCCGCGACGTGCAGGCCCTGCGTCGTCGGCGTCATCCGCACGACGAGCGCGGCGCCAAATTTGGCGAACAGCTCGAAGTTGAGTTTCTCGCCGGGCTCCGGAACGAGACCCGCCAGGGTACCCGGGTCGAGGTCAATAACCGTCATGCGATCGCTGTAGTCGAGATCGCGCTGAACGATCACTCGCAGCGAGTCGTCATCGTCGTCGCGCACTGGCAGCACGATCACACCTGGCTTGCTGCCAGCAGCATAGCTGAGTCCGAGGCGGACACCCGTGGTCGCGGTGTCCTGTGCGCGAAGTGAAGTCGCAGCCAGTGAGATCGCGGCGATAAACGAGAGAGCTCCGCGAAATCTCGCGCTCATTTCAGGAATTCCGGATCGAAGCTGAAGACCACCGGCAGGACATCGTCAGGAAATCCATCCGGCAGTGGGCCGAATGCCAACGCGCTCGCCGCGGCCTCGACAGCGCCTTGCGCCTCGAGGTCGAACGAAAAACTGCCCGACCGCCTGATGAATGTGAGATCTGACACAGAGCCATCGCGATGGATCAGAAACCGTACTTCCGCCTTGAGACGTGCAGCAGGATTTCGCGGTTTGAATTTGATTGCAATCTGACGAACGATGTTGTTGAGATACCCTGGAAACGGAAACTCGATCCCCTCAGTGCGCACGTTGGCGACGTCGGTTCCCTTGCCACCGGTGGGGCCGCCTCCCGCCTTGGGCGCCTCAGTCTTCGCTGCTTGTTGGACTTTGGATTCAGACGGTGTTGTCACTTTCGATTTTGGCGATGCTTTTGCCTCCGTCGGCGCAGCCTTCGCGGTCGTCTTCGCGCTGGTACGCTTCGGGACGGGCGTCTCCCGGATCGTTGACGGTGCAGTGGTCGGCTGCGTAACAGATGTTGTCGCCTTCGACTGACTAGTCTTCACTTCGCCGATGGCGCGTTCGCCCGGCGGCGCGGCAACAATGTTCACGCGATACATCGGTGGAAGAGCGACGGGCTTGCTCTCCCTGAGGCTGTAGAAGAGCAGCGTCGCCACCACTGCGTGCAGTATGGCGGAGAGCGTTAACGGGGCGATCAGTCGCGACCCACTCTCTCCGCGCGGCATTATCTGGCCTCTGGAGGCTCGGCGACCAATCCGATGTCGCCGACGCCACTCGCTCGCATGATCGCCAGCACTCTAACCACCGTGCCGTAAGGCACGCCATCGTCAGCGCGCAGATAGACCCCGCCACTGCCTCGTCGCCGCGCCAGGGCCTTGAAGCTCGCCGAGAACTGATTGAAGGTGAGACGCGCATCGTCGACGTAGATCGCGCCGGCACGATCAATGGTGACGGTCAGACCGCTCTTCGATTCCAGCGGACGCGACTGTGCCTTCGGCAGCGAGATGTCGACCCCGCCCTGCATCATCGGCGCCGTGATCATGAAGATAATCATCAGCAACATCATCACGTCGATGAGGCTCACGACGTTGATCTCGGCGTTGAGAGTAAGCCGATCGCGACCGCGTCCGCGCCTCGCCATTAGATTTCTCTTTCGAAGACGATGCTGTCGATCATCAGATCATCCCCTCTCTGACCATCAGCGCGATCAGCTCGGAACCAACGCTCTCCAGCTCTCCTTCGATCTTGTTGAGCCGGGCAGCGAAAATGTTGTACGCGAACACCGCCGGGATCGCCACGCTCAGTGCTGCGGCAGTTGCGATGAGAGCTTCCGCAACTCCCGGGGCCACCGCACCGATATTTCCCGAGCCTTTCGCCGCAATTCCAACGAACGCGTCTATTACCCCTAACACCGTGCCGAGGAGCCCAATGAGGGGACTCACCGATCCTATAGTCGCCAGCGATGGAACCCAGCGGCCGAGCCTGTCGCGCTCCGAGGTCGTCTCGGCGTCGAGAACGAGCTGCAGTGCCTCGACCTGCGCGCTGCTGAATCGCGCGGAACGCTCGGCCGTGCCATGCAAGGCAGGAGTCGTCTCCTGAATGAAGCGCATCGCTCGCTCCATGATGGTGGCCGGGGGGCGACCAGTATCACGACCGAGTTGTCCGGCGCGCTCCAGCGTCGGCACGCCGGCGAAATCACGGGCGAACGCGTGCGTCACGTGCAGCGCGCGACGCAGCTCAAAGCCTTTTGCAAAAATGATCGCCCAGCTGATAAGCGACAGCACGATCAGAATCGCCAGCACGACCTTCGTCGCGCCGGTGGAGTTGGTGAGGAGCTCCATCGGGGAGCTCGGTATCGCCTGGCCAATCTGAAGGTAGAGAATCATGGTTAAGCTGGTGTGTGGCTAACGCGTCCGGCGAACCATTTATATGTGGTCGCCAATCCCTGCATCAGATTGACTTCCGGAGCCCATCCCAACGCCACTTTCGCTTTGTCGACGTTGACAAACGATTCCTGCTGCTCACCAGGCCGATGCGGCGCAAACTCGATTGGGACGTCGCTATCGGCCGCCTGCTGCAGACTCTTCGCAATTTCGAGCACACTCGTCCCGACGCCGGTTCCAATGTTGAAGGCTCGCGCATCCAGTCGGGATCTGTCCGGTAGTGGCTTGGTTGCGGCCATCCACGCTGCGCGCGCGACGTCACCGACGTAGACGTAATCGCGTGTCTGCAGACCGTCCCCAAATACAGTGAGCGGGCGGTTGTTGAGAATCCGCCCGCAGAATATCGCCACGACACCTGCCTCTCCGTGGGGATCTTGTCGAGGACCATAAACGTTTCCGAATCGCAGCGCGACCGTGTCGAGTCCGTGCACGCGACCGTAATAGGCGAGGTAATACTCGATGCTCAGCTTCGCGATCGCGTAAGGTGACTCGGGGTCCTTTGGATAAATCTCGGCGTTCGGCGGCGTGTTGAAATCACCGTAGAGAACGCCGCCGGTTGAAGTGAAGACGACGCGAGTCCTGGCGCCGCTGGCACGAACGGCCTCCATCAGATTGAGCGTGCCGAGGATGTTGATCGTCGCGTCGTTGATCGGGTCCGCGACGCTCTTGCGCACATCGATCTGTCCGGCGAGGTGGGCGATGACGTCGAACTTTCCCTCGCGAACCAGTCGCGCGAATTCCGGTGTATTGACCCCGATCTCGTGGAAGTTTGCCTTATGCGGGATGTTCTCTCGCTTTCCGGTGGACAGGTTGTCGACGATCTCGACCTGAAAGCCTTTGTCGAGAAACAAGTCGGCGACGTGTGAGCCGATGAAGCCGGCTCCGCCCGTGACGAGAGCTCTAGGCAATGTCCGAGGATTCTCCTTTCTCAGTGTCGTCGAGTTCCCTGTCTTCCAACGCGAATAAATACCGCGCCGCATCGACGACACCGAGACCGCGGCCGTTCGCCGCGGCGGCCTTCAGTCTCACGCTCGGTTCGTGCAGAAACTTGTTCATCAGCGATTTGGAGAAGTGCTCAATCGCATCGGCCTGCTCGGGTGAGAGCGGCCCCAGGCGCCGGAAGGCCGCCGCTAGCTCGGCGCTCCGCAGCTTGTCCATCTCTTCCCGGAACTCGCGCACGACGGGGACGACGGCCAGTCCAGCGACCCAATCCCAGTACTTCTGCACTTCGGCGGCTATGATCTCGCGGGCGGCGGGGACGTTCTCCTCCCGCTGCCCGAGATTGGCTGCTGCCGCCGCCCGCAGGTCATCGAGATCGTAAAGGAACACGTTGTCTAGATCGCCCACCGCGGCTTCGACATCCCGCGGCAACGCGATGTCGAGGATGCAAAGCGGCCGATCGCCTCTCGCTTCGACCGCGCCACGGACGCGATCCACCCTCACCACCGGAACCGGAGACGCGGTGGAGCAAATGAGGACATCGACATCGCGAAGCGAATCCCAGCACTGCTCGTAGTGCATCGCCGTTGCCCCGTGTCGATCTGCCAGTGATTGCGCGCGCTGGTGGGTGCGGTTGGCAACGATCGCCACCCTTACGCCTTCGGCGAGCAGGCACTCGAGCGCGAGCTCGGCCACATCGCCTGCGCCCAGTATCATCGCGCCCCGGCCACTAAGCCCGCCGAAAATCTTCTTCGCCAATTGCACCGACGCCGAGCTCACGGACGCCGCGCCGCGGCCGATACCGGTTTCCTCGCGCGCCCGTGAAGCAGCGAGCAATGCACTCTGGAACATTCGATTGAGAATCGGTCCCGATTCCGCGCGGCATTCTTCCCACGCGTTCTTTACCTGACCCTGAATCTGAGCCTCGCCAAGAATCATCGAGTCGAGACCGGCGGCGACGCCGAAAAGATGCGTCGTGGCCTCGCGATCACGTCTGACATAGACGAATTTGGCGGCGTCGTTGCCGAGGCGCGTGGACAGAAGCGTCGAGATGCGCGCTACGGCGCCCTCATTTTCCTCGACGGCGTAGATCTCGGTGCGGTTGCACGTCGAGAGCACGACGCCTTCGCGAATCAGCCGCTCCTCTCTGAGTCGGGCCAGCGAGTGCAGCGCCTCCCAGGGCCTGAACGCGAGCTTCTCGCGCACTTCGATCGGAGCTGTCGTGTGGCTGACACCGACGACTATCAACGCCACGAGTTCACCTTCTCGTTGAAGGACCCGTCCTCAACCGAATCGCAAAAATCGTCGCCGAGGAGCTTGGGAGCGGCGGTTTTCCAGCTCTGTTCGTCGCGCGCGAGCAGTCGCGACCTCAATCCGCGCAGCGCCGACACCGCTCGCTCGTAACGGCCGTCAAAACGCTCGGCGATTGCGTCACGAATTCGCGCCGCCGCGCCGGGAACTCCGCCCGACGAAACTGCAATCGTGACGTCGCCGGACCGATGCAGCGCCATGGTGTGAAAGTTTCCTTCATCGGGATAGTCGGTAATGTTGACGAGTTTGCCGCGCGAGTGCGCGTCGACGGCGATTTGGGCGTTGACCTCACGAGAGTCGGTCGCCGCAATCACCAGCGTCGCCCGTTCGAGATGGTCACTGCGATACGACTCGCGTATGATCGTCACCTGTCGCAATCGCTCAGCGTCCTCGAGCTCCGAAGTCACCAGCGGCGAGACCACCCTCACCAGGGCTCCGGCTTCGACCAGCGCCAATGCTTTGCGTGTACCCACGGCGCCGCCACCGATCACAACAGCGGTGACACGCTCGCCGTGCAAAGCGACGGGGAAGTCGCTCACAGGAACTGCCCTCGGTTCAGCGATGCGATGCGGAACACCACATACAACGCGATGACGCTGGCAAAGGTTACCGCCGACATCAGCGCCGCTCGTCGCGCCTGCCAGCCACGCAGCAAGCGACCGAACACCAGCGCACTCACACCGAGCCAGGCGGCAATTCCCCAGATGATTTGCGGTATCAAAACTGCCCGATATTGGAACGAATAAGCAGTGGCGAGCGCGACACCGAGCGTGAGACCGAGAAAGCCGGTGATTGAGGCCAGCTGGTTGACGCGATCGAGCGTGTCCAGTGGAGGGAAAAACCTGAAGATGGCCCCGAAGCGGGCTGACTTGAGCTCACGCCGTGCCACGAGGTACATCGTTCCCGCGGCGGCGGCGGTCGCGTACGCCGCAATGCCAATGAAGCTCAACACGATGTGCATCGTCAGCCAAACGGCGCGCGCGCCCTGTGGCTCGAGGAACGGCCGCATGCCGGCGAGATTCGCCGTCATCGTCACCAGGGCGGCGACTGGCGCGGCAACCAGGGTCAGACTCACTTCGCGCGCCACGCTCTCGACCACGACTAGGGAAAGAGCGAGCACGAAACCGGCGAAGGAAAGTCCGGGTCCCAGGCCTGTGAGTGATACGGCTCCCGTCTCTTTGGTGAGCCCGGCTAGCGCCGTAGCGTGCGCGCCTATTCCGAGGACGAGCGTGATCACCACCGCCGCCACGGGCGCCTTCACGCGGCGCGCAAAAGGCAGCGCTGCGATGGCCGCCGCAGCGAGGTAAAACGTGACAGCAACGAAGTGGGCGATCGCGATCATCTTGATCGCCCTAATTTAATTCCCCGCTGCTTATTTAGCGCATTAGGCGCGCAACCGCCGTGCTTAGTCGGTGCTCGCCATCTTGCCAGTCAACCGCACCGGCATTCCGTCCCGGATCGTCGGCTGTATCTGCCTGATGATGATGGCGGTAGCTCCGTAAGTGGTTACGCGCACTACCTGCGCCACCGCGGCAATCGTTGGCGGAGCGGGGTTCTCGTCTGCTCTTCCCGTCGAGTTGTCGATAAAGGTTATCTCATCGCCAACCTGCACTCCGTTCTTGGAGCTGGGCGAGATGATGACGTAGTGACCAATCGAGGGAAGAACCGGCTCGTTGTGGACGTAAACCACCTTTCCTCTCGGGCCGCCGGCAACCGGCGACAAGGTCCCACTTGGCGCGCGAAGATCCGGAGCGACAGTGAGTCTCTGGTCGAGCATGATCTCGGCGAACTGCTTCATGATGCGGGCGACTGGCCGCTGGCCGGGAGCGAGGCTCTCGATGCGGAGAATGCCGGTTGGAATTACTACCTGGCCGTTGTCGCCCAGATCTGGACCGAGGACGTACGACATGTATGAGTCGCCAATGCGCGGCACGGAGCCGCGCGGCAGATCGACGTAGAGATCGTCGTTGATCTGGTATCTGGACTGAACGATGGTGGTCTTGATACCGGGGCGGTCGACACTGGAGACCAGTCGGCCGGCACCGCGCGGCCCGCCGCCACGTTCGGCATAGGGCGCGGCTTCCACTTCCCCCTTGCGAACACCGCCGCCACGTAAGCGCCCCATAACGGCCCGCTGCTGTTCGGCCACCGCCCGACTCATCGGCGAAGCGAAGACGGTCAGGTCGGAGCGACCGCCAGTGACCTGCTGCGTCGGCTCGACCGGACGCGTGACAACGTGCGAGACGACTTCGCCCGCGCTATCCGCGATGGCGAGGGCGCCCGGCTTCACTTCGTTGCCCCAGATGCGAATGACTTCGCCCGGGTAAATCCAGTGCGGATCCTTTACCACATCGGTATTGCGGCGGAAGATCTCCGGCCAGCGGAACGGATTCTTGAGATAGAACTGCGCCAGGTCCCAGAGGGTATCGCCCTTTTTCACCACGTGCTTGACTTCCCTGGTGGAGTCGGAGCTGACGACGAGATTATTGGTGGTGTCGACCTGGACGGGAGCGGGACGAGCAGTATCGGGATTGGTCGGAACCTGCGCGGCGGCACGACCGGCCACGGCCAGGGTCAACGCGACGGTTAAAGTCGTTGCGGTTCTTGACGATGTCTTCAGCAAATGACCGATCACTCGTGCTCCCGGAGCTTTGACGGATGGATAGTCGCCCGCGCAGGGCGGGTCAACAATTGGACGGGCCCGCGGCCGGGAAAGTCACGCGTGGGAAGATCTCCAAGTCAAGGCGGGCCGCTGCTCTGAGGTCAAGGCGGGCCGTAGACCTTGGCGCGATCTGGCTTGGTTCAATACTAAAGCAGGGAGCTTCAAGCTTAGTCAGCTTTATAGCTTCGAGCTCACATACTGGCGTTTTAGATGCGCGCAGTTCGCGCATCGCGATTCTTCGGCGAGATCTATCGGAAACCGCGAAAACTCGAACGTTCGACGCTGTAATCCACCGGAATAGCTCGGCGCTACAACGCTGTCAAAGCTTGCAGCTCCCTGCTTTCGTTTTGTGGATGCGAAAGCGGCCCTGCGTCGCAGGGCCGCCCGATACTATCTACCGCCCGCCTTGATCAAAAGGGCAGATCGTCGTCCGTCTCTTCCAGCGCCCCCGGGAAATCCTCGAAATCCGTCCCGGCCGAGGCTCCAGTAGCTGTCTTGGCGCCTGCAGCAGCCGGCGCGCGGCTCCTCCCGCTGCCCTCATTGTCGAAATCACCGGAGGCACCGCGACCGCCACCCAGCATGATCAGCTCCCGGACGTTGATCTCGGTGCTGTAGCGCGTCTGGTTTTCCTTGTCCTGCCACTGGCGATACTCGATGCGTCCGTCGACGTAAATCTTGTCGCCCTTCTTGCAATACTTCTCGACGACATCGGCCAGTCCGGAGCCTTTGCTGTTCCACACCACACACCGGTGCCACTCGGTCTTCTCCTGCTTCTCACCATTCGGCGAATTCCACTGGCGGCTGGTCGCGAGCGAAAATGTGGCGACCCGATTGCCACCAGTCGTCGACCTCACCTCGGGATCGCTGCCCAGGTTTCCGATCAGCATCACTTTGTTCAGACTTCTGCTCACTGTGCCTCCTGGCGAGAGTTCGTTTCCCGCCCAGAATAGTATAGATGGGGCTCAGACCCCGGGCAAACCAACGATTTCAACGGTCAGCAAAACTGCCCGCCTTCCTTTCTTCGCCGTCTTCGGCAACTTCCAGAATCCTGCGCATCACCAGCGCATCCTCGACCGGTCGCCGATAGTAGTTCTTGCGACGGCCGATCTCCTTGAACCCACGCGATCCGTACAATCCAAGCGCGGCACGATTTGACTCGCGCACTTCAAGAAACGCCGCCCGTACACCCAGCCCCGCCAGCTCGATCAGAACCGCATCCAGCATCTGACCGGCGAACCCCTGCCCTCTGAACCTCGGCTCAACAGCGACGTTGAGGAGCTCGGCATCCTCACCGACCGCGAACGCGATGACGTAGCCGGCGACTTGGTTTTCCGGCTGGAGGACGAGTACCTGAAAGATAGCGGGATGACCGGCGAGGAGACGTCGAAAAGATTCCTCGCTCCACGGATCAGCGAAGCAGGAGCGCTCGATCCGCACTACATCGTTCAGGTCGAACTCAGTCGCAGGTCTGAGTAGCGCAGTCACGTCGTCAGCTTGCGACCGTGGGCGGCTTCCCACCGAACCTGTGCTTCGGCGAGACGACCGTAGTCCGGCTCCCACGAGGCCAAGTCGACGGGACCATCGTGGATCAAAGCCTCGAGGAGCGGAGCGACGCCCCGCGCATGCGGATGCGCATCGATTTGCTGACCCGGCCCAATCACTTTCAGCATGTAATCAGCTACACGAAAATCGTCCAGCCGCTCGCTCGAGATGATTGTCGGCGGTTCGGTTTGACTGGCAACTCCCTGATGTAGTGCGATGCGAGCCGCGTAGAATTCGCCCCGCATTGCGTCCAGCACCGACAGATATTCCCCCGAGGGGAGGGGCGGTCGTGCGCCAGTCACGGTAAGCAGAAGCGATGACACGGCGAAGAGATCGATGCCGTAGCCGGCTGCCAGGCCCTTGGCCACCGAGCCCGCCACCCGCAAGCTCGTAAAACTCCCCGGCCCCGACCCACAAACGATACGCGCGACCTCCCCGCGCTTGACTCCCGCATCCCGGAGACATTCCGCGATGGCCGGCATCAACTTCTCTCCCCTCCCCGCTCGCGGTGCCGCCCCGTCTTCCTCCTTCAGCGTCCGCTCGGCGACGATCTTCGCGCCGCGCAAGAGCGCAACACTCCCCTGGTACGTCGATCCGTCGAGCGCGAGAGTGTAGGATTCCGTCATCGAGAGTGTCGACTATCCCGCGAGAAGAATCCGCTTGGACGGATCGTCGGGGATGTAGTCGAGATCGATCGGAAGATGATCTTCGGGCAGCCGTTCGCCAGCCCGCTCCGGCCACTCCACCAGCACTAGTGATCGCGAGCTGACGATTTCGTCCCAACCGAGGTTGGTGAGCTGGTCCGGCGAATCGAGGCGATAGAGGTCGATGTGAAAAACCGCCGATTTCGGTGCCCGATACTCGTGCACAAGCGCGTAAGTGGGACTGGTAATCTCTTCGCGGACACCGTAGCCGACGCAGATGGCGCGCGCGAGCGTCGTCTTGCCGACACCGAGCTCACCCGTCAGTGTCACCACCAGCGGCGAAGTGATCGCGCGACCGAGCTTTTCTCCCCAGTGGCGCAGCTCGCTTTCGGTGAGCTTGAGGTGGCCTTTGGCAGCGCGGGAAGGAACGAGGTGCCGATGAGCGGGCATTCTAGCGGCCGTGAAGGCCCGCCAGCGATCCTCGACTTTCTGCGGCCTGTCGGCCTGCCTTGGCTTTCACCTCGAACAGCTCGTCGCGGATGCGCGCAGCCGTCTCGAAATCGAGATTGGTCGCCGCCTCCCGCATCTGGGCCTCGAGCTCGGCGATCAACGCCGGCAAATTGTCCTTGCCGTAATGCGCGCTCGCTTCGGCGACCCGGCGGCCCCGCTCTCTTTCACGCTCCTCGCGCTCCGTCCGGGCGTCGGCAACCCGCGTGATGAAGCGAACCTGATCGACGCTCTTTTTCACGCTCATCGGCGTGATGCCGTGCTCGCGGTTGTACGACCGCTGCAATTCGCGACGGCGATTGGTCTCTTCGATGCAGCGCTGCATCGATCCAGTCACCCTGTCGGCATAGAAAATCGCTCGGCCGTTGAGATTTCTCGCCGCACGACCGACCGTCTGAATCAACGACCGATCGCTGCGCAGGAAACCTTCCTGGTCAGCGTCAAGGATTGCTACCAGGGAGACCTCCGGTAGATCGAGTCCTTCTCGCAGCAGGTTGATTCCGATCAGGACGTCGAACTCGCCCAGCCTGAGTCCGCGCACGATCTCCATCCGCTCGATCGCGTCGATGTCGGCGTGCATGTAGCGCACGCGAACTCCCATTTGCTGCAGATAGTCGGCGAGATCTTCTGCCATTCGCTTGGTCAGAGTCGTGACGAGCACGCGCTCGCCTCTGCGCTCACGGATGTGAATCTCGTTCAACAGATCGTCTACCTGCCCTCGCACCGGCCGCACTTCGATCTCCGGATCGACCAGCCCAGTTGGACGAATGATTTGCTCCACGACCACCCCTTCCGACAACCGTAGCTCGATCTCGGCCGGCGTGGCGCTGATGTTCAACGCGCGCGGCGTCAGCGACAGAAACTCGTCGAACATCAGCGGCCGGTTATCGAGGGCGCTCGGCAGCCGGAAGCCGTAATCGACGAGCGTCAACTTGCGCGCGCGGTCGCCGTTGAACATCCCCCCGATCTGCGGCAGCGTGACGTGCGATTCATCGACGACGACGAGAAAATCTTCCGGGAAGTAGTCAAAGAGACACGCCGGTCTCTCACCCTCCGCTCGTCCCGACAAATGCCGCGAGTAATTCTCGATTCCAGCGCAGGTGCCGATCTCGAGCATCATCTCGATGTCGAAATTCGTGCGCGACTCCAGACGCTGTGCTTCGAGCAGCTTCCCCGCCGCCCTGAGATCCACCAGACGTTGTGCCAGCTCTTCTCGAATGAGCGCGACGGCGCGCTCGATTGTCGGGCGAGAGGTGACGAAGTGCTTCGCCGGGTAGACCGCCGCCTTGTCCAGATTGGCGATGGTATCCCCTGTCAGAGGATTGATTTTACTGATTCGCTCGATCTCGTCGCCCCACATCTCGACGCGCACGCCTTGCTCCTCGTACGCAGGCAGGATCTCGACGGTGTCGCCCCTCACGCGGAACGTGCCGCGCTCGAGGCCCATGTCGTTGCGCGAGTACTGGATCTTTACCAGCGAGCGAAGAATGTCGTCGCGGGCGATCTTCTGACCCCTGGTCAGCGTAACCATCTGCTCGCGATAGGAGCGCGGATCACCCAGACCATAAATCGCCGAGACGGTGGCTACGATAACCACGTCGTCGCGCTCCATCAGGCTCGATGTCGCCCGCAGTCTCAGGCGATCGATGTCCTCGTTGATCGAGGCATCCTTCTCGATGTACGTATCGGTCGTCGGGACGTACGCTTCCGGCTGGTAGTAGTCGTAGTACGAGATGAAGTACTCGACCGCGTTGGTGGGGAAGAAGCTTTTCAGCTCACCGTACAGCTGCGCCGCCAGAGTCTTGTTGTGCGAGAGCACCAGCGTCGGCCGTCCGAAATTCCTGATGACGTTGGCAATCGTCATCGTCTTTCCGGATCCGGTGACGCCGAGCAGAGTCTGGAACCGATCTCCCCGCTCCAGTCCCCGTGTCAGCTCTGCAATCGCTTTTGGTTGATCACCAGCGGGCGCAAAGGGCGCCTGCAGATCAAATACCGCCTTGGCCATTCTTTATGTCGCTCGACAGACGCTCGCGGCGCGCCACCTCGGTCACACCCTTCACGCGTCTTGCCGCTTTCAAAATTTTTTGCAGGTGTGCAAGGTTGCCGACTTCCACGGCTAGCTCACCAATAACGTGTCCGTCGGAGCTGTGTAGCTCGAAACTCCGGATATCGGTGCCTGTCGCCGAGACGGCAGTGGCGACGTCGGCGTAGAGCCCACGTCGATCGGTCGCTTCGAGCGCCAGACGCACCATGAACTTCTCACCTTCCAGCTCCTTCCAGTCGATCTCGAGCCGGCGCTCGGGCTCCTGAACCAGCATCAGCAGGTTTGGACAGTCCGAGCGGTGAATGCTAACGCCTCGGCCCCTCGTTACATAGCCCACAACCGGGTCGCCGGGCACGGGCTGACAACATTGGGCGTAGCGCACCATAAGCCCATCGACACCCTGGATGCGGACGCCTTTCGTCGTTCCGCGAACCTTCTCGACGAGCCAATCGAGTGGCCCGGACTTTTGCACCTCAGCGGCACCTTCGGTCTCCGGATACAGCTCCCTTAGCACCTGCGACACATTGACGTCGCCCTGCCCGATCGACGCGATCAGATGATTCAGATCGTTGAGGTGAAGCGCCTTGGCAACTTTTACCAGCTCAGAATCCTCGGGCTTCGTCAGCCGCCGCCGCTTGATCTCGCGATCGAGGATCTCCCGGCCGAGTTTGATGGAGGTAGCGTGCTCCTCGATGCGCAGCCGTTGACGGATCTTGTGACGGGCGCGGCCGGTGCGAACATGCGCCAGCCAATCGCGACTCGGCTTGGCCGATGGCGAAGTGATGATCTCCACCGTCTCCGAGTTCTTCAGCTCGCGGGCGAGGCTGGCGATGCGGCCGTTGATGCGAGCGCCCTGACAATGCAGTCCGACTTCGGTGTGGACCGCGAAGGCGAAGTCGATCGGCGTCGCTCCTTTCGGCAGCTGAATGACATCGCCGGTTGGAGTGAAGACGAAGATCTCGTCCTGATAAAGGTCGAGCTTGAGGAACTCGAGGAATTCGTCGGGAGTCTTGGCATCGAGCTGAAGCTCCAGCACCTGCCGGAACCACTGCAGCGCGCGATCGAGCTCGTCGGCGCTGCGCGAATCCTCCTTGAATCTCCAGTGCGCCGCGATTCCGTATTCCGCGGTGCGGTGCATCTCGCGCGTTCGGATCTGGATCTCGAACAACTGCCGGTTCGGCCCGAATACGGTAGTATGCAGCGACTGATATCCGTTCGATTTCGGCTGGGCGATGTAGTCCTTGATGCGCTCCTGCAGCGGCGTGAACTGGTCGTGGATGACGCCCAGGGCATGGTAGCAATCAGGGACCGAATCGACGAGGACGCGGATAGCCAGCAGGTCGTAGATCTCCTCGTACGGCTTGTCCCACTTCTTCATCTTCTTCTGAATCGACCAGAGATGCTTTGGCCGTCCGGTCACTTCGACGTTCAGGATTCCCGCCTTTCTCACATGCTTCTCGAGCGGGTCCCTGAGCAGGGCGATCGCTTTTTCTCTGTCGGTGCGAGTCGCCGATACTTTCTTGGCGAGCGCCTTGTACTCGCCGGGCTCGAGATGCTTGAACGCGAGGTCCTCGAGCTCCCACCGCACGCGGGCCATTCCAAACCGATGGGCAAGCGGCGCATACAGATCGCGAGTTTCCGTGGCGATGCGCTTCTGTCGCTCCGCCGGCAAAAATTCGAGTGTCCGCATGTTGTGCAAACGATCGGCGAGCTTGATCAGAATCACCCGCGCATCCTTGGCAATTGACAGCAGGAGCTTGCGGTAGTTCTCGACCTGCCTGTCCTGCGAAGAGTTGAGCGGCAGGTGCCCGATCTTCGTCAGCCCGTCGACGATCTCGGCGATCTCTTTGCCGAATTCGGTCTCGATGTCGTCGACGGTGACTCCCGTGTCTTCGACCACATCGTGGATAAGGCCACTCGCAACGGTGGTCGAATCCAGCTGCAAATCGACCAGGATCTTGGCGACCTCGACGCAGTGTGAGACGTACTTGTCCCCGGAGAGCCGTTTCTGGCCCTCGTGCGCCCGCTCGCTGAACCGATAGGCGCGCTCGAGCAGCTCCCGATCCAGACGTTCGGGGAGTCCCGCCTTGATCCAGGAGGGGAGTGTGTCTTTTTCCTTGACCGCGCCTGCTGTCACAGCAGCCCTGCCTCCGCGAAGCTTATGTAGCGCCCCCTACCGATAATAACGTGGTCCTGCACTGGTATGTCGAGTACTTTTCCGGCCTGTACGAGCTGTTCAGTTACTACCCTGTCGTCGGGCGAGGGTGTCGGGTCCCCGCTCGGATGATTGTGGACGAGAATGATCGCCGCCGCTCTCTCCGCGATTGCTTCCCGGAAGACTTCCCGGGGATGTACGAGCGACGAATTCAGAAGCCCGCGCGTTACCGTGATGTCGCGCTCGAGCCGGTGCTGTGAATCGAGCACGGCGACGTGAAATTCCTCGACGGGGAGGTCTTCCAGTCGTTGGGCGAAGATCTCGAAGACGTCGCGCGGCCAGCGGACGGGCGCCCCTTCCTGCCGTTCCTCCGCCGCCATGCGCCTTCCCAGCTCGAGCGCGGCATGAATACAAACCGCACGAGCCGTTCCTACGCCGCGCACGCCGGTGAGGGTGGCTACGGGTTGGGTCGCAAGAAGGCGCAGCGAGCCTCTACACGCTGATAGAATCTCCTGGCCAATCCCGAGAGCCGAACGACCCTCTGAACCACTTCCTAGTAAGATAGCGAGCAGCTCACTCGAGCTGAGGGCGTGGGCGCCGTGACTTCGCAGCCTTTCCCGAGGCCGCTCGGCGGCGGGAAGCTCTCGAATTGTAAGTGTCATTCCGTACCCCTCGGTAATTGGAGTACGCATCATTGTGTCCTCAGAGACCTTATCTCCGATCGACGCTCGGCACTTATCATCGGCCTGTTGCGAATGGGGGGATAACTACACCGCTGGTCGCTATCGCCTTGACAGCTGAGCGCTGAGCGCTGCAGGCGACAGGACGAACCGTTTTGGCATTTGAGCAACTGCATGTCGTCCCCAAAACGCCACCGCAAACTGTCCCGTCCCGTTGAAGCGACAAGCTCCAAGCTGTAACGCTACAAGCGACCAGCGGTGTACTTCGCCCTTGATCTTTTTAGATCAGAGATTCGCCCCGTGACACTTCTTGAACTTCTTCCCCGAGCCGCACGGGCAAGGATCGTTGCGCCCGACGTTGGTCCAATCCCCCGACTTGGCACCGGGAACACCAGGAACTCCCGTGACGCCCCCGCTGGTGGCAAGCTTGCTCATCGACGACGTCTTCCCGCCGACGTGGACAGTCGGATCGGGCTTCACACTGGCGCCCTTCTTCGGGGCCTCCGTCGGACCGACGTCCAGCGCTTCATCGGTTCCGTCGCCGTCGCCTGAGCCCACCTCTTCGAGCACGCCGAGCGCGTTGTATTTCTTCTTCGGCGGAGCGGTGGTCGCGACTCCCCCACCGCCATTTCCGTCGATCTCCGGTCCGCTGAGGAACATCGGCGGCAGCGGCTGCCGTTCCTCGAACGTGATAGTCGCCCTCAGGAATCGCTCCGTGAACGTGTTGTGGATGTCCCCCATCAGATCCACGAACATGTTGTACGCTTCGTGCTTGTACTCGATGAGCGGGTCCTTCTGACCCCACGAGCGATAACCGATGGCGTTGCGCAGCTGATCCAGATCGTAGAGGTGGTCTTTCCACTTCTCGTCGATGACGTGGAGCATGACGAGCGCGAGCAGCTGCTCCGCGTATTCGCCGAGGCTCGCCAATTTGTCGGCGAACGCCTTGCGACCTGCCTCGATCGCGCGCTGCTCCGCCATCTCCTGGCTGGTGGGAAGGTTGCCGTCCTCGAAGCCCGGAACGTTCAGCATGTAGTGCATCAGGAGGTCCTGACGCACTAGCGCGAAGTCCCACTCCTCCTGCGAGTCGAACTCGTTCAGCATGTTCTCGACGCGCTTGCCGACGCCCTTCTCCACCATCTTCTCGGCTTCGGCTTTCGCCTCTTCCCCGCCCTCGAGCGCGAACGAGCGCAGCGAGTAGATCACCTCGCGCTGCTGGTTCATCACGTCGTCGTACTCGAGGAGTCGTTTGCGCGACTGGAAGTTCTGCAGCTCGACCCGCTTCTGCGCCTGCTCGATCGACCGCGTGATCAGCGAGTGCGTCAGCATCTCGCCTTCTTCGGCGCCCATCCGGTCCATCAGTCTCGCGATCCGGTCGGAGCCGAAGAGACGCATGAGGTCGTCTTCCAGCGAGAGGAAGAATTGCGAGGCGCCTGGATCTCCCTGACGTCCCGCGCGTCCACGCAGCTGACGGTCGATGCGCCGCGACTCGTGTCGCTCGGAGCCGATGATGTGCAAACCGCCGCACTCGGCCAGGTCCTCGAGCTCGTTCTCCGCATTCTTTCGCTGCGACGGCTTCGACTCGGTCACGCCCGGGCCGAGCTTAATGTCCGTTCCGCGGCCGGCCATGTTGGTCGCGATCGTCACAGCACCAGGCTGGCCGGCGAACGCGACGATTTCAGCTTCGCGCTGGTGGTACTTGGCGTTCAACACGTTGTGTGGAATGCCGGCGCGCTTGAACATGCGCGACAACGTCTCCGAAACTTCGACGCTCACAGTACCAACGAGGACCGGGAACCCAAGCCCGTGGAGGCGCTGCGTCTCCTCGAGAATCGCGTTGTACTTCTCGCGACGCGTCTTGTAGACGAGGTCCTGACGGTCGTCGCGAATCACCGGCCGATTGGTCGGGATCACCGACACGCCGAGCTTGTAGATCTCGTGGAACTCGGTCTCCTCCGTCTCGGCGGTACCGGTCATGCCGGCGAGCTTGTCGTAGAGACGGAAGTAGTTCTGAATCGTGATCGTGGCGAGCGTTTGCGTTTCGCCCTTGACCTGAACGCCTTCCTTGGCTTCAACCGCCTGGTGCAGACCCTCGGACCAGCGACGCCCGTGCATGGTGCGCCCGGTGAACTCGTCGACGATCAGCACCTGACCTTCCTGCACGACGTAGTTCACGTCGCGCTCGAACAACGCGTGTGCGCGGAGCAGCTGGTGAACGATGTTCAGGCGCTCACTCGTCGCCGCATAGTTGCGGTTGACCTCGTTGAGCGCTTCGAGCTTCTCCGCCGGTGACAGCTCCGGGTCGTGCTCGATGGTGTGCACCTCGTGCGACAGATCCGGCAGCACGAATTCATCGTGCCGCTGCGGCGACATGAAATCGACGCCCGCGTCAGTGAGGTGAACGGTGTGCCCTTTCTCGTCGAGAACATACAGCATGTCGTTCTCGATATCGCGGTACTGCTGCTTGCTCGCCGGTAGTCTGCGGTCGGCGATGTGGGCAAGCTCCATCTTCTGCACGAGCTGCTTGGCTCCGGTCTCCTGGAGAACCTTGAGCAGTCGCTTGTTCTTGGGGCCACCCAGCTGCGCCTTGTAGAGATTGAGCGCGGCCTCGTCGTTGTCACCCGCCTCGAACGCCTTCTCGCCGGCGGCGACCAGTGCATTCACCAGATCAGTCTGCTTCTTGACCAATCGCGCGACCGCGGCGTTGTGCTGGGCGTACTCCGCATCGCTCTCATTTCCGACGGGACCCGAGATGATGAGCGGCGTCCGCGCTTCGTCGATGAGCACCGAGTCCACTTCGTCGACGATGGCGTAGACGTGGTTGCGCTGAACCCGATGTTCCAGCGACTGCACCATGTTGTCGCGCAGGTAATCGAAGCCGAACTCGTTGTTGGTGCCGTAGGTGATGTCGCACTCGTAGGCGGCGCGGCGCTGCATGGTGCCCGGCTCGGTATCGTCGATGCAGCCGACGGTCAGGCCGAGGTATTTGTAGACGTGCCCCATCCA
>Ga0070708_100000485_pt1 | contig 30156 bp, 23 predicted proteins | sample KBSK5503metaG_FD_65469 | JGI IMG/M metagenome (GOLD analysis project Ga0070708, IMG submission 65469) | Corn, switchgrass and miscanthus rhizosphere microbial communities from Kellogg Biological Station, Michigan, USA - KBS K5-50-3 metaG | ecosystem: Host-associated > Plants > Roots >... | reverse complement strand
GCCCCCCACACGCGCCCGATGAGATCCAGAGCAGAAGCGCCGCGATCTTGAGGATCGTCGACACGCCTCAGCCTACTAGAAATCGATCCGGAAGATACGCCCCGCCCCACACCCGAGCCAACCGGTCCGTTGCGTCGCAAACGAGACCGCCCAGCAGTTCATGATCCCCGCCAGCAAGTTCCAGGACCCGCCCTCGTCCGGCGACCACGCGGCGCCTCCAGGGCCAGTCGCCACCACCCTTCGCAGGGCGCGGTCGCCGCCGTCGTCGTCATCGTCGCCGTCGTCGGCGTCGTCCTCGCGGTGGTTGCGCGTGTAGGTGATGCCGAAGACCGCGCCCTCGAACGGCGTCGGGGTGGTCAGGCTCCACTTCTTGCCGCCATCGCGCGACCGCGCCACGTTCAACTGCGGACCGCCCGCGGCCACGTCGCCGCCTCCGACGATCCCGCGACGGGCATCGCGGAAGTCGACGGAGACGTTGCCCGACGTGGGCGTCCCCTGCGGTTGGATGGGGGTCGCCGAGGCGCGCCAGGTGTTGCCGCCGTCGGTGGTCCTGAGGATCCGCGCCACCGCCGAGGCGCCGGTTGCGAGCCAGGCGTTGCTCCCGCCCTGCGTGGCCGCGCACGTGCCGCTGGCGGCGAAGGCCGCCTCGCCGTCCTGTGCTCGCGGCAGGCGGTCGCCGATGTCGACCCAGCGCTGCCCGTCCGTCGTGCGATGGACGGGAAACCGGTTGTTCACCGAGTCGGCCATGAGGATGCCGCGCCTCGGCGTCCAGAACGCGAAGCAGTCCCAGAATCCATTCGGGTCGGAATTCCGGATTTCCTCGGTCCAGGTGTCGCCGCCGTCCCCGGTCTTGAAGATGCGTGAATTCTCCCCCGCTCCGGCGGCCAGAAGGTATGCGACGTCCTTGCTCACGCCCTCGACGTCCCGGAACTGGAGCGTCTCCGCGCCGGGCACCACGCGCGACACCCATCTCTGCCCGCCGTCCAAGGTGCGCGCGAACGTGCCCAGGTTGCCGCTCGCCCAGACCACTCTGGCATCGACCGGGCTCACCGCGAAGAAGCGGACCGTCGTTCCGCTCTCTTGCGGAGTCACCGTTGGCTGGCGCGCGGACTGCAACTCCGCAGTCGACGTGCCCAGGGACGGCGCGCGCTGCTCCGGAGAGCAGCCCAGGCCCGCAGCGATCACCGCGACGCAAAGACGGTTCGATGCCATCGTCCGTCTCCTCGAATTGCGTGGTTTTGACCCCCGGCCGCGGCGGCACGCTGCGCTGCGGCGCCGGCTCGGTCAAGTCGCGCCGCGTCTAGAACATGTCTCATGACCGTGGGCGGAATGAACACGCTCAAGCATAGGCCCTATGTTTCCGGCGGCGCCGGGCCTGGCCGCGGTCGACGTTCGACGGATTCATTCTCCGCCGCTTGTGAGACGCTCCGCCCATGTCTTGCCGCAGGATCGTTCGGAGGCGGCAATGACTCCGTCGTGCCCAGGAGATCACCGATGATCGCCGTCGCCCTCGCCGCCGCCGCCGTAACCGCCACCCCGCTCAAGCTCCCCGCGGAGCCTCCAGTCCTGATGGATTATCTCGCCGCCGACGGCGCGCGCGTCTGGATTCCCGCCGGCAACACCGGAAAGGTCTTCCTTCTCGCTGGCGGCCAGTTCCGCTCGATCGACGGCTTCCCGACGAAGATGGGCCGCGGCGATCGCCTGGTGGGTCCGAGCGCAGTGACGGTCGGCCAGGGCGCCGTCTACGTCGGCAACCGTGGCGACTCGCGCATCTGGGCGATCGACCCGCGATCGATGGAGAAGAAGGGATCCACCGAAATGCCGTCATCACCCGACGGTGTCTTCTACGTCGCGACCACCAAGGAGGTCTGGGTGACGACGCCGCGAGAGCGCTCCATCCAGATCCTCGACGTGAAGGACCCGCTCGCGCCGAAGGTGGTAGGGACGATCACGACGGCGGGCCAGCCCGAGGGCTACGCCGTGGACGCCGGCAAGGGCATCGTCTACACGAACCTCGAGGACGCGGACCGGACGCTCGCCATCGATGCGAAGACGCGCAAGGTGGTCTCGACCTGGGACTCCGGCTGCGGCAAGGACGGGCCTCGCGGTCTCGCCATCGATTCCGGCCGCCGCGTGCTCTTCGTGGCCTGCGCCACCGCTGGTGTGATGTCGCTCGACGCGAAGACCGGCGCGCGCAAGGGCCGTCTGGAAACAGGTGACGGCGTCGACAACATCGACTACCTGCCCTCGAAGCGATTGCTCTACGCGGCCGCGGGCCGGTCGGAGAGGATGACCGTCGCGCGCCTCCAGGATGACGGCAGCCTGAAGCCTCTCCTCACCGCGCAAGTCGGAAAGGGCAGCCGCGTGGTCGTCGCCACGGAGGACGGCACCGCGTACGCGGCGGACTCCGGCGGCGGGCAGCTCTGGGTGGTGAAGCCTGCCGAGTGACGGCCGGCGTCATCGACGAGGCTACGGCTGTTGCGCAGCCCGCGGTTCCCCTGCGTGCCCCGTCGAATGACGCTGCTGGGAAGCGAGCAACGGGACGAGAAAGAGGGTCGCGCCCGTCGAAAAGAGAAGTCCTCCCACCACCGCGGTCGCCAGCGGCCGATGCAACTCGCCGCCGGCGCCGAGTCCTGCGACCAGCGGCAAGAGCGCCGCCAGCGTCGCGAACGTCGTCATGAGAATGGGCCGCATCCTCGCTCGCGCCGCCTCCAGGATGGCCTCCCGCCGCCCGACGCCTCGCTGCTCCGCCTCGAGCGCATGGTCGAGCATGAGGATGCCGTTCTTCACCACCAGCCCGACCAGGAGGATGGCGCCCATGATCGAGGACACGTTCAGGGCCGTCCGGGTCACCCACAGCGTCAGCGCTCCGGCGGCGAGCGCGACGGGCGCGGCCGCGAGCACCGCTCCGCTCCAGGCAAAGGACCGCAGCTGGAAGAGCAGCACCGCTTCGACGGCCAGCACCGCGGCGAGCAAGACGACCAGCAGGGAGGAGAAGCTCTCCTTCTGCTGCTCGTAGAGCCCGCCCATCTCCCAGGTGTAGCCCGCGGGCATGGGCAGGCCGCGCAGCCGCGACTGCACCGTCTTCACGGCCGTGCCGAGACTCGTTCCAGACAGACGCGCGGTGACGTGCACCATGTTGCGCTGGTTGTAGCGGAGGAGCGCCGCCGGCGGACAGGTGCGCGTCACCGAACCCAGCGCCGCGACGGGAACCGACCCGGCCCCATCCGCCGACTGCACCTGCGCATTCTCCAGAGCGATGCGCGAGTCGGAAGGACCGGCGAGCCGCACCCGGACGCCCTCGAGGTGATCCGGCTTGCGGAGCTGGGTGGCGACGTCTCCCAGGAATGCGCCCGCGAGCTGATCCCCGACCGCCTGCGCCGGCAGGCCCTGCCGTCCGGCGAGCAGCGGATCGATCCGCACGTCCAACTCCGGCGCGCACCCTTCGTTGCCGTCGAAGAGATCGACCAATCCTGGCACGTCCTTGATCCGCTCCGCGGCCTGCGCCGCCAGGACGCCGAGGACGGCCGGATCCTGCCCGAAGAGCCGCACCTCGATCGGCTCCGGAGAGCCCTGCAGGTCGCCGAGCATGTCGGCGAGCACCTGGATCATCTCGATGCGGAGCCCTGGCGCCGCGGCGGCGATCGCCTTGCGCTGGTCGTCCATGATCTCGTCGATCGGCCGGCGCTTGCCGCTCTTCAGCCGGACCGCCACGTCGCCGCGCGAAGGGAGCGTCGCGACCGGCGGCCCCAGCTCGGCGCCGAGCCGGCGCGAGAAAGCCTGCGTCTCCGGCGTCCTGGCGACGATCTCCTCGATCCGCGCCGCGGCGGCATCGGCTTCGCGCAAGGAAGCGCCCACCGGGGCGAAGTAGTCGATGACGTACGAGCCTTCGTCGGCTTCGGGAAGGAAGCCGGTGTCGAGGCGCAACCCCAGGAGGACCCCGGCAAGGACGAAAGCTCCCGCGATCGCTCCTGTGAGGAGTGGCCTGGCGAGGCTCTTTTCCAGGAGATTCGCGTAGCGGACCGCGAGCGCGGCCCCCCGCGAGGGACGGCGGGCCGGACGCAGGATTCGTGCGGCGATCGACGGGAGCACCGCCAGCGCCACCGGCAGCGAGAGCGCGACGGCGATCGCCAGCGCGATGGAGAGGGAGGCGAAGAACTGCCCGGCGACTCCGCCCAGCAATCCCAGGGGCAGGAAGACGACCACCGTGGTCACCGTCGTCCCCACCACCGGCCAGAAGAGCTCCTCCGTCCCTCTCCGCGCCGATTCCGCCGCGCTGAGCCCGGCCTCGAGGTGGCGGTGCACCGCCTCCACGATGACGACGGCGTCGTCGATCACGAGCCCCACCGCGATGGCGAGGCCGCCGAGCGACATGAGGTTCAACGTCTGCCCGAGCATGCGCAACACGAGGAGCGTCATGCCGAGGGTCAGCGGCAGCGAGAGGGCCGCGACCGCGGTGGCGCGAAGATCCCGCAGGAACACGGCCAGGACCAGCACGGCGAACAGCGCCCCGAAGAGCACCGCGTCCCGCACGCCGCGCACGGCGTCCGCCACGAACTGCGCCTGCTCGTAGACCGGCCGGATCCGGACCCCGGGCGGCAACGAGGGCTGGATCCCGGCGAGCCGCTGCCGGACCGACGCATCGAGAGCGAGGATGTCTCCCGATGCGCGGCGCGCGACGTTCAGGATCGCGCCGGGCTTTCCGTCCACGCGGATCACTTGCGTGCGCGGCGAGATCCCCCGCGCCACCGTGCCCAGATCGGAGATGCGCAACGGCTGTGCCGGCGTGCCGCCCACGATGGTCTGGGCGATCTGCGCCGGATCGGTCATCTCCCCGGTCACGACGCCCAGCGCGAGCTCGTGCTCGTCCTCGATACGAGCCACGGTCTGGACGCGGTTCGCCGCGCGCAGCTTGTCCGCGACCTGCGGGACGGTCAGGTGGGCGGCGCGGAGCCGGGCCGGATCGAGCAACACCTGGGTCTCGGGAACTTCGGAGGACTGGACGGAGACGAGTCCAACGCCTGGCAGGCCCGACAGCGCCGGGCGAAGCGTGTACTGCGCGATCTCGTAGAGCTGCTCGGAGGGGTACGGCCCCTCGACGTTGAGAGAAAGGATCGGAAACGAGCTGGCCAGAACGCGCTCCGCCGTCAGATCGACCTCCGGCGGTAGCGAGCTGCGCGCCTCGGCGAGCCGCGAGAGCACGAGCGGGTGCGCCTGGGCCATGTCCGTGTCTTCGGAGAAGAAGAGCGACAGCTCGGTGGCGCCGCGGATGGTGCGCGTGCGGAGGATCTGCATGCCGGGGATGGACGCGAGGGCCGTCTCCAGCGGCCGGGTCACGCCCGCGAGCACCGCCGCGGCGGGAGCTCCTGGGAGCTGCGCGACCACCTGTTCGCGCGGGAACGTCACTTCGGGATAGACGCCCTTCGGCAGCTTCACGCTTGCGTAGATGCCGGCTCCGGTGCACGCGGCCGCGATGAAGAAGAGCCCGCGCCCGTGGCGCAGCGCCAGCGCCGCGATGCTCACTCCTGCTCCTTGGGGGGCGCCGCGCTGGTCTCGGACGGCCGCGCGATCGCGGGCTCCTGCGGCCGGACCGGGGTCCCGTCCGGGATGGCGTAAGCGCCTTGCACGATGACTTGCTGGTTCTCGGTCACGCCCGACAGGACCTCGACCCGCTCGCCGTCGTCGTAGCCCGTCCGCACGGCCACTCTTCTTGCCTTGCCCTGGTCGACGAGCTCGACGCCCGGCCCTTCCGGACCGCCGACGATGGCAGCCTTGGGCACGACGAGCGCCGTCTTGTGCACGTCGACGACGACGTGCCCCCGGGCGACGGCGTTGGCCCGCAGCGTTCCTTGCGGATTCCGCACTCGGACCCGGGCCAGCGCTGCTCCGGTCGTCGGATCGACCACCGGCGAGACCGCCGTGACCTGCGCCGGGAAGAGCTTGCCCGCCTGCGCCTCGGTCTCCACCGACGCAGCTTGTCCGGCCCGCAGCAGGGCGGCCTGCGCCGGCGCTACCGGAGCTCGCAACTCGAGCACTTCGACCTGCGCGACCTCCACTACCATCTTGGACGGATCCACCGGCTCGCCCGCGGCAGCGGCGACCTTGGCGACGACCCCCTCGAAGGGCGCCTTCAGCTCTCCCCGGTCCAGCTGATTCCTCGCCGTCGAGACCACCGCCTCCGCCGTCCGGACTGCCGCCCGCGCGGATTCATCCTGCAGCGCCGCATCGTCGACTTCCTGCTGCGCGGCGACTCCCGCCGAGAAGGCCTGCCGCGCGCGCGAGAGCCTGGTCGCCGCATTCGCCGCCGCCGCCCGGCCTTGCGCGAGCTGTGCTTCAGCCTGCCGGACGGCGTCCCGCAGCGGGGTTGCGTCGAGCCGCGCGAGGACCTGGCCGGGGCCAACCCGATCGCCTTCGGTGACCAGCACTTCCGCAAGGCGGCCCGCCACGATGGGGCCGAGCTTCACGTCGGCCCCGGGCAAGGGCTCGAGGGTCCCCACCAGATCCACGGTGCGCGCGATGTCCGCCCGGACGACCGGCGCGGTCCGGACCGCGACCGGGGCAGGCTGGTCGTCCTCCGCCCCATCCACCTTCCTGCAGGCGGAGAGCAGGACAGCGCACGCCAACAGCCGCGCCCCGGCGATCCGCGGCGAGGCCAGCGCGAGAGGGCGTGGTGCTCCCCTAGAGGTCCGCACCGATGGCTTCCTCCAGATCGGCCAGCGCCTTCTGCGCCTCGAGCGCCGCATCGAGCGCGCGGCTGTTCGCCGCCGCGAGATCGTTCTGCGCCTGCAAGACCGCGATGAGGGAGGTGCGCCCGATGCGATATCCCGCGCGCGCCATGCCCAGCACGCGGCGAGCCGAGTCGAGAAAAGCGCCACCGTAGAACCCGGCGCGCGCCGAGGCCGCCTCCCAGCGGGCGCGAGCCGCTCCCACTTGACCCGTCAAACGCTGCAGTGTGGCTTGCGCTTGAAGCTCGGCGCGATGCGCCGCCTGCTCTTGCTCGTGGACGCGTCCGCGATTCCACGACAACAACGGCAGATCGAACGCGATGCCTGCACGAAGCCCGAAGCTCACCGTCGGGTCCTCATAGCGCTGCGCGATCATGCTGAGCGTCGGCAGCGGACGGATCGCCGTGCGCTCCTCGTCCGCTCTCGCCAGCGCGGCCTTTTCCTGGAACCGCAAGGTCTGCAGCTGGGGATGGCTCCGCGCGCGCCGCAGGAGCTCCTCTTCCGGAGGGACCGCGGGCCGCGGTGGCGGCTGGAGCCCCTCGACTGGCGTGGCGAGCGCCGCCTCCAACTCGCGCCGGGCAGCGATCGCTTCGGCGTCCCGGTCGAGCTTGTCCTGCGCGGCCCGGCGGCTGGCGAGAGAGCTCTGCTCGACCTCGATCTGGGCCGCCGATCCGGTGCGGAACTTCTGCGCCGCCAGGTCGGCGAGCTCGCTCGCAATCCTCGCGGCGTCCGCGGCGACTTGCGCCTGTTCGGATGCGGCCCATGACGCCGAGTAGGTGCGCCGCACCGCGGCGTGCAGTCTCGCGCGCTCTACCACCGCGTCCGCCTCCGCCACTTGCACCTGGGCTTCGGCCGAGGTGATCGCGGCGCCGCGCTGGCCGAAGAGAGGTGCCCGCACGTCGAGTCCCACGGTCAGCTTCGGCTCGTCCTTGCCGTAGCTCGCGGAGAGCGTTGGGTTCGTCAGCTGCCCGGCGGCGTCGAGGCCGGCGCGGGCCACGTCGATCCCGGCCTGCGCTGCGAGGAGCACTCCATTGCGGCGGTCGGCCAGTGCCCGCGCGTCGCCGAGCGAGAGGGTGGCGGCGACGAGCAAACCGAACAGCATCAGATGAACGAACCTCCGGCCCACCTTCTACCGGAAGAGCGTCCTCTTTTGGATCCGGTGGATCTTGCAGTGCGGGGTCCTCAACCTGTTTGCCCGCGGACCATCGTGGAATCTGCCGGTCGCCGGCCGGCGGAGCGCGTCCCGTTTTCGCGCCGTGTCTGGCAAAGGACGTCGACTCGCATGGCCGGTCGCGCTCGTCGCGGCGCTTTGCGCCTGCGGCTAAAGTCGGATGTCGGGCCCGCCGGGCGCCCCGGACAGATCGCTGGTGCTGCTGCGGATGAAGGCGCTCGACGAGCACCGGATGCCGCCCCTCGCCAGCCACGTGGTGGATCAGGCCAGCGTGGACGTGCTGGCGAATTGGATCCGCTCGCTCTCGTCGTGCCCCTGACAGGGACCCGCGCCCGGAAGCGCGGGTCCACGCCGGTTCAGAGCCCCAATCCCGGAAGCGGCTTCGTGCCTTCCTTGCGGACCGCGTCCAGCGCGCGCGGGTCCAGATGGAGCGCCTCGAGGATGGTGGGCGCCACCTGCGTAGTGCTCACGTGCGCCTCGACCGTCTTCCGCCGCAGGCGTGGGTTCGAGACCAGGAGCGCGACGTTGGTGTCGTCGATGGTGCCGCCGCCGTGCTCGGCGATCTTCTTGCTGCTGCTCGAGTAGATCACGCCCCAGTCAGGTTGGATGACGACGTTCGGAGCGCGGGCCGCGGCGATCGGATCGTCCGAAGTGGGGTCGCCATAGATCGCGGCCAGCTCTTCGCCGTGGACGATGTTCGAGCTGAAGATGGTGCCCGGCGGCAGCACGCTGGCGAACATGGCGGCGCGATTCTTCGGGTCGGTGAGCTGGGCGACGACGCCGTCGACGTTCGACTCCGACTGGTCCTGCAGCCAGAGCAGGCCGACGTCGTCGGTTTGCAGATGGCCTGCGACCACCGGAGAGCTGCCGTCGTTCGGATTGACGAACGGCGCGAAGACGTTGTCGACCTTCGGGTCGGCGGCGTTGACGAACCCGATCGGGTCCGCGACCGGATTGGCGTCCTTCTCCATGGCCAGCTTGCCGCGATCGATCGGCGACTGCCCGTGCTTGGCCGAGACGATGATCAGGGTCGAATCGAGCAGGTGATTCGCCTCGAGAGCTCCGACCATCCGGCCCAAGGAAGCGTCGACGTGAGCGATCGCTCCCGCCAGCAGCGCTGTCGGGGTGGCCGCGGCGTCGGTGTATCCGCCCACCGGCAGCTTCTGCCCCACGCTCACCTCCTGGAAGTTCATCCCGAAGATGTCCGGCACCGGCGCGGTCCTGGTTCCGTCCGCGGTCCTGCCGTTGATCTGGTTGATCACCGCCTGCACCTTCACGTCGTCATACGCCATGACCGCGGGCTCGCAGGTGGTGTAGTCGCCGACCTTGCTCAGCGGCAGCGAGTTGGTCGTCCCGTCGCACTGGGCGAGGGTTGCCGGCAGGTCGACGCCATTGACGGTACCGCCGTTGGCGATGGGCGAGTTGATCTCGGGAGTGTAGAGGTCCTCGACTCCCTTTCCAGATGGGCCGTTCACGAGGTCGTACGCTGGATGCTTGTCGGACCAGGCGGTGTGCCCGCCGGCTGCGCGGATCACCTCGAACACGGTGTTCACCCGGATGAAGTCGTGCGGGTAGACGGGGAGGCAGCGGCCTTGCGCGTCCTTGGCGTGAGGAAGATTGTCCGGGTTCAGCGGGCTGAAGAGCTTCGTGAAATCCACCTCGGCGATCTCGAAGTACGTGCACTCGGTCCCCCGGTTGCCCTGGCAGTTGCTCCCGGGAGGATAGAGGGTACGGTCGTAGCTGTCGTCGTAGTAGACGCCCGTCGAGCGGGGCGTGCCGCCCGTCACCAGCGCGAGCAGGCCCGGGAACGAGTCCGAAGGCGTGGTCGTGCGCGCGTTCGAGTACTCCACGCCTCGATCCGCGAGTCGCGCCAGCGTCGACGAAGGATTCAGGGCGACGAATCGCGCCAGATCGGCCTGGTGCAATCCGTCGACGCTGATCAGCAGCACGCGATCGATGGCGTCGTCGTGCCGCGAAGCCCGGTTGGGCTGCGCGGCAGCGGCGCTGCCACCCGCGCCGTTCCCGAACGTTTCCCCTGCCGCGAGATCGGCGGCGAGCGTGCACGTGACGAGCAAGGTGGCGAGTGACAACCACTGCCTGCGGCGGCTGCTGCGTTCCATCGACGTCCCCTTGTCCGAGCGCCGGCGTCGTGCCGGCGGCGCGGCGCACTCTAGGGATCGGGCGCTCGAGTCTTCGTGAATTCACGGTGGCGAGATCGTGGCGGAAGGACCTTGGACTTCGGCCTATCGTCGTGTCCGTAAAAGGTCGGATACAACGGGCCCCATGGACATCCTCCACGACGTACTCGGGTTCGCGGCCAAGGGTTTCATCATCTTCGCGACGATCGCATTGACCGCTCTGTTCCTCGTGACCATCGTCCGCCGCAGACGGCCCCCCGCCTGGCTTCGCGTCAAGGCGCTCAACCAGCAGATCGACGCGATGGGAGACGCGCTGCGGGCTGCCGTGATGCGAAAGAAGGATCTGCGGAAGCTCCGCAAGCAGCGCAAGAAGGCGAAGGCACCGGGGGCAAAGCCGACCGTGTTCGTCCTCGAGTTCAAGGGCGATCTCTTCGCCAGCGCGGTGCGCGATCTGCGCGAGGAGGTCACCGCGATCGCCGCGGTGGCCGGCAAGGAAGACGAAGTCGTGGTCCGCCTCGAGAGTGCCGGCGGCGCCGTCCCCCACTACGGTCTCGCGGCGGCCCAGCTGATGCGCCTGCGGGACAAGTCGATCAAGGTGACGGTCTGCATCGATCGCGTCGCGGCCAGCGGGGGCTACATGATGGCTTGCGTCGCCGACCAGATCGTCGCCGCCCCCTTCGCGATCATCGGCTCGATCGGAGTCGTCGCGCAGGTGCCGAACTTCCACCGCCTGCTCAAGAAGCACGACGTCGATTTCCAGGAGATGACCGCCGGCGAATTCAAGCGGACCGTCACCGTGTTCGGCGAGATCACCGAGAGAGGACGGAAGAAGCTCCAGGAGGAGCTCGAGGACACCCATCATCTGTTCAAGGAGTTCGTCAAGGCGAACCGCCCGAAACTCGACGTCGAGCAGGTGGCAACGGGCGAGCACTGGCTGGCGCGGCGCGGCTTGGAGCTGGGACTCGTCGATCAGCTCGGCACCAGCGACGAATACCTCGTCGGCCGCGCCATGGAGAGCAACGTCTACCAGGTGACCTTCGAGAGGGCACGCTCGCTGCGCGAACGGCTGGGGAGCGTGGCCGCGAGCGTCCTCCATCGATCGCTGTCGTCAATGCTGTCGCAATAGAGTTGTGTTCGCCACCCGACGCGTTTTTCCAGCGTGCCGGCGGCGCCGTGTCTCCTCCTCCAGCGGGGAGGAACGGGAATGCCGAGGGTGGTCCTGGTGGGAAGCGATCTGCAAGTCCGCACGGTCCTGTTCGGCATGCTCGCCGAACATGGCATGTCCGTCGTCGCCGTGGACGATGCGGCCGACGCCATCGCGCGCGTCAACGCGATGGACAGCCCGCCGGACATCGTGCTGGTCGACCGCCGGATCGTGCGTGAGGGCGACCGGGAGCTGATCGACTGGATGCGGTCGCGTTCGCGGTTTCGGAGCATGCCCATCGTGCTCTTCACGGCGCACGGCCGCGAGGCAGGAGGAGCACCGCCCATCGACGATCTGCGGGAGGCGTTCGACGCCGCGCTGGTGCTCGCCATCGTGCAGGCCGTCTGCGAGCCTCACTGAGCGCATCATTTGTGACCGGAGCGCCCGCGAATCGCGAACGGCGGTCCGCGCGCATCCGTCCCGCTGCGCGCGAACCGCCGCCTTTTCCCCCCAGCAGGACTAGTCGTCCTCCCGATCGTCTCCTCGACGCGCGGGGATCACTTCGAAGGTGAAGTTGTCGCCGTGCTGCTGGGTCCAGAACCAGCGCCAGCCGTCGCGGAAGACGGTCGGGGTCTTCGCGCCGAGGATCCCACGGACCGACGGATCGCCGTCGGACACGTGCGGTCCGGTGATCTCGTTGTCGCCGTCGTTCTTGCCGAAGCCGCCGTTCGCGGAGTCGAGGGTCGCGGAAGGATCGCGTCCCTGCGCGAGCCAGCGGACGGGCTGAGCGCCAGTCGAGTAATCCACCCGGACGTCGAACACGTAGCCCGAGTCGAGCGCGTTGCGCTGCCCGTGCAGCGTGTCGCCGGCGTCCTCGACGCCCAGCAACAGGTCCCGCGAGAGGAACTGCACGTTGTCCAGTCCGGCCACGGCCACGTTCCCCTCGAAGAAGAGCGAGATCTTGCCCGAGTCGGCCGAGGGGTCCCGCTGGACCAGCTTGAACAGCGAGGTCCATCCGCCCGCGGCGCAGCGGCTCGTCGGGGTTCCGCCGTTCTCCTCGCTGTTGGCGTTGGTGTCGCCCGTCTCGTCGAAGAAGAACTCGCGGAAGCCGGTGCCGGGGCGGAAGACGCCGTTCTCCGGCCGCTTGAAGGGCGTCCCCTGGGCCGCCTTCGCCGCCGCGTTCGCGTTGAACGAGGCGTTGCCGTTGACGGCCGTGTCGTGGATGGTGATCCACCTGGTGTCGAACGTCCTCCCGAACGTGCGCAGCGCGACTTGATCGGGAGCGCAGATCGCGGTTTGCGACTGCTGCGTGACCGGCTGTCCCGCATCGTTCAGCACCTGGAGTACTTGAAGTCTGCCGTTGTGCAGATCGCCCGGCTGCCTGGGGACGTAGCGATAGATGAAGCTGTTCGGGATGCGGGCGGCGACGGCCCCCGGCTTGTTCCCGCCGCCGATGTCCTCGATGATCCAGAGGTTGCCGTTGGAATCGTTCTGGATGCCCTCGTAGCCGCCGCGGCCCAGCGCACCGGAGACGTCCTCCACCACGGAGGGAAAGGTGACGGTCGCCGCGTAGGTCGGGGCGTTCGCGTTTTCGGTGGTGAACAGCAACCGCTGTGCGAACGGGTCCCAGGTGGAGCCATCGATGGTCGCAAGCGGCGCGCCCTTGTTGTCCCGGCTGGCCATCAGCGTGACGCGGTGGGCGGCATCCGCGTCGAGGTTGATGCGGGTGATGTATCCCAGCCTGGCCCCGCCGACGGTCGCGGCGTTCTCATGGCCCTGAAAGAGGAAATGAGTGCCGTAATCGTAGGCCGGGTCGGCGCCATCCTGGTTCTGGAGGACAAGATACGTGTTCTTGTCCGGCTCCGTTTTCACCGCCTCGGCCGGCGTCGCGAGCGTGGCCGGCACCATCTGCGGGAAGGTGGCATTGGAAGGGCTCGGCGCGTCGTTCTCGTATCCGTACCACCCGACGATCCCATCCGGGTTCTCGAGCGCGGTAGCACCCTGCGCCACGACGACCTGGCGAAGCTCAGGCGAGAGCTTGGGCGCGGGAGCGTAACCGGAGGCTTTCGCGTTCGCGGTGGGGACGTTGGTCAGCGACGGACGCGATGGCGAGTCGGCGACGGCTGCAGTCACCATTGCGACGAAGGTTGCTCCTACCAACGGCGCGGCAATGCGACGCTTCATGGTCTCCTCCTACTGGAGTCGGTGGGACGCGCATCCTATTGAGCGCCCGAGCAACCGTCGGCCAACCTTGAGCTACGAAGGAGTGACGCCGCCGTGACGGGATATCCGACTTCCGTCAGGCCCCTTCAATCCGGAAGGCCGGCGGATCGATGCGCGTCGATCCGCAATCCGGACACGAGCCGGGCCGTGTCAACCGGTTGCGCCGCGCGAACGCAAACCCGCAGGCGATGCAGCTCGCGGGGTCGACCACCAGCCGCTCGCCACGCGCGCGGAGCGACTTCTCCAGGTGTTCCAGATGATCGGCGACGTCTTTCTCGCGGATGGACACCTTCTCCGAGAGCTCCCGGGCCGTTGCCGCACCGCGCAAGAGCTCCTCGCGGATTGCCTCCCGCACGGTCCGGGTCCGTTCCATGCGCGCCAGCATCCGCGGCGCGCGGCCGCTGTCAACGGGGCACGCCGCCAGTCATGAGCGCAGTCTGGAAGGCGCGCCGGCTCACCTCGGACGTGAGCGGCCCGATCCGCGCAAAGAGGAAGTTCGCCGGCGAATACTGGATCTCGGGTTCATCCGTCTCCCAGCGCCGGAAGCCCGCCCTCTCCAGCAGGCGCAAGAGCTCGTCGCGGTACTCCCAGATCGATTGCCGCCCGGTGTCCGCGTCCCAGTGCCACTGCAGCGCTTCGCCGATGAGAACGATGCGGTCCAGGCGCGCGTCGGAGACGAGCCCGGCGAGAAGGCGCTGCGCGATGCCCGCGCCGCGGAACGGCCTCGCCACCTCCAGGCCGCCGATCTCGCGCGCGTCGGGAAGGCCTTGCCACCTGCGGGTGATCTGGCCGCCTTGGAACGGGATGGGGAGGAACGGAAGATCGGCGGTATAGCCGATGAGGATCGATCGGCGCAGCGCCGCGTTCACTACGCCGCCGGCTTCGAGGACGCGGGCGAGGACCGCGCGTAGATCCTTGCTGGGCGTGATGGCGGCGAAGCCAGGCGTCACATCGAGGCGGGCCAGGTCGCCCGCGCTGGTGAGCCTGTCGATGCGAACGTCCTCCACGGCTGTTGAAGTAGCGGCCTCGCGCGCCCGAATCCACCGGAAGCGGATCCGCCGCTCGCGGTCCGCGGACGTCCAATGTCGCCGACGGATTGCATTTCGCGCGGGTTCGCGTATGCAGGCGCGCCGTGCGCCTGTGGATCCCATTCGCGGCCGCGCTGGCCGCCGCGGCGGCCCGGGCGGACGAGCCTGCTTACGGACCGGAGCTGGAAGGGTTCGAATACGCCTTTCCCGTGCAGCGCTTCGAATTCGAGTCCCAGCGGCAGAAGCTGCACATGAGCTACCTGGACCAGCGTCCGCCGGCACCCAACGGCCGCACGGTGGTGCTGCTGCACGGCAAGAACTTCTGCGCCGGAACCTGGGAAGAGACGATTCGCGCGCTGACCCAGGCCGGGTATCGGGTGGTCGCGCCCGACCAGATCGGCTTCTGCAAGTCCAGCAAGCCGGAGCGCTACCAGTACAGCTTCCAGCAACTCGCGGGGAACACTCGCGCGCTGCTCGAGCATCTCGGCGTGGCCCGGGTCACCGTGGTCGGACACTCCACGGGGGGAATGCTCGCGGCGCGCTTCGCCTTGCTCTACCCGCAGCAAGTCGAGCAGCTGGTGCTGGTGAATCCGATCGGGCTCGAGGACTGGAAGGCGCTCGGAGTGCCCTGGCGCAGCGTCGACGAGTGGTTCGCGCGCGAGCTCAAGACGACGGCGGCGAGCATCCGCCAGTACGAGCAAGCGACCTACTACGCAGGGCAGTGGCGTCCCGAGTACGAGCGGTGGGTGCAGATGCTTGCCGGCATGTACCGCGGTCCGGGCAAGGAGATCGTCGCCTGGAGCTCGGCCCTGCTCTACGACATGATCTTCACCCAGCCGGTCCTCTACGAGCTCGACCACGTCCAGGCGCCGGCGCTGCTGCTGATCGGCCAGAAGGACAACACGGCGATCGGCAAGGACGCCGCTCCGCCGGAGGTGCAACGAAAGCTCGGCGACTACCCGCGGCTCGGCAAGGAAGCGGCCCGGCGAATCCCGCATGCGAAGCTGGTGGAGTTTCCCGAGCTGGGCCACGCGCCCCAGATCCAGGATCCGGCCCGGTTCCACGAGGCGCTGCTGAGGGGCCTTTCGCGCTGAAGCGGTATCCAACTCGCGTCCCGCGGGCCACCTGACGTCACGCAATCGTTCCGATCTCGTCGTCCCGATTCCTTGGGCGCGGTCGTACGGTCCCGCCGCAATTTTCACGACCGGAGGACTTCATGGGACGTCGAACGCGCGCGGCCGCTCTACTGCTCTGTTCAACGCTCTCCATCGCCGCCGCTGCCGCCGCCGAGGACGGCGGGCGCGGCCGGGCCGCCTCGAGGCAGAGCTGCCAGCTCGGAAACAATGCCGGCGGGATCGAGCACGTCATCTACATCCAGTTCGACAACACGCACCTCCGGCGCGACATGCCGAACGTCCCCTCGGATCTGGAGCAGATGCCCCACCTGCTCGACTTCATCCGCCAGAACGGAACCCTGCTGACGAACGATCACACCATCCTGATCTCGCACACCGCCGGCGGCATCCTCTCGTCGCTGACCGGCGTCTATCCCGACCGCCACGGCCAGACCGTCTCGAACAGCTATGTCCGCACTTCGCCCACGGGCTCGTTCTCGTTCCCCAGCTCGTTCGGTTACTGGACCGATCCGGTCTCCGGCTCCATCCCGAACATGGTCGATCCCCAGGGGAACGTCCCGCCGGCGCCATGGGTCCCTTTCACCCGCGCCGGCTGCGATGTCGGCGCCGTCGCCAGCGCGAACATCGTCCTGGAGAACACGGGCACCGGACCCACCGGCGACATCACCAAGGTGTTCGGCAACCCCTCGCCGCAGGCCGACGAGGCCAAGGCGAGCGCGGCCGCGCCCGCCGGCTCGGCCGCCCGGATGCTCGCGCAGACGGATTTCGTCGGCTTCGCCATCCACTGCGCGCAAGGCTCGGCCGCATGCGCGAGCGGTCACCCTGACCTGCTGTCCTCCGAGCCAGGCGGCTACGCTGGGTTCAACGGACTGTTCGGCGCGAAGGAGATCAATCCGTTCCTGACCCGCGGACCCGCACTGAAGGCATTGGACGAAGCCGGCAGCGACATCGTGGATCCCTTCGGACAACCCGGCTTCCCCGGATTCGACGGCATGTTCGCGTCCGTCTCGCTCTCGTACGTGGCGGCAATGCACGAGAAAGGCATCCCCGTCACCTTCGCGTACATCTCCGATGCGCACGACTTCCACGGCAACGCCGGAAATCAGCACGTCGCCTTCGGGCCCGGGTCCGCCGGTTACGTCGAGCAACTGAGGCAGTACGACATCGCCTTCGCCCAGTTCTTCGCCCGCCTGGAGAAGGCGGGCATCACCAAGGCCAACACCCTCTTCGTCTTCACCGTAGACGAGGGTGATCACTTCGTTGGAGGGTCGCCGACGCCGGCGAGCTGCGACGGCGTCAACGTCCCTTGCGACTGGACGAACCAGGTCGGAGAGCTGAACGCCAACATCGACACCCTGATGTCGCATCAGTTCCCCACGCTTTCGAGCAGGTTCCTGGGCAGCTCGGCGCCGAACGCTTTCACGGTGCACGGCGACGACGCCCCCACCTTCTATCTCGCCAGGAAGGGCGCCGGCGGCGGAATGCTTTCGCAGACCGACCCGCTCACCCGCGAATTCGAGCGATCGGTGGCGAACCTGACCGCGCACAATCCCTACACCGGCGCGACCGACCGCCTGCTGGTGGAGATGGCGGATCAGACGGGCATGAAGGCGTTGCACATGATCACCACCGGCGACCCCGTGCGGAACCCGACCTTCGTTCTCTTCGCCGACGCGAACTATTTCATCACCGACTTCCCGTCGAGCACCTGCGAGACCTGCATCAACCCGCTGTTCGCCTGGAACCACGGCGACATCCAGCCGGAGATCGCGAACACCTGGCTGGGGTTCGTCGGCCCCGGCGTGAAGAGCCTCGGTGAGACCGCGACGCCCTGGACCGACCACACCGACGTGCGCCCGACGCTGCTGCAGCTGTTGGGCCTGAGCGACTCCTACGAGTCGGACGGCAGGGTGATCACCGAGGCGCTGGAGACGAAGGCCTTCGCGCGGTCGCTGACCGCGCATCGCGAGACTGTCGAACGCCTCGGAGCGGCCTACAAGCAGATGAATGCTCCCTTCGGCGCCTTCGGCGCGGCGGCGCTGCGCGCGTCGACGCGGGCCCTGACCGGCGACGACGCGACCTACTCGTCCTTGCAGGACCAGATCGCCGCGCTGACCAGCGAGCGCGATGCCGTGGCGGCGGAGATCCGCACCGCCTTGAACGCGGCGGCGTTCAGCGATCAGGCCCTGGACGAGCAGCAGGCCAAGGCCTGGATCGCCGAGGGGCAGAGCCTCATCGATCGCGCGCAGGCTCTAGCGCGATAGCTCGCCGGCGTTGAGCGCCCGCCCCGCCTCGGGCGGGCGCGCTTCGCCGCGCGGCTCCTCCGGCATGCGGTCGATCAATTCGTGCATGACCGATTGAAGCTCGTCGAAGGCCTGGTACAGGTAGTTGAAGGCCCGGTCCAGCGGGGTCTCGGCCGCTTCCATGTACCGTTCGTAAGCGCGATTGCCCGATTCCCGGACGCGATCCATCAACCTGCGCGCGTCTTCTTTGGTCATCTGGCTTGCCTCCTCTCCCGGCAGCTCGGTGACCACTGCAACAACGGTGCCCGCGCGGACCGGTCGATTCCGCCGCGAAAGGGCTGTCCTGGCCGGCCTGCCACCGTGGCGCTACAGGTCGATCACCCGCGCGGCCAGCGGATGCTGCTGGCTCCGACGAATGCCGCGAGATCCTCGACCGCACCCTTGACGTGGCGCATGACCTTCGCCGGCGCGGCAGGCTCCAGGACCACCTTGTTGACGACCAACTCCCCCAGCTCCCGGTCGAAGCGCGGATCGACGCTGCCGACGATGCGGTCGCCATGCAGCACGGGCATCGCCCAGTAGCCGCGCTTGCGCAGATGCGGCGGCGTGTAGATCTCGATGCGGTACCGATACCCGAAGAGCTGCTCGGTGCGGGCGCGATCGATGATCAGGTTGTCGAACGGCGAGAGGAGCGTGGTTCGGTCCTCCCACTCGCCGCGGATCGGGGCGTCCGTCAGGGCATAATACGGGCCTTTCCAGGCAACGTCCGCGATGTCCACTCGCACGGCCGCACCCTCGAGAGCGAGCGCGTCGAGCGCGCGCTGCGTCACGTACCGCGTGAACGCGTAGTGCGAGCGCAGCTGGCGGAGCGTCGCCACTCCCATTCCGCGCAGTGCCCGCAACGTCGCCTCGCGCTCGAGCGCCGGTCCGGAGAGCGGCACCACCTCCGGCAGCCAGCCATCGGCCACCGCCCAGAGCTTGCGCCCGCGGTTGCGGCCGGCGACGACGACCTCGCCGCGCCGCTGGAGGATGGCAAGCATCATCGTCACGTTCCGCTCGTCGTCCCACTCGCCCGAAGTCCAGCTGACCTTGGCGCGGTCCTCGAACGCGGTCAGCGGGAGCGGCCCCTCGCGCCGGAGCCGGGCGAGCACGCTGCGCCGGAGCTGCGGACTCTGCGCGAGGAACGTCGCCGCCCGCCGCGGCCAGGTCCCGCCGCCCGCGCCGGCCAGCGTGCCGTGAGGCGACGAGGCGGCGCCGGGGTCCGTCGCACGCCGGTAGGCGCGCATGGTCGCGAGGTGGATGGGGAGGTCGCTGGCCGGCACGATGAGCGAGACCGTCTCGAAGAGATCGCGCTTCGCGAGCAGCCCCTCGAGGAGGGCCGGATCGAAGCGGCCTGACCGGGTCCAGAGGACCAACTGGGGATTTCGCGCCACCACATTGGTCGGGTCGAGCTGCAGGTAGCCGATGTCGCGGACGAGTTGGAGGATCCCCTTCCGCGCCGGGGCCGGAGCTCCCACGATTCGCTGGGCGGCGATCGCCCGTCGGCGTGCGTCGCTCGCTTTGATGCGGAGCAGAGGAGGAAGTCGTGCGACGGCCATCCGCCGAGCGTAGCTGTCCTGTTCGCAACCTTCCAGGTCTCGCGCGGCTACGCCCTCATGTGAGCGTCGGCACGTCCACACGGCGGATTCCTCGGGGCCTCGAATGGCGCGCTACCTTGGTGACGTGGTCCCCGGTCCGAGGCCGGCGAACAGCACCACCACGGACCTCGCTTCCACCCGGTAGCTGTCGCCGGCAACCACAGGCGCCTGCGCCCACTCGACGATGTCCTGCGGAGAGTCCAGGTAGGTGTCGATCCACCTGCGCCAGGGAGCTGCGCCGGCGCCCGCCGCCGGGGGGAGCTCGAACACCAGCGGCTCCCAGTACGCGTTGAGGATCACTTGAATGCGCACGGATTCGCTCGCGACCGTCGTGGTGAACGACACGCTGTGTGACTGGTATCCCCAATCCGGTTCGTGGAGCTTCACGCCGTGCCACATGAGATCCGCCTGCTGGATGAGCTGGTTCAGCGTCACCCGCCTCCGTTCCTGGCCAGGGTCCCGCAAGACGCGGCGGGCATTGAGCATGCTCACGAACCGGTGCACGTCGGCCCGCTTCTCCAGGAGGCTCCAGTCGAACCAGCTGGTCTCGTTGTCCTGGCTGTAGGCGTTGTTGTTCCCGCCCTGGGTGCGCCGCACTTCGTCGCCCATGAGCATCATGGGCATTCCCGCCGAGAGCAGCGTCGCCGTGAGGAAGTTCTTCACCTGCCGCGTGCGCAGCTTGTCGATCGCCGGATCGTCGGTGGGCCCTTCGACCCCGCAGTTCCAGCTCCGGTTGTCGTCGGTCCCGTCGCGGTTGTCCTCGCCATTCGCCTCGTTGTGCTTGCGGTCGTAGGAGACGAGATCGTTCAAGGTGAAGCCATCATGCGAGGTGACGAAATTGACGCTCTCCTCCGGCTCGCGCTCCTTGTGCGCGTACAGCGACGGGCTGCCGATCAACCCGTCCACGAACATCTCGATCGACCCTTCGTCGCCGCGGATGAAGCTGCGGACGTCGTCGCGGAAGCGGCCGTTCCATTCCTTCCAGCTGTCCCCCGCGAAGGTGCCCACCTGATAGAGGCCGGCCGCGTCCCATGCCTCCGCGATGAGCTTCGTCCCCGCCAGCGCCGGCTCCGACTCGATGTCCCAGAGCACCGGCGGGTTGGGGATCACCTGGCCCGACGGGCCGCGCGCCAGGATCGAGGCGAGGTCGAACCGGAACCCGTCGACGTGCATCGTCTCCACCCAGTACCGGAGGCTGTCGACGATCATGCGGCGCACGACCGGATGGTTGGCGTTGAGGGTGTTCCCGGTGCCGCTGTAGTTCGCGTAGCGAGAGCGATCCCCTTCGAGGATGTAGTACGTCGGGTTGTCGAGCCCTTTGAAGCTCAGCGTCGGGCCGCGGTGGTCGCCTTCGGCGGTGTGGTTGAAGACGACGTCGAGGATGACCTCGATCCCCGCCCGGTGCAGCGCTTTCACCATGTCGCGAAACTCGTCGATCGGCCCACACGGATCCTGGCGCGAGCTGTAGGCCCGGTGCGGCGCGAAGAACGAGATCGGCGCGTATCCCCAGTAGTTGACCCGTCCGGGCGGCGCATCCTGCGCGTCGAACTGGAACACCGGCATCAGCTCGACGGCGGTGATTCCCAGCTGCCGAAGATACGGAATCTTGTCGATCACGCCCGCGAACGTGCCGCGTCTTCCTTCCTCGACCCCCGAGTTGGAATGGCGCGTGAACCCTCGCGCGTGCATCTCGTAGATGATCGTCTGCGACGAAGGCCTTTGCAGCGGGACGTCTCCCTCCCAGTCGTACCTGGACGCGTCCGAGACCACGCTCTTCATCGCCGTCCCGGCGGTATCGGTCTCCCGCCACGCGGCCTCCCGGCTATAGCTCCTGGGGACCACGATGGTCCGACCGTAGGGATCGACGAGCACCTTCCTGGGGTCGAACCGCATGCCGCTGGCTGGATCCCAGGGTCCGTGCACCCGATATCCGTAGATCTGACCGTGCTGCACGCCGGCGACGAAGACGTGCCAGTAGTGGTAGGTGTGATTCGCGACCGGGTCGAGCGTGATCACCCGCTTCGGGCGAACATCTTCCTCGTGGTCGAAGAGCAGCAGCTCCACGCCGGACGCCGCGCGCGAGTAGAGGCTGAAATTGACGCCGCCGGGCGACATCGTGGCGCCCAGAGGCGCGCTTCGCCCCGCCCTGGTCGCATCCTCCCGCAAGCGCTCAGGCCTTCAGCACCGGGCTCATCGCGAGCCGCTGCCCGGCTTTTCCACATGACCGCCGAACTCGAACCGCATCGCCGAGAGCAGCCGGTCCTGGAAGTCGGCCTCGCCGCGCGAGCTGAATCGCTGGTAGAGCGCGGCCGACAGCACCGGCACCGGAACCGCCTCGTCGATGGCGGCGTTGATCGTCCAGCGTCCCTCGCCCGAGTCGGAGACGCGGCCGGCGAATCCCGACAGCGCAGGGTCCTTGATCAACGCGGCTGCCGTCAGATCCAGGAGCCAGGAAGCGATCACGCTGCCGCGCCGCCACACCTCGGCGACGTCGGGCAAGTCGAGGTCGTACTGGTATCGCTCCGGGTCCCGCAGATGCGTGGTCTCGGCGTCGACGGCTTGCTCCCGCTTTCCCACGTTGGCGCTGCGCAGGACGCCCATGCCCTCGGCATAGGCGGCCATGATCCCGTACTCGATCCCGTTGTGGACCATCTTGACGAAGTGGCCGGCGCCGTTCCGTCCGCAGTGGAGATATCCGCGCTCCGCGGTGCCGCCGATCTTCTCCCGGCCCGGAGTGCGGGGAACGTCGCCGGCTCCCGGCGCGAGCTGCGCGAAGATCGGATCGAGGTGCTGCACCACCGCCGTGTCGCCGCCGATCATCAGGCAGTACCCGCGCTCCCGCCCGAAGACGCCGCCGCTGGTCCCCACGTCCACGTAATGGATGCCCTTCTCGGCCAGGTCCTTGGCGCGCCGGATGTCGTCCACGTAATAGGAATTGCCGCCGTCGATGAGGATGTCACCCGGCGCGAGATGGGGCGCGAGCTCATTGACCGTCGCGTCCACGGCCGCCGCCGGCACCATCAGCCAGATGGCCCGCGGCGTCTCCAGCTTCTTCACCAGATCGCCGAGCGACGAGGCGCCGACCGCCTTCGCCCGGCTCAGCTCCTCCACCGCCTTCGCCGACCTGTTGTACACCACGCACCGGTGGCCGCCTGCGAGGAGCCGGCGGGCCATGTTGGCGCCCATGCGGCCGAGTCCGATCATTCCGAGCTGCATCGTGTCCTCCAGGGTGTCGAACAGAACCCGTCAAACGGTGTCGCCTCTCAGCTTCCGGTAGCGGCGGATGAGGTCGTTCGTCGAGGTGTCGTGGGCGAGCGCGGGCTCCGCCCCGCTCTCGAGCTCCGGGATGATCCGCTGCGCCAGCACCTTGCCCAGCTCGACCCCCCACTGATCGAAGGAGTCGACGTCCCAGATGACGCCCTGGGTGAACACGCTGTGCTCGTACAGCGCCACCAGCGTTCCCAGCGTCCGCGGCGTGAGCCGCTCCGCGAGGATGGTGTTCGAGGGACGATTGCCGCGAAACACCCGGTGAGGAACGAGCCGATCCTGCGTGCCCTGGACCTTCACCTGCTCGCGCGTCTTGCCGAAGGCGAGCGCCTCGGTCTGCGCGAAGACGTTCGCCAGCAGCATGTCGTGGTGCCGGCCGAGCGGATTCAGGGCCTGGGCGAAAGCGATGAAGTCGCAGGGGATGAGCCGCGTCCCCTGGTGGATCAGCTGGTAGAACGAGTGCTGTCCGTTCGTGCCCGGCTCGCCCCAGTAGATGGGCCCGGTCGGGTAGGTGACCTCCGCGCCGTCGCGGGTGACGTGCTTGCCGTTGCTCTCCATGGTGAGCTGCTGGAGATACGCGGGGAAGCGCTTCAGATACTGCTCGTAGGGAAGGACGGCCACCGTCTCGGCGCCGAAGAAATCCGTGTACCAGACGGTGAGCAGTCCCAGGAGCACCGGCAGGTTGCGCTCGAAGGGCGCGGTGCGGAAGTGCTCGTCCATCTGGTGGAAGCCGTCGAGAAGGGCCCGGAAGTGGTCGGGGCCGATGGCGATCATCGTCGACAGGCCGATCGCCGAGTCCATCGAGTAGCGCCCGCCCACCCAGTCCCAGAACCCGAACATGTTGGCGGTGTCGATCCCGAACTCCTTCACCTTCTGCCCGTTGGTGGAGACGGCCACGAAATGCTTGGACACCGCCTTCGCGTCTCCTCCGAGCCCCGCGAGCAGCCACCGGCGCGCGCTCTCGGCGTTGGTCATCGTCTCCAGCGTGGTGAAGGTCTTGGAGGAGACGATGAAGAGCGTCTCCGCCGGATCGAGATCGCGCGTCGCCTCCACCAGATCGGTGCCGTCGACGTTCGAGACGAACCGGAAGGTCATCGCGCGATCGCTGTAGGACTTGAGGGCTTCGTACGCCATCACGGGGCCCAGGTCCGAACCGCCGATCCCGATGTTGACGACGTTGCGGATGCGCTTGCCGGTATGCCCCTTCCAGGCGCCGTTCCGCACGCGGCTCGAGAAATCGGCCATCGCGTCGAGCACCGCGTGGACCTCGGGCACCACGTCCTTGCCGTCGACGACGATGGACGTCCCGCGCGGAGCGCGCAAGGCGACGTGGAGGACGGACCGGTTCTCCGTCAGGTTGATCTTGTCTCCGCGGAACATGGCGTCGATGCGCTCGCGCAGCCCCGCTTCCTCGGCCAGACCGCGGAGGAGCGAGAGGGTTTCGTCCGTGACGCGGTTCTTGGAATAGTCGAGATGGAGGCCCGCCGCGTCGGCGACCAGGCGTTCCCCGCGGGTCGGGTCGTCGGCGAAGAGAGTGCGGAGGTGCAGCTCCCCGATCTTCTGGAAGTGGGCTTGGAGCAACTTCCACGACTGGCGGTTCGTCAGCGGCAACATTGCTGTCCTCCTCCTCCGTCAGCTCGCCTTGTCCAGCACCGCGCTCTTGGAAGCGATCACCTGCATCAGCTCGCGCCAGGAAGCGACGAACGACTTGGCGCCTTCGTCCTGGAGCTGGCCGGCGAGCGCGTCCACGTCGACGCCGGACTTGGCGAACCGGGCCAGAACCTCCTCGGAGTCTCCGCCGTCGGCGGTGAGGATCCCGCCGAGCGCTCCGTGATCGGCGAGGGCCTTCAACGTTCCCTCCGGCATGGTGTTCACCGTGAACGGCGCGGCGAGCGCCCGGACATAGAGGATGTCGGACGCGGCCGGATCCTTCGTGCCGGTGCTGGCCCACAAGAGGCGCTGGGGGCGGGCGCCGACGTTGAAGACGCGCTGCCAGGGCGGCGAACCCAGCAGGGAGCGATAGGCCTTGTACGTCCTCTTGGCGATGGCGATCCCCAGCTGGTTGCGCAGCGCTTCCGGCACCTTCTCCTTCACCGCCGCGTCCCACCGGCTGACGAAGACGGAGGCGACCGAGCCGACTTCCGGGTTGAGCCCGGCGGTGACGCGCCGCTCGATCCCGCGCAGGAAGGCCCCGGCAGCGGCCAGGTACTGCCGGTCCGAGAAGAGGAGCGTCACGTTCACCGGGACGCCGGCGAAGATCGCCTCCTCGATGGCCGGCAGCCCTTCCTTCGTGCCCGGGATCTTGATGAGGAGATTGGGCCGGAAGGCGCGAGCGTGCAGGGCCTTGGCCGCGGCGATGGTGCTCTTGGTGTCGTAGGCCAGAAGCGGCGAGACCTCCAACGACACCCAGCCGTCGACCCCGCGGGTGCGGTCCCAGATGGGACGGAAGAGGTCGGCGGCGCGCGTCAGGTCCTCGAGCGCCAGCTCGAAGAACAACTCCTCGCCCGACTTGCCCTCCTTGATCTTCTTGCGGATGGCGGCGTCATAGGCGGTGCTGTTCTTGATGGCGTGGTCGAAGATGGTCGGGTTGGAGGTCAGCCCGGTGACGGACAGCTCGTCGATGTACCGCTGGAGCGTGCCCGTGTTCAGCAGATCGCGGGTGATGTTGTCGAGCCAGAGGCTCTGGCCCTCGTCGTGGAGCGTCGTGGTCGCCTTCATCGTTTCACCTCCGCCGGGCTCTCACGGCACCGGACAAGCCTTCAGGTTCCAGATGTCCGCCGCGTACTCGGCGATGCTGCGGTCGCTGGAGAACTTTCCCGAGCTGGCGACGTTCAGGATGGCCTTGCGCGCCCACGCCTGCGGGTCGGCGTAGACCGAGCAGAGCTTGCCATCGGCCTCCAGATAGGAGGCCAGGTCCGCCAGATGCATGTAGTGGTCGTGCGAGAGCAGCGTGTCGCGCAGGGGCGCAAACACCCCGGGCTCGCCGCGGCTGAAGTGGCCGGAGGAGATCAGATCCAGCGCGGCGCGGACCTCCGGCTGGTTGTCGTAGTGCCAGCGCGGGTCGTACCAGGCGCGGCTCTCCGCCACCTGTTCCGCCGTCAGCCCGAAGAGGAAGAAGTTCTCCTCGCCGGCTTCTTCGGCCATCTCGATGGTCGCGCCGTCGCGGGTGCCGATGGTCAGCGCGCCGTTCATCATGAACTTCATGTTGCTCGTCCCGCTCGCCTCGTACCCCGCCGTGGAGATCTGGTTGGAGACGTCGGCGGCGGGGATCAGCCGCTCGGCCAGCGACACGCTGTAGTCGGGCAGGAACACCACCTTGAGCCGCCCGCGCACGGCTGGGTCGGCATCGATGGTCGCGGCGAGGTCGTTGAGGAACTTGATGATCAGCTTGGCGAGCTGGTACGCCGGCGCCGCCTTCCCTGCGAACAGGAACGTCCGCGGCGTCACCTCGAGGTTCGGGTCCTGGCGCAACCGGTTGTAGAGCACCACGATCCGCAGCGCGTTGAGGAGCTGCCGCTTGTATTCGTGGATGCGCTTGATCTGGCTGTCGAAGATCGTGTCCGGGTCGACCGTCTGGCCCAGGGCCGACAGCGCCCATTGCGAGAAGGCGGACTTGGCCGCTCGCTTGGTGGCGAGAAACGCCTCCCGGAAGCTGGGGTCGCCCGCGAGCGGCTTCAGCCGGGAGAGCTGGCCGAGGTCGGCGATCCATTCGTCGCCGATGCTTTCGCTGATGGTCCTGGCGAGCGACGGATTGCAGAGCGCCAGCCAGCGCCTGGGCGTGACGCCGTTGGTCTTGTTGTTGAAGCGCTCGGGAAACATCTCCGCCAGGTCCTTGACCGTGGTCGTGCGCAGGAGCGCCGAATGGATGGCCGCGACGCCGTTGGTGCTGTGCGAGCCGACGATGGCGAGGTTGGCCATGCGGACGTGCTGGCTGGGGCCTTCCTCGATGAGGCTGGTGCGCGCCACGCGGCCGTCGTCCCCCGGGAACCGGCGGCGGACGTCGTCGAGAAGGCGCCGATTGATCTCGAAGATGATCTCGAGATGTCGGGGAAGCATCGTCTGGAACCACGCCAGCGGCCATTTCTCCAGCGCCTCGGGCAAGAGCGTGTGGTTCGTGTACGCCAACGTGCGGCGGGTGAGGTCCCAAGCCTGGTCCCATCCCAGGTGCGCCTCGTCGAGCAGGATGCGCAACAGCTCGGGGACGGTGATGGCCGGGTGCGTGTCGTTGAGCTGGATGGCGACCTTCTCGGGAAGCGCGTTCCAGTCCGAGTTGGATCGGCGAAACCGGCGAAGGAGATCGGCGAGGGAACAGGCGACGAGAAAATACTCCTGCACGAAGCGCAGTCCCTGCCCCTGGGTGGTGGAGTCGTCGGGATAGAGCACGCGGGTGAGCGATTCGGCCGCCAGCGTCTCCGCCAGCGCCCCCACGAAGTCGCCGTGGCTGAAGGCCTTGAAATCGAAGTAATCGCCCGCGGCCGCCGCCCAGAGGCGCAGCGAGTTGATGTTCTTGCCGCCGTAACCCACCACCGCCCGATCGTAGGGAATGCCGATCAGCGTGGACGGCCTGCCGAGCACCGCTCGCAGCGCGCCTCCTTGGACCTCGTACGAGCAATTCAGCTTGATCTCGACCTTCTCGTCCGGACGCGCGACCTCCCAGGGGTCGGGCCGGCGGAGCCAGTTGTCCGGCTGCTCCCGCTGCCATCCATCCTCGATCGCTTGCCGGAAGATCCCGTACTCGTACCGCAGGCCGTAGCCCATCGCCGGCAACTGCATCGTGGCCATCGAGTCGAGGAAGCATGCCGCCAGCCGCCCGAGGCCGCCGTTCCCCAGGCCGGCGTCGGGCTCCTGCTCGAGGAGGCCGAGCCAATCCAACGACCTGTGCTGGACGGCGTCGCTCACGAAGGGGCCCACCAGCAGATTGGTGATGTTGTTGGCCAGCGAGCGGCCGATGAGGAATTCCATCGAGAGGTAGTAGACGCGCTTCGGATTCAATCGCTCGTACGTCTGCTCCGTGCGGACCCATCGCTGCGAGAGCACGTCCCGGACGGAGCGCGCGATCGCTTCGTACCGCTCGCGAAGGCCTGCCGCCGCGGGATCGACGACGTCGTCGAAGAGCAGATGCCGCTCGTAGAGCGCCTCGTCGCTCCCCGAGAACTGGACCTGGCCGCCGTACTGCCGGCGCAAGGTCTCTTGAAGGTCCGCGCCAGCCGGCCCGCGAAGGACCGTCACGCTCGTTGCAGTCATGGTTGCGCTTTCTCGTTCCAGAGCCGGATCACCGGTTCGGATCGGTCATGTTCGTACCCGAGCACGCTCAGGCTGGCCGTGCCCAGCACGAAGTACTTGCCGCCCTCGGGGCCGAGCCCGAGCCAGCGCGCCGCGAACATGCGCAGGAAGTGTGCGCTGGAAAAGAGCAGCACGTCGCCGCGGATGTCGCGCACCCGGCGGATCACCCGATCGGCGCGGGCTGCAACCTGCTCCGGCGATTCCCCGCCTGGGCAGCCGTCGCGAAACAACTGCCAGGAAGGCCGCTCGGCGAGGATCTCGGCCGTCGTGCGGCCCTCGTACGCGCCATAGTTCCATTCGAGGAGATCGGGATCGATCTGGGCCACCCCACTGAAACCGGCCAGCTCGGCTGTGCGCGCGGCCCGCTGCAAGGGGCTGGTGGACACGGCGGCGAACGTGAATCCTTCGAGGCGCTTTCCCAGCCGCCGTGCCTGGGCCTCACCCTCGGGAGTCAGCGGGAGGTCGGTCAGCCCCGTGTGCCGATGAGAAATCGTCCAGGCGGTCTCACCGTGTCTCGCCAAGTATACGACCGGAAGCACTTCTTTCACGGGCGAAACTCCGGGGTCGCAGGACGACGGACGGCTCGCTGCATGGACCGTGCCGCGGCGCAGCAAGGCCAGAACCGCCCGTGTCCCTTGATTCCGGAGAGGGTGTCGGGATTCTGCTGTCTGGATTCCGATCGGTGACGGGCGGGATCCGACGATCCCGTGTCGGTCGCGCGATCCAGACACTCGGAGTCGCCGCTCTGGCAGGGTTCTCCCGCGCTCTGCTAGCCTGATCGCCGTCCGCCCTTCGCCCTGAAAGCCGGGTCGCTGACGGGAAGGTGATCGCAAATGTCACTCATCGCATCGGTCAGGCGCATGGCCTCGAGCGCACTCGTCCTCGCATCCTTCTCGTCCGGTTCCGGCTGCGGCAACAAAGCCGCGCCCGCTCCGCCGCCGTCGGTCGAGACCGTCACGGTCGTGCAGCAGGACACGCCGATCTACAGCGAATTCGTGGCCACGCTGGACGGCTTCGTAAACGCGCAGATCCAGGCGCGCGTTTCGGGGCACGTGATCAAGCAGTCCTACCAGGAAGGATCGGTGGTCAGGAAAGGACAGGTCCTCTTCGAGCTGGATCCCCGCCCCTTCAAGGCCGCGCTCGACCAGGCGAAGGCGCAGCTGGCGCAGGCGGAAGCGCAGCTCGGCAAGGCGAAGCTGGACGTGGAGCGGGACACCCCGCTGGCGCAAGCGCGCGCCATCGCGCAAAGCCAGCTCGACACGGAGATCCAGGCGAAACTGGGCGCGCAGGCCCAGGTGCAGGCGGCGAAAGCGAACGTCGAACAGGCCCGGCTCAACCTTGAATACACGCGGGTGACTTCCCTGGTCAGCGGGATCGCCGGCATCGCGCAAGTGCAGATCGGCAACCTGGTCGGCCCGAGCTCCGTCCTCACCTCCGTCTCGCAAGTGGACCCCATCAAGGCCTACTTCACGGTGAGCGAGCAGATCTTCACCGACTTCCATCGCCGGTTCCCGACCCAGGAGCGGGTGGAAGAACAGCGAAAGCGCATGCCGCTGGAGTTGATCCTTTCCGACGGCACCGTCTACGAGCACCCCGGAACCATCTACTTCGCCGACCGGGAAGTGAACCCGGCCACCGGAGCCATCCGCATCGCCGGCGTCTTCCCCAACCCGAACAATCTCCTCCGCCCCGGGTCCTACGGACGCGTCCGCGCATCCGCGAGGACGCGCGAGGGAGCCTTGCTGGTCCCTCAACGGGCGGTCACCGAGCTCCAGGGAAGCCACCAGGTCGCGGTGGTCGGGGACGACAACAAGGTCAGCATCCGTCCGGTCACCGTCGGCGAACGAGTGGGGAGGATGTGGATCGTCACCGACGGTCTGAAGCCCGGTGAGCGCGTGGTGGTGGAAGGCCTGCTGAAGGTGCGGGACGGCACCCCGGTCAATGCGAAGGCGGTCTCCGAGGAGCTCTCCAAGGCTGGAGGCTAGCCATGTCCAGGTTCTTCATCAACCGCCCCATCGTCGCGATGGTGATCTCGATCCTGACGGTGATCGTCGGCGCCATCACCCTGGTCAGCCTTCCGGTCTCCCAGTTCCCCGCGATCGCGCCGCCGGAAGTCCAGGTGCAGACCACGTTCGTCGGCGCCGACGCGCAGACGGTGGAA